>TARA_R110002012_G_scaffold9716_2_pt1 | contig 345593 bp, 297 predicted proteins | sample TARA_R110002012 | Tara Oceans TARA_R110002012 (sample SAMEA4396515) | marine metagenome | biome: Westerlies Biome; feature: [DCM] deep chlorophyll maximum layer (ENVO:01000326); material: water (ENVO:00002006), including particulate matter (ENVO:01000060) such as... | depth 40 m | reverse complement strand
TTCTACAAGCTTACAGATTTCAATGATTTCATCATCACGCAATTGAAGTGCTACTCGTAATTTTTTAAAGATATCGTTGTTTGTAAGAGCCATACTTGTCGGTTTTGAGTGCAAGTTACGAGATTAGACAGACAATCTTTATCATATACGAGACCTAATTTCAGTAAATAGCGACTTTTTTCACACAACTTTTAGTTAGTCAAAGCACTATATAATGGCGATTACAAGGGTTTTAGCTTTCGCGAAAGCGTATTAAAAACTATTTTAAAACAATTAACTACAATTAATAGTTTCTGTATTAAATAACTGTAAATTTGCAACTTAACATATTTAAATTATTACAATGCACAAAGGAACAGTAAAATTCTTCAACGACACTAAAGGTTTTGGATTTATCAATGAAGAAGAAGCAAACCAAGAGCACTTCGTACACGTAACAGGACTTATCGACGAGGTAAGAGAAGGTGACGCTGTTGAGTTTGAATTAAAAGAAGGTAAAAAAGGATTAAATGCAGTAAACGTCAGAGTAATTGACTAAGCACATATAACTTTTTAGTTCACTTTTATGAACTTGCAATGCCAGTCTTACGACTGGCATTTTTTTGTCCAATTATATAGTACTTTTGTAGCTCTATGGAAGAAAGAAAACAAACACGCATAAATAAATATTTAAGTGAAGTGGGCTACTGCTCCCGCCGTGCTGCCGATAAATTGATTGAGCAAGGAAGAGTAACCATAAATGGTAGAATTCCAGAGATGGGAACAAAGATCTCGCAAGGTGACGAGGTTCACGTAAATGGCGAACTTATCTCTGCTCCTACAGAAAAGCCTGTTTATATCGCCTTTAACAAGCCTGTAGGTATCGTTTGCACGACAGATACACGTGTAGAAAAGGATAATATCATTGATTACATTAATTATCCTAGTCGCATATTTCCTATAGGAAGACTAGATAAACCTTCTGAAGGTCTTATCTTTTTAACTAATGACGGAGATATTGTAAATAAAATTTTACGCGCTCGTAACAATCACGAGAAAGAATACGAAGTGTGGGTAGATAGACCTATCACACCTTCTTTTATTCAACAGATGGGGAATGGCGTACCTATACTTGATACTGTAACACGTACTTGTCACGTAGAACAGTTAAGTAGATTTTCTTTTAAAATCATTCTTACTCAAGGGCTCAATCGCCAGATACGCCGCATGTGTGAAGCACTAGATTATGAGGTTACACGTTTAAAGCGTAACAGGATTATGAATGTTTCACTAGACGTGGAGGAGGGAAAATGGCGCTATATAACAGAAGAAGAAATGAAAGAAATCTATGTACTTGTAGCAGATTCTGAGAAGACACAGGCAGAAAAAGATGCCGAACCAAAATTTAAAGATTTAAGAAGTTCTAGAAATAAATAATATTTTAGTTACGCTTTCGCGAAAGCGTTACCTTAAAATCTAGAAAATAAAAAAGGCAAAGAATATACATTCTTTGCCTTTTTCTATAAAAGCCTTTTACTATTGTTCTTTCTTAGCTCGTAATATCGCCTCATCATTAGCCTCTTTCTTAGCTAAATCTGATTCTTCTCGATGTACACCATTTCCTATGGATATAGGATTGGGATTATCTATAACGATGCGTGCTTCTATTTCTTTTTCTCGCTCTGACTTATTTTTGTTTTCATCTAACTTTTTCATAATCTAAAGATACTGAGCTACCCTAGATGATATGGTTAACACGTCGTTAAGAATAGTTAAGCTTAGTTTAATTTAAAGCTCACCGCTATTTTAGTTGTGATAATAAGCTCGCCAGGTGCAATAGTTTCTCCTCCTGAGTTGTCCATTTCCATAGACATCATTCTTGCTTTATACATAGGTGGCTGTGGTGAAGAAGTGCCTTGCTCACTTATTTGTACCGCCTTACCTATAGTCTGTCCGAGCGCTTCTGCATATGCTGTTGCTTTTTCTTTTGCATCCTTTATCGCTGCTATACGAGCGTCTGCCTTTAAAGCATCCATCTTAGACGATGTGAATTGTACATTATCAATACGATTAATACCAGAATTAAGAAGTCCAGTCATTACACCCTCATACATTTTTAATTCTTTGAGCTGTATAGTGAGCGTTTGATTTGCGTTATAATTATACGTCTTGCTGTTATAATCGTAATTTTTATTAAGATTAATGTATTCTGTTTGTACATACTTATTGTCAATTCCTTGAGAACGTAAAAACTTAATCACCTTGTCTATAGATTGATCATTTTCTGCCTTTACTTGTTGCGCTTCCTTTCCTTGAGTTTCTACGCGAACTTTTATCGCCACGCCATCTGGAATTACTTTTACAATTCCTTCTCCTGTGACATTTACAAGTGGTTCCATAATATCAGTTTGTGCAGTTAGACTCATTACCGTAAATAATAATATTGCTGTTAGATACTTCATATTTGTTTGTTTTAGACAATTAAGATAACAAAGTTGATACCATAGTTTCTTAAATCTTTCCCATTTTAAATAAGACAAAGAAAACAAGAATGGGTGCTGCAAGCGCAAGCACAATAGGTAATCTTACTTCTAGGAGCTCTGGAACCGAAATGAGCGCGATTGCATAACCCGCAATAGCACCACCAAAGTGGGCATCATGCCCTATATTATCATTGCGCTTTACCATGCCATAAATGGAATAAATCATATATCCTACTCCGAACACCCAACCTGGTAAAAAGTAAATTTCTAGTCCGGGATTAAGTAGAATACCAGCGTACACAACACCCATTACTGCTCCACTAGCTCCTACTGCCGAGTAATGATATTCATCTTTATGTAGAAAATAAGACAGAATGTTACCTAAGAGCAAACTGGATAGATATACCAGTAAAAACTTAGGTACACCTATGGTATAGATCACAGCATTTGCAAAGAAATATAACGTGAGCATATTAAATAATAAGTGCTGCGTGTTTGCATGTAAAAAAGCAGAAGATACCATACGCACTTGCTCTCCTCTACGTATAGCGCCTATATTAAATTTGTATTTTTCAAACATAGAGTAGTTATTAAAACCACTCATAGAGAATAAAACATTTGCTAAGATAATTGCAATTGTAACTGGATGTAAATCCGCCATAAATACTAAGTTTTACTTGTAAAGATAGCTATATTTGTGCTATCAATTTCTTAACAAAATCTGAATGAAAGTAGTCGTTTTCTGGTTATTCTATCCCCTTTTATGGTTACTCTCTGTACTTCCTTTTAGAGCTTTATACATCGTTTCAGATTGTTGTTACTTTCTTGTTTATCATGTCATAGGTTACCGTAAGAAAACGGTGAGATATAACTTAAGACTTATTTTCCCAAACAAGTCTAATGATGAGCTTAAAACTATTGAAAAAGAGTTTTATAGCCATTTTTGCGACATGTTTCTAGAGATGATCAAGTCTATGAATATTAAGAAAGAAGATCTCTTAGAGCGTTACCAGTTTACAAACAAGGAACTCATTACTCAATATGATAAAGATGGTTTGAGCACTTGCCTGATGATGGGACATTATGCTAGTTATGAGTGGATTTTTGCGCTACAACTTTCTATGGAGAATCCTGGTTATGCTGTGTATAAAAAAATTAAGCATAAACAATTTGACGACCTTATTAGAAAAATAAGAGGACGATGGAATACCTTTATGATTGACTCAAAAGAAACTGTGCGCTACATACAACGACTAGAAAATGATAATAAGGTAGGCACTTATGGTTTTGTGGCAGATCAAACACCTAGGTATCATAAAGCACATTATTGGACTCAATTTTTAGGTCATGAAGTACCTTTTTTTACTGGTGTTGAACGTATTGCCAAAGAATTTTCTCTACCCGTGATATATTTTGGGACAGAAAAAATGAGCAGAGGTCATTATAGAGGAACATTTGAGTTACTAACTCCTAATGCTTCAGCAACTGGTGAAGGTGAGGTTACTAACGCTTTCGCGAAAGCGCTAGAAAAACAAATTCTTGCACGTCCAGAATACTACTTATGGACACACAAACGATTTAAACTTCTAGGTAAAAAGGAAGAAATACTTTCAAAAATAAAGAAGGCCTAAGTCTCTTAAAACTCAAACCACTGGTCTATCGCTTCGCTTCTACTCTTTGACGTAGCAGCATCATCCTTATGTAAATACTCATTTGAGTGCGTCTGATAACGATAATCTTCTGACCATTCTTTATGGTTTGATGCTAGTTCTTTAATGGCACTACAAGCATATAAAACCTCTTCGTTAGTGAGTGTAGGATGTATAGACATTCTAATCCAACCTGGTTTGTGAATTAAATTACCAGCGTCGATCTCGCAGGTAAGTGAATTAGATGTTTTTTGATCTACGTTGAGTAAATAATGACCGTAAGTACCTGCACAACTGCATCCACCGCGCGTTTGTACTCCAAAACGATCATTAAGCATTTTTACAGCAAGGTTAAAGTGTAAATCACTTATGTAAAATGAGATTACTCCCAACCTGTCTTTGTGATTACTAGCCAAAATATTAATATCCGGTACTTCATTGAGTTCTTTCCAGATAATATCTATAAGCTCGTGCTCACGGCTCACAATATTATCAACGCCCATCTCTTCTTTGAGCTTTATAGACAAAGCTGTACGTATGGTTTGTAAAAAACCTGGTGTACCACCATCTTCACGCTCTTCTATATTATCAATATACTTGTGCTCTCCCCAAGGATTTGTCCAAGAAACGGTACCTCCGCCTGGATTATCTGGCACCACATTTTTATATAATCCTTTATTAAAAATTAATACACCTGAAGACCCTGGACCTCCTAAAAATTTGTGTGGAGAAAAGAAAATCGCATCTAGTCGTTCTTCGGGATTTGCTGGATGCATATCTATGTTAACATAGGGCGCGCTGCAAGCAAAATCTACAAAACACAATCCGCCATGTGCGTGCATTAATCTTGCTACATCATGATACGGAGTTTGGATACCTGTTACATTGCTACACGCTGTTATAGAAGCAATTTTAAACGGATGATTCTCATATTTAAGAAGTTCGTTTTCAAACATCTCTATACAAAAAAGTCCATCCTCCTTTGCGGGCACTACTACAACCTTTGCTGTAGTTTCTAGCCACGTAGTTTGATTACTATGATGCTCCATATGAGAGATAAAAACAATAGGTTTTATCTCCTCTGGTACGGTTACAAACTTTTTTATATTCTCAGGAACTTTTAATCCTAGTATGCGTTGGAATTTATTGATCATTCCCGTCATTCCGTTACCTCCTACAATGAGAACATCATCTTGATCTGCATGAACATGCTCTTTGATGATATCCTTGGCTTTGTGGTAACTCATGGTCATCGCAGTACCAGAGACAGTAGTCTCCGTATGTGTATTTGCCACATAGGGACCAAAATCACGTGTCATTTTATCTTCTATAGGTCCATACAGTCTCCCAGAGGCTGTCCAATCTGTATATAGTAATCGCTGGGTGCCATAAGGTGAAGTAAAGAATTGATCCACACCTACAATGTTTTCGCGAAAGCGTGTAAAGTAATTCTCTAGTTTACCACTAGACTTAATAGGATTTAATGTTTTCATAATCAAAACTTTAGGATGTAAATTTATTAAAAAAGACAACAAAAAAGGAGCGCCGTGGCGCTCCTTTTTAAAATTTGTAAACATGATATATTACAATCCTGCTACCTCCTTTATAGTAGCAATCATATCATTTGCGATTTGATCTGCGTTTTCTTGTGTGCTTGCTTCTGTATAAATACGGATAATAGGTTCTGTATTTGATTTACGTAGATGTACCCAGTGGTTTTCAAAATCTACTTTTACACCGTCTACCGTTGAGACGTCTTCATTAGCATATTTAGCAGCCATTTTTTCTAGTAAAGCATCTACATCAAGCTCTGGAGTGAGTTGGATTTTTTGCTTACTCATAAAATATGGAGGATAACTAGCTTTAAGTTCGCTCACGGTAATTTTAAGCTTCGCAAGGTGTGTTAAAAACAATGCAGTTCCCACTAAGCTATCACGACCGTAATGCGATGCTGGATAGATGATTCCGCCGTTTCCTTCTCCGCCTATTACAGCGTGTTGGTCTTTCATAGTTTGCACTACGTTTACCTCTCCTACAGCACTTGCAAAGTATTCTCCGCCATGTTTTCTTGTAATATCACGTAATGCACGAGAAGAAGATAAATTTGAAACCGTATTTCCTTTAGTCTCTCCTAATACATAATCTGCACAAGCAACAAGCGTGTACTCTTCTCCAAACATTTCACCTTTTTCATCTATAAAAGCAAGACGGTCTACATCTGGATCTACTACGACACCAAAATCTGCACGCTCATCTACTACCATTTTACAGATATCACCTAAGTGTTCTTTAAGTGGCTCAGGGTTGTGAGGGAATTCTCCGTTAGGTGTACAATATAATTTTACTGCCTCCACTCCTAATTCTTCCAGAAGTCTTGGTATTGCGATACCTCCGGTAGAGTTTACACCATCTACTACGACTTTAAATTTGGCAGCCTTTATAGCGTCAACATCTACAAGTTCTAGAGCCTTTACTTCTTCTATATGTAAATCGATGTAAGCATCATTTTTTGTGATAGCACCTAGATCATCTACTTCAGCAAAAGTGAAGTCTTCATTTTCTGCATACTTAAGGATCTTCTCTCCCTCTACTCCGTTTAAGAATTCTCCTTTGCTATTTAATAACTTTAAAGCATTCCACTGTTTTGGATTGTGAGAAGCCGTGAGTATGATTCCACCATCTGCATGTTCCATAGGTACGGCGATCTCTACGGTAGGCGTGGTAGAAAGTCCTAAATCTATAATATGAATCCCCATACCTATTAAGGTGTTCATCACAAGTTCTTGTATCATTGATCCAGAAATACGAGCATCACGCCCTACTACTACTCTGTAGGTTTCTTTATTGCGGTCATTCTTGAGCCAGGCTCCATATGCCGCAGCAAATTTAACCGCATCTACTGGTGTTAAGTTATCTCCTGTGCGTCCTCCTATGGTTCCGCGTATACCTGAAATGGATTTTATTAGTGTCATAAATTATGATATTCTGAGATTAGGTGTTAGTTGATTGATGACGCAAAAGTAAAGAATTGAACTCGATAGCACTTATGACGCAATTTAAATTATGTTTAAGTTTTTTTGCTTTCGCGAAAGCGTAACTATCGCAACATTGATTTTTTAAGTATTATTTGCCCAGTAACCATTGATAATACAACTTGCAACAACTATCTTGTTCTCTATATGAACTTCCTTGCACACATTTACCTTACAGACGGATTACCACAAGAAACCATAGGCAACTTTATGGCAGACGGTATAAAAGGTAAAAAGTACCTCAAATACTCAGATGATATCCAGAAAGGGATTTTAATACATCGCTGGATAGATAGTTATACAGACAGTCACCCCATTGTAAAACAAAGTACAAAGCGGCTTCACGAGAAATATGGACATTACTCTGGTGTGATTGTAGATATTCTATACGATCACTTTCTTGCCAAAAACTGGAAGAACTATCACGACACGCCTTTAGACATATACATCGCAGATTTTTATCAATTACTTGAGGATAATCATCACCTGCTCACGAGCCGAATTCAGAAAATGATGATCCCTATGATGGAACAAAACTGGTTACTTAGTTATGCGACTATGGAAGGAATAGGCACAGTGCTCTATAATATGAATATACGCACAAAACGCCGCGTAGCGATGGATAAGGCTATAGAAGACCTAGCAGAACATTATGAAGCCTTTGAAGATGAGTTTACACGGTTTTTTGAGGAGCTGCAGGCATTTGTTGCATTAAAACTTAAAGAACTATAAGTTTGATATATTTACGTTAGAAAATACAACCACATGAAAAAATTACTTTTACTCCTCTCTCCTATATTATTTATAACGTGCAAGACAGAAACACCTACTCCTGAGCCCGTACATGGCTTAATCGCCCAGAAAGCAATGGTAGTTTCTGCTCGAGAAGAAGCCTCACGCATAGGATCAGAAATTATGGAGCAAGGCGGTAATGTTTTTGACGCCATGATTGCAACAGATATGGCACTTAACGTGGCATATCCTTTTGCAGGAAGTCTAGGTGGTGGTGGTTTTCTAGTATATCGTACTAAGGATGGCGAGATAGGCGCGCTAGATTATAGAGAGATGGCTCCCGCAGCCGCTACGCACGATATGTATCTTGATGAAGATGGTAATGTGATTCCTAACTTGAGCACAGAGGGAAGCCTTGCTGTGGGTGTTCCTGGAGGTCTTGCGGGTATGTTTGCCGTACACGAGAAGTTTGGTTCTTTACCTATGTCTCAAATTTTACAACCGGTCATTGATCTTGCTCGTAATGGATATGTGGTAACTGAGAGTCAAGCCAAACGATTTGACGCGTTGCGCGAGAAGTTTATCGAGCTTAATGGAGATAGTATTTTATATGCAAACGCTTTCGCGAAAATGTCTACCCTCAAAAATGAAGCCCTTGCAAAAACACTAGAGCGTATTGTCGCAAATGGTAAAGACGAATTTTACAAAGGAGAAACTGGACAGAAGTTAGTGAAATACCTACAATCAAAAGGTGGAATCATCACGATGGAAGATCTTGCTGCTTACGAAGCAAAATGGCGTACTCCCGTAACTTTTGAATATGATAACTTAAGAATTATCTCCATGAGTCCACCTAGTTCTGGTGGTGTATGCTTATCTGAAATTATGCAAATGATTGAACCTTATGACATCTCACAATATGGACATAATACGGTAGAGAGCATCCAGCTACTTACCGAAGCCGAGCGACGTGCCTATGCAGATCGTAGCTTTTATCTAGGAGATCCAGACTTTGTTGAAATACCGCTGGAAACATTACTGTCTGACGAGTATGCAAAAAACAGAATGGATACTTTTTCTTGGGATACCGCCACAAAGTCAAGTGACATGAGCCATGGGAAGTTACCTGGCTATGAAAGTATGGAAACCACACACTACAGTGCGATAGATCAGTACGGTAATGCGATTGCTGTGACAACTACTCTTAACGGTGCTTATGGATCAAAATTATATGTAGACGAGATAGGTTTCTTTTTAAATAATGAAATGGATGATTTCTCTAGCAAACCTGGAGTTCCTAATATGTTTGGCCTTATAGGTGCCGAGGCAAATAAGATTGAACCAGGGAAGCGTATGCTATCAAGTATGACTCCTACCCTAGTAGAAAAAGATGGAGAATTCTGGATGACCGTAGGAACTCCTGGAGGATCAACAATAATTACTTCCGTATTACAAACGGTTCTTAACGTTCATGAATATGGAATGACTATGCAAGAAGCGGTAAATGCACCACGCTTTCACCATCAGTGGTTACCAGATGTTGTATTATTTGAACCAAATAGTTTTGATGCTGAAACTATAAAAGGATTACAAGAAAAAGGATACAACACAAATGAAGAACAATCTCCAGTTATCGGAAAAGTAGACGGTATTTTAGTGCTTCCTGACGGCACATTAGAAGGTGGCGCAGATAGACGTGGAGATGATACTGCGGTAGGGTTCTAAATAGCTTCACGAGTATAACACCCAATTTTATAATAACTTTAAGAATACAGTAAATACTATAGTTGATTATAGGACGTTATCATCGTTTTAACAGTAAAGGTTGCTATCTTTGGCAGCCTTTTTGTATACTATAAGAAACCTTTAAAAAAACATATATTTATGAAATACATTGCGCTTTTTATGTGCTCCTTCCTTGCCTCAGTGATGACGGCACAAAATCTTCCACTAGCGGTAAGTGATGTCGCTCCACTAGAGACACATTCTAGTCCTATTCTTCAAGAACTACTTTCTCAAGAAATAGCAAAGAATCCTAAATGGAAGAGCATGGTCAAAGCAAATAAAATGTCTATTGGTATTGTAGATATGAGTAATGTAGATAGAATAGAATATGCAGGATTAAACGATGAGTTTATGATGTATGCAGCTAGTCTACCTAAAATTGCAATTTTACTTGCAGCGATGGATGCTATAGAAAATGGCGAGCTTAAGGATTCTAAGGAAGTGCGCAAGGATATGCACCTCATGATTAGTAAATCAAATAATGCTGCATCTACGCGTATGATTGACCGTGTAGGTTATGAAAAAATAGAACAAGTACTACGTAGCGATCAGCTTAAACTTTATGATGAAGAAGTAGGTGGTGGATTATGGGTAGGAAAGAGATATGCTGCAGGCGGGAGACGCCATCCAGAACCTATGAAAGGTCTTAGCCATGCTGCGACTGCAAGACAAGTATGTAGCTTCTATTACCAACTTGCGATGGGAAATCTTATCAACCCAGCAAGATCTTTAGAAATGCTTAAAATCATGAAAGATCCTGCATTACACCACAAGTTTGTAAATACACTAGATAAAATTGCTCCAAAAGCTGATATCTATAGAAAGTCCGGATCATGGAAAAACTGGCACTCAGATTCTGTGTTAGTATGGGGACCTGAGCGTAAATATATTTTGGTTGCTCTTATAGATGATTCTCAAGGAGAGCAGATTGTTAGAGATTTAGTAATTCCTTTAGAAAAAGCAATGAAAAAATCACGAGCTTTAGCATTCAACTAGAGCATCTCACAATCCAAACATAATTAATGATAAAAAGACTTTATAAAAAAGCCTTTGATATAAGAGATGGTGAAATCACCATCTCTTTTTTTATGCAACTGTACATCTTTTTGGTGATTACAGTATTGCTCATTGTTAAGCCTACAGTAAATGCACTTTTCCTCTCTGCCCTAGGTGCAGAAAAATTACCCTATGGGTATCTCATGGTTGCCGTGGTAGCCATCATTAGTTCGTTTTTTTATAACAAAGCGCTTAAACAATATTCTTTTAAGAGGGTTGCGACCATCACACTCTCTGCTTTTTGTCTATTTTTCATTATTCTCTCTATAGCGCTACACTTTAAATTTCTTGAAGTCTGGGTGCTTTATCTCTATTATGTTCTTATATCGCTTTTTGCAGTTGTAGTAACGTCACAGTTCTGGATACTGGCAAACATGGTGTACAATGCTAGAGAAGCAAAGCGCTTATTTGGTTTTATAGGTGCTGGTGCTATTGCTGGAGGTATTTTTGGTGGGTATTTGACAACGCTTATTTCTGCAATGTTCGGGAATAAGGTTTCTATTCTCATAGCAGGTATTCTTATTCTCTCATGTGTTCCCATTTTACACCACATATGGCATTTAAGGCTTCGTACGCTTACCGTATATTCTAGAAAGAAAGAGGTTCATCAAGCAACCTCGCCAGATCGTAATGCGTATCAACTCATATCAAAATCAAAGCATTTACTATACCTCGCTTCTATAATTGGTGTAAGTGTCGTTGTTGCTAAGCTCGTAGATTTTCAATTCAGTGATTTTGCGCATAGAGCATTGCCAGATTCAGATGAGTTAGCATCGTTTTTAGGTTTTTGGTTCTCATCATTTAATGTCGTTGCACTATTAATTCAGCTGTTTATCACAAACAGAGTGCTCAGTTATCTTGGGGTAACCTCAACCATGCTCATCCTTCCACTAGGGATTGCTTTGGGATCCCTCCTATTTCTTACGGTACCTGAGCTTTGGGTACTTATCATTATCAAAGGATTAGATGGTAGTTTCAAACAATCAATAAACAAAGCAGCTGCAGAGCTATCTATTTTACCCATACCCTACGCAATAAAAAATCAGGCTAAATCATTTATAGACATCGTAGTAGACAGTGTTGCTACAGGTCTTGCAGGATTTTTGCTCATTTTTGTTATAAAAGGAATGGAGCTGGATACTAAGTTTGTGACAGTACTCACACTCTTTTTTCTATTTGTTTGGCTCATTTTAATTTACAAACTAAGGGATGCTTATTTTGACTCTTTCAGAACTAACCTAAAGAGCTTACTTCTCAATAAGGAGAGTTCTAAAAAGACATTTCAAGAAGATAGAACAATCTCTACCGCGAGACGTATTTTACAAACTGGTGAAGAACAAGAAATACTTACGCTCCTTACGAGGTTATCTACTACAAAACTCAATCCTCTTAAGTCACATATTGTAAAACTTCTCGATCATCCATCTAATGCTGTAAAAAAAGCAGCTTTAGAAGAATTATATATTTACAAAGAAGGTACAGCGCTAGCTAAGGTGAAGACACTACTCTCTAACGAAGATGATGCGCTCACACTCGCTGTATTACAATACTTATTGCATCACACCCAATTAGAAGACGACAGCGTTTTTAACGAATATCTCAACCACGCTAATCAAAGAATATCAAAAGCGGCATTACTTTGTCTCGCACAAGATGCGCGCACTAATGATCGCCTCGCTACGCGATTTGACTTAAGAAATCGTATTGCCAAAGAAATCGAGAGACTAGGAACTCCCGAAGGATTAGAAAATCAAAAAGAAACATCAGAATTGCTGCTAACGATTGCATACTCTGGGATGAAAGAATTTTATTATTTCATCTCTATTCATTTTAGTAACAAGCAACGTTCTGTTGCTAGAAAAGCCATTCAAGCTGCAGGTATCACTACAGATCCATTATTTGTAGGACACCTACTGCAATACTTAGAGGATAAAGACTTACGTAAGACTGCTATAAAAAGTTTAACTCAGTACGGACCAGAAATTACCAAAACCCTGCTTCAGTTAGAAAGTGAGGATGCTTTTAGCCTTGACATAAAAAGAAATCTACCTAAGGTTATTGCAACTTTTAATTCTCAGAATGCAGTGCGCATTTTATATAAATTTCTAGCTAGTAATAATCTTATCGTACGCAAGAATGCCTCAAAATCATTGTTGAAATTAAGTACGCAAAATCCCTCTCTAGTAATAGATAAGCGACGCATAACAAGATACATCCTAACGGAAAGCAACTATTATCAAAGCACCATAAATGCCCTTTCAACCTTTATAAAGCTTGTAAATACAACCTCCCTAAGCGAAGACATAAATGGAAAGGAAACAGAAATCTTACTCGCACGCGAGGCGATTGTCATGATTTTAAGAGAGCAAGTAGATTTAAGTCTTAATAGTATTTTTACCTTACTGAGCATACGCTATAACCAAGATGACATTACAGCCGCTTTTTTAGGATTAAAAAGCGATGATGATAATGCAAAAGTGAACGCCATAGAATTTCTAGACAATCTACTTCACATCAAGCTTAAGAATAAGATCTTACCGTTACTAGAATACAATATTATTGAAACAGAAGGAGCAGATACAGCACACTTTGAAATAGAAGACCAGTCAGAATTTCAAACTATTCGTAATTTAATAAGAAACCGAAGCAGGCAAATGAATATCGCCATGCTCCATCTTATAGAAATCTTAGAGGACTCGAGATATATTCCCATCACACAATCCTTTACTAAACATAGAAATAAAGGTATAAGCAAGCTAGCAACGAGAGTTCTACAAGGTCTTAAAAGCTCTCAAAGAGCTAACAAATAATATAAGAAAATGCCCATTAGATAAGTTCTAATGGACATTTTTAAAGGTATGAATTATGAAGATCAGGAAGGGTTTACCACCTCATCAATACTACTTGCTAGATACATATGAGCTCCAGCAGAATTTTTATTAAGAACATTGGTCATTAAGCAAACGATGTATTTCTTTCCATTAGGCTGCTCTACAATGATTACAGAGTTCATATAGTTATATACATTTCCTGCATAATCTTTACATCCTGGGTCTTTACTACGATCACATTTATAAAAAGATCCAGATTTAAAAAACACAGCGGCATCATCAAGTCTATTAGATTGTGCATAACGTATTCTTCTATCTGTCATATATAATAAGCGCTTCATCTCTAGTGAGCTTTCTTCATCTATTACATTTCCTTGTTCAAGAGCTACAAGAAATTTCATAAGGCCTTTAGGAGTACCTATACTCCCACCTTCTCTTCCTACATACTTTCCAGCAGGTCTTGTAAACATCCCTCCTAGTCTCCAGTCATCTTCTGTTATCCCCAGCTCTCTTAGTGGCTGATTTACAACTCGGTTTGCTTGGCTGGTAAGAGAGTCTCTATCTGTCTCTACAAAGTAATTTTCAGACTCTTCTTCTGTTAGTTCTGCATAATCTCTTCCAAAAGCGTCTAGTAACATCGTTTCTCTATATAATACACTCGCAGCTCCATTGTTACTAACAGACACCATGTGATCTGCCCACTCATATAATGAAAACTCATCACTTGCCACTACTTGACGTTTTGTAAGCTTATCTTTTTCAATATCATAAATAGGAATCGTATGATGATCACCTGTACCCCAATAACGTGCTTTTACACGCTTATTACACATAAGTCCTGTGCGCAGTGCAAAATCATCTGGATAGGTCTCTGCAAGCTCATTAAAAAAACCGTTTAGTACGGCAATTTTACCCACACTTCCTGGCTGGTAACCGGCGTTCTCTCTGTGGGCTGCATATTTCAAGTTTTCTGGATCAGTCATATCAAGAACCGCAAGCGAGTAATTTCCGCCGGGAGTGATTCTTGCAATAGCACGCGCAAATTCTGGATCTTCTACGAGGAGTGCACCAAGAGAGTCCTGCTTTCGCGAAAGCAAATTCAACTTAATATCATTTAGTTTCAAGTAAGCTCCATTAGGAATACGCTTATTAGTAATGCTATCTTTCTCCATTTTTTGAAGACGATACAATCTTTTGATTCCAGTGCTGTCATAGCCATCTATAGGATAAATCATCGTGGCAACAAGCGTGGATATTGCAATAAATGTAAATGTGATAAATGTCTTCATTAGTTTATTGGTGCGTCTAAGGTTATTAAAAAGTCTTCATTAATTACGGGCGAAATAGATTCTAAATATTCAGAAGTCTTTGCCGTTTTATTCTCTACAAAAGGTCTAATCTGGAATAACCACAATTTGTCATTCTCAAATCCAAGCTCAACGTCATAGGCTCCATCATAAGTAGATCCTGTCATTTCTGGAAGGCGTGTTCTTATAGACTGAGCTATTGCACGTATATCATTTATGTTTTTCTCGTTGAGTATTTGCTTATCAAAGGTGGCTATGTTCTTCTTCACACCTCCCGTTGCCGGTAAGCGTATATAATCTGCTTGACGTGCAGGAGAAAGTAACCTACTGCCCGTTGTTGTTACAAGTCTAGTTTCGGCAGCTTGGCCGTCTACTGCTCCTCCTGCACCACGACTAAAGGCGATTGTAAGATCCTCATCTGTCCCTTGATTAATTCCTTTGGTAATCATCACTCCACTATAATCCACATCTACAGATGGTATAATTAAAATGGATGGAAATACATTTTCTGGATTACTCAAATATTGCTGGCGCCACTTAAAGCTACGCTCCGTATATGGAGAAGCCCAAACGTCTTTAATCCCTTTTAAGATTTTATCTTCATCAAGTATATTAAAGAGCGTCAGGTTCAATCCTGCGCCTGTAAACTCTTCAAGGTCTTCCATATTTGTATCACTACGTAAGAACACGGGCGTTTTACCGATAGGTGATTTAAATACTTTTTGGAAATCTGCTCGCAAACTATTCACAAATGACGGTTTCAGTGTCATTAAATTAATCGCATCACGCAACCTCTTCAACTCTTCTAGTTGGAACGTTTCTATCTCTTTTGACGATGCGCCAGAGGTTTTCATTTCTTCCGCTTTCGCGAAAGCGTTATTTAAAAACTCCCAGTAAGAACCATCATAACTAGCCATCTTTTGATCCATATGATCTTTAAATATTCCGAAAGGAATCACAAGACCTTCTACCACCTGATCTGGAAACATCTTTTTAAGCTGACCAAGATTTGCAGCCTTAGGGCCTACAAGTTTTCCAGATGCACTTGCATCAAGATCTCGCATGTTTATGATATCCTTCTTATCAAGCTGAATTTTTTCTACAGGTACCGTTACTTGGCTAGTAGAACGTTGCTTCTTTGTAAATAACTCACGTTCCTCATCTGTAATATCGTCTTCACCTTTTATGATAACGCTTCCCTTGTTTGAAACTGCATAAAACACGTTCTTACCGCTATACTTACTCAAATCTTGAAGGTTTTCTTGAGATAAGGCCGCATTAGGAATACCTAAATTTCTAGCAAGTAATTGCACGTGAGAAACAAGATTACCTTCTGACACAGTCATAATACCAGCAACGGGTTTAAGATCTGATGGCGGTTTTTCAAAAACGTAAATCTTCTCCGTATCTACCTCCACTCCTTCTGGAGATCCTTCTATAACCACAAGCTCACCATAAGCATAGCCAGGATTTAATCCTCTTACAGAAGATTGCCCATCTATATCCATCACCTTGTTTTCAAGTCCTGAATGCTTTGCGATAAAAGCTCCTAACGTGCTTACACTCTCTCCTAAGTCAAGAGCAACAGACGAGCGTACACGATCATCTATGAAGCCATATGCCTTAGGCTCAAACTGCGCATAGATATCTACAACTTCTTGATAGTTTGCTTTTACCTGAGAAGCGCTCCACTCTACAAGTCCTCTTGATGTGGCAAGAAAATCGTTAAGTTGTGCTACGCTCTTATCATTATGGTAGCTATCGGCAATTAGATAAGGCTCTACCGCTGCCCACTCATTCACTTCTATAAGTCCTGTTCCCGTCGCGGCATAACCCAACGTCTGAATCTTATACAGTAAACTCTTGAGCGTCTCTGGTTTCCACTCTTGTGTTTTTATAAGAAGTATATCTTCAAGTTCGTTAGAGAGATCAAGCATTGTGAGCTTATCACTTCCTCTATCTAAAGTTTCTATCTCTTGGCGAATTAAGCACAAAATGTCTGCAATTTCTGGCACTAATATTTCAGGAGAGGCATCACGCTCGCTGTTTGCAAGAAAGCTTGTTATACGTTCTGTGAGCTCATTTTTTACAGATACTTGATTTACTTGCGCTTGTAACTCCTTAAAATTAATGGGTGCATAAAAAGCAGCCATTGTTTTCTCTAGAGCATCAAACTGAGTTTTTAATTTATCAGAGAGATTTCCTTTATGCTTTGCTCTAAATTCTTGTACCATCTGGATATCACTCACGCTAGGTTTACCATGTATCTTAATACGGGCATCCATAAACTTAGGATAATCTTCGGCAAGGATTTTTGATTCGCTACGCATACGTTGTGCAATGTTACTATCACCATCGTGTGGTATATCTCGCAATGTTTGACGCAGTAAATAGTAATTCTGTCTTAGTCTCGTATCGCTACGCAGTAACCACTCATAAAAGTCGATACCCCATGCTTCTTCATCTTCAGATTGTACAGCTCCTCTATAAAATTGAGATTTGCGCTGCACCCACCCATCATCTACACTCCCTAAATAGCGAGCAAGTTGATATTGTTTAATGCGGCTATGGTCGTTTGCCACATCCCAAAAAAGTTCTTTGTCTGTATTTGCAAGAATGTCTGCTACATATAAATGATGCTTTTTACCAAGAGCGATAAGATCATCACTGTAACTAGCATGTTGTACTCCACCACCTATGTCATCTGGACAAGGGTCACGTGCTTCACGCTGTGTACCATCTTTACAAAACCATTCTATCTTTTTGTAAGGACCACGAGCATTGTCTTTAAATGTTTCAATACTCTTTCTTATAGATGCCACAGGAAGGTCCTGCGCATACATTGCACTTGATATACAAATAGTAAGGCTTGTAAGCAATAACTGGGTAATTTTCAACATGTAGTAATGTTTGATTTGATTGTTTGGACTAATATAGGTTAGTCCAAATTTGATTGACTATAGATTAACGTAAATCTAAGTGATAATTAACTTAATAATAACGATTATAACCTACAGCCAGCCTATTTGGTAGCCATACACTCACAGAAAAATTTATAGGCTTGAATCATCAATAATATGAAGTGTTACGCTTTCGCGAAAGCGTACTTAGCTATCTCGCTATTGTAAAAATAAACTCTGTAAATTTCCCAAGCTCCGACTTTACTTTTATTGTACCGCCAAGGTTATTTACAAGTTTCTGCACAGTAGAAAGTCCAATTCCATGACCGCGTTCTCCATTTTTGTCTAAATGTCCTACGGTACTAAATAATGTAAAAATACTATCTACCTTATCCTCTTCTATACCACGACCATTGTCTCTTATAGAAAATTCAAAATGCTTGGACGTTTGGGTGGCCTTAATATCTATAACCGTATGCTTCTTATCATTATACTTAAGACTGTTCCCTATAAGGTTTAAGAAAATCTGATCAAGTGCAGATCTATTGCAATGCAACTCTATATTATTTTCTGGGAAATGAACGTCGCACTCATAATTGATATTGAGAAGATCTACAAGATCCTCAAGCATATCATTAAGCATAAACTCATGCACATCATCCTTATCATACGCGGTACTCTCATAGTGCGTAAGAATGTTAGTGATATACTTACTCATAGACATAGATGACTTTTTAAGATAACTTAAATAGTTTTTACCTTTTTCATCTATCTCGTCATTATATTTTTTCTTTAAAATATCTGATGTCAATATGAGATTTGCTAGTGGCATTTTAAGATCGTGAGATACGGTCCCTGCAAAATCTTGTAGTAAAGAATTATGCTTAGTGAGGTTTTCCTTGGCAGCTCTTAGCTTAGCATTTACAGATCGTAATTCAAAAAGACGTTCTACCTGCTTACCTAAGGTAATGAGTGCTTCTCGTTGTTCTTGATTAAGTTTATTAGGCTTATGATCAATCACACATAATGATCCTACAGCCATCTTGTTCTTAGTACGCAATGGAATTCCAGCATAGAATATAACTGGCGCGTCGCCCTTAGTAAGTGGGTTGTTTACAAACCTCAAATCCTTTGTAGCGTCTGGAATCTCAAAAATCTCGTTAGGTGTTAAAATCGCGTGTGCACAAAATGAGCTATCTCGTGAGGTTTCACAAGGTGCAAACCCTACTTTAGACTTAAACCATTGCCTATCTTCATCTACAAGTGTCACTAAAGCTACAGGCGTATTGCATATGTAAGCAGCAAGTTTAGTAATGTAATCAAAGTCTGGTTCTTGAGCTGTGTCTAGAAGTTCTAGACCATGCAAAGCTTTCATGCGCTTAAACTCATGTACTGGTGTTGCTGGTGCTATCATACTGGCGATACATTTTAAGAGCCGTTTTAGGGTGTTGAACAGTTCGGCTCAAGGGACAAAGATAATGGCTTACTTTTAACGTTATAGCGTTTATACAATATCATTTTGACTGTATTGAATAACATGAGACGATATAATAACATAGAATTTACAAAAATTCTACGAACTTGAGGTATATTACAGTCAATGTATTAGCAACTACTCAAGTAAAATAAATATTAGAAATCAATAAAATTTGCAAAAACTACTGTGCGTGCATAGTAAATTATTGTATATTTACAACGATTTCGGAATAAAACCCTATGAATGATAAAACAATAGACTACTGTTTGAGAGCCACTTGGCAAGCAGTAATGAAAATGTATAATGAACAAGCAGCAGAGTTTGATGTAACGATGGCCGTTGGTTTTGCCCTATTAAGTATAGATCCAGACCAAGGAACACCATCTACAGCATTAGGTCCTCGTATGGGTATGGAAGCTACTTCCCTATCTCGTACGCTTAAGACTATGGAAGAAAAAGGCTTGATAGAACGCAAACCTAATCCAGCAGATGGACGTGGTGTTCTTATACATCTTACTCCATTCGGAAAAGAAAAAAGAGATTTCTCAAAAACAAAAGTAAAGACCTTTAATGGTGCTGTGAGAAATACTATAAGTGAAGAAAAAATCAACAACTTTTATGAAGTTATTGATACCATCAATGATTTGATTCAAAATAGAAAAGTTTTTAACCAAAAAGAAACCTTAGTAAAATAATGGCAAAACGTAGAATAAAGAAAGTAGCCGTCATCGGTAGCGGAATTATGGGAAGCGGTATCGCTTGTCATTTTGCAAATATCGGTGTAGATGTACTCTTACTAGACATCGTACCTAGAGAACTCAATGCTAAAGAGCAAGCAAAAGGTCTTACACTTGAAGATAAAGTAGTTCGTAACCGCATGGTAAACGATGCACTTACTACTGCTTTAAAAAGTAAGCCTTCTCCTATTTACAACCAGTCTTTTGCAAGTAGAATCACCACAGGAAACCTTGAGGATGATATTGCAAAAGTGAAGGATGTAGACTGGATCATAGAAGTAGTTGTAGAAAGACTTGACATTAAAAAGCAAGTTTTTGAAAACTTAGAAAAACACAGAACTCCTGGTACACTTATTACTTCAAACACATCTGGTATTCCTATCCAGTTTATGTCTGAAGGTCGTAGTGAAGACTTCCAGAAGCACTTCTGTGGGACACACTTCTTTAACCCTGCGCGCTACCTTAAATTATTTGAAATCATCCCTGGACCAAAAACAGACCAGAGCGTACTTGATTTCTTAAATAACTACGGTGAGCAATTTTTAGGAAAAACATCTGTAGTAGCAAAAGATACTCCAGCCTTTATAGGTAACCGTATCGGTATCTTCTCTATCATGTCATTATTCCATACCGTTAAGGAGATGGGAATGACGGTAGAAGAAGTTGATAAACTTACGGGACCAGTAATAGGTCGTCCTAAGTCTGCAACCTTCCGTACGGTAGATGTTGTAGGTCTTGATACGCTTGTACATGTTGCAAACGGTATTGCAGAGAACTGTCCTAAGGACGAAAGAAAAGAATTATTTGCCTTACCAGGTTTCATCAGCACGATGATGGAAAATAAATGGTTAGGTTCAAAAACTGGTCAAGGATTCTATAAAAAGAATGTTGATGCGACAGGACAAAAAGAAATCCTTACGCTTGACCTAGATACTATGGATTACCGCTCTGCAAAAAGAGCAAAATTTGCAACCTTAGAGCTTACTAAAACTATCGATAATGTATACGATCGTTTTAAAGTGCTTGTGGGTGGTAAAGACAAGGCTGGTGAATTTTACCGCAAGTCTTTTGCACACTTATTTGCATACGTACAAAATCGTATTCCAGAAATCACAGATGAGCTTTACAAGATAGATGATGCTATGAAGGCTGGTTTCGGCTGGGAGCACGGACCATTCCAAATTTGGGATGCTGTAGGTGTAGAAAAAGGTATCGAACTAATGAAAGCAGAAGGTCTTGAAGTTGCCTCTTGGGTAACAGATATGACTGCTGCTGGAATAGAGACATTCTATTCTGTAAAAGATGGAGCTACGCATGTATATTCCGCTTCCGCGAAAGCGCATGTAAAAAAACCTGGTCAAGATTCATTTATCATTCTTGATAACATTAGAAAACAAACCGAAGTATTCTCAAACTCTGGAGTATCTGTACAAGATCTAGGAGACGGAATCTTAAATGTAGAATTCCGCTCTAAGATGAACTCTATAGGTGGTGATGTACTTGCAGGATTAAATAAGGCTATTGATATGGCCGAAACAAATTACGACGGACTAGTAATAGGAAATCAAGGGACTAACTTCTCTGTAGGTGCAAATATTGGAATGATTTTCATGTATGCCGTAGAGCAAGAATATGATGAGCTTAACGCTGCAATAAAATATTTCCAAGATACGTGTATGCGTCTTCGTTACTCTGCTATCCCTACAGTGGTTGCACCTCACGGTATGACATTAGGTGGTGGATGTGAGATGACACTTCACGCAGACCGCGTTGTAGCTGCTGCCGAATCTTATATTGGACTCGTTGAGTTTGGTGTAGGAGTAATACCTGGTGGTGGTGGATCTAAGGAAATGGCCTTAAGAGCATCAGATAAGTTTGATAAGGGTGATGTGCAGTTAAACGTACTTCAAGAGCACTTCCTTACTATTGGTATGGCAAAAGTCTCTACCTCTGCTCACGAAGCGTATGACCTTAACATCCTTAAGCACGGCAAAGATATCGTAGTGGTAAACCGTGACCGTCAGATTGCAACAGCAAAGGCTGTAGCACGCCAGATGGCAGATCAAGGATATACACAACCGGTAAAACGTAATGATGTACTTGTATTAGGTAAGCAAGCATTAGGAATGTTCTTAGTAGGAACAGATTCTATGGAAGCTTCTCACTACATCTCTGAGCATGACAAGAAGATTGCAAATAAACTCGCTTATGTAATGGCAGGAGGAGATCTTTCTGAACCTACAAGAGTTTCTGAGCAGTACTTATTAGACCTAGAGCGTGAGGCGTTCTTATCACTAGCGACAGAGAGAAAATCGTTAGAGCGTATCCAGCATATGTTACAAAAAGGGAAGCCGTTGAGAAACTAGTTTTTCTGAATACGGATTATAGAGTATAGAATATAGACTTCTTACTCTTGTGAAATGGACAAAAGATTGTAGAGATAATGGCTAGGCATAATTTTAGAAACTTGAAAATTTGGCAATATGGTGTAACCTTTGCTAGTCAGAATTATAAGTTGACTAAAACCTTTCCAAAGTCTGAAATCTATAATCTTACAAGTCAAATGAATAGATGTTCAGTATCTATTCCATCAAATATCGCAGAAGGCTCTGCAAAATCTACTGATAAGCATTTTAAGTCTTACTTAGAAACAAGTCTTGGATCTGCTTATGAATGGGAAACACAATTAGAGATTGCTAAAATCGAAAACTATGTTTCTGAAACTGATTATAAAGAATTAAAAGATAGTATACAGCAATTGCAAAGAATGATAGGAGCATTTATTGATAGACTAAATAATTAAGTCTATACTCTATTCTCCATATTCTATAATCTTAAAAATTATGAAAACAGCATATATAGTAAAAGCCTACCGTACCGCAGTAGGAAAAGCACCCAAAGGTGTCTTCAGATTCAAGCGAGCAGATGAGCTTGCTGCAGAAACCATCCAGTATATGATGAAGGAGCTGCCAGAATTTGACAAAAAACGCATAGATGACGTAATCGTAGGAAATGCAATGCCAGAAGGATCGCAAGGTCTTAACATGGCGCGTCTTATCTCATTAATGGGACTTGACGTAATTGATGTACCTGGTGTAACTGTAAACCGTTTTTGTTCTTCTGGAATAGAAACTATCGGGATGGCAGTTGCAAAGATTCAAGCAGGAATGGGTGATTGTATTATCGCTGGTGGTGCAGAGTCTATGTCTTCTGTACCTATGACAGGATTTAAACCAGAATTAAACTACGATGCCATTGTAAAAACAGGGCACGAAGATTACTACTGGGGAATGGGTAACACCGCAGAGGCTGTTGCAAATGAATTCAAGGTATCTCGTGAAGATCAAGATGAGTTTGCATACAACTCTCACATGAAAGCACTACGTGCACTGGCAGAAGACCGTTTTCAAGATCAGATTGTTCCTATTGATGTGGAGCAAACGTATATCGATGCAAATGGTAAGAAAGCTACTAGATCTTACACAGTAAATAAAGACGAAGGACCACGTGCAGGAACTAGTAAAGAAGCGCTTGCAAAGCTTAGAGCAGTATTTGCTGCTGGAGGAAGTGTTACTGCAGGTAACTCTTCACAAATGAGTGATGGTGCTGCCTTTGTAATGGTGATGAGTGAGGAAATGGTTAAGGAATTAAATATCGAGCCTATCGCACGTATGGTAAACTATGCTGCGGCTGGTGTACCACCACGTATTATGGGAATAGGTCCTGTAGCTGCGATTCCTAAGGCATTGAAGCAAGCAGGTCTTAAGCAAAATGATATTGAACTTATCGAGCTTAACGAGGCATTTGCATCACAATCTCTTGCAGTAATACGCGAGCTAGGTCTTGACCCAAATATTATAAACGTAAACGGTGGGGCTATCGCTTTAGGTCACCCACTAGGATGTACAGGAGGAAAACTTTCGGTACAGTTATTTGACGAGATGCGCAAGCGTGATATGTCAGGTAAATACGGGATGGTAACTATGTGTGTAGGTACTGGACAAGGAGCAGCAGGAATTTACGAATTCCTTAAATAATATTATGGATGAGATCTTCTGTTAAAAGGAGCATCTCATCTATGTAAAGTTCGCTTTCGCGAAAGCGGGAAAAGAAAAATTAAAAAAAGAATAACACAATTTAAACATAGAGATCAGATTTTAGAAGGATGATTACCCCCTATCTAACGTCTAAAATCTCGAATCTAATATCAAATTATGGCAACAGAAGAAACAAAAAAAGATATCCTACGCGGTGGACAATTTATCGTAAAAGAAACAGCTTGTGAAGATGTATTCACAATGGAAGATCTTGACGAAGAGCAAAGAATGATGCGCGATAGTACGAAGGAGTTTGTAGATCGTGATCTATGGGCACACTGGGAGCGTTTTGAAAAGAAAGATTATGCATACACAGAGGAAACAATGCGTACGGCTGGTGAACTTGGTTTACTAGGTGTTGCAGTACCAGAAGAGTATGGTGGATTAGGAATGGGCTTTGTATCTACAATGCTTGTTTGTGATTACATCTCTGGTGCAACTGGATCTTTTAGTACAGCCTTTGGAGCACATACAGGAATTGGTACCATGCCAATTACTTTATACGGTAACGAAGCGCAAAAACAAAAATACGTACCTAAACTTGCTACTGGTGAGTGGTTTGGTGCTTACTGTCTTACAGAGCCAGGTGCTGGATCTGATGCAAACTCAGGAAAAACAAAAGCAGTACTTTCTGAAGATGGAAAATCTTATAAGATTTCTGGACAGAAAATGTGGATTTCAAACGCAGGATTCTGTAACCTTTTTATCGTATTTGCAAGAATAGAAGACGATAAGAACATCACAGGATTTATCGTAGAAAATGATCCTTCTAACGGAATCACACTAGGTGACGAAGAGAAGAAATTAGGTATCCACTCTTCTTCTACACGTCAGGTATTCTTTAACGATACTGTAGTATCTGCAGAGAATATGCTTTCTGAGCGTGGTAACGGATTTAAAATTGCAATGAACGCACTTAACGTAGGTCGTATTAAACTTGCAGCTGCTTGTCTTGATGCACAACGTCGTGTAGTAAATGAAGCAGTAACATATGCTAAGGAGCGTGTACAGTTTAAAACTCCTATCATAAACTTTGGAGCTATCAAGCAAAAGATTGCTACTATGGCAACAAACGTATATGTAGATGAGTCTGCATCATACAGAGCTGCAAAAAACATAGAGGATCGTATCGCTATGCGTCATGCAGAAGGAAACACACACCAAGAAGCAGAGCTTAAAGGTGTTGAGGAATATGCTATTGAGTGTTCTATCCTTAAAGTTGCCGTGTCTGAAGATGTACAGAATACAACAGATGAAGGTATCCAAGTTTTTGGAGGAATGGGCTTTAGTGCAGATGCTCCTATGGAATCTGCTTGGAGAGATGCTCGTATCGCTCGTATATATGAAGGTACAAACGAGATTAACCGTATGCTAGCGGTAGGAATGATGGTGAAGAAGGCTATGAAAGGTCATGTAGACTTTATGGGGCCTGCTACTGCTGTAGGTGAAGAACTTATGGGTATTCCTTCTTTTGATACACCAGATTTTTCTGAAACATTATCTGAAGAGAAAGATCTTCTTAAGCGTCTTAAGAAAGTATTCTTAATGGTAGCAGGATCTGCTGCAAAGAAATATGGAACAGAGCTAGAGAAACACCAGCAATTACTAATGGCTGCTGCAGATATCTTGATTGAAATCTATATGTCTGAGAGTGCAATCTTACGTACAGAGAAGAATATCAAGCGTTCTGGTCTTCAGAGCCAGACTACGCAACTTGCAATGACGCAACTATACTTATTTAACGCAGTAGATATTATCCAGACTAAGGCTAAAGAAGCTATTATCTCTTTTGCCGAAGGTGATGAGCAACGTATGATGCTTATGGGTCTTAAGCGTTTTACAAAGTACACAAACCAGCCTAACGTAATAGGCTTACGTAACCAGATTGCTGCAGATGTTGAGCAACATGGAAAATATCGCTTTGACGCATAATATATCTTAATAAGTCACTAAAACTATGTGTAATAGATTACGTATTGAAAATGACTTAAAAGTGTTTATGTTCGCTTGCGCGAAAATTTAATTTTATCAAAGCCACTTCTCCTATTGAAGTGGCTTTTTTTGTACCCTACTACTACAACGATTTCGTAACACAACAACCTATCTTATATAATGAAAATTAAAAAAGTCCTTGTCGCCAATCGCGGGGAAATTGCCATTAGAGTACTGCGTGCTTGTACCGAACTTAATATCGCTACAGTTGCGATTTATACCTACGAAGACAGATACTCACAACATCGCAATAAAGCAGATGAGTCTTACCAAATAGGCAAGAATAATGAGCCACTCAAGCCCTACCTTGATATGGATCAGATTATTGACTTAGCCAAATCAAAAAATGTAGATGCCATTCACCCTGGATACGGTTTCTTGTCTGAAAACTCCACCTTTGCTAGAAAATGTGCCGAAAACGGTATCATCTTTATTGGTCCTAAACCTGAAGTGATGGACGCACTAGGTGACAAAATCACTGCAAAAAAAGTTGCTCAAAAGTGTGGCGTTCCTATTATAGAAAGTAATAAAATTGCGCTAGACACGCTTGATATTGCACTTTCTGAAGCTACAAAAATTGGCTATCCAGTAATGCTTAAAGCCGCCTCAGGTGGTGGTGGTCGCGGGATGCGCATCATACGCAAAGAAGAAGATTTACAGCTTAGTTTTGACTCGGCTCGTAATGAAGCGCTTAACTCCTTTGGTGATGATACGATGTTTCTTGAGAAATACGTAGAAGACCCTAAACACATAGAAGTACAGATTGTAGCAGACACCCACGGCAACATTAGACACTTGTATGAGCGTGACTGCTCTGTACAACGTAGACACCAGAAGGTGGTAGAGATGGCTCCTTCTTATGGGCTATCACAAACACTACGCGATAATCTATACAAATATGCCGTTGCCATTGCTACCGAAGTAAACTACAACAATATTGGTACTGTTGAGTTTTTGGTAGATGCAGATGATAATATTTACTTCATTGAAGTAAATCCGCGTATTCAAGTGGAGCATACGGTTACTGAGATGGTAACAGGAATTGACCTTGTAAAAACACAAATTTTTGTCGCTGGAGGTTACAACCTATCAGATAAGCAAATTAAGATTTACGGTCAAGAATCTATTGGTACTTACGGATTTGCGATACAGTGCCGCCTTACAACCGAAGATCCTGTAAATAACTTTACGCCAGATTATGGGAAGATTACTACCTATCGCAGTGCTTCTGGTATGGGAATTCGTCTTGATGCGGGAAGTATTTACCAAGGGTATAAGGTAAGTCCGTTTTTTGACTCTATGCTTGTCAAAGTTTCTGCACATGGTAGAACGCTTGATGGCTCCATTCGTAAGATGGTAAGAGCATTAAAAGAATTCAGAATACGTGGTGTAGAGACTAACATTCACTTTCTGCAAAACGTCATCCAGACAGATACCTTTAAAAACGGAAAAACTACCGTAAACTTTATACAGAACACTCCTTCCCTATTTGACATCAAACTATCACAAGACAGAACTTCAAAAGTGGTTCAGTTTCTTGCAGAAGTTAGTGTAAATGGAAATTCTGACGTAAAGAAAAAGGATGACTCTAAGATTTTTAGAACACCAGAAACCCCATTATACAGCCTCTCAGACCCTTTCCCTAAAGGGACCAAAGACTTACTCACAGAGCTAGGTCCAGAGGAGTTCTGTAAATGGCTCATGGCAGAAAAAAAGATACATTTTACAGATACAACCATGCGTGATGCACACCAGTCTCTACTGGCTACACGCATGCGTTCGTATGACATGCTTAAGGTAGCTTCTAGTTTTGCAAAGAATCACCCTAACACTTTTAGTATGGAAGTTTGGGGAGGTGCAACTTTTGATGTTTGCTTGCGTTTCTTGCACGAAAGCCCGTGGACACGCCTGCGCGAACTGCGTAAAGCGGTGCCTAATATTCTTTTCCAGATGCTCTTAAGAGGATCAAACGGTGTAGGATACAAGGCATATCCAGATAACTTGATAGAGAAATTTGTTGAAAAATCTTGGGAGAATGGTGTAGATATTTTTAGAATTTTCGATTCCCTTAACTGGGTAAAAGCTATGGAGCCTAGCATCCAGTACGTGCGTAACCTCACAGGAGGAATTGCCGAAGGAGCGATAAGCTACACCGGAGATATTCTTGATGTAAAGCAAACTAAGTATGATCTTAAGTATTATACCCAGCTAGCAAAAGATCTTGAAAACGCAGGAGCACATATGATTGCCATAAAAGATATGGCAGGACTCTTAAAACCGTATGCCGCTACAGAACTTGTCACAGCGCTTAAAGACACCGTAAATTTACCGATACATTTACACACGCATGATACCTCGTCACTACAGACGGCTACCTATCTCAAAGCCATCGAGGCAAATGTAGATGTGGTAGATGTGGCCCTAGGCGGACTATCAGGACTTACGTCTCAACCTAACTTTAATGCGGTGGTGGAGATGATGAAATACCAAGAACGTGAGCATCCTTTTGAGATGGATAAACTCAATCAGTTTTCAAATTTCTGGGAAGACACCCGCGAGCTCTACTACCCTTTTGAGTCTGGACTCAAGGCAGGAACCGCAGAGGTTTTTGAACATGAGATTCCTGGAGGGCAATATTCTAACCTTAGACCACAAGCAACGGCGCTAGGCCTTGGTGATCGCTTTGCCGAGGTAAAAAAGATGTATGCAGCTGTAAATAGTATGTTTGGAAACCTAGTTAAAGTAACACCTAGCTCAAAAGTAGTGGGTGATATGGCAATATTTATGGTGACTAATAACCTAACGCCAGAAGATGTGATGGAACGTGGCGACACGATTTCCTTCCCAGAATCTGTGATTAATTTCTTTAAAGGCGATTTAGGGCAGCCCGTAGGCGGATTCCCTAAAAAGTTACAGGCTATCATCTTAAAGAATAAAGACGCCTATACAGACCGCCCTAACGCGCATCTGGCTCCTGTAGATTTTGACAAGGAATATGAAACCTTTACGGCCAAATTCCAAAAAGGGTTTACACGTCCTCTAGAGATGGAAGACTTCTTATCATACATGCTCTACCCTAAGGTGTTTGAGCAAGCACATGAAAATTACAAGAAGTACGGTAACCTAGCCCTCGTACCTACTAAGAATTTCTTTTACGGTATGGCATTAGGAGAAGAGATTCTCATTGAACTAGAACCTGGCAAAACTGTCATCATCAAGTTGCTTTCTATTGGGATACCAAGTGATGAAGGAATGCGCACTGTGTTCTTTAAAGTAAATGGTGAAAACCGCTTTGTCGAAGTACACGACACCTCGCTCAACATTAAGAAAGTAGAAAATCTTAAAGTAGACCCAGAAGACAGCAACCAGATAGGCGCTCCCCTACAAGGATCACTCTACAAGGTACTTGTCAAAAAAGGGCAAGAGGTAAAGGAAAACGACCCACTATTTATTATAGAAGCCATGAAAATGGAAACCACCGTAGTCGCCTCAAAAGACGGCCGCGTAGCCTCCATTACCGTAAGCGACGGCAATATGGTCTCACAAAATGACCTTGTCCTTACCATTGAGTAGTACGCTGCGCTATTGATTTCTTATAAGTACGCTTTCGCGAAAGTGTAACAAACTAAAAACCACCCGAGGAATTGGGTGGTTTTTTTGTGGGTGATATTTTTATTATATCATTTATACTTTAGCATTTAATAATTCACTTTTATAAAAAGTGCTTGAATTGGCCAAAAAATGGTTTTTTTTTTAATTAAATGAAATATAAATCCTACATTTTTATGTTCAAAATCAAATGAGTCTGATTTAGCATAAGTTTTATAATTTTACTTATTTAATAGTTTATAATAGTCTTGTTTAGATAGCAATGCGTGATTACCTCTAATATTACTCATTTCTATTGTTTTAAGTAATATTTTATATTTTTTATCTTTAGGAGTAAAGTGTTCTATTCTAAAATTATCAACACTCTCTTTAATAAAAACAACTATCTCGAATGGTTGAAAATGCAATTCGTGTTTTGCTATATCTCTATTATGATATATTCGGTATTCATTTCTAGTCCCATTTTCTCTCGCATATTTATCATTGTGAAATACATATGAGGCTTGCATTATATTATCAGGTTCTAATGGATCATTAAAGTCTAATTTTAAAAAATCATTTAATACAAATTTATCCAACTCTTTAAAGAAAGTACCGACAGCTGATTTGGATATATAGAAATAACCTCCAGTCATAAGTCTTCCTCTTCTATAACCTAACTCTTGAGTCGTTAGTTTTTTGATGTAAACATCATGAACGAGTGAGTTCATATTATTTCGCTATTTTTTAATCCATTAAAATCATAGTCATATTTCAAATTTGATATTCTTGTATTTTCATTCTCTATTAAAAATCGATCTAAATTTTCTTTATTAATTTTAATTGTTAAAATATTATTCAACTCGTAGGCAAAATGATTGTAATTTTCTGCTTGAGGTACTAAAACATTCACTTTTTCAAGTTTTTCAAAAAAATCATTAAGTAAAAAAGCATCATCTCCAATTTCTAAACAAATAGAGTCTATTAATTTTTTTATTGTAATAGAATTCTCAGAATCACTTTTCTTTAGACTTACAGAATAAACATATAGTATAATGTCTTCGGTTTTTAATTGAATTTGTCCGTTTATAGTATGAACATGCCCTATTTCCTTTGAACTTGTTTTAACTTCAATATCAAAAGTAGTAAAATTAAAATCTCTCAGGCCACTTTCTGGACCATGCCAAGCTTTAATAGTCTCTTTGTAACTTATCTTAGAAGATAAGTTTTTAATTAAAAGCAACTCTCCTATTAATCCTTTAATATCAGATTCATTTAAGTCAACATTCCTGTCTTTTTCAAAGAAAAAATACCATTTATTGATTGTAAATTTTATAGCTTTTACTACATCATTATTTTGTTTGAAATAGTGAACTATTTGCTCAACTATTTGAATAAATTCCTTTTTAAAATCGTCATGAGTACATATTATATCAATAAATGAATCTTTACCAAGATCAATTAAATTTAAAATAGAGTGCTTAACTTTTATACCTTTTCTGTTTTCACTAATAGCTTCTTTTGACTTAATAATAAAATGAAGTTGCTTTGAATAATCATAATATATATAAGCCTTTAAACCATCTATCGGTATTTCCAATGCTTCTATTTTGTCATCTTTTAAAGAAGTATAATTTAATTTTGAAATATAGTTCGCTATCATTTATTCAAATATTTGTTGGTAATAATTAACTTCACCATTTGCAATGGTAGTTTTAGGAAAAACTACAGTAAAACCAAGAGGATTGAAATTTAATTCTTCTGAATTGTAATTCTCATCAGATTCATTGAATGCATCAGAATGTTTATAATCTAAGAAATATAATATTAAAGTTAGTTTATCATTGTCATTAGCTATCTTAACATCAGCTGTATCTGAAATAACTCCTATGTTAACAATGTTTTCTTGTATATGTTCTTTCCCTTTGCTTTTACGTAAATTACGTTTTGCAGGATTTATAACTAGACCTGCTAGTTGAGTCACTTCAGTTTCTTTTTTTAATTGCTTTATTCCAGAAATGATTATATCAAAACTTTTAATTTCTCCACTCTTAATACGCTTTTCGATGTATTTAAGAATATCGTTTAAGTCAAAAGAGTTGTAAGAAGTATATTTATAAGTTTTTAAAAAATCTAATAAATCTTTAATTTCCGAATTCTTTGAAATATACCTGTAATCGAAATTATCTGAATTAACGATTGAGTCCTGATATTTCTCAACTAGTTTTCTACCAAGTTGATAATTATGATTTAAAACACTTAGATTTCTATTGAAGTATATAGTCTGTATTGTCTGTTGTGAATAAGATTTAGTTAATGATGAATTTCCCATTTTAGCGGTTGGATGCATTCTCATATGAGCTCTAACCTTTGGTGCAAAATCAATTGGAGTTAAACCTTCTTCAATATATCTTTTAACTTCATTTCTCAGGTCATCTTCCACTGCCATCACATACTCAAAATTATTTGAAATACCTTCAGTTGTATAAATGCGCAATAAATCTTCATAGCCTTTACGGTATCCAAACCACCTACCCATTTGTAAAAGCGTATCATATTTTAAGGAGTCTCTTAGGTAATATGTTACAGTTAAACCTTCAATAGTTACACCTCTCGACATGATATTTCCACCAATACAAATTAGATATTTCAAATCATCGTTTAGATAGTCAAGTTTATCTTCTCTACTATTTATAACTTTTATATTAGTTGTTTTGTCAGAATTAAGTTTCTTTAAATAATTAAGGATGATATTATATTCTTTTTTAAATTTTTTAAAATCATAACTTGGAAAATCACTAACGACCCCTTGTAATCTGCCAATACTTAGTGATTTTGCTTTAAAATTTGAGAAATTTTCAAAAGTTTGTATTTTGCAGGACAAACTAAAGATGTATTCTCTAACTTTTGAATAAACAGTATTATGATAAATATTTCTGTGATCTGTATGTATCATCATACCACAATATTTATCATTTCCTCTAAATTTTCTAATAATTGAAGAATATATAAAAGTATCTATTGCATTTTTTAAGTTATTTGTAATTTCTTGCTCTTCGTCATTAATAACTTCTCTCTCATTATCTTCTAGAATTTCAATTAAAGCAAGTTCTTCGTCTTTATTTTTAATTCCAAAAAATTTACTACTCCCAAAATATTCTTCAGGTTCGGGTAGGGAATAAATAAAGTCTTTTGGGTAAAGATCTGGTAGGTCTAAATAATCATTAGCAGGATTTATAAAGACATTAGCAAAAGGAGTTGCGGTATAACCTACATAAACAGATTGCGAAAAAAGGCTTATAAGTTTCCTAATAGCATGATTAATAACAGTTGGATCAGAATCTTCATCAGAACTATCTATACTTGCCTGATCCGCTTCATCATCAATAATTAGGACGGGAACAGATTTAATAGTGTTTTCATCATATGCTCTTACAATCCAATTTATTAAATTACCCAATATTGATTGAAACTGGTTAGTGCCATTTCTTGCTAATTTTTTTATTACTGCTATAGTTACATCAGATGTGGCATCAAAATGGTCTGAAAAATTTGAAATTGGTGCAGTAAAGTCTCCATTATCATTTTTTACTCTTTTATCAGGTAATTGTGTTAAAGGGTGAAATTTTTCTTCTCCTCTAAGCCATTGTATAGTTTCCAAATTAGGTATTGCAGCACTATTTCTTCCAACTAACTCTTTATCGAGTCTAAATTGGGTTTGCATTCTTAAAGTATCTGTCATTCCTGCTAATACAATAACAAATCTGTAACCTATAGAAGCAGCTTTAGAAATCAAATGTGTGAAATTTGCTGTTTTTCCAGATTGTACATGTCCAATTACAAGCCCTTTCTTTTCAAAAGTTTTATGCTCGTCAGGTTTTGGAATTTTTTTTATGATTTGATCTGTTTCATAATCTAAAGACTCGACAACTTCAATATTTTTTTTAAAAACATTATCTTTTAAGTAATTTTTATGTCTTAGATAATAATGCCAATTTTCTTTATCTAATTCAATCTCTTCACTGTCATTGTATATTCCTGATCCTTTAATATATACATGTGTGCCACTTGTAAAACCAAACTGCTTTTTCGTATGTTTAAAAAGCTCTTCTTTTATTGTAGAACCCAACTCAAAATCTTGTCCTGCTATTTTTATCTGTTCAGGTAAATCTTTTATGAAATTGTCAATAATATTCTCAGTTAGATCAGCACCATATAAATCAAGTTCAGGCCTTACTTTTACTTTAAATATCTTAATTATATTCTCTTCATTCATATTAACTATTGTTTAGCACATCACTTGTCCTTTCGTTTTATTCTTGTGAAGAAACTTCATGTTTGAAATATGAAATTTTTTCAACAACGTTATGTAGTTGATGGATCAATTTATTTTTAGCTTCTTGAAAAACATCTTCTAACTTTCCGATTTCCTCAAATTCCAGACCTTCGCGATGAATAATATCTACCTTAAAAGGGAAAATTCTTATTAATTTCCCATTAGAAAGCTCATCACTTATTTCATAAATTGGCAGTTCTTTGTTTTTATCTTCACTCGGAAGGCTTGGATAGATTAAACCAATTTTTGATACACCACTAGCTATTGCATAGGAAACCATTTGATAAATATCCGATTGAGATATATTATATACAGGGTCTAATTCATCATCCTCTATATTTGAGTTATAAATTTTCTTATACTTTGTGTCTAAAATTATATAATCATCAGAAACAAGCTTTAATACAATATCACTGAGCATTTTAAATCTATTCTTGTCTGGTAATTGCTTTGCTAGATATGATCTTCCAGGTCTGCTTCTACCAACCCTTTTTATCTTATCGCCTTGGTTGTTTTTAAATATACTGAAGATGAAGTTTTCAAATAGTTTTTCAGAAGGAATCAATAAAGCAAAAACATTATAGTCGTCCTTCCACTTATATACAGAAAGAGATGAAAGAAATAATCTGCAATTATCTAATATTGTTTTAAACTCAGTATAGATAGGATTCAATTTAACTTGATCGCAATCTTCAATGGTAACTGTTCGATATTCTACTTCATCTAAAATAAATAGCAACTCTTCAAGATTTCTTTTTGTTGCTGTATTCTTTGTGAAATCTTTGAGTAAACGAGCAACATATTTTACTATCTGATTGAATTTATTATCATATTGAAAAGAATCATACACACAAGGAATAATATGATGATTACCTCTTGCATAATTATTGACATACTGATTAAAATTGGTATAGCCTTTTACTGTTTGGAGATCTTCTTCAACCGTTTCGTAGTAGTTGTAGGAATTACTTGAAAAAACATCTAGCGTATATTCAGAAAACATATAAACCATAACTTCTAGTAAATCTGACTCAAGAGCTTCTAAACTATTTTCAACAGTAGAGTAATTCTGTTTTTCGCTTCCAGATAGCCACCATAAAATATGAGTAAAAACTCCGTTGATTTCTTTTTCATTTAGGCTCTTATTCTCATTATGAAATATTTTTGGTAGAAGGTTAATAATATATTCATCTTCTTTTCCTCTAAAATGAATAGTACCAATCCAATTTCTGGGTACAATTTCTTTTTTTCTAAAATCGATAAAACGTTGTTGCTTAGATTTAGAAACGTAATACAGGTTTTCTGAAGGTATAAACTTATTTCTCTCTAACCATATGTGATTAAGAACATTTTCTAACTCATCTGAAAACTTCTTTTTTTTAGGCAAATCTTTTAACCCTTCTGATTTTTCCCAAGAGTATTTTACAAATTCAAAAAGATTTATGGTTTTTGACATTATTATAATTTGAATTCTAGTAAACCAAATGTATCCCAAATATCCTTATCTGTAGGTTTATCTAGATCTTTCATTATTTTTTTAACCTTGTCAAGATCATTTCTATAATATTCTGTCAATAATGGTATAATGTTTTGATTAATAACCTCCTCTAATGAATTTTCTTTCATAAAGTAAGCGTGACCAATTTGAAAATCGACACCCTTATCTTTTCTTAAACGAGTATTTAACGCTGTCATAAAAGTAACTTTTTCCCTTTTAATAGCGTCATCTCCTTTTCCAAATTCTTTGACGATTTCTGGTTTTGGATACATTGCTTCAAATTGAAACCTTCGTCTTAATGCGATATCTACGAGCGCAATAGACTTATCTGCAGTATTCATTGTTCCAATAATAAATAAATTTGGAGGAACACCAAATACTTCTCCCGACGGAAGTGTTACTGTTAACTCATTTTCTCCATCAATTCTTTTATCCTCTTCAAGTAGTGTAATTAATTCTCCAAAGACCTTTGAAATGTTTGCTCTGTTTATTTCATCTAGTATTATAACAAAATTGATATTATCTTCAATTTTATTTTTAACGACTAAAGACTTTTTATATATAGTATCAACCAAAGATTTAACTTCATCAAACGTCTTATCTTTTAATTCTTTATAAATGTCATCATATGGCCATAAATCTGAATTATCTAAAGTGTCATTACTACCGTTATTAGGTTTCCAACCCTTACGATCTTCAGATGTAAGGAAATCAAATTTATCTCTGTGATTCTTTACAGAATTTGTATTAAGATTAAATTTATCTGCAATTTTAGAAAATACTTTACCTGGGCTTTTATCTCCAAAAAACAAGTTGGCTTTTTTATCAGTCTTTGTATTAAATTTTGACAAAAAGAAACATATTCTTAAAACATCTTTATTGTCAATATCAATTTCACTTACTTCACCTTCGTCCTCATAAAGTTCTTTTGATTTTTTTACAACGTTTTTGAAGACGCCATCTGCAGGTTCAAAAAGTAATACTCCTGAACCACTCGTAATAGGCTTCAATCCTTGGATAAAGTCTTCATAGCTGTATGAAGGATGCATTGTGACAAAAAAAATTCTTTTATTTAAAAGGCTTTTGAATTTTTCTCTATTTTCAATTATACGATTAGATATATCCGAATCAAGTGAGTGTTGATTTAAAATTTCTAATGATTTTTGAATAGTTGAATATGTTTTGCCTGTTCCAGGAGGACCAAATAATATTTGATTTAATGAATGTTTTTTTGCTTCCATAATTAAATTATTATTTGAACCTAAAAGAGAATTTAGCTCAGAGTGCTTTTTGTTAGAAGGTGTAATTATATTTAAGTAATAGACATAATTTCTTTTATTAAATACTACAAGATCTCCTTCTTTATAACTTGGCCTATTAGATTTGCCTGTAGCTTTATTCTTAAAATAAATAATTCTAAAGTCACTTCCTCCATTATTTTGAAGTTGAGCTTTAGACTCTGTATTATTATAATGTAGATTAATTTCTTCTGTAGTTCCTTCTTTAGGGTTTTCATCAAAAAAAAGATCAAAAGCTTCTTTAAAAATAAAAAAACTTTTTTCTTTATCCTGTTTCTGAATTCTTTTTAAATATACCATATATTCTTATTGCACAGTCCATTGTACAGCCATGGCTTCTGCCATTCCTTTAAATGTTTTACTTCTTAACGTTCTTCTTTCAGCAGGAGATTTTGCTTTAGTTAAAGCATCTGAATACCACTTTGGTAAACTTTTCCCACTCTTTAAAACCACTCTTTCCCCTTTACCTACAATGTCAGTAGCTTCTAATAACGGTAAGTTTTTTAACCAAAGACAAGTTGACTTAGAAGCCTCATCTCCAAACATCCAAGGATGAACAGTTTGATTTGGTTTGCGATATCGTGTACTAATTATTCCTACAGGATTCTCAACTGCTATTTTTTCAATTGGCGCCTCACATAATTTAATAAAAAACTCAACAGCTTCTTCTCTGTGTTTTGCTCTATCAGGAAATCTTGGATGAGGCCTTCGCTCGGACGTTGGCATTCCACTATCATCGGGATGGTAGTACCATCTAGCGCCACTAACCGCTAAGAAGGTGCATGGAGGATGGGCAATCATTAGCTCCCAATCTAAACCATCGTTCACTACTTCACCATTTTGAAGAGTTCCACCATTATCTTCTATTACTTGAAAAACATCATAGTTGAAATGCCATTCAGGATGTCCTCCACTACAAGGTAATAAATCACAACTATAAGCGTCATGACCTAAGGCTCTTAGTTCTTTTGTAATAGCCTGACTTTCTTCACAAGCAACTAATATTTTCATAAATTTATATTCTTAAAATAATTATTAATCCCTAGAGCAATTGATTTTGCCATTAATGGAGGAACAGCATTTCCTATCATTTTATAACAGTATCCTTTACTGCCAACAAATTCAAAATCTAAAGGAAAAGATTGAAGTAAACCTGCTTCTCTTATTGTTATTGATCGAGCTTGTTCTGAATCAGGGTGAATAAACATTAGTCCGTCTTTGTAAAGATGTGCAACTATGGTAGGAGATGACTTATTCCATTCCAAATTACGATATTTAGCATGTTTCGAATCTTTATTTAATAACTTATTATAAAACTCTATCTTCTCATTTAGAGTTTTTTTGTTCATCTCTCTTTCTACCCATTCTTTAAAAACCTTAACATCTCTTTCATTGCTATGTCTCGGTTCATGTTGTAGTACCTGTTCTTCAGTTTCATTGAGTTTATGTGAAATATTTTTACCTTTAAGTTTTGATACCTTTTTTAAAGGAGTAATTTTAGGCAAGTTAAATATTGCGTCTTTTACGGTTTTCTTATTTATAGATTTTTTAGCATCTATAGATTTGTATATTTCATTTAATTCATAATTGCTATCCTTTTTTATACCAACTATAATTAATCTTCTTCTTTTTTGAGGTACTTCAAAATCATCAGCAACGTACACTCTATCTTTGAGCCTTGTCGGTAATGAAATCTCATATCCAATTTCATTAAAAGCATTAAAAACTCTCTCTGTCACTTTTATTCCCCCAGGTTCAGCGCTCAACATTCCTGGTACGTTCTCAAAAACGAACGCTTTAGGCTCAAATTCCTTAACAACTTCAACAAAACTTTCAAATAAATAGTTTCTATAATCATCTTTCATTGAGTTTTTATCTTGAGCTCTTCCCGCTATTGAATATGCTTGACATGGAGGACCTCCTATAATAAAGTCAACTTTTTGTCTACCAACAATTCCTTTTAAACCTTCATTAATAACGCTATCATGATTGGTTTTTTGATAAAGTATTTTTGTATCATCATTCCATAACCCATTTATGAGTTCTTTCGATTTTTGAATATCAAAATGTACCACATGTTTTAATGCTTCATCTTCTGTGTGATTCCATTTCGTTACAAGTCTCTTTCTTAATGTATTTACCATAGGTAATTCCCATTCTACATGGGCCAATCCTTCAAATTTACCAGAAGACAAAAAACCCTCACTCAAACCACCACAGCCTGCAAACAAATCTATAAACGTAAACTTCTTATTACTCATCAATTTTTTTCTTTAGTAAAAGATCACTGACCTCTACGCATAATATTTCTGCAATTTCATACAAATCTTCAAGACTAGGCTGTCGCTTATTTCTTGCATATTCATTTATGCTTGTATAGCTTTTATTCATTTTAGTAGAAAGCCAAGTTTGGCTAATTCCCTTACTATCTAGAACCTCCTTTATTTTGTTCATAATTCAATATCTTTACTGTTCGCAATTTAATTAAAGTTCATTGAATTCTAGTGAATATTTTCACTGTATTTTAACCTACAAGTACTTTAAAATAACTCTATAATTTACTAGACAACTAGTTCTTTGATATTCAACCACCCCATCCCCACCAAAACCATATCTTTGAGTAACACACCTCCACCACTCAACCTATGGACGCCAAACCGCAAAAACATTCCATCACCTACATCCTATTGCTCATACTAGCGGGAGAGGCGGTTTTTATATTGCCGTTTGTGTTGGCTAGGGTTTTTAGGGCGACGGTGCTTGATGTATTTGAGATAAACAACACAGAACTCGGTTTTTGCTTTTCTATTTATGGTCTGGTAGCGCTGGTGTCTTATCTTTTTGGTGGTCCGCTGGCAGATAGGTTTCCTCCGCGTAAGTTAATGGGGGTGGCGCTTGTGCTCACCGCCCTGGGCGGACTGGTATATGCCAATAGTCCGTCGCTAGTTACCTTGCAAGTGCTGTATGGCTTTTGGGGCTTTACGACGATTTTCTTGTTTTGGGCAGCGATGATTAAAGCTACGCGTGTTTGGGGTGGTGAGAAAAGCCAAGGGAAAGCCTTCGGCTTTCTAGATGGCGGTCGCGGCCTTGTAGGTGCGCTTTTTGGAGCATTGGGAGTATTTATCTTTTCGTTGTTTGCTCCGGAAAATGGAAGCGAACTATCACCAAAACAGCAAGCGGAGGCGTTTACTTCTGTGGTTTATTACTCCTCTGCCATTGTAGCAATTATTGGAGTTCTTGTGTTTTTCTTTCTCAAAAGTGATGTAGCAGCTGAGGAAATCAATCGAGAAAAAATAACCGTAAACACCATAAAAAAAGTAATGCTACTACCCTCTGTAAGCTTGCTTATGGTCATTATACTTTGTGCATATGTAGGCTATAAAATCACAGATATCTTCTCGCTATATGCAAATGTAGTGATGGGATACAATGAGGTAGACGCTGCCAAAACAGGTACTTTCTTACTCTTTATTCGTCCCGTATTGGGCGTAGTAATAGGTTTTCTAGCAGATAGATCTAGAGCGTCTGTGTACTTGATGATAGGTTTTGTACTGTCTGTTTTTGGCGCCATATTATTTGCTTCGGGAGTGCTTCATGAAGGAACTACCCTGCTATTTTTTCTCTCTATCATTATCACAGCCGTAGGTGTGTATGCTGCGCGTGTACTATACTTTGCAGTGATGAAAGAAGGAAATATTCCGTTGCATCTGACGGGTACTGCTGTGGGCGTTATTTCATTTATAGGCTACACACCAGATATTTTTGCAGGACCTATGATTGGCTACTTTTTAGACGGGATGCCTGGTCGTGCGGGTCACGAGGCTGTTTTTTGGCTACTTGCTGCGTTTTCGGCAGTTGGCTTAGGTGCTTCGTTTTTGTTTTATCGATTTTCGCTACGTAATGATAAAGCCTCGTCTTTGAGGAAATAAGCTTTCGCGAAACTCGTCCTGAATTCATTTCGCAGAACTCGTCCCGAATTCATTTCGCGAAAGCGTAAAAAAGCAGGGAACTTTTATTACACATTAGGACTTATAACTGCTTACCTAACCAAAGCACATAATTAATTACACGTTGTAAAGCTTCACTATCTGCATCGTTAGTGTCATTAATTGCGATGCTACATTGATACTTAGGGAAATGAATAAAAAGTGTACCCCAAAAACCAGAATGAGTATAGGCTACGATATCGTTTTTCTTTCCTTGTATACTCCTAAAACCTAGTCGCTGTATAGGTAGTTGCTTTCCCGCAGCATCATAATCCTTTTGTAGAAGCATTACGGCAAGACTATCTTCGTGCTCAAAAATTTGTCCGTCAAAAAGCGCTTGTAGAAACATGGCTAAATCTCTTGTGGTAGAAACCAGACCGCCACCACCATATAAATCTACAGAGGCATCCCACTCTGACGCATCAAGCGTTCCCACATACCTTTTTACAGACGGTAGTAATCCTTCTGGCTTAGGTTCTAAGGTTTCAAGCCAGGTGGCGTTCATCCCAATTTTATCAAACTTTAAAAGACTTCGTAAGCCTTCGGCTAGTCCTGTGTTAGTAGATTTTTCAATAATCTCCCCTAGTAATATATATCCTGTATCGCTATAATGCTGCTCTATTCCTGCTGCTGCATGTGGCTTGCCATAATCCATCGCAAACTGGATTTGTTCTGTTCTCGTCCATCGTCTTGAGGGTGTTTTTGAAGCTACCTCAATATATTCTGGACCACCTTCGGCATAATCATAAAGGCCACTAGAGTGAATTAAACATTGACGTATCGTAATTGCATCTGGATTATAACCACCTTTTCTTAGTATCTCAATATGCTCTTGACTAATGTATTGTGTGATAGCATCGTCTAATGCTAGTTGGCCATTTTCGCGCAAGCGCATAATAGCAACCGCTACAAAGACTTTTGTTAGACTTGCAATCCTAAAAGGTTGTGCCGCATCAAGTTTTCTATCCTTTTCTAAACTATCAAAGCCCGCTGCACCTGTAAAGTCAATATCAAGCTTAGGCGAAATTACGGTGAGTGATAAGCCCGTAGCATGAGCCAACTTCTCCCCTGTCTCTTCATCTAAAATACGCTGAAGATTAATAGCTGGATTTGCATCATAATCTACAGCTTTTTTAGAAGTTCCGCAGCTTGTAAGTAAAGCACAAAGAGCAATATAAAAGTATCTGAATTTCATTGATTTTTATTTTTGGTAAAGATGACGCTTTCGCGAAAACGTCCATTGTAAAAATTCGTCACAATTACATAGGTCGCACTTTTATAAAGGCAGCGGTTTTTAACAATTGCCCTGGAGTGAGGTAGGTATAGCGCTTAATATCTTTAATAAAATGCGACTGATCATAATACCCATATTTGACTACATAATGCTGCCAGTCGCTATTACGAGTGATGTATAACTCTCGTAAGGCAAGTTTATAACGTTGCAACGACTGGAACCGCTTAGGAGTAAGCCCTGTGTCTTTTTTAAAATGACGCTCCATAGTGCTATATGAATATCCCGTAGCATCCATGATGGTTTTCATGTCAAAAGTGCTGCTTATTTCTTGTGCCATTTCTACCATAAAACCTTCTGCTTGTTTATTATACTGCTCGAGGAACCACTCATCTAACGCAGTAACGACTTGGGGAGCTTGAAGTGTGTCTAAGTAGCTAATGAAGTTATTAATCGCAACGCCAAAAACATCATCTAAACACGCCACAGAGTCACGCATAATTGTTTGCGCATCTGCCCGTAAAAATGGACGTAAGGATGAGAGACCACGTGATTTAAACTTCACAATTATACATCGCTTAAGAGCAGATAAATCAAGATAAACCTGATCGTGGATGAAGCTAAAAAGCCTACTCGCATCAGAATGATACGTTTTTCCCATGTAAGTCATCGTGTAATGCCCTTCTAATACAATAATCATATCTGGAGTAATGCCAGGATAGGCATACATAAACGGACTTCCAAGTGATAAAATTCCTGCATCATTGAGTATCCAATAATGATCAATATGTTTTTGAATTTCTGGGATGGATGGTGCTAGAATCACCACCCGAAGCTAGTCATAATATGTGAAGATGACAAAAGGTTTGTTTTAGAAAGGTACGTTCTTGACAAACTCGTCCCACACGAACTTCGCGAACCGTAAAAAACATAAGACATACCATGCTTTTTAAATTTATCTTTGCTGCCAAATAGATTCAATGTCCTTTACTCTTCTCTCCTCGCCTTTACAAGGCTTTACAGACTTTAGATTCCGTAATGCGCAACAGCAATTTTTTGGTGGCATAGACACTTACTACGCCCCATACATACGTCTTAATGGTAAGATGAAGATAAAGGGATCTTATCAACGCGACCTTGATCCTGCAGTAAACACCACGCTTGAGGTAATCCCACAAGTCATGACGGCAAGTGCCGATGAGTTTATGTTTGTGATTAAATATATAGAATCGCTAGGCTACACAGAGCTAAACTGGAACTTAGGTTGCCCCTACCCGATGGTTACAAAAAGTGGAATGGGTTCTGGCCTTATCTGTAACACAGAAAAAATTGATCATATTCTTGATCGCGCACATAGCGAGTCTAATATGACGATTTCTATGAAAATGCGCCTAGGTTATGAGAGTCCAAATGAGATTTTAGAATCTTTTAAAGTACTCGATAAATATCCGCTTAAAAATGTGGCTATTCATGCACGGCTTGGTAAACAGCTGTATAAAGGTGGTGTTGATCTTGAAAGTTTTCAGAAGTGTATAGACGTTGCAAAACACACCCTATACTACAACGGTGATATTACAAGCGTCAAGCAGTTTAGAAAAATGCGAGAGTTATTTCCTTCTATTGAGCATTTTATGATAGGTAGAGGTCTCATTGCAGATCCATTTTTACCAAGCATGATTAAAGCAGATACGACGGAGTATCCTGCAAAACGCTGGGAAACTTTTAGAGCTTTTCACGATACCATTTACGAGCAGTATGATGCTGCATTGTCTGGCCCTACGCCTATCAAGATGAAGATGCTAGGCTTCTGGGAGTTTTTCTCTCAGTCTACTCACAATCCGCAAAAGGTGTACAAAGCAATTAAAAAGGCTGGAAATCCTGTAAAATATAAACAGGCTGTGGGCGAAATTATCGCTGCACAACGCAGAGCACAGTAATTTTACGCTAAGCGGTTGATAAAAGCGTTTTCTTCTATCAATTTCGCTATTTTTAGATTTCATAATTAATTCGCGTATATGAAGTCTAAGATTCCCAACGGGGTAATGCTTAATGCATATCCAGATAGTATAGGTAAAAAACTAAGCGATACCGTAGCTTTACTGCAACGTCCAGAATTACAGGATGTATTCTCCTTATTTTACGTCTTGCCTACATTTTTTAATAGCGACCTAGACCGCGGATTTTCGATAGTTGATTATAACATCAATACGGATCTTGTCTCGCAAGATGATCTTGACGCGCTCAAAGAGCTAGATGTTATGCTCAAATTTGACATTGTGCTCAATCACCTTTCTGTAGGCTCACCACAGTTTAAAGACATGCTAGAAAACGGTGACAACTCTATCTACAAAGACTTTTTTATTGACTGGAATACCTTTTGGGAGAACAACACAGCTTCTTACAACAACGGCGTAGCAGTTCCAAAAAAGGAATATCTCGATAAACTCTTCATGCGCAAGCCAGGCGTGCCTGTGCTTAAGGTGTTATTTCCCGATGGTACAGAACGTCCATACTGGAACACTTTTTATCAGCAAATTACGTATCACGCGATAACGATTGAAGATTTAGAAACTTTAAACGAACTGTCAGAAGAAGATAAAAAGGATACGGTTGAACTTGTAAATAATGCGATTGCTGGTGGATATGATATTTCTGAAGTACGCTTTCGCGAAAGCGTAACACCTCACATCCCTGAGCTTTTAAAGATCATTGAGCAACAACGCTCTTATCTTGGGCAAATGGATGTAAACGGCACCTCAGAAATGGTGTGGGATTTTTATGATGAAACACTTAAAAAGGTAGCCGATTTTGGGTGTAAAATCTTACGCCTAGATGCTTTTGCTTACTTACATAAGGAAGTGGGGCAAACTAACTTTTTCAACAAACCAGGAACGTGGACATACCTAGAGCGAATTAATCAAATTGCTCAAAAATATGGTCTTACCTTACTTCCTGAGATTCACTCAGAATACGGATTAGGCCTACACGACGAAGTAGCTTCTGAAGGCTATCAAATCTATGATTTTTTCTTCCCTGGACTTGTTATTCACACCATTGAAACTGGAAACACAGCGGCTTTTGTACATTGGGCACAAGAAGTTATTGCCAAAGGTTACAAAACCGTAAATATGCTAGGTTGCCACGATGGGATTCCCGTGCTCGACCTTAAAGGAATCACAGATGCACAAGGAAACAACCATCTAGGACTTCTAAAGGACGCCGAAATTGAACACATTATTGAAACTATTTTAAATCGTGGTGGGCGTGTCAAGAATATATATGATCCCGAAGGAAACAAAATCTCCTACTATCAAGTAAACGCAACGTTTTACAGCGCCTTAGGCGAAGATGACCGCAAGCTCCTACTCGCTCGTGCACTACAAGTATTTATGCCTGGAATCCCGCAGGTTTGGTACTTAGACCTCTTTGCAGGAAAGAATGATTATGAGGCGGCAGACGCTGCTGGAACAGGAGGTCATAAAGAAATCAACCGAACAACATTAACACAAGAAGACATCAACCGCGGACTAGAAAAACCTGTCGTACTATTACAATTAGATATGCTGCGCTTGCGTAATACATCTTCTGCCTTTTCTGGAACTATGGCGATAGCTAGTGAAGATAATAGCAAGTTAGAAATTAGCTGGAAAAACGATACAGAATCAGCCACACTACAAGCAAATCTAACCGATCACTCATTTACGATTACTCATGTTTCTAATGGTGTAGAAAAGGTCATTTCTAATAGCTAGTTGATCATAAAACTTCGAATAATTTTAATTAACAAGCGTGTAATTACTTTATTGTGAATGATGTTGCTCTTAATTTAAAATGCATTCGTAACTTTTACCATCTTAAAAACCAATCCAAATGAAATTAAAATACAGCACGCTAGCGCTAGGCCTTGTATTAAGCACTTCGCTATTTGCCCAAAAGGACAACCCAACCGTTCAGGCGCTTATTAAAGAAGCCACCACCAACTCGCAGCTAGAAACTCTAGCACATGAAATTACAGACGTATTAGGACCTAGACTTGTAGGAACGCCACAAATGCAAGCTGCCAATGATTGGGCAGTAGCGCAATACAAATCTTGGGGAATTGACGCGAGAAATGAGCAGTACGGAGAATGGCGCGGCTGGGAACGTGGTATCTCACACATAGATATGCTAGAACCACGTGTGCAAAGTCTACGCGGTACACAACTCGCATGGAATCCTAGTACCTCAAAAGAAGGAGTTACTGCAGAGGTAATCACTTTACCTACTGTAAAAAATGCAAAAGATTTTGAAAAATGGCTTAAAAATGTAAAAGGAAAAATTGTACTCCTTTCCATGCCACAAATCACTGGAAGACCAGATTATAACTGGGAAGAGTTTGCAACCGAAAAGTCTTTTGCCAAAATGAAAAGACAACGCGACTCGCTTTCTAACCTATGGAATGATAACATACAGCGCACTGGTTTTACAAATAGAGGATTGCCAGAAGCATTAGAAAATGCTGGAGCTGTGGGTATTGTTACTTCAAACTGGTCAAGAGGTTTTGGTGTGAATAAAATCTTTAGTGCACGCACAAAGAAAATCCCAACCGTAGATTTAGAACTAGAAGATTATGGAATGTTATATAGACTTGCTGAGTCTGGACATACACCAAAAATCAATATCACAGCCATTTCAAAAGAACTTGGAGCTGTACCTGCTTTCAACACTATTGCAGAAATAAAAGGAACCGAAAAACCAGAAGAGTATGTAATCCTTTCGGCGCATTTTGATTCTTGGGATGGCGGTACAGGTGCAACAGATAACGGTACTGGGACGCTAGTTATGATGGAAGCTATGCGTATTTTAAAGAAAATTTATCCAAACCCAAAGCGCACTATTCTTGTAGGGCACTGGGGAAGTGAAGAGCAAGGTCTTAACGGATCAAGAGCATTTGTAGAAGATCATCCAGAGATTGTAGCAAAGGTGCAGGCATCTTTTAATCAAGATAACGGTACTGGACGTGTAGTACGCCTCAATGGTGGCGGTTTTTTAAGAAGCTACGACTATCTTAGTAGATGGCTTAATGCAGTGCCAAATGAAATTACAGATGAGATTGAGACTACTTTTCCAGGAGCTCCTGCCCGTGGAGGATCTGATTATGCATCCTTTCAAGCAGCTGGTGCGCCAGGTTTTAGCCTAAGCAGCCTTAACTGGTCATACTGGAACTACACATGGCATACCAACCGTGATACCTATGATAAAATCGTTTTTGACGATATACGCAACAACGTAATTCTTACAGCAATATTAACCTATATGGCTAGTGAAGATCCAGAGTTTACTTCTCGTGAGCGTGCAGTCTTACCTATAGATCGTCGTTCTGGAGAGCCTAGAGAATGGCCTACTCCTAGATCTCCTACTCGTAAAGGAGGAATGGATTAATTAAAATAATGGGTACGCTTTCGCGAAAGTGTACCCATCTTTTTTTGAATAGCGTTACACATTAAAAAGACAAAAAACCTATGAAACCATTAAGAAAAGAAGATATTGCTCAAGGAGTTTTTGATCTTTATGACGACTACGCACATAATAAAATAGACCGAAGAATCTTTATCGAACGCTTATCTGTGTTTGCTGTGGGAGCAGTAACGCTACCTGCGCTACTTAGTTTTATGACACCAGATTATGAAACTACGCAAACCGTAGCGCAAGATGATCCTACTATCGATAGCGACTACATTCAGTACGATTCTCCCAAAGGTGGCGGAAGCATTAAAGGATTATACTCAAAACCTGCAAATGCAACAGGCAAATTACCTGGAGTCATTGTTGTTCATGAAAACAGAGGACTCAATCCGTACATAGAAGATGTAGGAAGACGCACTGCCAAAGCTGGGTTCTTATCCCTAGCACCAGATGCTTTAAGTCCGCTAGGTGGGTATCCTGGTAATGATGATGATGGTAGAGCAATGCAACGCAAACGCGACCGTCTAGAAATGCTAGAAGATTTTATAGCTGCCTATCACTATCTTAAAAACCACGATGATTGTAATGGCAAAGTTGCTGTGGTAGGTTTTTGTTTTGGAGGATGGGTTTCAAATATGATGGCAGTATTACTACCTGATCTTGCAGGAGCTGTGCCGTTCTATGGAAGGCAACCAGATGATGAACAAGCCGCCGAAATCAAAGCTCCGCTCCTACTGCAATACGGAGGACTCGACGAGCGCGTAAATGCCGGATGGCCCGCTTTTGAAAAAGTGCTTACTGCAAATAATATTCCGCATACGGCTCACTTTTATGAAGGTGTAAATCATGGATTTCATAATAATACGACTCCGCGATTTGACGAGAAAGCTGCTACGCTAGCTTGGGATAGAACGATAGCATTTTTTAATACATATCTCAAGGCCTAGTCTTTATGAACCATAATACTCTTATTGAAACATTTTACAAAGCGTTTACTAACGGAGATGCTGCAGGAATGACTGCTTGCTATCACGATGATATTATTTTTTCTGATCCTGCGTTTGGAACCTTACATGGCAAAGAAGCAAAAGCTATGTGGCACATGCTTATTGAACGTGGTAAAGGAGCCAATAAAGTGAATTATAGTAACATTGAAACCACAGCCACCACTGGAAGCGCGCAGTGGACAGCCCGCTATCCATACGGACCAAAAAAACGCCCCGTAATAAATCATGTGACTGCAAACTTTACATTTAAGGACGGTAAAATTATTGAACATCACGACACTTTTGATATGTATAGCTGGACCAAACAAGCACTTGGGTTGCCAGGAGTTTTATTAGGATGGTCAGGTTTTATGCGTAACTCGATTCAAAAAAAGACCAACGGGATGCTCAAAAACTACATGGAGAAAAATCCGCAATAAGTCGGCTTCCTTTTAAAGTGTCACGTTACCCATATCAATAGTGTGGAGTAATTCAAGTATCTTTATGCCCTGTTAGAAAAAGCATTCTTTTTGAAAGATATTTTACTCATCACTCCGCCATTTACGCAACTCAATACCCCTTATCCTGCTACGGCATATATTAAAGGGTTTTTAAATACTAAGGATATTTCGTCATTCCAGATGGATCTTGGTATAGAGGTTATTTTGCAACTATTTTCGTCTAAGGAGTTTACAAGGCTTTTTGAGGTTGCTCACGAGCATGATACCATTGTTTCAGATAATTGCAGGCGTATCTATGCAATGCGAGATACCTATGTTAAGCTACTTGATGATGTGATCTCGTTCTTACAAGGAAATAATCAAACCATCGCTAGGCAAATTTCCACCGCCAACTTCTTACCACGTGCTTCTCGTTTTGATCAGCTAGATGATATGGAGTGGGCTTTTGGTGAGATGGGAATGCAAGACAAAGCAAAACACCTTGCCACTCTTTTTCTAGAAGACCTCTCAGATTTTATTGTAGAGTGTATTGATCCTAATTTTGGATTTAGTCGCTATGCAGAGCGTTTAGGTCAAAGCGCAAACTCTTTTGATGAGTTATACACCTCGCTACAAGATGACCTTACTATTATAGATGAGATTACTATAGAGATTTTAGAAGCACGCTTTCGCGAAAGCGTACCAAAACTAGTGTTACTCTCCGTTCCATTTCCAGGGAATCTATACAGTGCTTTTAGATGTGGGCAGTGGATTAAAGAACACTACCCAACAGTCAAAGTGGCTATGGGAGGTGGTTTTCCTAACACAGAATTACGAGAATTAACAGACACGAGAGTCTTTGAATTTATAGATTATATTACGCTAGATGATGGCGAACTCCCAGTAGAACTTCTCGTGGAAGATGTTGTGCAAAACGTTGAAAACCCTACCTATAAGCGCACATTCATTCTTGAAAATGGTGAGGTTACTTATAAAAATAATACGCTCCGTCATGACTATAAACAGGCGTACTTAGGTACTCCAGATTATTCAGATTTACTACTTGATCATTATGTCTCTGTGATTGAGATTGCAAATCCTATGCACAGTTTGTGGAGTGATGGTCGCTGGAATAAGCTTACCATGGCGCATGGTTGCTATTGGGGTAAATGTACCTTTTGTGATATTTCGTTAGATTATATAAAAATTTACGAGCCCATCGCTGCGAGTATTCTCGTAGATCGTATGGAAACACTTATAACGCAAACTGGAGAAACTGGTTTCCACTTTGTAGATGAAGCCGCGCCACCTGCGCTCATGAAAGCGCTAGCGCTTGAAATCATCAAACGCAAACTGGTAGTAACTTGGTGGACAAACATCAGGTTTGAAAAGAACTTTACTAAAGATTTGTGTAGACTTCTCAAAGCCTCTGGTTGTATTGCCGTTTCTGGCGGATTAGAAGTCGCTTCAGATAGACTATTGAAGCTTATTGATAAAGGAGTGACTGTTGCACAAGTTGCTCAAGTCACACTCAATTTTACCGAAGCAGATATTATGGTGCACTCCTACTTGATGTATGGATATCCTACTCAAACGGAGCAAGAAACGATAGATAGTCTTGAGATGGTACGCCAGCTTTTTGAGCTGGGCATTATACAATCTGGATTCTGGCATCAATTTGCTCTTACCACGCACAGCCCTGTAGGTAAAGACCCAGAAAGCTACGGAGTAACTCCACATTACAATGAGATTACCTTTGCAAATAATGATGTAGACTTTAGTGATAAAACAGGCATTGACCATAGCAAATTCAGCTACGGACTTAAGAAATCACTATTCAACTACATGCACGGTATTGGATTTGATGAGGGCTTGCAAGAGTGGTTTGACTTTGAGGTTCCTCGCACAACCATACATCCGCATGTGATAGAAGATAGTCTTCAAGACGAATTACAGTTTAATACAAAATCTACCTCTAGAATTTTGTGGCTAGGCTTTGCTCCTATGCAAAAGACTTTTAAAAAGAAAAAACGTGAACTAACAGAACTTACGTTTCAAGATCAAACGGGAACTACACAAATTACGGTAGATACTCAAGATGCACTTTGGCTAATTGACATGCTAGCAATGGCAAGTCCACATCAAGTTAAATTACCTACTTACGCAGCACTCAAAACTTCGTATGAGGAAACGCAAGAAAATTTTGAATTATTCTGGTATTCGAAGGCTATGCTCAGTTTGCGAGAAGCAGGACTACTGGTTATATAAGATAATAGGTTGTTGAAGTACGCTTTCGCGAAAGCGTAACAAGAAAAATACTCCTAGTGATATTTCTGAAAGATTTTTAAGGCTTCATTATAGCTACTTTCAAAGCTCATTGCGTTCACATTATCATTTGCTTTTACCGAAGCAAAGTAAGAAATGAGCTTTTCTGTAGGCATGTTGCCTGTAAGATCATCTGCTGCCATAGGGCAACCGCCAAAACCTTGAATCGCTCCGTCAAACCTACGGCAACCAGCTTTGTAAGCTGCATCTACCTTCTCATGCCAAGTTGTTGGCGTTGTGTGTAAATGTGCTCCAAATTCTACTTTTGGATAACGCTTAATAAGATTAGAGAATAGATAATCTATCGTCTCTGCATCTGAGGTACCAACGGTATCTGATAATGAAAGTATTTTTACTCCCATACTGCTGAGCTTCTCTGCCCACTCCCCTACGATATCAACATTCCATGGATCACCGTATGGATTACCAAATCCCATGGATATATAAACAACGAGCTCTTTATCCTTAGAAGAAGCGAGCTCTATAATATCTTTCAATAAATCTACAGATTGAGCGATTGTTTTATGCGTATTACGCATCTGGAAGTTCTCTGAGATAGAAAAAGGATAACCAAGGTAATCTACCATTTCATGCTGTACCGCATCTTGTGCACCACGCAAGTTTGCAACAATAGAAAGTAACTTACTATCTGTCTTTGATAGGTCAAGACTGTGTAATACCTCTGCAGAGTCTTGCATTTGAGGTATCGCCTTAGGAGATACAAAACTCCCTACGTCTATGGTATCAAAACCACAACGCAGTAGCGATTGTATGTATTGAACCTTAGATTCTGTAGGAATCCAGTCTTTTATACCTTGCATTGCGTCACGAGGACACTCAATAATTTTTACATTCTCATTCACTACGTAAAAATAGGAGTTTCAATTGTTGTATCACAACTAGAAGCGACAATTAAGTGACGATTTTATAATTTAATTGTCAACAATATTTAACAGCATCTACTGCTGTGCTTCTTGTTTTGCAACAATTTTATCTACGCAGTTGATACCATCTATAGCCGCAGAAATAATTCCTCCAGCATACCCAGCACCTTCACCACACGGATATAATCCTTTAATCTCTACATGCTCAAGTGTTTCCCAATCTCGAGGAATAGAAACTGGAGATGATGTACGACTTTCTGGAGCGTGTATTACAGCATCATTAGTGAGATAACCTTGCATCTTGCGTCCAAAACCTAAGAATGCCTTCTTCAATCTTTTGGCAATCATATCTGGCAATACCTTATTAAGATCTACCGACACAATACCAGGTTGGTAAGAAGTTTTAGGAAAGTCTTTTGACACGCGACCGTCAATAAAATCACGCATGCGCTGTGCAGGTGCTGCTTGAGTTTTTCCTGCCGCTTCCCAACATGCACGCTCTACAGACTTTTGAAAATCTAAACACACAAAAGGATCCCCTTCTTTGTAATTAGGTAAATCTTCTGGAGTTACACTAACCACAATTCCCGAGTTGGCATACGGATTATCACGTTTTGACGGGCTCCATCCGTTGGTTACAATTTCCTCTTGATCTGTCGCACATGGAGCTATAATCCCTCCAGGACACATACAGAAAGAGTAAACTCCTAACCCATCAACCTGTTGAACTAAGCTATAAGAAGCTGGTGGTAAATATGGATTATCACCATCTGAGTGATACTGTATATCGTCTATTAATTCTTGCTGATGCTCAATACGAACACCTATTGCAAACGGCTTTGCCTCTATCTTAATATTACGTTTATGAAGCAAGTAAAATATATCACGAGCAGAATGGCCTGTGGCAAGTATGACGTTATCAAAATCAAGCCAATCGGTATCATTCACCTGTATTGCTGTAATGGCACTATCTTCAATTTTGAGGTCTGTAAGTTTTGTATCAAATCTCACCTCTCCTCCATACTGGATGATGGCTTCACGCATCGCAGTAATGATTTTAGGCAATTTATTAGTACCTATATGTGGATGAGCATCTACTAAGATATCTTCTACCGCTCCAAAGTGTACAAACCACTCAAGTGCTTTAAGTACGTTACCACGTTTTTTTGAACGCGTGTATAACTTCCCGTCAGAATATGTTCCTGCTCCTCCTTCTCCAAAACAGTAGTTAGAATCTGGGTTTACGATATGTTCTTTATTGATCGCTGCAAGATCGCGTCTTCGCGCACGTACATCTTTTCCTCTTTCAAAAACAATAGGTTTTAATCCGCCTTCTACAGCGCGCAGTGCGGCATATAATCCCGCAGGACCAGCACCTATAATCGCTATTTCTTTTGCATTTGAAACATCTTGGGGTACAAAAGGAGGAATCTGCGGACGCTCTTCTCCATTTTTCCAGAATTCAATTTGTAGTGAGACTTTCACTGGTGATTTGCGAGCATCTATAGATCGCTTGCGTATATCCCATTCTCTTACATCATCTGCTCTTAGTCGCGCTTTTTTAAAGGCAACTTCTGCGATGTAATCATCATCTTCTGCTTGGTGTGGGAGTACGTTTATTTGAACAAGTGTAGACATAGCGCGAAGATAAGTCCTTACAATCTTGAAACCGAACTAGAATTTAAAAATTGAAACGTAATTTTCAGGAATTGTAGACAAAAAGAAGATTAGTCTATTTCTTCATAGTCTACATACTCACCTACCACTTTTGACGCTTTTTTAGGCACATCTTTAGTTTGAGCTGTAGGTCTTTGTGTTTGTTGAGCTTGCTGCTGGAAACCTCTAAAAGCGTTTTCCATTTTCTGTCCCGCCTTTTTAGTAATGTATTTTACGAGATAAGGCCAAAGTAATTTACCTAAGAATCGCAACCCAAAATAAACCATCAATATGATGGCTAATGTTTTTAGGAAACTAGGAATTTCTGCAACTAAGAGCATAAATATAGCTTTTAGACAAAATTAGTAATTATGAATCGCAACAATAGCCCGTATAAGCTTAAAAAAAAGATAAATTCTCCTATATTTGATATACTAACCTACAAACCTATGCATACGTTGCGTTTTTTAACCTCAGTCTTTATATACTTCGCACTCGTGGCTACAGCTACTGCTCAATATACTGAGACAATTAATTCAAACAGACCTGGAGAATCCCAAGGTGCTTTTAGTGTAGGTACTCGAGTTTTACAGGTTGAGACAGGATTTGATATAGGTAACGACACCCACTCCTTATTACAAACAGATACAGATATAATAGGCTATAATCTTAATTTGAGATATGGTTTGTTTTTTGAAAATCTAGAATTAAATGGACTTATGCGTTATCAACGTAACGAGGTTTCCTTTACTTCTGGATCTGCTCCATTAGACCCTATTTCTGGACTTGAAACGGTACAAATAGGAGCAAAATATTTAGTCTATGATCCTTATAAATACGCAAAAGACGAGGTAAATCTATACAGTTACCATGCTAATAACCGCTTCAAGTGGAAAACATTAATTCCAGCAGTAAGTGTTTATGCCGCCGGTGTTTTTGACTTTACAAATAGTCAATTTAACACCGTACGCGAAGACGGGATTAGTCCTAACATTGCTTTAGTGTTACAAAATAACTGGGGTCGCTGGGTATGGGTAAATAACATAATCTTAGACAGAGTAGGCACTGAATTTCCTACAAACTCATGGATTACTACCCTCACGCATTCATTTAATGAGAAATTTGCTGGATTTGGAGAGTATCAACTTATAAATGGCGATTTATATGCCGATTATATTGTGAGAGCTGGTGCGGCATATTTAATTACAAAGGATTTACAAGTGGACTTAGGTGGTCTTGTAAATTTTAAGGACACACCAACTCGATGGAACGTTTCGGCAGGTGTATCATACCGACTAGACCTACATGAGAAAGACGAAATTATAGAAGATAAAAATGCGGCTGATGATAAGAACAGTTCATCTAAAAGACAAGCAAAGCGCATAAATAAAAAGAAACGTAAAGATGCTGTAGATCCAGATGGTCAAAGCAACGATACAAACTAACTCCCCTAAATGCAATCGATGATTACTCTTAAGGAAATGTCAACCCCTAGAGAACTTAAACAATTTGTAAAGTTCCCATTTTCCCTATATAAAAATGAACCTAAATGGGTACCTCCTATCGTGGCAGATGAGCTAGATAGTATGGATCCAGCAAAAAATCCAGTTTTCAAAAATGCTACAGCTCGTTATTTTCTTGCTTTCGCGAAAGCGGAAAATGGAAAAGAGAAAGTAGTGGGAAGAATATGCGCAATCATTAATGCCATTGAAATTAAAGAACAAGGAAAACCTAAAATGCGTTTTGGTTGGTTTGACACCATTGACGATATAGAAGTTACAAAGGCACTTCTTGCCAAGGTTACTGAGATTGGGAAAGAAAATAACCTCGAGTTTATTGAGGGACCTGTAGGGTTTTCAAACATGGAAAAAGCAGGATTGCTTGTAGAAGGTTATGAGTATATGAATACCATGATTACCTGGTATAACTTTCCTTATTATAAAGATCATTTTGAGCAACTAGGCTTTGAAAAAGCTGCCGAATGGGTAGAGTTTAAAATACAGATCGATCCGCCAGAAAAGCAGAATCCAAAAATTAAGAAGTTTGCCGATATTATTGCCAAACGCTATGAGCTTAGTCCGCTAGAATTTAAAACCTCTGCAGATGTAAAGCCATATGTAAATGAAATGTTTGGCCTACTTAACAAAACGTATGACAAGCTGAGCACGTTTGTACCCATACAGCAGTACCAGATTGATCATTACAAGGAAAAGTATATCAAGTACATACATCCGGATTTCATTAAGTGTGTACAAGATAAAGATGGGAAACTAGTTGCATTTGCGATTACGATGCCCTCTTTTAACGAAGCACTCAAAAAAGCTAATGGTAGTTTATTTCCTTTTGGTTTTTATCACTTGCTTAAAGCGAAAAAGCGAAATGATACTGCTGCGTTCTATCTCATAGGTATTGATCCAGAATACCAAAACAAAGGAGTTACTGCGGTAATCTTCCAAAAAATGCAAGAGCTTTTTAATAAGCGAGGTATCACTCAAGTTGAGACGAACCCTGAGCTGGAAGAAAATAAAGCCATCCAGCAACTGTGGAAAAACTATGAGCATATACTTCACAAACGTAGAAGAACGTATAGAAAAGATTTTTAATAAGGCTTTACACGTTCTCAAAAGCAAATAACAACTACCTATGATGATAGATGCTCTAAGCCTTTTTCAACTTCTTATTGATTTTGGTCTCGTAGTGTTAATCCTTATGGTACAGCTTACAATTTATCCCAGTTTTCTGTATTACAAAACTGAAGATTTAGTGCGCTGGCATCAGAAATACACAGGAGCTATTGCTATGGTTGTTGGCCCATTGATGCTTGCACAATTACTTTTGTCCATTTACGTAGTATTTGTAAACCAACAGTATTTGCTAGGTGGAATTCACCTGACTTTAGTTCTAGCCACTTGGATAGCTACAGCAATACAATTTGTGCCTATTCACAATCGGATTGGAAAAAGTGAACATACCAATAAGGATCTACAAAAGCTTGTACATCATAATTGGATACGAGTAATACTTTGGATTTTAATCCTGCTGCTCGGCCTATTTCAAAACTATCTAGCTTAATACTATAAAGATTTTTACAAGGTCTATTATGCTTGTAAAATGTGTTGCTTGTGATGAGCAACTAAACCATCAATAGGTCTTTTTAAAATTTTACCAGGTGTAAGTCCAAAACCTTTAAGCACTTCTTTTAACTCTGCTTGAAGATAAAAACCTATAGAACCTACAAAGTGAATTGGTATTTCCTTAGCATCTGGAAACTGTAAAACAACTTGGTGTTCTATAAATAGAGAAAGTCCTTTTTTGATAACCTCTTGGCAATAATCTTCATCTTTATTCTCTATAAGAAAACGAGCAAAAGTTGCTAAGTAGGTATTAGGATTAGGATTTTTATACAAGTGATTCTTAATATTTTCTGAAGTAAGATCATATTCTGACTCAAACTTCTCTGCAAGATGTTTAGGTATTTTTCCGAATTTATAATCTCTTATAAGTTCTGCTCCATAATAATTACCACTAGCGTCATCCATAAGTATATAACCTAGGGACACTACTTTTTGGATAATATCTTTACCGTCATAATAACTACAGTTAGAACCTGTACCTAGTATACAAACAACGCTCTTCTCACCTTCTGTAGCGGTTGCATATAGTGCCGCATAGGTGTCTTCTTGAATTACAATCTCTTTTGCCTCTTTAAATATCTCATCAAATACCTCTCTTATGAGTTCGCGAGGTTTTGTTGTTCCACAACCTGCTCCATAAAAGTAAAGTCCTTTTACTTTTTTTCGATCCTTGTATAGTTCAAAGTTATTTACGATACGTTCACGTAAAATTTCTTGTGATAATACCTGCGGATTTAAGCCCAAAGTTTGAGTCTGGAAGAGGTGTTTACCATCATCAGAAAGTGCGATCCAATCCGTTTTTGTGGATCCGCTATCTACTACTAAGATCATATAGAAGTGTGTAAGTTTGTGTGTAAAGAGAAAGTAATGCGCCTCTAGAGCGCATTTATAATAGCATAAAATATAATTCTAATAGCTACTAATGCATTTCATTAATAGCTATTAGATTATAAAAAACGGTCTTATAGTCCGTTAATCTTTTCTGCTAGGTCTACTAGTTTGTTTGAGTAACCAAACTCGTTATCATACCATGATACTAGCTTAAAGAATTTTGAGTTAAGCTCAATAGAAGCGTCTGCATCAAAAATACTTGTGCGATCATCGCTTACAAAATCTTGAGATACAACTCCTTCTTCTGTATATCCTAAGATTCCTTTCATTGAACCTTCAGATGCTTTTTTGAAAGCAGCTTTAATTTCTTCTAGACTAGTTTCCTTTTTAGTACGTACTGTAAGATCTACTACAGATACATCTACTGTAGGAACTCTAAACGCCATACCAGTAAGTTTACCATCTACCGCAGGAAATACTTTTCCTACTGCTTTTGCTGCTCCTGTAGAAGCTGGCACAATATTTACAAGTGCACTACGACCTCCACGGTAATCCTTTTTAGAAGGACCATCTACTGTAAGTTGTGTCGCTGTAGTTGCGTGGATTGTAGTCATAAGACCTTCTTCAAGACCCCAGTTATCCTCTACTACTTTTGCAAGTGGTGCAAGACAGTTAGTTGTACAAGACGCGTTAGAAACAATCTTATGATCTGCTGTTAATTTCTCGTCGTTTACACCCATTACAAACATAGGTGCATCTTTAGAAGGTGCAGATATCACTACCTTTTTTGCTCCTGCTTGAATATGATAATCTGCAGTATCAAGTGTAGTAAAAATACCTGTACACTCTGCTACAACATCTGTATCTACTTCATCCCACTTAAGGTTTTTAGGATCACGCTCTGCAGTAATACGTATTGTTTTACCATTTACTACTAGGTTCCCATCTTTTACTTCAATGGTTCCATCAAAACGACCGTGCACAGAATCATACTTTAAAAGATATGCAAGGTGCTCTACATCTAGAAGGTCATTTATTGCAACCACATCTACATTATCTCGCTTTACAGTTGCTCTGAAAACAATACGTCCTATTCGTCCAAAACCGTTTATTCCTAATTTCAAATTTGCCATCTTATCTTATTTACAATTATGTGGTCATTATCTCTGACACACGGATTAATTCTTTATTAATTTTAGTTTTACCTTTTATTGCTTCATCTAGTGGTGTAAGCTCCATCATATCATGAATAGTACCCACCATAAAATTACTTTTACCCTCTAGAAGTGACTCTACAGCCTTTACTCCCATCCTACTTGCAAGAACACGATCATAACACGTAGGAGAGCCTCCACGTTGCATATGTCCTAGTACAGATACTCGTACATCATACCCCTCCATATTCTCATCTACATAGTCTTTAAGTTCAAAAACAGATTTACCTATTTTATCACCTTCGGCTACTACAACAATACTTGAAGATTTTCCTGATATTTTAGAACGTTGTAACGATTCTACCAGTCTTTCTATTCCCATATTTTCTTCAGGAATAAGAATTTCTTCTGCTCCTGCTCCTACTCCTGCATTAAGAGCGATGTGACCTACATCACGTCCCATCACCTCTACAAAGAAAAGTCTGTCATGCGAGTGTGCAGTATCTCGTATTTTATCTATTGCTTCTACTGCTGTATTAAGTGCTGTATCATATCCAAGAGTACGATCTGTACCTGTAATATCATTATCTATAGTACCTGGAATACCTATTACTGGAAAATCAAACTCCTCACTAAAATGAAGTGCTCCTGTAAAAGTTCCATCACCTCCTATAACAACAAGCGCATCTATACCAGCCTTCACCATCTCGTTGTGTGCAATCTGTCTACCATCTTTTGTTCTAAAGCGTTGACACCTTGCAGATTTTAAAAAGGTTCCTCCTTTATTAATAATCCCTCGCACGCTTCTAGCGTCAAGAGGAATAAAGTCACCTTCAATCATTCCATCATAACCTCTGTAGATACCTACACAATCTATATTATGGTAGGCACAAGTACGCACTACAGAACGTACAGCAGCATTCATCCCTGGAGCATCTCCTCCAGAGGTCATAACTGCGATTTTGTTTATTTTTTTTGTCATATAAGAGCCAATAAAAATTAAATTTAGGAAACTTACCCTAGAAATATCAAGGAATTAGAGGGTATTTTGCGAGATTGTCAATTTCAAACGTTTTCGTTTGAAAAGTTTTTTCAGATTCTGAGAATTTGGAAGAAAAAATGAAGAAAATAGAAGGGAAATATTGGAAATACGCTTTCGCGAAAGCGTAAAAAAAGTCTAATTAGCGATTAAACTGTACTCCATCTGGAGCTATCTTTTTAGGAACGTCTTTTTCACCTTTGGCTTGCTCAACAGCTTCTTTTATTTTACCCTTAAAGATCTTACGAAGCAATTCTTTAAAGGTATTGAAATCTACCGCATACGATAATCCCACTCCTTGCGTGTATCCTTCTGTCTCGCCTATAAATTGAATATCTGTCTGGCGGTTGAAAACTTTGGCGCGAAGTGTACCATCTTCGTTTAAAAGAAAATCTATCTCCACATCTCCTACAATCACGCTCTCACTGACTCCACCCGTAGGAACTCCTACCTTACCATTAATGAGTACACGGTTTGTAATCTGTGTAGAGAGCGTCACTCCCACTCTACCGGCAGACTGGACATCTAGTGTAGGGTCACGATCTGCTTGCACAAGATCAATACCTACGTCAAAAATACTGTCGTCATCATTAAAGAGAATTCCAGATAGAATAGATGACGTAGTCTCAAGTAAGTTATTTACCGCTGCCGAAGCCGTATTAATATCTGCCGAACTTAAAAAGGCTCCTTGAGATACTAGGGATATCGCATTAAGCTCCTTAGCATTTCTATCTTGAAGTAGAAACTCTAATTCTGAAACCACAGTACTACCTGCTCCAGGAAATTCTATATCAAAGGTAATATCTGGCTTGAGTAGCTCACCATCTAGATTGATAACCACATTTACTGGAATCTTTCTATTTACCGTAGATGTTTGCAGTAACGTTCCTGGATTTGCTTGCGTTCTATAGATTGCGCTTACATCTAAGAGTGCTTTTGCTGGATCGCCATCCCAGCGTATGTTTGCATCTTGCTGCAATACAAAGTCTTTTGTAATAAAGCCACCATATCTAAAATTAAAGACTCCTTCGGTAGCAATAAAATCCCCGTTCATTATAAACTTGCCATTAGTATCTAGCTGTATCAACAGTGTTCCCACTCCTCTACCTCTTAGAGTACTTCCGTTTGCTTTATCAACCACAACCTCTACTTCTGCATCTGGATCAATATCTAGATCAAAGTTTACAGAAAGTCCCTTTACAGCTTCTGTAATTACTTGTACACCGTTAATTCGAGCTTCTTTTTCTTCTGGACTTAAAAATTTAATATAAGAGTTATCTCCTAGTGCTTCAGAGTCATCTATCGGTATTTTAAAAGTAGTACCTCTTGCAGTCTCTCCAAAAACATCAATAACCAAGTTATCTGTAGGTCCTTTTATAAAGGCCTCTCCTTCTAGAAATGCTGTACCATAATACAGTGATTCTAGATCCTCTTCGGTATCTAGCACTGCAATTCTAGTTGCCGAAATCCCAAGATCAAGTTTCCAATCACTAAAAGACTTATGACTTATAGAACCATTAAGTGCGCCTAGCGTTTTATACTTTACATCTTCTAGCTGTATTGCCTCAAAAATGAATTGCTGCTTATTTAACTTAACATTTGAAATGCCTTTGAAGTCGTAGTTTACATTTAAATAAGGAATGGCAATTCCTGCATTCTCTAGCGTGAGATTGCCATTGATGTCAGGATTTCTATAATCGCCTATTACTTTGGCGTCTCCACTTGCAAGCCCTCTTATTTGATCTATGACTCCTTTACCCATTGGGTTAAATGGACTAAGATCTAATTCTTTGAGACCTACATCCATATCAATATATGGCACTTTTCCAGATGCATCAATACTACCATCTGCTGTTAAGGAACGGAGACCGTCACGCTCTAACTTAGACTTTATATTATACTTTGATAATGTTGCGTTACCTGTGACATTTAGGTCCAACTGACCAAGATTTGTCCCATTTACCGAGAAGTCTTTAATCGCTAAAGATGTATTAGGAAAATAAGCGCCATTCTTTTGTAAGATATCTAGTTTACCATTGATACGCCCTCCTAAATCAAGACTATCAAGATCTGGCGTTACCTTAGCAAGGTCAACATTTTTAAAATTTGCTTTGATATCCTTGTAGGTGCTATCTCTAAGCTGTCCTTTGAGATCAATACGTTCATCATTGTGGCTCAGCACTAATGTATTAATATCGATATCTTTAAAATTATTATCAAAGACTACGCTGTTCTTTCTATCATTTTGCTCATTGATAAACCAAGGCTTTTCTTTAAAAATAATCTTTGATTTTTTAAATCCTAATACAGAGTTCCCTTCTGCATTTATCGTATGATATAGTGATAAATCAAAAGAATCGTCATTACGTTTACCACCCGTAAATTCTGACCTCATGAATAATGTATCCTTAAGGGTTACATTAATGAGGTTAAAATCTGACACCGCATAGAAACCAGCGTTTATACTATCTGCAGCTACGTAGGTATTAAATAAAGGGTTCTTATTATCTACACGTACCTCTATAGCCTTTGCCATATAACCAAATGCATCTATCTTAGGCGACTTGAACGTAAGTTTGAATTCAGAATCATTTGCTACCACACTACCTCGTATGATTGTTTCTGGCTCAAAATCTAACTCGGGAACAAATATGGCAACTATCTTATTATAGATAGTAAACTCAAAATCCATAAACTGGTCTTCAGTCAAGACCTCTGGCTGGTAGTTTGTATATAAACTCCCTATTGCATTTTTAAATAAGGGAACAACTTCATTAAATTTAAAAACACCACGTACCTCACCACTTATTATCTCCGTAGAGTTGATATCAATGGTGCGAATTTTTTTTGCATCAAACTTTGATGTAATTTCAAAATCTTTAAAGCTGTAGGTATTGTTCTTATTTTGATAACTAGCATCTGCAAAGGATATTCTACCATATACATCTTCTACATTAGTACCCTTCATATCAATGATTACATTACCCTTAAGGATAGAGATGCTATCATTAATAAAATTGAGCATTTTGAGATCTGCGTAGTCAATTTGAGCTTCTAGATCGTAGCTATTAAACTCTTTTGAGATATCTATTAATCCGTTAAGCTTTGCTTTTGCATTAGGATCATTGAGCAATAACTCTCCATCAAAAACTGGTGCTTTAAGATTTCCAAAGACCGTAATATTTTTATAAACGTAATTATTATAACCTATACTTTTAATACTTCCAGAGAGCTTCGTATTTATATTTTCTTGTATAAAGCCCTTTCCTTCAACGTCCATGTCAAATGTGGCCTCCCCAAGCCGATTATCGTCTAGCAGTTTACCTAAGTTAAAGTTGTCAAACTTTACATTACCCTCATAGCCTGCATTATCTGCATCTCTTAATCCTTTGAGTACGAGATCTAGGGAAACATCTCCTAGGTTTGTAGTAATATTACCATCTGTAACCACTGTAGATAACGTAACTGTATTTGCGCCACGAAAAGAAACTTGGCCTAATTTTGACATTTCTGGTGGTAAGGAAGAAAGCACGTCTGGTAGTAATCTTTTTAAGTCAAAATAATTCGTCTCAAGATTATTGTACGTTCCAGAAATTCTAAAGTCATCACCGCTTACTACTCCGTCAAAATAAACATCACCTTCTATCACAGAATTTCCTAATCCTGTTACTTTAAGATTTGGCACTCTAAAGTCGTTAAGATGTCCAGTTACATTCCCAGATATATCTAAATCAATGTCTGGCGCAATCTCTCTATAAAATGGACGTATATCATTAGTAGATATTTTAGCTTTCGCGAAAGCGGCCTCAACCTCCACTAGCGTATTAAAATCATCTAGCGCTCCATCTGAGGTATCTAACTTGATATCACCTTCAATAGCAGAAAAATCTGTTGTAAGTGAAAAATCTTTGAGCGTTATTAAATCTGGATCATAGTGAAAAGTTCCATCTAGGGATCTTATCTGGTAGCCTCTAATGGCGTCAAATGACAGTGACTCAATATGAGCATCTACAGAACTACTATTGAGATAAAAGTCTTCCCAATTAGTTGAAAGCTCTTGATAATCGAGTACTAAAGAGTTTTCTAAATCTCCATTTATATACATGAATCTACCTTCAGATATTGCCACGTTATCTGAAGACATAATAAAAGCCTTTCCAGATTTAGGAGCATTTGTAGCAAACTGGCGAGAGAATAGCGTTAAGTTATCTGAGGATTCACCTTTATACTTTGTAAGGTAAAAGTTTACACCTTCAAGTGTAATATCGCCCAGATCCATATTATTATCTAGCACCTTCTGGACGCTATAGAGACTTGTAGCAAGCTCTCTCACGTAGATCATTGTATCTTGCTTATGGTCTTTAATTAATGTTCCTTTTACAAGGACATCTCCATTCCATTTAAGACCTACACGTTCTACTTGTATACTGGTACCGTAGGTATTATTTATGCGCTCTGTAACGCTCTTAGCAATTCGAGTTTGAACGCTGGGAAGAGAAAACAACAATAGAATGAGCCCAAAAAGCAAGAATAACACTAGAAGTGTGCGAAGTGCTATTTTTTTAAATTTCTTGATAGGGCTTATTGTTTTAACTTTGTACACTTACTGCAACATACGTGCCTTATGAATAATACGATTACTTCTACTTATATTCTTGCAATAGAATCATCTTGTGATGACACTGCTGCAGCTGTTTTACACAACGACAAGGTACTCTCAAATGTTGTTGCAAACCAAGACATTCATCAAGAATATGGAGGGGTAGTTCCAGAGCTTGCTTCACGTGCACATCAACAAAATATTGTTCCCGTTGTAACGGCTGCTTTACGCAAGGCAAATATCGATAAAAATCAGCTAAGCGCTATAGCTTTTACAAGTGGTCCGGGCTTATTAGGATCTTTACTTGTAGGCACCTCTTTTGCTAAGTCTTTTGCAATGGGCTTAGACATCCCGCTTATTGATGTTAATCATATGCAAGCACACATTCTAGCTCATTTTATTGATGAGGAAGGCTATAGTAAACCTACGTTTCCCTTTCTAGGAGTTACTATCTCTGGAGGTCATACTCAGATTGTACGTGTAGATGATTACTTCACCATGGAGGTTATAGGGCAAACTATAGACGACGCCGTAGGCGAAGCTTTTGATAAAAGTGCAAAAATCTTAGGCCTACCCTATCCTGGAGGACCATTAATTGATAAATATGCACAATTAGGAGACCCAAAGGCCTTTCCTTTTACAAAACCTAAAGTAGGCGGACTGGACTTCAGCTTTAGTGGTCTTAAAACGCAAATCATGTATTTTGTACAGAAGCAACAGCTAGCAGATCCAAGCTTTATAGATAATCGTCGTGATGATGTTTGTGCTTCCATCCAATATACTATTGTCAATATTTTAATGGACAAAATTAAAAAAGCGGTAAAAGAAACTGGCATAACTCAAATTGCCATAGGTGGTGGCGTCTCAGCAAATAGTGGAATACGTACTGCTCTAAAAGCATCTGAGTCAAAATATGGATGGACAACCTATTTACCAAAATTTCAATACACCACAGATAACGCAGCTATGATAGGAATTGTAGGTTACTTGAAATATAATAGTCTATCGGATAAAAACTCGTATCAAGACCTTGGCGTTAGTGCTCAATCACGATTAAAAATATAAGAATGCAGTTATTTTATAGCGAGACATTAACAATAGATAGCGATACTTATACCCTACCCAAAGAAGAAAGTAAGCACGTAATACGTGTATTACGCAAAAAAACAGGTGACGCCATTCACCTCACAAATGGAAAGGGGTATCTTTTTACTGCAATTGTGGCAGAAGAAAATCCTAACAAATGTAGATTGCAAATACAAAGTTATAGTTATCAAGAGCCTAGAGATTATAAACTTCACCTAGCTGTTGCACCCACAAAACTTAATGATCGCTTTGAGTGGTTTTTGGAGAAAGCTACAGAAATAGGTATTACAGAGATTACTCCACTACTTTGTGATCATAGTGAACGCAAGGTTATAAAAGAAGAGCGTTTCATGAAGATTATTCAGAGTGCTATGAAGCAATCACTGCACTATCATCTTCCTATCTTGCATCCGCTCACGTCATTTTCAGAGTTTGTGGAGCATCGCAGTATAGAAAACACGTTTATTGCCCACTGTGAAGATCTTAAAAAAGAGTCACTTAAAGATTATCTCAAACCTCATAATTCATACACCATACTCATAGGTCCAGAAGGCGATTTTTCTACTGCCGAAATTGAACTTGCTCTCAAGCAAGGTATTACTCCTGTGTCTCTTGGTAATAGTCGTTTACGCACAGAGACAGCAGCTGTAGTTGCTTGTCACAGCGTCGCTTTTGTAAATGAGTAATCACTTGCATTTGTACTTAAAACACTAGAGCAAAGCCCAGATTTTGTAAATTCAAATATTAATGGTTTATTTGCTTCCTGCGTCTCCACAAGAGATAAAGGCCCAACCTATTATTAATCAAAAGATTAGATAAAATTGCGTGATTTTGTCAAGATGGTTGCACCCTTTATCCCGGCGTTTATAAGCGTTTGCGGAGGCATTACTATGATGATAAGTTTAGAGTTATTTTTTACAAATGACCATCTACCTGAGCTCAAAAACATACTTCTTTTACTCTTATTTTTGAGTTCTATTCTTGTTGTCGTTCTTCTTGGTTTTATTCTTTCAAAAACAGCCCGTCTTAAGTTTTCTGGAGATTCATTATCTCAAGAGATACAAAAATTGACACAGCAAGTTCACTATTTTAGAGATATTGCAGATATTCTTTTAAGATCATCCGTTTGGGCACCAGGGCTTAAAGAATACATTGACGAGGAATTCTCAAGTCTCAATTACTTTTTAGTCAAAGAATTCTACAAAGGAAGATCTAAACTAGCTTTAGAATATATTGAAGAGAAAGATCGCTACGGAGAAACAGAAATACTTTACCTAGAAACCAAAGCATTACTTCTCAACGACCCTAGTAAGAGCAGTGTAAAAGGCTACATGAATCCTAAAGAATATGATGTACGCATGCTCAAGAAATGGACAGAGCATAAGGTGGGAATGGGCTGGAACCATTACTTTGGATTTAAATATAATCAGTTTAAAGAAGAACTAGATATACATCGTGTGTATGAACGTCATCAAGAAAGAATTTTAAAGTATGCAATACAGCTAGACCCCATAAGATATAGAGGAATGGGATTTAGTGAAGAACTTATTTCAAAACTTGGGATGCACTTATCTGAGGAAGTATTACCTCAATTACTAAGCCTTACATCACAGTCTGTGCGCAAGGTTCCCAAAGTTATCACGGTTGCATATATACTCATTGTATTGCTCGTTATGTTTGGGGTAATACAACCTACCATTACACTTCTTTTCGGATTACATGTAGTTTTCGGTTTTATATCTATTACAGTTGTAGTGAGCATAATTTTCTTTTTAATGCTTTCTATATACCCTTTTGTAAAACGCGAAATTAATGGTTGATTTACGCTTTCGCGAAAGCAAAACAAACCTACTTAACCCGTATCTTTGCACTCAAAATAAATTGCTGTTTTAAATGCACCTTCTAGGTTTTTAAAAATGCTACTACCTAGAAGTTTATGTCAAAATTACCCAAAGCCCACAAATTTGTTGACCTTTCTGATTATGGCCGAAGCATAGCTCGCCGTATCGCTCTTTCTCTAAAACACACGGCTGCTACGCCTGTACAAGTAACATACTCTTTTGTTGTAAGTGGCATTATTGCTATTATTTGTATTACAAAAGGATATTACTTTTGGGCTGCATTTTTCCTGATTTTAAAATCAATTCTTGATGCAGCAGACGGCGAACTCGCGAGAATTAAAAATACTCCTTCATACACAGGAAGATACCTAGATTCTATATCTGATATTCTCTTAAACGCCGCTATCCTTTACACTATAGGATTCATAACTGACACTAGTTTATACTGGACAGTACTTGCTTTTTTTTGCATCCAGCTGCAAGGAACATTATATAATTACTATTATGTGATATTGCGCAGCAAGCTTGATGGCGACACCACAAGCCGTGTTATAGAAATAGGAATTCCTAAGGCGTTGCCAGGAGAGCAGCAAAGTACTGTTACCTTTTTATATAAAACATACAGAGTGTTGTATGGTGCATTTGACGCTCTTATTTATAAGCTGGACCCTAAGGCAGAGAAAGGGTCTATTACACCTAACTGGCTCATGACAATAGTTTCTACTTTTGGTCTAGGTTTTCAATTATTATTAATTGCATTGTTTCTTGTGGTTGGGCTTGCAGACTATATCATTCCTTTTTTTATAGCATATTCTATTATGATCCCTATTCTAATAGTAACTAGAATGACAGTTACAAGCGAAGAGTAACACCTGTTTCTACAAATCAAAAAGCCCAGCTATTAAATATAGCTGGGCTTTTTAATTAAATAATAAGGTATGTTATAAACGGTACCCTATACTCAATGTAATATATTGATTAGTTCCTGATCCATTTACAAGGAAGTTATCTCCATTCACAAGGCTATTATTATCTGCTTGTGGATCTCCTTCTCCAGGTGTATATGGTAAACGTACTGCTGCATCGTCTTCAAAAACTTCTAAGAATCCTTTTGTAAAGCGAGCTTCTACAAAGATGCTCTCGTTAAAGTGATATCCTATACCGCCAAATGCAGAAAAGTCAAATGATTTGTAATTTTCTGATTGCTCATAAAATGAAATCTTAAGTCCTGCTTGTGGTCCTGCAATAAGAAAAAGTCTATTAAGGTTAAGACGTAATCCTAAAGGGATTTGTAAAAAATCATAACGAACACCTTCATACTTGTTTCCTTGTGATGCAAAAGCAAATTCTGGCTGAAAGCTTAATTTGTTAGTTACTGGAATTTCTGCAAGAAATGCAACTGCAAATCCGTAGCGGCCTTCATCTATTGAATTAAAAGGCGCAATAGCCGGGTCACCATCTAAACCTGTATTTACGATAGTGTACTCTAGATTGCTTATTTCACTCACACTCAATCCTGCTTTAAATCCAAAACGTACGCCTTGTGCAAAAAGCTGTGTGCTACATAAAAATGCAAAAAAGATGATAGATAGTACTATTTTTTTCATAATTAAAAGATATTCGTCATTAGTAAATAGAGATAACGTTGGGAACCTCAGGGTATAAAGATAAATTGTATAAATCAGTTTTCTATAGTAAAATATCAAAACCAAGTAAATAAACTGTAAAAAACAAATTACACCCGATAACGAACACGATTTGCTCTAAAGTCTATAGCCTATTCCCAATTGAATCACAGCATTTTTACCTTCTAAGCCAGAAAATCGAGTCTCACCAGCGTTATCAAAAGTAAAATTGTTGTTGTCTTGAAAGATATCTGTGAGACCATAAGTATATCTTGCTTCAATAAAAATATTAGAGTCAAAGATATATCCTAAACCTCCAAATGCAGAAGCTTCAAAGTTTGAAAATATTCCGGACTTGTTAGGATCCCATACTTTTACACCTACCTGTGGTCCAGCATTAATATACAGATTACTTAAATTAAGTTTCAATCCTAAAGGAAGGTTTAAGTAATCTAAGCGAAAACTTTCTAAATTCTTTCCTTGTTGTGAGAAGATAAATTCTGGCATAAAACTCAACTTCTCTGAGATAGGAATATCCACTAGAAAACCTACAAAATAACTTGTGCGCTTACCGTCAAGTTGGTTTTCAATTCTCTCTGCTGCAGAGCTACCATCATTGTCAAAAGATAATCCATTTACATCTGCAAAATTCACACCTGCTTTAAATCCAGAAGTAACTTGAGCGTTGATGGAAAAAAAAGATAAAAGAAACAGTCCTGTAAAAAAAAATAACGGTTTTTTCATGAGCTAATGTTTTGTAATTCTACGTTTTACAAGCAAATATACATTAATTTTTAAATCCCAATTACGAATTATTAGAATGATACAAACTCTTAATGATACCATCTGCAAGTCCAATTTTCGGTACAATAATCTGTTTTGCTTTTGATGATTTCATTGCTTGTAAATAGATACGCAATGCAGGAATTATTACGTCTGCGCGGTCAGGATTGAGTTCTAATTTGATAATACGCTCATCATAACTCATATTTTGAAGCTCTTTATATAATTGCGTTAGAAAGAGGTATGATAAGGTTTTACCTGGCTTTTTTGCACTTAACTTAAATACCTTATTTATGTTTCCTCCAGATCCTATAAGATCTATATGATCATAGTTTGAGCATTTTAAAGCAATCCATTTTTGCATAATATCCCAATCTTCTTGCGAGACGAGATCATTTAACAATCGTACAGTTCCTATTTTAAACGATCTAGACGCAATCATGTTACCCATGTGATAGATGGTTATCTCTGTGCTCCCCCCTCCTACATCTACGTAGATGTATGTTCGGTCTTCCTTAATAAAGCTATTAAGATCTGTAGCTGCTATAATTTTTGCCTCTTCCTCGCCGTCTATGATATCTATAGTGATGTTTGTTTTCTTCTTTAACGCTTTCGCGAAAGCAAAACCATTACGAGCATCTCTCATCGCACTTGTAGCACAAGCTCTATATTCAAGCACTTGATGAGCATTCATAAGTAACCTAAAAGCTTTCATGGCATCCTCCATGCGCTCTTGATTCTTTGCAGAAATCTCACCGTTAATAAAAACGTCTTCCCCAAGTCTAATAGGCACACGAACTAACGCATTTTTTCTAAATAGCGTAGGACCATTTTCTTGCTCAATAATGTTTGCTATAAGTAGGCGTATTGCATTAGAACCTATATCTATTGCAGCATATTTTTTTATGGTAAGCACTATAATTGAGAGAGTTTATTTACGTAATAATCATAAGTAGCAAATTGTGATCTTATTACTGGCTTATCATCCTTTTTGTATCTGTTATCCATCTCTTTATTGAGTACACGTGCTTTTACGTTATCACTCCACGCAATTTCATGTGTTTCTATTATTTCTTTCTTAACATCCTCATCATAAATAGGCACAGTTACCTCTACTCTATTATCAAGATTGCGGCTCATCCAGTCTGATGAAGAGATAAAAACTTTCTCCCATCCCGGCTCTCCAAAAATGTAGACTCTTGTATGTTCTAAGAATTTATCGATAACGCTAATTATTTCGATGTTTTCACTCATTCCTGGTACACCTGGAATAAGACAGCATACACCACGTACAATCATCTTTATCTTTACACCAGCATTACTTGCCTCGTAAAGCTTGTCGATGATTTCATAATTAGAGATACTGTTAAGCTTTAATCGTATTAAACCATTACCGCCATTTTTGACAACCTCGATTTGCTCTTCAATGAGCCTGTACATCTTGTTTCTCGAGTAGTGTGGCGCTACAACGAGGTGCTTATATTTATTTACAATATAATTAGTATCAAAGAAATTAAAGAGCTTGCTTAAATCCTTTAGTATTTCCTTGTTTGCCGTAAAGAGCGTATAATCTGTATAAATACGTGCTGTAGCATGGTTAAAGTTTCCAGTACTTATAAAGCCATATCTTACGATCTTCCCTTCTTCTTCTCTATCAATCACGCAGACTTTACTATGCACTTTTAAACCAGGAACGCCAAAGATGAGGCGTACGCCTTCGTCTTGCATTTTCTTGGCATAACGCATATTTGATTCTTCGTCAAAACGTGCTCGAAGTTCTATCTGTACCGTTACTTCTTTTCCATTTTGAGCAGCATTTATAAGTGCACTTGCAATACTCGATAATTTTGCAAGTCTATAAATGGTTATTTTAATAGATCTCACCTTTGGGTCTAAGGCTGCTTCTCTCAAAAACTTGATGGTATAAGAGAAACTTTGGTAAGGTGTGTATTGTAAAAAATCTTTTTTGGCCACGACAGAAAAAAGACTGTCCTCTAAACTTATTCCGGGTATAGGTAAGGGCTTTACGCTTGGATAATACAATTCTTGTCTATTAAACGAAGGGAAGTTCATATAATCCTTTCGGTTGTGGTAACGACCTCCAGGTATGATACTATCTTTACGTTTAATCCCTAATTTATCTAGTAGAAACTGCAACGTTTCTTTTTCTATAGTTTTATCAAATACAAAGCGCACAGGCTCTCCATCTTCTCGCCCTTTTACACTTCTCGTGAGCTTCTCTAAGAAACTTTTACCTAAATCAGACTCTATGTCAAGTTCTGCATCCCGTGTAATTTTAATCATATGAGCAGTGATACTGTCGTAATCAAAAATGCTAAAGATGGTATCAAGATTGTACCTAATCAAATCATCTAGCATCATGATATAATCCTTACCATCCACCTGAGGCAATACTACAAAACGATCTATTGTACTTGGTATCTCTAAAAGTGCATAGAGTGGCTTTTTTGTATCTGTAAGCACCATTTTGACCATTAGATAGGCATCAAGGTCTTGTATACGTGGTAGCTCTACATCTTCTCGCAGTATAATGGTCTCTACAGCGAGAGATACTTGATCTGTAAAGAAGTCTTTAATAAACGTTTTATGCTCCGGAAGCGTAATCTCATTTTCCGTGAGCATGTAAATATTTTCTCCTTCTAGCTTCTTGTAGATATCCTCAAGAATCTTGAGACTTTCTGTTTGCTGCTCTATAACTACCTCTGTAATTTTACCTAAAAGCTCTTCGGCAGAGTAGACTCCTAAGGCTTTTCTTCCCGTCTTTCCTGCGTCTACAATTCTACGTACGGTAGCATATCGCACTCTAAAGAACTCGTCTAGGTTGTTTGAAAAAATACCTAAAAAACGAAAGCGCTCAATAAGTGGTACATTTTCATCTGCAGCTTCTTGTAATACCCTAGCGTTAAATTGCAACCAACTCAACTCACGGTTTATATATCTATTTTCGTCTGTTTGTGTCATTACTATAATTCTTTAGGAGCTTTGTAATAAATCGTCTTTCCTTTTTTAAGGTCTTTCCAGCTATCAATATCAAAAGTTATTGCTGTAAATGCAGCTGTAGAAACATTATCTACAGTTTCATTTCCATACGTATTAACAACATTAGTCATTGCATTATTATGCCCAAAAACCATTAAACAATTAACCTCATCACTCACATTACGTATCACCTCAACCAGATCTTCGCCCGCAAAGTCATACATTTTATAATCGAGTACTATATTCTTATCATCAATTCCATATGCTTGTGCAAAAAATACCGCTGTAGTTTTTGCTCTTAACGCATCACTACTCATCATAAGATCTGGCTTAGGCATTGTTGCCGATATATGGGCTGCCATAGCAGGTGCATCTTCTAGACCTCTCTCATTGAGCGGTCGCTCATGATCTATAACATCAAATTTCCAACTTGATTTTGCGTGTCTTACGAGGTAGAGTGTTTTCATATTATGAAGCTAATCTTTCTTTAATCCACTGGTTGTTTTCTAGTCTGTAGCGTATTCTATCATGCAAACGGCTAGGTCTACCTTGCCAGAATTCAATAGATATAGGTTTTACAATATAACCACCCCAGTGCGCTGGACGTGGTATATCTTTACCCTCATAAGTGGCTTTAAGTGCTTTCATCTTATCCTCTAGCACTTCTCTCCCAGCAATTACACTACTTTGATCAGATACCCACGCGCCTAACTGGCTATCCTTAGGTCTCGCGTTAAAATAAGTATCAGATCGCTCCGTACTTACTTTTTCTATATCACCTTTGATAATCACTTGACGCTCTAGATTAGGCCAGAAAAAAGAAATTCCCACCTTATTGTGGTGAGCAATACTTTCACCTTTCTCGCTTGTGTAGTTTGTGTAAAAAACAAAACCATCTGCATCTAGTTCTTTGAGAAGAACGATTCTTGATTTTGGAAAACCGTCTGTTCCTAAAGTGGCAACAGTCATCGCATTCGGTTCGGCAACACCGCCGGCGTCTTCTACTTCCTTAAACCAAGTTTTAAATTGGTCCATAGGGTTTAAAGCCGAGTTTTCTAATAGCAACTCGCCTTTCTCGTATGATTTTCTGTAGTCGTGTAAGTCTCTGTTCATTGCAGTAAATGTACGAAGACCGAGGTGAAGATAAAAGTTAGAATTAGTTCAGAATTCGTAAAAATGAACTAAAATATACTCTTCAAAAGATAAAAATTTTGAGGTGCACGCTTTCGCGAAAGCGTACTTCTACTTCCTCATGAATCTTTTTTTAATTAAAAGTTTTCTCACTTTATCATTATGCTTTCTAATACGTGTAAACTCTTCATAGTCCATGTCCTCATCATCTACTCCTGATGCAGCAAACTGACCTTCAAAGTTCTCTAGCATCTCCACACGATCTGTGTAGATGTTATAACGACGGTGCTCTGTAAATCCATCTGCTTGTAAGAAATACTCACACATATACTGATCTTCTAGCATGAACATCTTAAAAGTAATACTTATGTTTCCCTTTACAGAAGTAGATCCATAGATGGTATTTATCTTTTTAAGCTGCGTGTCTGGGCTTACTAAAAATAGGTTACGAGGTATCAAAATATCAAAATGCTCTTGCAACTTTGCTAGTACTGGCTTTGCTATTTTTTTAATTTCTTCTTCCATCATAACGCTTTAAAATGTAAATTCTTTACCATCGTCTCCTAATAAGACATTCTCAAAATGAGGTCTAGCTTCTTCTATAAATAGATTCAAATCTCCATATCTAATGGAATAATGACCTAACACTAAACTTCCCACCTCTGCCTTTGCCGCAATCTGAGCTGCTTGTGCCGCCGTACTATGACCAGTAGGTTTACACAAATGTGCATGACTTTCTAAAAAAGTCGCCTCATGATATAACACGGTAGCTCCTTTAATTTGTGTAGCGATTGCTTCTTTATAAGCTGTATCACTACAATAGGCATAGCTCTTAGGCTTAGATGGGTCAAAGGTAAGCTTATCATTAGGGATAAGCGTTCCATCATCTAAAGTAATATCACCACCTTGCTTAATTTTTGAGTAATAAGCCTTATCAATCTCATAATTAAGGCAGGCATTTATGTCTAGTTTACGCTCTCCTGGCTTTTCTTGAAAGTAAAAGCCATTTGTATAAATGCGATGTTTAAGCGGTATTGTGGTTACCGTCACTTCATCATCCTCATAAATAACCGTAGGTTCTTTACTTGTGATCTCTACAAATCGCAGAGGATAACTTGTAAATCCTTGCGTGATTTTTAATTGTAAGAGTATAATTTCTTTAAGACCCTTAGGTCCATAAATAGTGAGCGGTGCTGTTCTTTTAAGAAGACTAAAGGTAGTAATCACTCCCATTAGTCCAAAAAAGTGATCTCCGTGTAAATGTGATATAAATATGTGCTTTATACGTGAAAACTTAATCTTGTTACGGCGCAGTGCAACCTGTGTGCCCTCTCCACAATCTATAAGAAATAAGTGATTGCGTATGTCTAAAACTTGTGAGGTGGGATTTTTAAAAGAGCTGGGCGCTGCCGCATAACAACCTAAAATAGTAAGATGTAGATTGCTAGACATAAAATATTTTAAAATCCGAGATCGCGCTCTATTTCTTCCATTTCAATTACGTCTCCAGCTTCCTCAATCGTAGGAACTACAATCATCTCATCTGGTATAACATCATAGTTAATCCCTGTATTTACAAATACAAACGATTTCTTATCTGCACGCTGGTAGTTTGAAAGCTTTAAAAACTGCACAAGATCTTCAAGTGTGAGCTCGTCATATTTGAGAAGATCAATCACTAGATTCTTTTGATCATAGTGATCTGGCACTATATTCTCTAAGTATAATGCAAAATCGCGCACATCTGTGCGGTCGTCTGTAAGTATGGTATAGGTAGACTTTTCTGTAACCGTCATTATTGTTTGATTTTTGAAGCTAGAAGATACATTACTGCCATTCTCACTGCAACTCCGTTCTGTACTTGATCTAAGATAATTGCATGTTCTGAATCTGCTACGTCACTCGTAATCTCTACACCGCGATTTATAGGTCCTGGGTGCATGATTACAATTTGCTTATCTAGAGAATCTAGTAACTTCTTATTCACTCCGTATTGCTGCGTGTATTCTCTTGTGCTTGGAAAGTAACTAATATCCATTCGCTCATTTTGTACTCGAAGCATATTTGCCACGTCGCACCACTCAAGCGCTTTGCGTAAATCTAGCTCTACTTCTACTCCTAGTGATTCTATGTATTTAGGCAATAGCGTTTTTGGACCACATACTTTTACGTTTGCTCCTTGCAACTTAAGCGCATATATATTTGATAGTGCAACACGGCTGTGTAAAATATCTCCTACAATCACCACATTTTTTCCCGCTACATCACCTAGACGTTCTCTTATAGAATAACTATCTAGTAATGCTTGTGTAGGGTGCTCATGAGCACCATCTCCAGCATTTACAATACTTGCCTTGATATGTTTTGATAGAAATACGCCAGCTCCAGGGTTAGGGTGTCGCATAACTACCATATCTACCTTCATGGATAGAATATTATTTACGGTATCAATGAGTGTTTCACCTTTTTTTACAGATGATGCTGCAGCCGAAAAGTTAATTACATCTGCACTTAGACGTTTTTCTGCAAGTTCAAAAGACAATTTTGTACGCGTACTATTTTCAAAAAAGAGATTTGCAATAGTAATATCACGTAGTGATGGTACCTTTTTAATAGGGCGATTGATCACTTCCTTAAAATGATCTGCCGTTTTAAAAATAAGTTCAATATCTGCCTCATTGATATACTTGATTCCTAACAGATGATTGACACTCAACTCGCTCATAATAGTTAGCTTTTTACTAGATATACGGTGTCTTCTCCATCATTTTCTTCCCAGCACACCTTCACTTGTTCATCATTTATAGCATCTACCTGACGCCCTTTATAATCTGGTTGAATAGGTAAATGACGAGAGAAACGTCTGTCTATAAGACATAATAACTCTACTTCTTCTGGTCTCCCAAAACTCTGCACAGCAGTAAGAGCAGCGTTTATGCTACGCCCAGTATATAAGACGTCGTCTATAAAGACCACCTTCTTATCCTCTACTACAAAGTCTATTTTGGTTTTATTTGCTTCTAGCGTTTTCTCGCTACGGCGAAAATCATCACGATAAAACGTGATATCTAGATAACCTAACTTGATAGCCTCAATGCCATAGTCTGTGGTGAGCAACTTCTTAATACGTTCTGCTAGATAAACGCCGCGAGGCTGTATCCCTATAAGAACGGTATTTTTAAAATCAGTATGATTTTCAATGAGTTGACAAGCCAGACGATTGAGAATGATGTTAATCTCTGTCGCAGTAAGAAGTACTTTTTGGCTCATAGAATTTTCCGAAATCTGTTCGGGGGTCAAAGTTACATAATTCTAAGGATTGATGGTAGTGTTTGTTACGCTTTCGCGAAAGCGTATCTATTACTAACTTCGTTATGATCTAAACTTTTAATGATGCTACAAACTCAAACATGGTGGAAAGAAGGAATTGTATACCAAATTTACCCTAGATCCTATCGTGATACCACTGGTAACGGCATAGGTGACTTACGTGGAATCATAGAAAAACTAGATTACATTGCTAGTCTAGGGGTAGACATTATCTGGCTCAACCCTATTTATGATTCGCCTAATGATGATAACGGTTATGACATACGTGATTACCGAAAGATTATGTCAGAGTTTGGTACTATGGATGATTTTGACGAGTTACTTTCAGGCATGAAAGCTAGAGGACTACGGCTAGTGATGGATCTTGTGGTAAATCATTGTAGTGATGAGCATGAATGGTTTAAAGAAAGTAGGACTTCTCGTGATAATCCTTATCGAGACTACTTCCACTGGTGGCCAGCAGAAAAAGGAACACCTCCAAAGAGATGGAGTTACTTTGATGTAGAAGAAAATGCATGGCAATACGATAAGCAAACAGATGCCTATTACTTACACTACTTTGCTGTAAAGCAGCCCGACCTCAAATGGGAAAACCCAAAAGTGAGAGCCGAAATATATGATATGATGCACTTCTGGTTTAAAAAAGGTGTTGATGGTTTCCGTATGGATGTAATTCCTTTTTTAAGTAAAGACATCAACTACCCAGAAATTGACGCAAAAGAACCTCATGAATACATTGCGTATTATGCAAATGGCCCAAAAGTGCATGAATACCTCAACGAACTTAACAATGAAGTAATCTCAAAATACGATGCGTTTACTGTAGGTGAAGGCCCAGGGATAAGCATTGATGATGCGCTGGATTTTGTTCACGAAGACCGCAAGGAGATGGATATGTTCTTCCATTTTGACCTCATGAGTTTAGACCGTGCTCCTGGAGAGGTTTTTAAAATGCGTGAGGGCGGCTACTCCTTAACTGAATTTAAAAAAGTATTTACTGACTGGGATGCGGCATTTGCAAAAGCTGGTTGGGGATCGTTGTTTCTAGCAAACCATGATTTTCCGAGAACTGTGAGCCGCTGGGGTAATGACACCCAAGAACACTGGAGAAACAGCGCTACCCTACTTCAAACATTTCTATTAACCATGCGCGGTACTCCTTATTTTTATCAAGGAGATGAAATTGGAATGACTAACGTACGCTTTACAGACATAGAAGATTATCGCGACATTAATACGATTAACAGATATGAAACTGTAAAAAATAGAGGTGGAGATCTTGACGCTTTTATGGATAGCGAGCAACATGCCGCTAGAGAAAATGCACGCACACCCATGCAGTGGGATCAAACAGAAAACGCTGGCTTTACAAGTGGCACTCCGTGGATAAAGCTCAATGAGGACTACAAGGTAGGCGTTAACACAAAAGACCAACTCAATAAAAAGGATTCTATACTCTCTTACTTCAAACAAATGACTGCCTTACGCAAGAAGCACCAAGCGCTCGTGTATGGAGCTTATGAGTGTATCAAACCAGAAGATGAGCAAGTGTACTGCTACACGCGAACGCTTGAGAGTGAGCGTTTCTTAGTGCTATTAAACTTCTCTGAGGATACAGCACAGTTCTCGTTACCGCTTTCAGTAAGCTATAACAGGAAAATCAAAGTCATTTCTAATGATAAAATAATAGATGACAAGACCTTCAAGGAGTTTACACTCCGCCCATGGCAAGCGATTGTGTATCGTCTAGAAAACTAGCCGTCTATAAAAACATAAACTGCAATACCTATAAAAACGACAATTTGCAGCCACTTTAAAACAATACCCGCATTCTTATTAGTACGGAGTACATGAGAGATTTTTCCTGCGACAAGTGCAATACTCCCGAAGATGACAAAGGATTCTAGCATAAATAGCAATCCTAACACATAAAATTGATACACCGTGTTTCCTTCTGGATCCCATAAGAATCCTGGAAAAAATGCTAAGAAGAATATGGTCACCTTAGGATTAAGGATATTCATAATCACGCCTTGTTTAAAAAGGGCTGTGTATGACTTTTTTGGAGCACCATCTGCGAGATTAATGGACGCATCGCTTCGGTATACTTTAAAGGCTAGATAAAGAAGGTACATTGCTCCTACCGTTTTAATTGCAAAAAACAGAAAAGGCGAAGCAGCAATCACTGCCGATAGCCCAAAAGCAACAAGTGTAGTATGTACAATACATCCAGAAATTAACCCTACGGTGGTTGCAAGTCCAGACTTACTGCCATTTGCAACACTTTGAGTGAGCACATAAATGTTATCTGGCCCTGGCGAAAACGCAAGTAAAGCAGTTGCTGCTAGAAAAGCAATGATGGATTCTATCAAAGGAATACTAGTTAGTTAGTCATTGCAAAATAAGAAAAAACAAGATGCTTACAACACTACCACTGTCGTTCCTTCCACATCGAGTAAAAGCCTAGCAATAATAAAAGACCTGCTGCAGCAAGCTTTGCCCATTGCGGGATAAAGGTTGCGATATCAGGTTTCATCGCAAAAAGCATGACGGCAATGGAAGCAAAAATAAGTTTATGAGAATTTCTCATGGTATGAATTGATTAGCGTGTAGTTACTAGACGGCAGTAGCGTACTATCCTTTCGCTAAGATGGCGTTATTTATCTCTTTAATTAATCCAGGACCTTCGTATACAAACCCTGTATAGAGTTGTACCAATGATGCTCCTGCTTCGAGTTTATCCAGGGCGTCTTGTGCAGAATGAATTCCGCCTACGCCTATGATTGGAAATGAGTTATTACTCTTGTCTGATAAGTATTTAATCACACGTGTAGAACGTTCTGTAACTGGCTTACCGCTTAGTCCGCCATTACCTATTTCTGCTAGGCGAGCGTCTGTGGTTACTAGTCCGCTTCTGTTTACAGAGGTATTACTTGCAATCACACCATCTAGCCCTGTTTCTTTTACAAGCGATACAATCTCATCTAGTTGCTGGTCATTAAGATCTGGAGCTATTTTAAGTACAATGGGACGTTGCACTGCATACGTATTATTTGCTTGCTGTACAGCTCCTATAAGTTCCTCTAGATAGTCTTTGTCATTCAATTTTGCATGACTAGACACATTAGGGCAACTTACATTGAGCACAAAATAATCTACTACAGCATGCAGCTCGTGAAAACAAGTTAGATAGTCTGCTGTATAATCCTCTGGCTTGGTATCGGTGTTTTTACCTATGTTTCCACCTATGATGATGTTGTTGTTTTTACGAGATTTTAATCGAGTTACCGCTTCGGCTACTCCTCCATTATTGAAGCCCATTCTGTTTATGAGCCCTTGATCTTCTTTTAATCGAAACAGACGCTGCTTTGGATTTCCTGCTTGTGCTTTTGGAGTAACGGTACCTATCTCAATAAAACCAAAACCTAAGTCTCCTAGTTCATTAAAAAGCTTTGCATCTTTATCAAAACCCGCTGCTAGTCCTACGGGGTTTTTAAAAGTAAGTCCCAGCACTTTGCGCTCTAGTCGCTTGTCTTCCACCTTTCCCATACGATTAAGAAGTCCGGAGAGTCCTAATTTATGTAATCGCTTTATCCATCTAAAAGTAAAATAATGCACTTTTTCTGGATCAAAGGAAAAGAGAATTGGGCGTATGAGGAGTTTGTACATTTCGGTCGTTTCTGTGGTGCAAAAATAGTCCAAAAAGAGGTATTTTTGAAGCAGAACTGAATGATGATTTTTACGCTTTCGCGAAAGCGTACTCACAACCAACCATTATGATTGATAAAGACGCACTTCTTAAAAGATTTATAAGCTACGTAACTACCTATACGGAAAGTGACCCTAACAGCGACACCACGCCAAGTACTGAGTGCCAGTGGGATCTTGCGAGACAGCTCAAGGATGAACTAGAAGCTATGGGAATGAGTGAGGTAACGATAGATGAGCATGCGTATGTAATGGCATCACTACCTAGCAATGTTGATCACGATGTGCCTGTTATTGGTTTTATATCGCACTTTGATACAACTCCAGATTTTACGGGGAAAGACGTAAAACCAAAGATTTGGGAGAATTATGACGGTGGCGATCTTGTTCTTAATAAGGAACAGAATATTGTGTTGTCTCCAGAATACTTTGATGATTTGAAGCAATATAAAGGGCAAACCATCATCACTACAGATGGTACTACCCTACTTGGAGCAGATGATAAAGCAGGTATTACCGAGATTATGGAAGCAATGAAATACTTGCTTGAAAATCCTCAAGTAAAACACGGTAAAATACGCGTAGGCTTCACTCCTGATGAGGAAATTGGTCGTGGCGCACATAAATTTGATGTAGAAAAATTTGGTGCCGAATGGGCGTATACGATGGATGGAAGCCAGATAGGCGAACTAGAATATGAAAACTTTAATGCTGCTGGGGCGGTCGTTACCATAGAAGGTAAAATTGTACACCCAGGCTATGCAAAAGGAAAAATGGTAAATAGTATGTACATCGCTACAGACTACATCAATAGCTTACCAAGACTAGAAACTCCAGAACACACTTCTGATCGCGAAGGCTTTTTTCACCTACATGATATTACGGGCAGCGTAGATAATACAACGCTAGAATATATTATAAGAGATCACGACAAAGGACACTTTGAAGCACGTAAGGAAATGATGATCCAACTAGCAGATGAGCTTAATGCGCAGCTAGAAAAAGAAGTAGTGTCTGTAGAGATCAAAGATCAATACTTTAATATGCGTGAGAAAGTAGAGCCTGTAATGCACATTGTGGATATTGCAGAGGAAGCAATGAAATCGCTAGACATAGAACCACTTATTAAACCTATACGTGGTGGTACAGATGGATCACAGCTCTCGTTTATGGGATTACCGTGTCCTAACATTTTTGCAGGTGGTCATAACTTCCATGGGCGATATGAATATGTACCTGTAGAGAGTATGATGAAAGCCGTTGAGGTCATTGTAAGAATTACAGAAATCACAGCACAAAAGAACGCTTAAGACAACGCTCGCAATTAGCGAATTTCGAATAACTATCGTATTATAAATAAGCTCACTTATGAATCCTTCTGCCACTGGCTGGATAAATAAACACTTCCCAAAGCTTCTTGACTATCTAGCTAAGAACCCTATGGATGAGCGTGCATTTTATGATTCGCTACGAGCCAAAGGTTTTATCTATGGACACTCTCTAGACACCTTGCTGGATAGTGAATCCTCACAACTTAAGTGGACGGTACAAGAGAAGACAAAGATTAACCTCTTTGACGCACTTGCTTTTACGTATTACGATACGATTGCAAATGCTAGGCAAGAAGATTGCCTAGAAGCCATCGTTTCATTTTATAGACAGTTAGATAAAAAGGAACAGTACTTTATTAAAATTCCATTGGGTAATGAATCTGCAGCAGCTAAGGTGGAGAAAATCATCCACCAACGGGTGCAGACTAATGAGTCTGCCTTGCAGAAGAGTTTTAGTCATCTTATCACTAATGCTTTAGTGTTTATAGATATTCTAAGTTTTGATCACTACCTCATTACCCAAGGTGATCCCTACGAGTATGCAAAAAACCTAGAAGCTGTTCTTACAGAATCTATATGGCTTGCGTTGCAACAAAAAGAAAGTAAAGATGAATATAACAAGCTCCTTATAAAGCTATTTGAAAGCTCTGTACGCTATAACGAACTCATAAAGCACACGCATACGAAGGTCTCTGAGATTAATCTCGGGATTATCACAGAACCCCTGGAGCAACAATATCTTCTAGATTTATGTAGTCTATCGCTATGGGATGACGAGAAGATCGATAAGCACGAACGCGAATTTATCATGCAGTTCTGTACGATTATGGGTCTTGATGAAAAGGGATACCTTGATGCGGTACTTGCTGTAAAAACATTCCTAACGGAACACGGTACAGAGATATCATATCTTAAATACAGTAATCCTATAAAGCATTTTTATAGTCAGACGACTTCTTCTGTCGGAAACCTAATCTCACGTAATAGCAAACGTCTTGTGAGAGAAATAAGAGAGAGTCGTGACTTAGTGATTTTGCTAGGTCAGTCTACTACACGTGATTTATCTAAAGAAGAGCGCAAAGTGGTAAAAAAGCAGCTACTTGACATTTGCAAAAGCATACCGTCACTCGCAGTATTCTTACTTCCAGGAGGCGGATTATTGCTTCCTATTCTCGTGCGATTAATCCCAACAATGCTCCCTAGTGCTTTTAATGAAAATCTTGAGGATTAGGCAATCCACGTTTTAAAATCTTTTACACGCTCCCTGCTTACAATAATCTCTTGCTCGCTCCAGGTGTTCAACTTTATTTTTAGTCTTGAGTTGGTGTACGCAATGATATCTGCTATTGCATTGATGTTTACATAAAACTTCCTACTTACTCGGAAGAATGTCTCAGGCTCTAGATCATTCTCTAGCAGTTCTAGCGTTGTATCCAGCAAATAATTACGTCCATCTATTGTACCAGCATACGTTCCTTTGTTTTCACTATAAAAACACTCAATCTCATCTATAGGAATCATTTTAATATGCTGCCCTATCTTAGTTGTAAATCGCTTTTTATACTCACGTTCTACTGCTGTTGCGCCTAGTAGCTTACGGATGTCTTCAAAGTTAAGTGACACATCTTGTGCCTTAGGCATGCGCTCTTTGTACTTATTTACCGCCTTTTCAAGATCTTCGTCGTCTATTGGTTTCAATAAATAATCTACGCTATTGAGTTTAAAAGCCTGTAGCGCGTACTCATCAAACGCTGTTGTAAAAATAATGGCACTCTTCACCTCTACTTGATCAAAAATCTCAAAAGACAATCCATCTGAAAGTTGGATATCAAGAAAAATCAAATCTGGGTGTGTATTTGTTTTAAACCAAGCCACGGCTTCCTCTACAGAATGCAGCATTTCATTTACAGTAACTCCTACTTCGGCAAGCATTCTATTTAGGCGTCTTGCAGATGGTTTTTCGTCTTCTATAATGAGTACGTTCATGGATTGGTTGTTTGATGATTTTTTTGATGTACGTAAAAATACTAATTCTTTATTCTTGTGTGATAAGCACGCCCTCTTTCCAGATTTTGGCTATCGAGTTCATGTGCTTCACATCTTCTACGGGAGATTTATCAAGCAATAACATATCTGCTTTAAAGCCTTCTTTTATATAACCTACGTTCTCTAGAGAAAACTTATCTGCCGGTAATGAGGTGGCACTTGCTAGCACTGCTTCGATGGGTAATCCCGCTTTCGCGAAAAAAGCCAATTCCTTATACAAATCGCTGCCTATATTAATATTGGCATTTGGTGGATCTGTACCTGCTAGAATTGGAATACCTGCATCATATAAACGCTTAACTTCCTTGAGGAGACGCGCTTCTATTTCGGCAGTTTCTTCGGCTGTTTTGTTGTAGTACAATGGCTGAATCAACACTGTGGTAAGTATGGTAGGTATCACAAAGAAGTTTGCATCTTCATTAAGTTGATCGAGCTGTGCTGCTGTGAGAGGCTCATCATTATAAATATGCACGAGACCATCTGCACCGCTTGAGAGTGCATCAAAAGCATCTTGTGCTCGTGACACATGTACAACCGCAATTTTATCTGCTTTATGAGCTTCTTTAATAATAGCCGCTACGGTTTCTTTATCAAGTGTAGCTTTCCAAGGTTCTACAATGATTTTTATGTAATCAACTCCAGCGGCTACACGATCTGATACCCATTGTTGCGCATCTTCTGGCACCGAAAGCGTAGGGATAGGAAAACCGTATTGTGTCCCGTGACCGCCTTCTGTAGTAGCTGCATATCCTGCGCGATACAATCTAGCATTGCCAAGAGTATCACGTAGACTAATCATTGCCTCTTGCATGGGTTCCATGCCGTGCATGTCTAGCAAATTGAGAACACCTGCTTGTGCTGCTTCTTGTAGTTGCGGTGCTGCCCATGTATGTACATGAGCATTAGTAAGAGCTGGCATTAAGAACTTCCCAGTGCCGTCTATGGTAGTCTGTGCAGTAAGCGGGTTTGAAGACACCTTGCTGATGATTCCGTTGTCTACTTTTACAAATTGATTTGCTAAGATTTCGGTGCCATTAAATAAGGTTAAATTTTCTACTACAAAACTTTGCTGCGCGCGCACAGAGCAGAAGCTCACTAATAGTAAGATAACTAACGTATGTCTCATGATTTCCTGTTTTCGCGAAAGCGGTTTGAAAACTCTTCTTCCTCTTGATCCATAAATTCTTGAATCTTGCGATCTTCCCATTTCTTTAATCCTTTAAAGAAGCGAAAGCCCTTAAAGACATATATCCAATGCACTAGCAGCGATAATCCCCAGAAAAATGGTGTTGTATAACGTACCCACCAAGGTGCATTGCCCAGCACATCGAAGTTAAAAAACATCCCCGAATAGAATAGCTGCAAGAGCGTATTTATAATCAGATAGACAGTGAGATGCCTATAAAATCCTTTCTCTTCTTCTACACGTTTTTTTGCGCGTTCGTATTTGCTCGTAGTTGATTCCATTATTTTTTGAATAGCGTATTAGACTGTGATTCTTGTTCTTCTTTTTTTAAATGCTCCTCTATCTTACGTTGTTCCCAGCCTTTGCCTAAAAAGAAGTTCAACCCGAAGAGTTTTATAGCATCGATAATAATCCCTAATAATGAAAAGCCTATTACCCACAATACCCACGGATTACGAAACTCGTTAACGAAGTAATTAATGACTGCTACAATAGCAATAAAAATAAGGGAGTTAATTAACCTACTATAGAATTTCTTAACCTTTTGAACATGCGCTGTGGCTCTTTGATACTTTTCTTGTTGCGTTTCCATGTTATCTTATTTAAAGTCCTCGTTACGAATGTACTCATCTATCTTACGTTTTTCCCAATCTTTTGAGAAGAAAGGATTCCAGCCAAAGGTCTTTGCAGCATGACTTAGTATCCCGATTCCCCAACCTGCGATAGGAAATATAGCCCAGAAAAAACCTGTGGTATAAAAGTTTAATGCTAAGAAGAAGCATACAAAGATGAGGTATGTCCCTAGGTGTGTATAAAATTCTTTAAGCTCGCTTACTCTTGCTCTTGCTCTATCGTACTTTGTGTTTTCTGTTGATGTGTTCATGATGTTTGTTTTTTGTTTGATGGTGTAAATATCATATCAAACCTTCTTTTTTTAAAGTAGCACTTACCGAAGTGTAGAAATTCATTACTGAATTGTAAAACTGTCATAAACTCGTTGACATCACTTCTCATAAACCGTATCTTTATGTAAAAAAAAGTTATGTTCGGATTATTCAAAAAGAAAAGCGAAGTAGAAAAACTTCAGGAAAAACACAAAAAGGTTTTAGAAAGGGCATTCCAACTATCTAAGAGTGACAGAAGTGCTAGCGATAGTTTATATGCAGAAGCTGCAGAGATTGAAAAGCAAATATCGCAGCATTCGTAATTTTGTGTATTTATTATTGTGAAATTGTTAAGTAATTGTAAAAAAAATTATATTTTACAACTGCAAACAAAAACACTCTAGTATGAAATCCCTATTCTACTCATCGCCAAAACTGAGGCGATTAATGGCGTATCGAAGGAAAGCCATGTGCAACGCAAAAAAATGGAGCAATAAAGATGAAATGGCTAGTCACAGCTACCAGATTATGGTGCATGTAATTGACCAGAAGCTCTCTGCACTTACTGTTAATAAATAAGCAATAAAGAGTCCATACTCACTAGCATAATAATACGTACCCCATTATATTTGTGAGTATGGAACCTTTTATAGTATCTGCCCGAAAATACCGTCCCACCACTTTTAAAGATGTTGTTGGGCAACAGGCTATTACTAACACTTTAGAAAACGCAATACGCAACAACCACCTCGCTCAGGCGCTACTTTTTTGTGGTCCTCGTGGTGTGGGTAAGACGTCTTGTGCACGTATTCTTGCAAAGCAAATCAATACCGACGAGAACACAAGTCCAGATGAAGACTTTGCTTTTAACGTATTTGAGCTTGATGCAGCGTCCAACAACTCTGTAGATGATATACGTAGTCTTATAGACCAAGTACGCATCCCGCCACAGGTAGGAAAGTACAAGGTGTATATTATTGATGAGGTGCACATGCTCTCTGCTGCGGCCTTTAATGCGTTTCTTAAAACACTAGAAGAACCTCCTAAGCACGCTATCTTTATACTAGCGACTACAGAAAAACATAAAATCATCCCTACGATACTTTCTCGTTGTCAGATTTTTGACTTCAAGCGTATTACAGTTACAGATGCTCGCAAGCATCTTGTACAGATCGCAATAGAAGAAGGTATTGAAGCAGATGAAGAAGCACTACATATCATTGCTCAAAAGGCAGATGGAGCGATGCGTGATGCATTATCCATTTTTGACCGCGTAGTAAGTTTTAGTGGTAAAACGCTTTCGCGAAAGGCAGTTACAGAGAACTTAAACGTTCTAGACTACGATACCTATTTCACCACCACAGATTACTTACTTACGAACGATATCCCACAGGTACTCGTACAGTATAATGATATCTTGTCTCGTGGTTTTGATGGACATCACTACATAGCTGGTCTTGCTTCTCACTTTAGAGACTTAATGGTTTGTAAAAATCCGCCGACGATTCATTTATTGGAAGTGGGCGATACGACTAAGAAAAAATACTACGAGCAATCACAAAAGGCAGATATGACTTTCTTAATGGAAGCTATCAATATTGCAAATGATTGTGATCTTAAATTTAGAACCAGCCGAAATCAGCGACTTCTTGTAGAACTTTGTCTCATGCAACTTGCCTCTATCACTTTTGATGGAGAAAAAAAAAATGACGGTCCGTTCTTAGTACCACCTTCTTATTATAAAGTAGATCACACACAGACTGGCGCAGCCACTCAAACGGCAGTCACTCCAAATAATACTGCAGCTACACAAGCACCAACTGCTACGAATGCTACACCAGTAGCAGCTCCTGCTACACAAACGCCGAGTACTCCTACTCCGCCGCCTACTGTACAGCAAAATGTTCCTGTACAAGAAAATACTGTTGCACCAAATGCAGTCGCTCCGCAAGCAACGCAAGCGCCACAGCAAAACGCAGCTCCTGCTCAGAACACAACAGAAACACCGCAACCTGCTCCCGTAACACCTCAAGCTTCACCAACAACTCCTAGCGTACCAGAATTATCGTTGCGCAAGGATCGTGTGTCTGGATTGTCACTTAAAGGATTACAGCGTAAAAAGGAGCTAGAGCTTAAGAAAGCAAACAAAAAAGTAGATGTAGAAAATCTACCTACGGAGCCATTTACAGAAATTGCGATGCAAGCTGCCTGGGCAGAGTATGTAAAGCGCCTTCTTGCCAAAGGAGAACGTATTATTGCCTCTAACCTAGAAGCAGATCAGCCTACGTTAAATGGGACTACCATTGAACTAGAATATCCTAACGAAACGATGAAAATTGAGGTAGAACGTGCTCAAGGGCCACTACTTGAATTTTTAAAACGTAGTCTTAACAATTATGATATTACTTTAGGAATTACAGTAAATGAAGAGGTACAGCGCAAATATGCCTATACCGCTCAAGAACGATATGATAAACTACGAGAACACAATCCTGCGCTAGATATCCTCAGGAAAACATTTGATCTCGACCTATAAAAAAACGCTATGGAAAATAAAGAAGCTATCCAGATGCTCCACCTTAAATTACCTACAGATCCTCGTTGGGTAAATATTGTAGAAAAAAACATAGAAGAAATACTTACAGATCACGCCTACTGCGAGCAGAAAGCTGCCTCAAGTGCGATTTCCTTTATCATAGGTTTTCCAGAATACACAGAGCTTGTGAGCGCGATGAGTGATCTTGCCATGGAAGAAATGAGCCACTTTAAAATGGTGCACGATATCATGATAGAAAGAGGATTACACTTAGGTCGTGAGCGCAAGGATGCTTACGTACATAAGCTACGCTTCTTTTTCCCTAAAGGAGGATCAAGAGTAGAGAGCTTAGTAAATCGCTTGCTAGTTGCGGCACTTATTGAAGGTAGAAGCTGTGAGCGTTTCCGCTTACTGTCTGAAGAGCTTGAAGATAAAAAACTTGCTAAGTTTTATCGCAAACTCATGATAAGCGAGGCTGGACACTACACGATGTTCTTAAATTTTGCTCGACAGTATGGAGACAGAGCAAAAGTAGATGCGAAGTGGCAAGAGCTACTAGATTTTGAAAAGCAGGTGATGAAAGATCTTAGTGTTACAGAAACCATACACGGATAATATTTCCACTAGTTTTCTCACCTGAACACAAGCTTATATGCCCATACGTATTCTTATTATTTCTTGTCTAGTAATGAGCTGTATCGCTTGTAAGGAGAAAGCTATTGTGCAAAAACCAACCACACCTTTTGATTATCTACTAGGAGATTGGGAGCGAACTAATAGTAAAGGCGGCAGTGAGACTTTTGAACACTGGAAAACAGTTACTGCAACAGAGCTACGTGGTCATGGTTACACCTTAGAAGATGAGGACACCGTTTTTAACGAGCGCATACGTCTTGTACAAAAGAAAAACCAGTGGCAACTACAGATAAGTGGCCCTAATGAAACGCCAACCGTTTTTAAGATTACCGAGAACAATGGCAAGTCATTTACAGCAGTAAATCCTGAAAATGAGTTTCCTAAGGTGATTAGGTATTCTTACTTTGATGATGTGCTTACGGCAACAATTTCTTCAGAGGAAATGGAAATTCCGTTTATATTCTGGCGGATAGAAGATTAATCTTCGGCGAGAAGGTTGTCTATGATGGTTCTTATGCTTTCGCTATTCCAATCTGAGGCGCCTGTTTCTTTTACCACTATATTTCCTTCTTGATCTATAATGTAACTCGTAGGTATCGAGCGTTCAAAAAGCAACTCCGGTGTTTCCATCGCTGGTAGTACTGCTGGGAGGTTTAGTTCTCTTTTAGTCATAAACTTTTTGACTACTTCAGGATCTTCGTTTGTGATGAGCAAGAATGTTATTTTATCTCCATAGTCTGCATGCAGTTCGGCTATAGATGGTAGTTCGGCAATACACGGTGGGCACCAGGTTGCCCAATAACTTATAAAAGTCACTTTGCCCTTCCCTACGCCTACTTCGGCTGGGATTCCTTCTAGTGAGCTTACTTTATAATCAAAAGACTGGAGTTGAGTTTGGTCCTTTTTCGCGAAAGCGGATGGAGAAAATATCGCCACCTTCACCTTATTTATTGCCACTTGGATAGGAGTCCTCGTCTGCGGGATAATAAGCAGGAGAATCACAATGATGAACACTATATTTTGCCAACTAAATCTTTTTTTCTGAGCCATAGGGAATAAAAAAATGCGTGTGCACGATGAGTCGTACACACGCATTAAACTTACGTTTTTTTATACTTAATTACGAGTAACCGTCACAGGTTCTGATAAGTCAAAACAACCGCTTAGATCATTTGCATTTGCACCCACCATAAGACCGGTAAGTCCTTCCTCATAACGCAGGTACCAGATAAGGCAAACGCCCGTCCCAGCATCGTCAAAGTTTACACCCTCTACCGCAGCCAGTGTAGGTGGTAATCCCAGAATCTCTCCAGTATCTGTAGTGATCACCCAGCTATTTAAAGCGCCTACGCTCTCTCCCGTAAGACCTAGCCCGCTTACCATATCTGGTGTGCCGTCTACGGTAAAGGTAAAAGGACCTCCAGTAATTTCGGCAGCGATGGCCTCGTTACGTACTACTTCTACAGGTTCAGAAAGATCAAAAACTCCGGTAAGATCATTTGCATTTGCTCCCACTTCTAGCCCTTCTAGTCCTGGCTCATAGCGTAGGTACCAGATAAGGCAGATTCCTGCTCCTGCATCGTCAAAGTTTACACCCTGCACCGCATCTAGCGTAGGTGGTAATCCTAATATTTCGCCAGTGTCTGTGGTAATCACCCAGCTATTCTCAGATCCTACAGAATCACCCATGAGTGATAAACCGCTCACCATATCTGGCGTACCATCTACACAAAACTCAAAAGGTCCTCCTACGATTTCGGCAGCAAGTGGTCCCGCATTACGGTTTACTACAAGAAAGTTAGACAGTTCAAAATCTCCTATAAAGTCATCAAGATTTTCACCCGTTGCTAGTCCGCTCAAGCCATCTTGATACGCTAGGTGATAGATGTAACAAGCACCCACGCCAGCATCATCAAAGTTTACACCCTCCAGCGCCTCCAGCGTAGGTGGTATTCCTAAGATGTTTTTAGAGTCATCTGTTACTACAAAAGTGGTCACATCTCCCGCGAGTTCGCCAGTGAGTGTCACGCCCGTTACCATATCTGGTGCTCCATCTACAAAGAAGGAAAAAGGTCCTCCTGCTAGCGTCCCAGCTTCTGGTGTGATTGCGTTTGTGGTGGTATCGTCGTCAGAGTCACACGATACAAGGATAGCTCCTAGAGCGAAGCATCCCATTAATAGTTGCTTTTTCATTATTGATAGTTTTTTTTGATTTATATGGTAAATCTAAAACCATCAAGATTGCTTAAATGTAAGCTAGCTTACATTTGGTGATTTTATGCCACTTTTATGCGAATTTCATTACGAGAAAATTCTAAAAACTGTGTTGCCTTGAGCTCGTTCATAATCGCATTAAGCGTAGGTCGTGAGGTACCTATGAGACTCGCGATATCTTTTTGAGTGTATGGATGTTTGATCACCGTATCACCCGTATTTGGGCAGCAATAGCCATAATCTTCGGCTAGTTCTGTCATAAATTCCTTTACACGCGTGGTTGCATCTTTAAAGAGTAGCAAGTCTAGACGGCGTTCTAACTTTTTAAACCTGATCCCGAGAAATTTATACACCTTAAGACTAAAACTGTGGTTATTGCGCATCAACTCCTGCATCTGGCATACCGGCACTGGGCAAACCGAGGTTTTTGCATCTATAGACTGTGCAAACTCACTGCGCGACTCCTCCCCTAGTATTGCCTTCTCGCCAAAGAGTTCGCCCTTAGTAAGTATTGCCCGCACCACCTCCTTACCATCCTCTGCATAGTAGCCCAGCTTTACCTTACCCTTCTCTATCAAGTACACCTTGTTTGCCGCATCCTCCTCAAAGTAAATAAAGTCCTGCTTCCCATATTGTGAGAAGTTATGCCGCTTTCTATACTGCTTTGTTTTATGGGGACACAACACGCTAAAAACATTTACATCTTCAAGAAACCAGATTTTTGACATAGCGCGTGTAGGATTTAATTGTTACACATCTGTCGGCAGCTCCTCTGTAAACTTACAGCCAGTAGGCGTTTATAGCATTGTGGGTGTAGTACGCTTTCGCGAAAATGTCTCGCATTATACCCATACGCTTTTATGAGTAATGTTTTTAGTGGGTGGTTTTTACAGCGTGACTGCTGCCGAAATAGTATCTTTAATACCCATGAATCACTTCCCACTCACCACCGAACGGATCACCCTACGCCCTATCACAATTGCAGATCTTGATGTGATACACAACCTGCACTCGCTACCAGAAACAGATGCATATAACGCACTTGGCATTCCTGAGAACATTGCAGCAACCAAGGCGATTATCACTCCCTGGATAGCAGATAACCAGCAAGAAAACATTACAAATCACACCCTTGCCATGCTGCGCAGCGAAGACCATAAGTTTATAGGACTCTACGGACTCAAAATAGGCAGCCCAAAATACCAAAGAGCCGAAATATGGTATAAAATACACCGCGACTATTGGAACAACGGCTATGCTACCGAAGCAACACAATGCACTCTCGATTTTTGTTTTGACACCCTACACTTACATCGTGTAACAGCTGGCTGCGCAGTAGAAAATACAGGGTCTTATAAAGTACTAGAAAAAGTAGGCATGACCAGAGAAGGCAGATGCAGACAGATACTCCCACTAAGCACTGGCTGGGCAGATAATTATGAATATGCCATTTTAGAAAGCGATCCCCGCAAGCGCTAGATATCACAGTACACTCCTACCCTATTTATAAGAAAAACTACTTATTTTCAATTATTTGGCTCAAAATGAGGATTACCGTATGGAAGTTTGGATTTGAGGTAGTAGATTAGTGGTTTGCTTGTAATCTATTATGATTTACAGCAATAAATGGTAATCTACTAATGCTCTTTTATGAACTGATATTCATTGGTTTGTGGGTGTGGATGTGGTTTTGGTAGATTGCTTGGGTATTAAAATTAGGCTTAATTTAGAAATGAAAGAATATCATACAACAGAAATAACTTCTTTATCAGAGTTTGTTAAGGAATTGGAAACACGAATTGACGATAGGAATAGGATAATTCTATTTAGAGGTCAAACTGTTGACAAAGCTCTGATACCTAAAATAGCTAGACATCTATTTCAGAAGAGTCGAGAAAAAGACGAACAAAGAATGTTAGATGAATTTAGTTCTAAATCTTTAGCTCATATCAAATACAATCCAACTCTGAAACTTGAACACCTGACTATAGCTCAACATTATGGAATCCCAACAAGATTATTGGATTGGACTGAAAATGCTTTGACTGCGCTCTTTTTTGCGACAAACGTAGAATTAAAAGACTCTGAAGAATTCGCTGTAGTTTGGGTTTTAAGTTTGCAGAGAAATAGCAATTTTTTATTAACTGATTTAAGTAAGAATCCCTTTAAATTAAATGAGTTAAAATTATTTAAGCCAGCTGATATAATACAACGAGTTTCTTCCCAATCAGGTTGGTTTAGCATTCACCCCTACGGAGGACAAGGTTATTACGAACGTATTGAAACTAACCTAGACGAATCTGTTAGACTAAATAAAATTTTGATTCCTAGAAAAAAAGTTAAAAGTATTCGTGAGACTCTTGAAAGTTGCGGAATTAATGAATACTCAATTTTTCAAGATTTAGACTCTTTAGGTCGTTATGTATTTAATAAGTATAGAAAAAACTAAGCCCAACTAAGAATTGGGTTAAAGACATAACTAATAAGTGTTAACCTGAAATCTTTGTAAGTATTTTCAAAGACCACAAAATTTTTAATTTGGCTCTATGATAGAAAAGTTAAACAAAATATAAAAATTTAGCTCAGCGTTAAATCCAAAATGTAGTGCCTTTTTATAAGCTACGTTTCATGTACGGAGACGTTGTGCATAATGTGGAAATTGTGCTAAAATTGAACATTTGAACTAAAAACGCCAACTCACAAACAGTACATTTGGTTTTTTGCCGACACATAAACCAACGCTAAAAAAACCAAAAGAGCTGTTTTATTTGCCAACGCTTAAAATGAATATGGAAAGCCATAATGTGCAAATAAAAGAAGGCTGTATTTTGATATCCAAAACTGAAAAATAAAGATGCTTGAAATAAGAAAAGGAACAGCCTCAAAAAATTATGAAAACACGTTTTTTCGTGAGTTTGCAGAAAATCTTAAAAATCTTTTTGACAAGTATTCGCTTGACGGACTTCTAATTGCAAATTCTGAATGTGAAACTGACAAAAGACTTCAAATAGATGCTTTGCTTGTAACTCAAAATGCAGTTTGTATAATAGACTTTAAAAATTTTGACGGTAAAATCACATTGCCAAAAAATGCAAAATCAGAATTTGAATTTGGAAGATGGACTAATCAAAAAGGCGATATCATAAAAGGCGGAAGTTCAATAAATCCTTTTGTTCAGTTAAAAAATCAAAAAGAAAAATTTATAAAAGTATTCGACAAAAACATTAAAAACAAATTTCCTAAATCCGACTTATTTAACCCATTTCATACGGTTAGAGCAGTATGTTTTCAAAAAGAAATTGAACTAATAGGTGCAATTCCTTCCAAGGAGGAATTAAATTTCTTCGTGATTGATAAAAGCAATTATCTTGAAAAGATTAGAGATATTATTGATATTACAGACAAACAAGTTTCATTATCGAATGAATCATTTAATCTATTCAAAGAAGTTTTTCGAGCTGACAAATTTGACTTAAATGAAATGTACGAGGAAACAGTCAATTACAATGACTACTCAACTGAATTAGATTTTGACAACTTGTATTCAGACCAAAAATCTGCTTTAAAAGAAATCACATCTTTTATCAAATCGGAAGATGAACAAATATTTGTGCTTCAAGGTACTTCTTTGAGTGGTAAAACTCATTTAGTTCCTTTCATTCAAGATATTGCATTTAACAATGAAATTCCTGAAGTAAAATGTTATACTTCTTCTGCCAGAATAGCCAACAACTTACAAAAGGAAAGTAATCAGGAATTTAATAGTATGTATTCTCAAATATACAGCAGTAATCCTGAACTTTTCTTGATTCTATTTAATGAAGATGGAGAAGAAATATCTTTAAAAGAAACTAAAGATGGGTATTTTGACATTCACAAAAACAAAGTAGATATTCAAGAATTAAAAAAGAAATATCCAAAGGATTATTATTTTGACATATTAGGTTTAAAAGATAATGAGGATGACGAGTCAACAATATATATAGTTGATGAATCAAACTTGGTTTCAGATAACTATTATCAGTCAATAGATTTGAGGTTTGGTTCTGGAAAATTACTTCAAGACTTTATTTTGTTTTCCGATTTGAAAAACACTAAAAGAAAATTGATTTTTGTTGGAGATAGCTTTCAGTTATCTATAGGCAAAAAAGAAGAAAGTGCTTTAAACCCAGCTTATTTAGAAGAAAGGTACGAATGTAAAACAAGAGCATTTCAACTTATAGATAAAGAGAACAGATCAGAGATTGTCAAACAAGCACTTTCAGCAGTTAACTGCATTAGACAAGAAAGGTTTAATAATCTGTCTTTTAAAATTGGAGAAAGCTTTAAGAAATTGCAAAAGAAAGATTTACTTACTACAATTTCAAATAGTTTAAAAAACAACTCAAATGCACACATTTTGAGTTTCTCAAATTATGATGCTCAAGAAATTAACTTTTGGATTAAAAAATCAATTCTTAAGAACGGAACTGATTTATCGGAAAATGATTTAATGATTTTCAGTAATAATATACGTGTAGAAGATGAAAACGATCCTTTTGCTGAACCAAAAAAAATATATAACGGTCAATTTGGTACAGTAACTTCAGTATCCGAACCAATAATAAAAAACAACTTAAAAACTAATTTAACTTTCAGGGAAGTAAATATCAAACTTCAAGATTCTGGGCATAATTTGAAATTTTTCAGTTTTGAGAATTTTAGGTTAAGTGACAAAGGAGAACTTTCAAAAGATGAAACCATTTCTTATAAAATTCTTTTAAATCAACTTGCAGAAAAAGAGTTAGAGAACTTTAAAAGTGGTAAACTTCATTCAGATGATGAACTAACAGAACTTTTGAAAAAGTTAGAAAATGGGGAAAGGGTAAAAACTAAAATCAATAGAAAAATTCAAAAGTTATTAAGTAATAAGCCTTCGTCAGAGTTTTACAAGTACAAAAATTCTGCTCAATTAAGATTTGGTTGGGCTTTGACTGTACACAAAGCAATGTCCTATAAATGGGATGAAGTATTTTTTAACGTAGAAACTAGTGGCGGAAAAACTAATGAAACATATTTTAAATGGATTTACACAGGTTTAATAAGAGCAACTCATAAAGTCAACTTAATAAACTATGAATCAATAAATCCATTTATTAAAATGGATATTAAGCCTTCTACAATAGTTCAGAAAAATGATAAAAAGCTATTTTTCGTTTCCGATTTAACAGCCGATTTAACCTTAAGTAATAAGGATATTTCTCAAAAGTTTAATTTCCCACATGATGAGATTACATCTTCCTTACTTCAGTTGCATCAATTTGTTAATTCAAAATTAGAATCAAAGAAACTAAAGGTCAATCTGATTAATCATCCTAACTACCAAGAACTTTATGAAGTTAAAGGAAGTGATGGAGAAATTGCAACAATCTCAATTTACTACAATAAAAAAGGTCAATTTAAACGCCCTACACTTATGAAATCCGAACCTAAAGAATTCGGAGATGAAGTATTAGAAGTTCTTACTGCCAATAATTCGATTAAGGACTTTGAATTTATTAAAGATGATTGGAGAAAAAGTGCGTACAAAGATTTAAAAATCGCTTTGAACTCAAATGATATGGACTTTGCTTTTATAATTCAAGCACCTTACAAAGACACAATAAAAATAAAAAGTTTAGAACACTCATTAATCGTTGATATGTATTATGATGGAGACGGTTTCTATTCAACTGTTTTAGCTTCATTTTATGATGAACCTAAAATTTGGGAGCAATTTCAAGAAATATTAAAACAAAAAAACTAGTTTCTAATGGACTCAATAACAGTATTTGAACTTAGAAATCAAGCTAAGGAATTAATCGGAATTAACAAAGCCAACAAATTAAATGAAGCTCTTCAAATAGCGAACAATCTTTATCAGTTAGAACCTGATGATGAATGGATTCAAAAAGCATTTGCTTGGGTTTTAATTGACTTATGCAAATATTACATACCTCTTAATAATTTGAATCAAGCTTTGATTCATTTTAACCAATTGAACATTATTCAATTTGATTATCCTGACGATATTATTGAAAGTCAAAAAAAATATCTAAAACCAAGGATTGATATAAATTATCAAGAAATTAACAAAGCCGAAGAATTAAGCAAAAACAACAATCACCAAGAAGCACTTAATATTTTTAAACAACTTATTTCTGAAAACCTTCTAAGCGATTTACATCACGAAGCATATGGATGGGTAATTTACAGACATATAAAAAATGATGAAAAAGAACTGACATCAATTCAAGTCAGAACTTTTTTAAGAGATTATATGAATTTAAAAAATGAACGCCCTTCGTTATTACATTCTATGATTTTAAATTTTGCTTTAAACTATTCTAAAACACACAACGACTTTAAGTTTTACAACTTTTTCCTTTTGTGGAATCCTGACAATCTTCGCCACGAAGATTTACACGATGGATACAAAGATGACAAAAGTATTCCTTCTCTTATTTCACGCATTTGCAGAGAGTTTGTAAACTCAAATACCAAATTTGATATTGATGAGTTTTTAGACAAAATAAACCTTGACGAAGAAACTGTTTTGAACTTTTTTAGAGAAACATTTTTTTGGAACCTTTTCAATGCTCACAAGGAAAATAGATTTTCTGACTTATGGTATTTATTTGAACAATACAACATCAAATATTCAAAATACGTACAATCAAAATGGCATTCCGAAATTTTAAATCTTTCGGAAAGGTTTATGAAAGAAAATGACGAATGGCGTTTTCATAACTTTTTCAAAAATTGGAATCCAGAAAATTTAAGACCTGCCGATTGGAAAGAAACAAAAAAAGATGAAAACACATACAAACCACTAGCAACTAAAGTATTAAAAAAAGCGTTTGAAGTTCTAAAATCTCAAACATCAGAACAGAATTTGTCTTGGCTTATTCAACCATATGAAACAGCAATTAAATTATTTCCAGATGATGAATGGCTGTTAAGAGAAAAAGCATTGCTACACTTCAAAAACAATGAATTGGAATTAGCAATCAAAATATACAAACAACTTGTATTAGAGCTTTCCACCAAACACTATGTTTGGCAAGAATTTTCAAACTGTATTATTTCAGATAATCCTATAAAAATAGGAATGTTATCTAAAGCATTGAGTTTAGAAAAAAACGAAGACTTTTTAGGTGATATTCATTTAGATTTAGCAAGTGCATTAATTAGTGAAAAACTATTAGAAAATGCACTCATAGAACTTGAATCTTACAAGAATCATAGAGAAATCAAAGGTTGGAAACTTTCTCCAATTTTCGATGAATTACATAAAAAAACAAGTTCCAAAGAACTAAATTTAAAAGACAATCGAGAACTTTATAAAAAATATATTCCTTTTGCAGAAGACTATACCTATGCGGATTTTAATTGGACTGAAGTTGTTTTAGCAGATAAATGGAAAGATAAGAAAGGAAAAGAACGATTGACTTTTACGGATGGTAAAACAATAGAATTTGTAATTGGTAAAAATCGTTTTGAAATTTTTAAAAAAACTGAATTAGGACAGGTTTTGCAGTTTAAACTTCACAAACAAGAAATTAAAAAAGAAGTAGAAGTAAAATTTGCTTGGTTGGGAAAAACTATTGCTATAGAACACAAGTATATTCCTCTCTTAGCGAATAAAACAGAAAAAGAACAATGGAGTATCTTAGAAGATACTACCGCTATAATTGATTACATAAACAAAGGAAAAAATATAGTTCACGCAATTACAACAGAAAACAAAGAAGTCTTTTTTCCTCAAATCAAAACTCAATTGCAAATTGGAGATTTTGTTACTGCAAAAATTTACACTAAAAAAGTAAAAGATAAAATTAGAACGGAATTACGTCAAATTCAGAAAGTTGACAAAGATTGTGCTATTTCAAAATTCCAAACCCAAATAGCTATCGTTGATGGAGTGAATGAAGAGAAACAATTGTTTCACTTTGTAATTTCTTCCAAGTTGCAAGGAATTGTCAAATGCTCAGAAACAGAACTCAGACCAGAGGAAGGAGATTTTGTTAAGATTTCTTATGCTTCAAAAACGGGCAAAGACAGAAAATTGAGATTGAAAGTTTTGAATATTGAGCTAACTGAAGAAATCAATCCAAATTTACGCAAGGACATTACAGGATTAATGGTAATGAAGTATAAGAACTATAATTATGAAGAAGTTATTCCAGACTTTGCTTTTATTGGTGACTATTATGTTCCGAAATACCTTTTGGAAAAACACAAAAAAATTTCTGACTGTAGAGTAAATGCTAGAGCTATTTATGCGGGCGATAAATGGAAAATAATAGAATTACAAGAAATATAATGCTAACGCTAAAAGCCATACACATTCGCAATTCGCACCATCCAACGCTACGCCAAAAATTGCAAAAGAGTATGCCTTGCCAACGCTAGCAAGTTTGCGGAAAGAAAAACTATTACTAAACAAACATAAATCCACCCTCTTGAGAATCTTCTTTGTTATTATATCGGTGTTCTTGTCGTCTGTTTCTTGTAAGAATGAAAAACAGCCTGTTTCTATCTTAGCAATGACAAATCAAGAAAACAATGGAATACGATGCACAGATAATGGATGTAGTGGTTCATATACCGGAGCTGAGTTTATAAATGGAGATGATGTTGCGCATCAATTTTCTAACACCATGAGTACTGCCGTAGGCAAGAAGCTAAAAGAACTCTACCAAGGAGAAAAATATAGAAAAGTAGATTTTTCCTCCATAACAATGAGCACTCAAGGAATGGGAAGCGGTGAAGTCATTTACACCCTTGTGATACCCTTTACAACTGTTAATGAGCCATGCGATGCTTATACTTCTTTTGATCACGTAGGAGGCTGGAATCACACACCTGCATTAGATAGAAGAAAAAAAGAACTTGAGGAAGTGACTATGACAGGTCATGAATTAGAAATAAGTAAGCTAAAAACAACACCTGAAGGATTACAAGAATATTGGATCCAATGGAAAAACAAAAAAACGCAAGTTAATTGCGAGTAGGGAATTGATTACACTCCTGTCCTACAACACGTTAAAATCACATCACTAATCAAACTTAAAACCATCCTCTTGAGAAACTTCATTGTTATTTTATCTGTGTTCTTGGTGTCTGTATCTTGTAAGAATGAAGAAACTGCAACAAAAGTTGATAGTTTTACTCTATCAGTACAAGCCAAAAATTTTCCTGACAGCACTAAAGTTGTTCTTTACAATAGAGATATTGATAAGGATATAGACTCAGCTTTTGTGGTTAATGAACGCTTTGACTTTTCTGGAACAGTAGCGCTACCATCGCTTTCTTATTTGAACTTTTATGATAAAAACGGTAAGCCACTAGAACCTTATATTTTTTTCTTTTTAGAAAATACCAATATGTCCGTTACAGGAGAGTACTCAGACTTCCTTAATGCAAAAGTAACAGGCTCTGAGCAAACAGATCTATATACCGTATATAACGCTATATCTCAAGACAGAGATACATCTAATAGGTTTCAAAAAGAAGTAGACTTCCTCTACGCTAATGCCAATAACCAAATGGCCTTGACGGAACTACTATACAAGAAAAAACAAATCTCAAAAGATAGCTTGTTACTCTTTTATGAGAAATTAGATACAATCAATACAAACTCAATAAAGGGTCAGGAGTTACTGACATACGCAAAAGCGATTGACATCAAAGCTGGAGATAGCTTTAGAGACATCAAAGGGGCAGATCTAGAAGGCACACAACACAAACTCTCTGACTATGCTGGAAAAGTAATTTTATTAGATTTCTGGTCAGCTGGTTGTCGTCCTTGCCGTTTGCAAAACAAAAAGGAGTTTCCTGAGTTGGTTGAAAAATATAGCAAAGACGATTTTGTTCTCATAAGTTATTCCCTTGACACTGATAAAAAGAGCTGGAAACAATCAAGCGAAAAGGATAATATCAATTGGCTTAATATTTCCGATTTACGAGGAATGAAAGGTGATAATGTTTCAAAATATGCCGTTACCGCTATTCCTAATAGCTTTTTAATTAATCAAGAAGGTATTATCGTAAGATCATTCATAGGCTTTACTGAAGGCACAAACACCATTGAAAAAGAGATTAATAAGCTTTTGGAGTAGAACGAAACTTATTTTTTGTGTACTAGGCTGTTTTCCAAACTATAAGATACTCTAAAAAAAACAAAAGTTATCATTTTGGTAACTTTTTTAATATATTTGCGTCAAATACATTGAAGTGAAAATATTTTCGAGAGGAACATTACGAGATTTTTGGGAAAGACATGGTAATTGCGAATTACAATTGAAGTCCTGGTATCGTGAAACTGAAAATTCAAATTGGTCAAATATCAACGAACTCAAATCGGAATATCCAACAGCTAGTATTTTGAAAGACAATCGGATTGTTTTTAATATTAAAGGAAATGATTACCGACTCATTGTAAAATTTAATTTTGAATACCAACTTGCATGGGTTCGTTTTATAGGAACGCACGCTGAATATGACAAAATTAACGCAAACGAAATTTAAGATGAATATAAAACCTATTAGAAACGAAGCAGATTACAAAAAGGCTCTTGAACGTTTAGAAATCCTCTTTGATGCAACAATGGGAACTGAAGAAGGCGACGAACTAGAGATTCTTGCCATTGTCATTGACAACTACGAAAAAGAGAATTTTCCGATTGGAATGCCTGACCCAATTTCAGCCATTAATTTTAGAATGGAACAGATGGGATTGAAACAAAAGGATTTAGTAGAAATGATTGGTTTCAAAAGTCGAGTGAGTGAAATAATGAATAAAAAGCGTAAGCTCACTTTGGAAATGATAAGAAACCTAAACACTACATTACACATCCCAACCGACGTACTTATCCAGGATTATTGAGAAATCTTAAAGGAAACACACCAATGAAAAAACTACTACTTCCCCTACTCCTAGTTGGAATTCTTATTGCAGGATGCACTCCATCTGTTGAGAAAAAAAATACGCTACAAGAGTTCTTCAGTTATACTGAGAATGGCGAGACCTTAATCAGTGCGCATCGCGGTGGTAAGAGTTATGCAGGCTACCCTGAGAACTGCTTAGAAACCATGAAATACATCAAAGAGTCTATTCCAAACGCGTTGTTTGAAATTGACGTTGCAAGTAGTGAAGATGGCGTTCTATTTCTTATGCATGACAGTTCGCTGGAAAGGACAACAACAGGCTCTGGAAGAGTAGATCAAAAAGATTGGGAAACACTCTCCCAACTCCACCTTAAAGATGATTTTGACTCCATCACTGATTATCAAATCCCGTTATTTAAAGATGTGCTAGACTGGGCAAAAAAGGAAAACGCCATACTCACGGTTGACATTAAGCGCAGCGTTGATCCAGAACTTGTACTCCGTTTCATAGAGGAAAACGAAGCCTTAGCGCAATCGGTGATTATTACTTACTCTATGGAAACGGCACAGCAACTTTACAAATTAAATCCTGAGGTTGTACTTTCTGTTAGCATAAGAAATATGAAAGAGTTTGAGACAGCTGCTAGCTCTGGCATTCCATGGAAAAATATGATGGCTTTTACGGGAACCATAGAATCAGATCCATCATTATATGCCAAATTACATGAACAGGGAGTGATGTGTATGCTAGGTACTTTAGGTAACCTTGATAAAAAGGCCAAAGCAAGAGGCGATGTACTCTATAACGAATGGACAAAGCTTGGCATAGACGTCTTTGCAACCGATAGACCACTTGAAGTGCAAAAAGCGCTTTCAAAGTAGCAAATCAACCAGCAACACCTAGTATTAAAATAACCCAGTAACAGCATTTACGACCTTAGATTACCACACTCATGAACAGACTAACACTTCTACTCCTTTCAATCGTATTAATTTCTTGCAATAACACCGAAAAGAAAGAACAGCTTCCAGAGAAAAAGCAAGTTGTACAACCAACAATAAAATCCATTGAAGAAGTCAAAAGTAAAATCAAACGTTTTAATGATTTCATCCCGAGCGATTACGAACTTGTGATTTCTAGAAATGAACTCAATAAAGTAATGTCAGATTTTAATAAAGACGGCATTTCTGATTATGCGGTATTACTAGCCAGCGGAAAAAACGACAGAGATTACGCAAACACAAAAGATGTGCGCCTTGCGATTTTTGAAGGACAAGCAGATGGTTCTTTTGTACTCAAAAGCCAAACTGGTAATCTAACTTCGGCCTTTTTACATGTAAACCCTAACCGAAGAATAAAAGTTGCCAGAGCAAATGTGATCAGTGTGAAGTACGAATCGATGAGGCATGACTATGAGTTACAAATCAAATATGACAAAACATACAACGACTATATGCTCATAGGCTCCGAATATAACAACTACGGGAACGCCGCAAAAGATGGAGCCGGTAACATAAACTCCAACTTTATAGAAGGCAAAAGAGTGTCAACTATTGGTAAGAAGAAAACAACAACTTTAGATAAGAAGCTCTTGCCTATTTCGGCAATTAACGACGGTAATATTTATGAATTGATTGGTGGGTAGGGTTCGTTGAAGTTGAAATTGAAGTTGAGTTTGTAAAATCTAACACTTTGCCATACCTCAAAACCATCATCTAATCACTCAACCTATTAAACCAATAGTTGTTTCACGCTGTATAAAGGGAGATTACGCTCAATGAAGATGAGCAATTAACTAACTATATATCATTGCCTTAAAGATAGTTTTGTGTCAATATAAATCATAAAACTTTTGACATGCCTACAGAAACAAAAAAATCAGACAACGTTCTTGAACAATTTTTAAGCGAATTTGAAACCTTAGTTTCCGGAATTACCGAGCACGCATTAAAAAATGCAGAGGACGAAGATGAAAAGGCGGTAATACAATCATTTGCACCATCACTTAATAATCAAATTTTTGAACTCAATCAGTTCATTAGAGAAGGTTCAAAAAAATCTTCAAAACAACAAGAGCGCGATGTACTTGAAGTTTTAAAAATAAGCTCAGGTGTATCACTTGCCAAAAATGCAAAAGGGATGTTCCCAAGCATAGGCTCCCTCGTAGGAAAACTTGGAATTGATAGAATTATCAAAGAAATTAAAAAGATTATCTACGCTATTCTTGATATGATAGGTATCAAACTGCCTAAATGGTTGGATAAAATCATTAACCTTATTGATGAAATAATCGCATTTATCTTATCAGGAGGCTCTTCAAAAATGATGACTACATTTTCTATTCAAGAGCAGAATTACTTGAACGAATTAACACAGCTAGCCAAATTAGAGCAAGCGCACCAATTCAAGTTTCAAGAGGATGAAGATGAGGAATAAGACATTAGAATAAAAAAGCTGCACTAAGCAGTTAGCGTTCTAGTCCATTACTACAAGCTTTTAATTCAATCTATGCCATTATAAACCTTTGGCTCGGGCTATAAGTTGTAGCTCATGATTGTATTAAGAGCTTGTTTTTTTGATAGGTATTTCCAGTCACTGTTACGCTTTCGCGAAAGCGTATACTTCACCATAAATTCTTGTATCTTTAATGTAAGATAAATTGCTATTCACTATTAACAGATTAGAATCCATAAAGTTCCACTTCCTAATCTTTGATTATTATTTATGCTAGAAACTATCAGACTAAGGTTTGAGCCAATATCTCCAAAACATCTAGGAGATGCTGCAGATATGTTTTGTACTAATAATCGCGTTATGGCATCTACACTAAAAGGCAGCGTTTTTACTAGAAGCGAATTTGATTCCTTACTTCATACAGATTTTATAAATGAGCATGAGCCTGTATTTGGCTTCTGGTGCGTCATATTAAAAGAGAGCAATCGTTTTATAGGAGTCTCTGGTATCCATAAAATCAAGTATCAAGATAAAGAGTATTGTGAATTTGGCTTTATATTAAACGATAGTCACTGGGGTCAAGGTTTAGCCACAGAGATAGGTCACCACTGGATTTCATATGCAACGGAAACTCTAAAACTAGACCAGATTATAGCCACTGTAAGTCCGCACAACCTAGCATCGAGAAGAGTATTAGAAAAACTTGATATGAAGTATATGGATCAAGTAACATCTGTAGATAGAGGCGACCGCATTATCTTAGGTAAGAACCTCTTTAAGCACTGATTATAAACAATTAAACCAAAAAGTATACGTATTATGAAAATGTGTATACAAGAAGTAAGGATAGCTACAACTAATTTTGCCCTCATAAATCTTAAGCTAAAAAGTAATAATTATGAGTGCAACTATATTTGGTAAAGAAGGATGGACACCGGAGCGAATAGGTGACTTAACTAATCAAACGTTTTTAATTACTGGCGCAAATACTGGTGCAGGTTTTGAAGCAGCTAGACTATTGTTAGAAAAAAATGCAAAAGTCGTTATGCTCAATCGGAACAGTAAAAAATCTGAAGATGCTATGACTATTCTAAAAGATGAGTTCGGTGCTCAGGTAGATGTTTCTTTTATCAAAATGGATCTGGCAAATCTTGAATCTGTAAGGAAAGCTGCCTTAACTATAAATAATAAGATTTCTAAAATTGACGCGCTTCTATGTAATGCAGCTGTCGCACAGCTTCCTAAACAAACATTTACAGCAGATGGTTTTGAGAGTCATTTAGGTATCAATCACTATGGACATTTTTTACTATGTGGTTTATTGTTTGATAAAATTGAGAGTTCAAAGGGGCGTATTGTAGTTGTAGCAAGTGAAGGCTATAAAATGGGGATTAAAACAATTCAGTTTGAAGATATGAATTGGAATAAGAATTATCATCCTAACAAAACGTACTGTCACAGTAAACTAGCTCAAATGATGTTTGCATATGAGCTTCAAGACAAAATTAAAGCTGCGAGAAAAAATGTAAATGTGTATGTATGCCATCCTGGAGCATCTGCCACAACACTAATTAAAAACAGCGGTGGCCTTAAAGATAGAATCATTTTTGGCTTAATGTCACTTACTCCACTAGTACAATCTGCACGAAAGGGTGCATATCCAGAAGTGATGTGTGCTACAGAGGAGGAAAGACTACTAAATCTTAAAGGATATTATGGTCCTACAGGGAGAATGCAATGGACGGGACCTGTGGGTGAATGTACTCTAGAATCACATGCTCGAGATAAAGCAGTTATGAAACAATTATGGCAGGTCTCAGAGAAAGCCACCAATTTTAAATGGGATCTAAAATCATAATAATCAATACATTATTTTAAAGAAGGTGTTATTTTCTGCGATACCATATCTTTAAAATGATTACTTTAATTACTTAAATTATAGACGGTTTATTGACTTTCGGATGTATCATTAATTTCACGACTCATCATGCAACATTTTAAAACACTATCTGCGTATTTAGAATATATAGAACTACCAATGCCAGAGCACCCTATGTTAAGCGTTTTTACTACACATGGAGATGGGTTTTTACCTTGCCCAAAAGATAGTTCTCCTCCTATCACAAATGACTGTTATAGCATAAGTCTCAAAAAAATAATGAAAGGCGAGCTCAATTATGGTCGCACTACCTATGATTTTACAAATGGTGCACTTATATGTATCGCTCCCCGGCAGGTATTACAATGGGATAATAGCGTAGTATATGATCAAAAGGGATTTTCTATTAATTTTCATCAAGATTTTTTAAACGGTACAGAGCTAGCAAAGCAAATCAAATTGTATGGTTTCTTCTCTTATTCTGTAAATGAAGCTTTACACCTATCTCCTAAGGAAGAAAAGCAGATGATATCCATTGTAGATAACATAGCGCTTGAATACAACAATAATCAAGATGCATTTAGTAAAGATATTATCATATCACAACTAAGCACGCTCCTTAAATATGCAAACCGCTTTTATGAAAGACAGTTCATAAACCGAAAAAAACTATCTAATGATCTTCTTAAATTATTTAATAATTACTTAAATCAATATTTTGAATCTGGCGAGCTACAAGAAAAAGGAATCCCTAGTATAGATGATATTGCGACCCATCTATCTGTATCAAAGCGCTATCTAAGTGATACGCTTAAAAAGGAAACAGGTAAAACCTCTACAGAGCACATACAACTTTACTTAATAGACGAAGCCAAGAATGTTTTATTAGATCCGCATAAGACCATCTCGCAAGTAGCTTATGATCTTGGGTTTGAGTATCCAGCTTACTTCTCTAGATTATTTAAAAAGAAAGAAGGGATGAGTCCGAGTACATATAGACAAAAACACCAAATGAATTAATATGGAAATTTTAAAAATTGCCATTGAGTGGGCAAAAGCTGAAGTCTTTTCTTCAAAATTTTTTATCCTTTTTGCCATACTGTTTATAGCTGGGAGCGTGGGATTTTGGCACCTAGGAAAAACAGAAATTGCAAAAGCATATATTATCCCAACTGCAGTAGCCGGAGCATTACTCTTGGTTGTAGGTACTGGTATACTCTATGCTAATAATAAAAGAATTACAAGTTTTGAAACGGACTATAACACCAATACTACAGCATTTATAGCATCCGAAATTAAGCGTACAGAAAAGTCTATGAACGAGTACAAATTAATAGTTTTTAAAGTAATTCCTATTATTATAGTTGCTGCAGCTTTACTTATCGTATTCATTGACAAAAACAACTGGAGGGCTATTTGCATTACAACTATTGCAATGATGCTTGTAATATTACTTATAGATAGTAACGCAAATGAAAGGTTAAAGGAATATCATAGACAATTACAGATTGATATTACACAGTTATAAATTATAATCCAGCAATAATATACACTTATATTAAGCTACTAGCATACTCGTATTCAAATACCATTATTTTACTAGTAGTACGCTTTCGCGAAAGCGCACTAACCCATCAATAACTTCCAATAAAGATTGATAGGCATAATAGATGTATATTTATTGCCTTGTTATTATGTAATTTTCTTAATACACTTTATGCCATCATCTTCCCTCAATAATCTCTACAAGTACTTAAATAATGAAGGCGATGAGCGGGTTTGTAAAGGCATTACAGATGAGGCCTGTAAACATGTTGCTACAAACTACTTTAGTATACTCTTTACACACACCTTTACAAAACTAGGTGATACACTAAGTAATCCTAAAACAGTGCTCACATGGCTCATGAATTATGTGGGAGCACCGGTTTTTCTCATAAGTCTCATTGTCCCTATACGTGAGTCTGGTGCGCTTATCCCGCAAGTTGCTATCTCAAACTATGTAAAAAGAAAACCCATACGTAAGTACATCTGGGTGGTAGGTGCTATTATTCAAGGTCTTGCTATTGCTGCAATAGGGGTTGTGGCATTACAATTTGAAAAACAAACCGCAGGATGGTTAATTATTATATGTTTAATCATTTTTAGCCTTGCGCGTGCTCTAGCTTCTGTGAGTTCTAAGGATGTAAAAGGAAAGACTATCCCAAAAACGAGGAGAGGAAAATTAGGAGGATATACTTCCTCTTTTGCTGGTATTTTAGTTCTTGTTGCAGGCTTGTACATTACCTATGAGTCTAAAACTAATGAGGATATACAGTTTTATACGAACCTCATATTTTTTGCAGCTTCTATGTGGATCATTGCAGCGGTGATTTATGCTTTTATAAAAGAATTTCCAACAGACATTACAACAGACGAGAGCGAGCAAAACAGTATTCTAGATAATATTAAACTACTTAAAGAAGATAGCCACCTAAGAAACTTCGTGATCGCAAGATCGTTATTACTCTGCTCTGCCCTATCTGCACCGTTTTACGTCACATTAGCACAAAATAACGTTGAGGGAACTAGCTATCTATTAGGGTTACTCATTATCTCAAATGGGCTTGCTTCTATCGTGAGTTCGCCATCCTGGGGGAAATTGGCAGATAAATCTAGTAAAAATACGATGGCATATGCAGTTACGATAGCTTCGCTTTGCGGTATTATACTAGTCATTCTTGTAAGCTTTTCATCTAGTTTAAAAGCACAGTTATGGTTATATCCCTTGGCTTTCTTTATCCTCGGTATTGCGCACAGTGGCGTGCGTCAAGGTAGAAAAACATATGTTTTAGATATGGCAAAGGGAAATGAAAGAACAAATTATGTCTCTGTAAGTAACACCATCATAGGGATTATTTTACTTTTTACGGGAGGATTGAGCGCTGCGCTATCATTGATATCTGTAGAGGTTGTCATTGTAGTACTATCCATTTTAGGCTTTTGGGGTGCCATAAAAAGCTACCGACTACCTAATGTCGAAAAAGAGAACGGGTAATTATGAGCCAACTTATTACTGAGTTCTCATTTCAAATCTAATGGCATGGGTTGATGCAAATCCAATTTTCGCGAAAGCGAATAATCACATCCCATTTGGTTGCATACTAAAAAGCAAGTAAGTTTGTTATTCATCCAGAACATAGCAACCAGAACCTACTTATCATGACACAAGACCTTACTAATCTAGCCTTTAACCTTCTACCCGCAGTGATCGTTGCGTTGCTGGCATATTACTTTTTTAGCCAGTACATAAAGGAGCAAGATGGACAACGCAGATTCCAACTTCATAAAGCCAATCAGGCAAATGCGTTACCTCAAAAATTACAAGCCTATGAGCGCATTACGCTCTTCCTTGAGCGAATCTCCCCAGGCAATCTAGTATCGCGTGTAAAGCCTTACAGTGATGATGCAAATGATTATGAAGCGCTTTTATTACGTACCATTACAGAGGAATTTGAACATAATTTATCACAGCAAATTTATATTACTCAAGAGTGCTGGAACGTGGTGCGCACTGCCAAAAGTGCAACTGCAGCCCTCATTCGTAAGACTAATATGAGTGATAAAGTTGATACGAGTGATAAATTGCGTGAGACGATCTTACGTGATCTTATGGATACGGCGGCTCCTAGCGACACGGCTTTACAATTTATCAAACAAGAAGTAAGCGAGATTATCTAGTTATAACGCGTTTATACGTTGCAAATAAGCGATTTCTTGTTCTGAGAGGTCGCTTTTTATAGTTACAAGCAGAGCGGCTATTTTTGGATTTTTAAGAGCATTAGCAAGTAACTTTCTTGCGCTTTCGCGAAAACGCCAAACGTGATGTACACTAGCTTCTATAAGATTATGTAAGCTCTCCTCCTCATAAGATTCTAGCTGTCTTAAATAGTTAAATGCATTCTCCCGTAGCTGATACGGTTGAGATGGCGCTGTATAACCTATAAGTTCTTTATAACGAGCTAATGATGCTGCAGGCTTATATTGTGGTGTCGCGAGGGATAACGCAATCCACAGCGTTCTTATATTGCCATCTGCAAACCCCAGCTGATTATCCATGAGATCTAGTACTTTGCGTTGTGACGTAGGGTCGTTACGCTGCTGGTGATATACCCACAACTTAATCATGGCCTGCTCTCGAGTGACATAGCTCTTATCACTAAGTAGCTCATAAAACTCAAGTACCAGCGCTTCTGGAACTTCCTCAAGCGAACTAGCGATAGCTTGTCTTATAAAAACATTCTCTGTTTCCATGGCGCTTTTATATGCCGGAAGCGTAGCGTTTATTGATTCTTGTGAGAGTTGGTAGATTGCCTCAGCGCCTAGATAATCGTTATTTGTAGCTATGGCATTCATAAGCGCTGTAAACTTAGAAGAAAGTGCTACTGCTCTACCCGACTGCAATTGGAAATACTGCTGCATGAATGTGTTTTCCTTGAGGGAAGCAAGCGCTTCCTCAGCTTGAAAAGCGCTCTGATACAACCAGTTTTTCTTAAATGCAGTGAGATCCACGCTTGTTACTGCGGCCACTTCTGCCATAAATAGGTCCGTGGTTACGTTTCTGTAAGCATATTTAGTCAGGTAATTTCTTACTGCGGTATCAAAAGCTTCGGCTCCTAATTGTTCTCGTAGTATATGCACTGCCCACGCGCCTTTTTGATAATACGTGAGGCTACTCCCTCCAGCAGCTACGAGTCTCTGCCCTTCGCCCATATCGCTGAGTTCACGCAGTTGCTCTGCGGTTTCAAAAAGCTTGAAGTAAAAATAATCATCACCAAAAATCTCACGCTCTGCTAGCAATGCGTAATACGTAGCAAATCCTTCATGCAGCCAGTGATGCTCGCTGCTAGTTTCTGTCACTAAATCTCCAAACCATTGATGCGCCAACTCGTGTGCGTTTACATTTACATAATTGCGATCTGTAAAGCCTATCTCATCTACCATAAAACTATCTGAAAACACAGTGATACTTGCATTTTCCATCCCTGCATATAGAAAATCCTTTACGGGAACTTGCTTATAATCTTGGAAAGGAAACGGCACACCAATCGTGGTTTCTAAGAAGTCGAAAATTTCTTTAGAGTGCTTGTAAGTGGTAGCGACCTTAAGCGAATCCTCTGGATGGTAATAATATTCCAGCGGAACTCCAGAACTAGCAGTCTCGCTCTTCATAACATAATCTCCTGCTACGAGCGCAACGAGATAGCTAGAAATAGGCTGTTGCATATCAAAAGAAGAAAACAGAGCCCCATAATCCTTTAAAACTCTATTGCCTTTTCCATTTGCTATAATCGTCTTGCTATTATGTCCAGCTACTTTTAAGTCAAAAACGATCTTATCATTCATATCATCTATACTCGGTAACCAGTGCGATGTATACTTCCCTTGTCCTTGCGTCCAGAATTCTTCTTTACCGTTATTATTTACAAAGTAAGCCGCTTTTAATGGTTTCACTTGATAATCAAATTGGGCTTTGTAAGTCGTACCTGCCTTAAATTCCCCAATAAGAACAATGTTACTATCTGTAGCAGTAACAGTGATTGACGGTGTTTTATCTACAATTTTCATTGCGACGCCATCCATGACTACTTGATCTACATTTTGTAATATCGTAAATATAGTTTCAACGGTTCCTAAAACGGATTTACTGTCAAAATCTAAGGACAATGACGCATTGATGGTCTTAAAATCAACAGTAGCGGTTTGTGCAGATATCTCTTGAGAATACGCTTTCGCGAAAGCGCAACAAGTGATTATAAACAGGAATAGGTATTTCATATTTTAAAAATAACAACTTTTAAGCCACTATCTTTTAAATATCAATTCGAAAATCTGAATTAAAGACCTTATTTTTACTTTAATGAATCCCACTTTTTTACAAACTCCCATAGATTACCTCAAAGGCGTAGGTCCTAACAGAGCAGATTTGCTCCGTTCTGAGCTGGGTATTCATACCTTTCAAGACCTGATGCACTTGTTTCCTAATCGATATATCGATAAAACGCAGTATTACAAAATAGGCGAACTAGAACGTAATAATGCCGATGTGCAAATAATAGGTAAGTTTTCAGGACTCAAAATGATAGAAGGCAAAGGGCGACGACTCGTTGCTACTTTTAAAGATGAAACTGGGCAAATGGAGCTTGTGTGGTTTAGAGGACATAAGTGGATTAGGGAGAGTATAAAGCTCAATACTCCTTATGTAATTTTTGGAAAATGTAATTATTACAATGGTAATTTTTCCATGCCTCATCCAGAAATGGAGCTACTTGCAGATCACGAGAAAAGTATCAAATCTGCAATGCAACCTGTCTATCCATCTACCGAAAAATTGAGCAATCGAGGAGTCACAAATAAGGTGGTAAATGGTGTGATGCAAACCCTCTTTTTAGAGTGTAAAAATCACCTCTTTGAGAGCCTCTCAAAACCCATCCTAACTGAACTTAAATTGATGCCAAAAAGAGAGGCACTTTTGAACGTTCATTTCCCGCAATCTCAAGAGCATTTAGCAAGGGCACAATACCGCTTAAAATTTGAAGAATTTTTTTACATTCAGCTGCAATTAGCATTCAAAAATGTTAACCATAAAACTAAAATAAAAGGGTATCCATTTGAAAAAATAGGACCTAATTTCACCACCTTTTATAACGACCATTTACCCTTTGAATTGACAGGTGCACAAAAACGAGTGCTCAAAGAAATTCGTCATGATCTAGGTACAAATGCACAGATGAATCGTCTTTTACAAGGAGATGTAGGTTCTGGAAAAACTATTGTGGCACTCATGTCAATGCTTATGGCACTTGACAACGGTTTTCAAGCTTGTTTAATGGCGCCTACTGCCATCCTGGCAGTGCAGCACTACCACGGTTTAAAAGAATTGTGTAAAGAACTGAATACCAGTATTTCACTATTACAAGGTTCAACCAAAACTTCAGAACGTAAAATCATACACGAACAGCTTGAAAATGGCGAGTTAGACATCCTTATCGGGACTCATGCACTGCTAGAAGACAAGGTGAAATTTAAGAATCTTGGGCTTGCTGTGATAGATGAGCAACACCGTTTTGGGGTAAAACAACGAAGTAAATTATGGCATAAAAACGAGTACCCTCCACATGTACTTGTGATGACCGCCACCCCTATTCCGCGCACCCTTGCTATGACCGTTTATGGAGACTTAGATGTGAGTGTTATAGACGAACTTCCACCGGGTAGAAAGTCCATAAAAACAGTGCACAGATATGACTCAAATAGGCTCAAAGTTTTCAAGTTTATTAGAGACGAAATTGCACTAGGAAGACAAGTCTATATTGTATACCCATTAATCCAAGAATCTGAGGCAATGGATTACAAAGATTTGATGGATGGATATGAGAGTATTTCGCGAGAATTCCCCATGCCAAAATATCAAATTTCTATCGTCCACGGACAAATGAAACCAGCCGATAAGGAGATTGAAATGAATCGTTTTATCAAAGGCGAAACACAAATCATGGTCGCCACTACCGTTATTGAAGTTGGCGTAAATGTGCCTAATGCATCCGTGATGATTATAGAAAGTGCAGAGCGTTTTGGGTTAAGTCAGCTACACCAATTACGTGGTCGTGTAGGTCGTGGCGCAGAGCAGAGTTACTGTATTTTGATGACCAGTCATAAGTTGTCAAGTGACAGTAAAGTGCGCTTAGAGACGATGACACGCACTAATGATGGTTTTGAGATTGCAGAAGTTGATCTCAAGCTACGTGGTCCAGGTGATATTACCGGAACTCAACAAAGTGGTGCCTTAAACCTCAAGATAGCCGATATTATAAGAGATAATGATATTCTTAAAGTAGCCCGAAGCTATGCGTGGGCTGTGGTTAAGGATGACCCTACGTTCAAAAAGGAAGAAAATCAAATTGTGCGATTCATGTATGCCCAGATGATGAAATTTAAAAATATCTGGAGTTATATATCGTAATCACTCAGCCAGCAACTGTGCTACAAATTCTTCAAACCCCTTTTTAAACTCGAGGTGCTTCTCCCCTGTTGCAGTACCGTTATATCCAGTGTGGATGCGTCTCACAGTTCCTTTCTTATCTACAAAAATGAGTGTAGGATATGAAAGCACATGATTAAGCATAGGTAGCTTTTCGGCAGCCTTTTTCTTATCAGAATCTCCCCATTGCGCTAGAAGTATCGGATACGGAATGTCTAATCGTTCTTGCATACGCTTAATGCTCGCAAACGCCTTCTCTTTAGTGGGCGCATATTCAAAAGCCAAAGAAACTACCTCAAGATCATCTGATGGAAATTCTTTCAAATATTGTTTTATAAATTTTGATTCTTCCAAGCAATTAGGACACCACGTACCCATAAGCTTAATGAGTACTACCTTATTTTTAAATCGCTTGTCTTCTAGTGACACCATATCCCCACTGCTATCCGGAAAAGAAAATGCAAGTCTATCATACCCCTCTTTTAAATAAGTCAAGGTGTTTGCATCTGGAAGTTCGTAGTTATCATTCTTAGTTGCTACAAACGGCTCTTTCCAGTGATCACCACTATAAAACTGTCCCTGCATCGCACTATCTGTTACAGTTGCCACAAAGAGAAAAGCATGCGCTCCGTCAAAAGTTGACAGCCTAAGTTCGTCACCATCTAATTTTCCTTCGAGATAGCGATAATCACCCGTTGTAGTTCTAAAAGTACCCGTAACAATATCACCATCTGACTTAAAAGTACCTTTGGCGATGTATCGATCATTAGCATTATCTGGACTAAAAACAGTCTCCCAACTACCATCTACCTTAACATTCGCTGTATTCTCGCTTAATTTTTCGGCTGAGGAAACAAAACGTTCTTTTACTCCGTAATTCATTGTAAACGGTACCACTCGATCAAGACTTGGCTTTATAAAAGAGCCCGTTATTTGATTTCCGCTTTCGCGAAAGCGTCCCGCAAAATATCCCTCAAAAACAGGAGTTTGGATACGTATACTATCGCCATTGATCTCAATTTCATCCACTTCTATGCGCTCCTCTGCGTTGTAAATGGTAATAGTTCCATCGTCATTAGCCTCAAATATAAAGGGAAGCTCTTCTTGATCTTGGACAGCTAGCGTTGCCCTCCAAAAACCTGAATTCAACGTTTGAGGGGTGATTACTACCTTGTCTTGCTTACAAGAAATAATGCTAATAAATGAGATGAGAATAAGTATCTGTTTCATAAATCAAAGATATACCATCACAGTCTCATTCTTTTAAAGCGCCTTACAGAAGTTTTAAATAGTAAGCTACGCATAAAGTCTCACCGCCTAGTAATTAGAAAATACCAAACACCTACAAAACAGCGTTTATTGTCATCAATTATCGAGATGACGTGTTGCTAAAACACGCTTTGGCGAAACTAGTTCCTAATTCACTTCGGGAAGCTTAAAAAAACTGCTGAGATACTCGCTCATCTGCTTTGCTCACTAGCTAGGTTATTCTATCTTTGACGTCTTAAAATCGCAACGTTTTATGAAGATTTCTTACAACTGGCTTAAGCAGTTTATCGATATAGATTGGAGTGCCGAAAAAACCGGAAACCTCCTTACAGACCTAGGTCTAGAAATTGAAGGAATAGACACCTACCAAAGTGTAAAAGGTGGTCTAGAAGGAATTGTAATAGGTCACGTACTTACTTGTGTGCAACATGAAAATGCAGACAAACTCAAGGTAACCACCGTAGATATAGGTGCAGATAAACCTGTACAAATAGTATGTGGGGCTCCTAATGTAGCAGCAGGACAGAAAGTGCCAGTAGCGACTATAGGAACTACACTTTACACAGAAGAAGGTGAAGCCTGGAAAATAAAGAAAGGCAAAATACGCGGTGAAGAATCTCACGGAATGATCTGTGCAGAGGATGAGCTTGGGCTAGGTAAAAGCCACGATGGAATTATGGTTCTTAATGAGGATCTTATCCCCGGAACTCCAGCTGCCGACGTATTTGATATAGAAAATGATCAAGTTTTTGAAATAGGACTCACACCTAACCGTGCAGATGCTATGAGCCACTGGGGTGTTGCCCGTGATCTTAAGGCCGGTTTATTACAACATGAGGTCAATAAAGGCCTTATCACTCCATCAACGTCTTCTTTTAAAATTGAGAAGCGCTTGCACAAAATTGATGTTCAAGTACTAGATGCAGAAAAGGCACCTCGTTATGCAGGAGTCGTAATAAGCGACTTAAAAGTGAGCGAATCTCCAGAGTGGTTAAAGCACAGACTTAAAGCCATAGGCCTCTCTCCTATTAACAATATTGTAGATGCGACTAATTATGTATTGCATGATCTAGGACAACCACTACACGCGTTTGATTTAAACAAGATTGCAGGAGATAAAATCGAAGTGCGCACTGTTGAAGCAGGTACTAAGTTTACTACACTAGACGGTGTAGAACGTGAGTTACACGAAGATGACTTAATGATTTGTGACGCAGAGAAACCTATGTGTATTGCAGGAGTTTTTGGTGGAGCTCATAGTGGAGTTTCAGAAAATACTACCGCAATATTCTTAGAAAGTGCCTACTTTAACCCAGTAGCTGTTCGCAAAACGGCAAAACGACATGGGCTAAACACTGATGCATCTTTCCGTTTTGAAAGAGGTATTGATCCTAATATTGCAGAATACGCACTTACAAGAGCAGCGATTCTTATTATGGAAATCGCAGGTGGAGAAATCACTAGCGAGATTGTAGACATCTACCCAAAAAAGATAGAAGACCAGCAGGTATTCTTAAACTTTGATAATGCTACAAAACTTATAGGAGAAGAGCTTCCTAAGGAGATTATCAAAGGAATATTAATGTCCCTTGATATAAAAATCAATAACGTTACAGAAAGCGGTATCGGGATGACCATTCCTGCTTTTAGAAACGATGTAACTCGCGAGGCAGATGTTATAGAAGAAATTCTGAGAGTATACGGTTATAATAACATCACCTTTGGTAAAAAGCTTAATGCTACGGTGTCTTCAAGTTCAAAATTTGACGATCATAAAGTAAGCGACGTGATAGGAAACCAACTTGCCGCTCAAGGTTTTTATGAGATGATGGCAAATAGTCTTACTACACCAGCATATACAGCACTTTCTGAAAATCTTAAGGAGGAGCATCAAGTTGAGATGCTTAATCCGCTAGGGAAAGAATTGAGTGTGATGCGACAGTCTATGTTATTTTCTGGACTAGAAGCTATCTCATACAACGTAAACCGTCGTAGAGGAAACATTAAACTCTTTGAGTTTGGCAAAACGTACCATAACTATACAGAGGAGCGCAAGGAAGATAAGCACCTTGCCCTCTTAGTTACTGGAAGTCGCACCGAAGAATCATGGACTAACCCTACCACTCCTACTAACTTCTATTACCTAAAAGGTGTAGTAAGCGCTGTACTAGAAAAGTTAGGGATTAATAAAGTTCGATCTTCTGCAGTGAAGAATGATATTTTTTCTGAGGCCGTAGGACTTTCACTAGGAAAGCAACAAGTAGTAAGCTACGGTATCGTTAAGAAAAGTATCCTCAAGAAATTTGACTTATCACAAGAGGTGTATTATGCAGATTTTAACTGGGATGCTATTTTAGAGATTGCTGCTCGTAATAATGTCAAATTTAAGGACATTCCAAAATATCCTTCTGTACGTCGTGACTTTGCACTTTTACTAGATGCAAATGTTCAGTTTGAAGATATAGCAACCATTGCAAAGCAAACCGAAAAACAATTACTTAAAGATGTAAATCTTTTTGACGTTTATGAAGGTAAAAATCTTCCTGAAGGCAAGAAAAGTTATGCAGTAAGCTTCTTGTTACAAGACGAAAACAAGACACTTACAGATAAGCAGATAGACAAAACGATGAATAAACTGCAACAGCGTTTTGAAAAAGAACTAGGAGCTACACTTCGATAGTAAGGTAGCTGTACTATTTTGAAGCTCTTAGATACTTGATGTATCTAAGAGCTTTTTTTTCGGCTCATATTTTCTTAACTGTTTTGTTTAATTAATACATAAATCACCTAGTATCAATTATTCCCATTGACATTATCGCAATTGTATTGTATCTTTAAAAGAAAAAAAGATGCTATTATCCAGAACCAACATTCACGAAAAGTTACTTCGTGAGCGCAGTAAAAGTGAGCAAGAACAAGATATCCTAGCACAAGTACAACAGGTTTTTGATCAAGACCGCTTTCGCGAAAGCGGAATCCTCAAAACCCTAAATGGAGCTTCTGAGGCAGGTTATAACGAGTTTGACTTTGACTTACTCGAAACCTCAAAAATCTTCCACATTAAACAAATAGAGAAAATATGCGTAGACTATAGACTGCGTTTTCTCGATACCAAATACTTTAAAGGAAAATATCCTCAAGAAGTACTAGATAATATTAAGTACCTAGAAAATACGCATCACACGGAGCTTGATGGTTTTAAAATCATTGCACCTTCAAAAATGTTTGTGCTAGAAAAAGCAGACGACCCATTATTATTTGCTCCTATGGGTAATGGTTATTACTATTTAATACACCAGTGGGGTAATGATCTCAATCCTTTTAGAAAGCAATGGGCATGGTCTTTTAAGTCTGTAGAGAACCTAATAGTCACGACTGTACTTATTAGTTTAATCGCCACACTTTTAACACCAGACGGTCTTTTTACAAAGAATCAAGATTTTGGTCAAGATATTATGGTATTTTTCTTTATGTTTAAGTCCATCGGAGCAGTAGTTCTATTTTATGCATTTGCATTAGGTAAGAACTTCAACAAAGCGATATGGAATAGTAAATACGACAAAACAAGATAAACTTACCAATATAATATATGAGCATACTTCCAGACTCTCGTTATGAAAAAATCCACACTGGGTCTATCATAGAAATAAAAAGATTACAGGCCATTCTAGAGGAAAAAGACATTCCTAGTATAGTGAGAGATGATAACGAGAGTGCAAAGCTGGCAGGCTATGCGCTAGGCTCTCCTGATCAATCTAGATTGCTTGTTGATAAAGAGTATCTGGTAAAAGCAAAACATATTGTAGAAATTGCTCTTGCAGACTTTTCAAACAACGCACTATCTGACGAGGAATTAAACAATCTATCGCAACAAGAAGCGCCCAAAGTAACAATCAATAGAATCACAAGACCAGCACCAGAAAAGAAAAAGCCAGAATTATCTTCTGGCCGTCTTCTCTTATATGTATTTTTCTTAGGACTCTCCATCTGGAGACTCTCACCGTTACTTCAAGGTGAAGAGCTTCCTACTTTGCGCATTGTGCTAAGTGGAGGCCTCATTGTTTTTTGTAGCTATATGCTCATTACACACTTTATGAACAAGAGTAAGGCTTAGCCTTACTCATACATCGCCATACGTTGTTCCTTTATGCTCTTGTCGCTCATGTACTCATCAAAGTTCATGTAGCGATCTATAACACCCTTAGGCGTTAATTCTATCACACGGTTACCTACCGTGCTCGCAAACTCATGATCATGTGTTGTAAGCATCACAGTGCCCTTAAAGTTTTTAAGTGCATTGTTAAACGCTGTAATTGATTCTAGATCCAAGTGGTTAGTAGGTTCATCTACCATAAGGATATTTGCACGCTTCATCATCATTTTTGAAATCATGCAACGTACCTTCTCCCCTCCTGAAAGGACATTAGACATTTTAAGCGCCTCTTCTCCAGAGAAAATCATTTTACCAAGAAAACCTCTTAAGAAAACCTCTTCTCTTTCTTCTTCTGTTTGCGCATACTGACGTAACCAGTCTACAAGATTGAGCGTTCCATCTTGAAAGTAAGATGCGTTATCTAGTGGCAAGTAAGATTGTGTAGTAGTAACTCCAAAATCAAAAGTCCCACTATCTGCTTGCTGGTTACCATTGATAATCTCATAAAAAGCAGATGTTGCACGGCTATCTCTTGAAAACAACACTGCCTTATCTCCTTTATTCAAGTTCATATCTACTCCCTTAAATAGGACTTCACCATCTAAAGTAGCGGTTAGACCAGCACAGTTAAAAATCTGATCTCCAGCCTCACGATCTCTATCGAAAATAATACCAGGGTAACGACGGCTAGAAGGTCTAATCTCTTCTATATCTAGCTTATCAATCATCTTCTTACGAGATGTTGCCTGCTTAGATTTTGCAACGTTTGCAGAGAAACGAGCAATAAATTCTTGAAGTTCTTTTTTCTTCTCCTCAGACTTTTTATTCTGTTGTGCACGTTGTCTTGCTGCTAGTTGAGAAGACTCATACCAGAAAGTATAGTTACCACTGTAGTGCGTGATTTTATTGTGATCAATATCTGAAATGTGTGTACACACAGCATCAAGGAAGTGACGGTCATGCGATACAACAATCACACAGTTGTCATAGTTTGCAAGGAAATTCTCTAACCAAGAGATTGTCTCATAATCCAGGTCGTTTGTAGGCTCATCCATGATAAGCACATCTGGATTTCCAAAAAGCGCTTGTGCAATAAGCACACGTACACGTTGCTTACCATCAAGATCTGCCATCATTGTATAATGATGCTCTTCTTTGATACCAAGGTTAGAAAGCATGGTTGCAGCATTACTATCTGCATTCCACCCATTCATTTCTTCAAATTTTACTTGAAGCTCTCCGATACGATCTGCATTTTCATCCGTATAGTCTGCATACAGTGCATCGATTTCTGCTTTGATTTCATAAAGAGGCTTGTTACCCATCACCACTGTCTCAAGGACATTATACTCATCATAAGCATAGTGGTTTTGCTCTAGTACAGACATACGCTTTCCAGCCTCTAGATGCACGTGACCAGAGGTAGGATCTTGTTGACCTGTAAGTATTTTTAAAAAGGTAGACTTTCCTGCACCGTTTGCACCTATGATGCCGTAACAGTTACCGTTAAGAAATGAAGTATTAACTTCATCAAATAAAACGCGCTTACCAAATTGAACTGAAAGATTAGAGACTGATAACATAAAAAACTTCTATTTTGAGCGTGCAAAAATACCTATAATTAAAGAAAGTTTAATCATAACAAACACAAAATGCTTTTAACGATATGTTAACAACATGCAAAAGTCATTAAAGTTACTTTTGGAAATAGCCATATAAGCTACCTTTTTAGTGTAAATTGACCTTTATGAAGTACCTCCTACTCTTAGTTATTCTATCCACCACCCTTACTAGCTGCGTTTTTGACGAAGATGACAAATCTCAAGGGACATATCTAGGTGGGCAGATTATTAACCCTGTACAGAGTTATGTGCTGCTACGTAAGGGAGAAGTTGTTACTGATAGTATTCCACTAGATAGAAGAAATAGGTTTCTATATAAATTTGACAATTTTCAACCAGGACTTTACAGACTAGAACATGGAGAACATCAACTTGTTCACATAGAAGAAGGAGACAGTATATTATTGAGAGTAAACACTAAAGATTTTGATGAGTCACTTAGTTTTTCTGGATATGGGGCAGAAAAGAGTACTTTTTTACTAGACATGTATTTGCATTGGGAGAGTGAAAACGAAAGCATCAAGAAAAAATATCAAAAAAATCCAAAGAACTTTCAGAAGACGCTAGATTCTATGGCGATTACTCATAAAGAGGAACTAGATAAGTTTTTGCTTGATAAGGATTATTCGGATGAATTTATTGAAATAGCAACATCTGTAACAGAATTTGATAATTACCAGCGTAAAGAATGGTATCCATTTGCTCATTATGGGAAAGACAAGTTATCCTTCATTGATAGCTTACCTAATGATTTTTATAGCTTTCGCGAAAGCATAGATGTAAACAATCCCAATCTTGAAGAACTTTACAGTTTTAGAAGATATCTTGCTTCTTACATTAATAACCTCACCTACCTTCGTTATGGAAAGGAGAACGATTATAATCGCACTTCATACATACACAACCATCACCAGATAGCAGTCATAGATAGCCTTATCAATAACAAAGACCTTAAGGAGCGACTTTTATCTCAAATGTCACGTATTTTTATAGCAAACAGCAATAATCTAGACGAAGTAGATAAGCTTTTTGACGAAATAAAAGAAGTCTCTACTTCTGATGAAACGGTTGCACTAGTCGATGCGTTATATGACAATAACAAATCTATGCAAGCAGGAAATATGATTCCTGATGTCATGATTGTAGGTGCAGATTCTGGTATGAATACTCTATCTAGTCGCATCACAAAGCCTACGGTATTATTTTTCTGGTCTTATTTGAGAATGGCTCACATGGACAATTCTCATGCTAAAGCTCGCGAGTTGCAAGTAAAGTATCCTGAGTTTAATTTTATAGCGATTAATGTGAATACAGAGCATAATAAATGGATGCTTCACTTAAAGAAAAATGACTTTGATGAGTCTAAAGAATATAGACTTTCAAAACCAGAGCAAGCTAGAAAACAACTTGTGCTCAATGATATTAACAAGACCATCGTGCTTGATAAAGACGGGAAGATCTTAAATAGTCACGCAAACTTGCACAACTCTAAATTTGAAAACGAACTACTGGCTTATTTAAATCAATAGCCAACCTCTTATAGAAATAAAAAACCCCTTTTACTTTGCAGTAAAAGGGGTTTTTTATTGGTGGGAAACAAGGATTAGTTATTACCCTTCTCGTAGTCTGCTAAGAATTTTGCTAGACCGCTATCTGTAAGTGGGTGCTTTAATAACCCCTCTATAGATGATAAAGGTCCCGTCATTACATCTGCTCCTATTTTTGCACAATCTATTACGTGCATTGTGTGGCGTACGGATGCTGCTAGAATTTGAGTTTCAAACATATAGTTATCATAAATGTGACGAATCTCTGCAATAAGATTTAATCCATCTGTTGAGATATCATCTAGTCTTCCTATAAATGGAGAAACATATGTTGCACCAGCTTTAGCCGCTAGTAAAGCTTGTCCACATGAGAATACTAGTGTACAGTTTGTACGTATTCCTTTATCAGAAAAATATTTTATAGCCTTAATACCATCCTTAATCATAGGTACTTTTACTACGATTTGCTCGTGTAATGCAGCAAGCTCCTCCCCTTCTTTTACCATCTCGTCATAAGTGGTAGCAATTACCTCTGCACTTACATCTCCTGTTACAATCTCACAGATATCTACGTAATGTTGTAATATATTTTCACGTCCAGTAATGCCTTCTTTGGCCATTAATGATGGATTTGTAGTAACACCATCAAGAACTCCTAGATCTTGTGCTTCTTTAATTTGGTCAAGGTTTGCTGTATCTATAAAAAATTTCATAGTCTTTTCTTTTTATGATTATACACAAATGTAGCTAAAAGTGATGTGCAGAAGCTAAGAGCGTGTTTAATTGTTTGTTAACTAAAGTTTATAATGATTAAGAAGTAGCTTTTCATACCAAGTATCTGGCAGTATGCGTTTGAGCGCAATACTAAAACGCTGCATAAAGAATCCTACGCGATAATGCACTTTAGGGTTTTTAGACTCCATCACACGTTTCACCACTTTTGCCATGATTATCGTATCCATTCCTTCATCTACATGCGCATCCATTAATGAAAGTGTATTCTTATAATTCTCTTTGTATGGGGAGTTTTCAAGCACTGGTGCGTGGTAACGGCCTGCAGCAATATTAGTAGCAAAATCACCTGGAGCAACCGTAGTCATCTTTACATTAAATTCTTTAAGCTCCATACGGTACGCCTCTGTTGTAATCCCCAAGGCACCCTTGGTCGCAGAGTAAATACCTCTATATGGTAATCCCATATATCCTGCTATTGAGGTAATATTAATTACCATACCGCTGCGTTGTTTACGCATCGTAGGCAAGACAGCTTTTATTACTTCTAGAGCGCCAAAATAATTAGTCTCAAAGACTCTTTTAATTTCGGCATCTGGTGTTTCCTCTAGAGGACCCGTAATACCCATTCCAGCATTGTTAATCAGGTAGTCTAATCTCCCTTCCTTTTCTAATACAGACGTCACAGCAGCCGCAATAGTCGCTGGTTTTGTAACATCTAGCGCAACCATATGTACTCCTTTTTCTATATTATTTTTTGGGTTACGGCTCGTTCCATATACAGTATACGACTGGTTTACAAGATACTGAGCAATGGCTAAACCTATTCCTGAGGAAGCCCCAGTGATTAAAACTACTTTTGACATAAATCTATTTAAAGGTGGTCAAAGATAAGAAGTTCGCTTATTGTTAATTAGAACAAGAGAGATTTTGTTAGCAGTATCTTTTTAATGGAGGATTTGAGGGTTACGCTTTCGCGAAAGCATAAAAAAAAACGCTCAGCATATGCCGAACGTTTTATATACGATTGTAAATGCTTGCACTATCTCGAACGCCTTGCCTTATTAAAAAAAGCGTAGTAAGGTGCTGTATCTCTAAGCATACTATATCCAGAAACTTCATCCTTTCTTCTACCATTTGAGTCTAGTAAGAGTACAGTAGGAAAAGATTTATCCTTATTGTATTTGTCTTGAAGCTTCATATTCTTCTTCTTTTGTTCTGGAGAAATGATATCTTCTCTAAAAGGGATATCTACCTCAAGCAATACAAAATCGTCTGCTTGTTGTATAAACTCATCCGTCTCCCAGAGATCTTTCTTAAGCATTTTGCAAGGTCCACACCAATCACTACCTGTAAAATACATGACAATAGGCTTTCCCTGGCGCTGCGCTACCTTTTTTGCTTTGTCAAAATCAGTATGCCATTTAGCTTCTTGAGCTTGTAATGTTACTGTCGAAATAAAGAATAATAAAAATGCTATATGTTTCATTGTACTAAAATTAGGGCTACTGCAAAGTTATAAACTTTTAGAAAATAACAAGAATCCTGCCACAATATTGTGTTACAGCCCTATATTCTGTGGAAAGTTACAAATCAAGGACCGCATTGTCCAAGGTTTTGCGCACTTTTTTCATAGTAGAAAACATATCATCTTCTGCTCTATAGCCTATAGGCATTACTAAAACAGACTGCAATCCTTTGTTAGCAAGATCAAAAAACTCATCATATCCTCCTGGAGAAAAACCTTCCATAGGGCACGCATCTATTTCTTCAATCGCACAAACGGTGAGCAAATTACCCATAGCAAGATATGCTTGTTTCGAAGCCCACAAGTCATTTTCTGCATTTGTAGCACTTCTAAAATGATCAAGAAGATAATTCTTAAATGGCTTTATAATTTCCTCTGGCGTGTTTCTGATTTCTTTTACGTTATCAAAATAGTTTTCTACATAATTTTCATCCACCTGCTTTTCAATACAGAAAATTAGCACATGTGAAGCATCTGCTACTTGTCGCTGGTTCATTGATAAAGGAACGAGAGCTTCTTGCTTCTCTTTATTACTTACTACAACTAATCGTACTGGCTGCAACCCAAAGCTAGTAGCAGTGAGGTTAAATGCGTTTTTTACAATCGCTATTTTTGATTCTGGAAGTATGCGCGTGTTGTCAAACTTTTTAGTCGCATATCTCCATTTTAAAGCTTCTATTACTTGTGGCATTTGTTCCATTTTAAGACCTTGCAAAGATACACTTAGAAGTACGTACTGCACATATTTTGTCTAGTAATTATATAAAATGATTAAACAAGCATGATTACTCTTGAAGAACGTATTGAAAACTCTGTAACTCGCATCTTTAAAGCGGTGTTTCCTAACACTACAAATCATTACGATACCCTTTTTGGCGGGACTGCGATGCATATGATGGATGAAGCAGCTTTTATATGCGCCACACGCTTTAGCCGAAAAAAAGTGGTTACCATTTCTACCAGTCAAATAGACTTTACTAAAGCCATTCCTCAAGGAACTATCGTAGAATTAATTGCTCGTATTGAAAAAGTAGGCAATACAAGCTGCGTAGTACGCGTTGAGATTTATAAAGAAGATATGTACAATTATGACCGCGAACTCGCAGTAGCTGGAACGTTTACCTTTGTTGCTATCAATGATGAAAAGAAACCTATTAAAATAATAGATAACGCTTAGTGCTCAAACATCTAAAGAAATTTATTGCCGTCGCTCTCATTGGGATTATCCTCCTTATTTGTGGAGTGCTCGGACTTTCTCACCATATTGAATCAAGTACAAAGAATCAAACTTTTACTCGTAGCTCAAAAGTGCCAGAAGCCTACACAGCAATTGTATTAGGTGCTAGTGTGAGAGCAAATGGCAATCTATCAACGATGCTAGAAGACCGTGTGGCAAGTGCTCTCAAATTATATAATGAAGGCAAAGTAAAACGTTTTCTACTTTCTGGAGACAACGGCACTGCTTCTTATAATGAGCCTAAAGCAATGAAAGCATACCTTATGGACAAAGGCGTTCCAGAGGATGATATCTTTCTAGATTATGCCGGATTTGACACCTATGATAGTATGTATAGAGCAAGTTCTGTTTTCAACGTTAAAGAGGCTATTGTGGTTACTCAAGAATTTCACTTGCCACGAGCATTATATATCGCCAATAAATTAGGCCTTACGTACTATGGATTTGTGGGTGACAAACGTACCTACCAGAGAGAAAGCGCAAATAAGCGTAGAGAATTACTAGCAAATGTAAAAGCTTTTCTGGAGTTGACTATAAATAAAGAACCTACCTACTTAGGTGCAAAAATCCCAATTAATGGACCACCACAGTCAAGCTATCCTCAATAAATAATTTCTAAAAAATTAAAAACTACAGTACATTTACTTTTTAAAACAAATCACTTTGTTCGCTATACTTAAAAAAGAAATATCCTCATTTTTTTCCTCGGCAATTGGGTATCTGGTTATTGGGTTATTTCTCGTAGTTACCGGTTTATTTCTATGGGTTTTTAAGGGACCTTTTAATATCACAGAGACTGGATTTGCAGATCTCGCACCGTTCTTCCAGATTGCACCTTGGATTTTTATATTTCTTATTCCTGCGATTACCATGCGCAGTTTTAGTGAAGAACAAAAAGCAGGCACCTTAGAACTGTTACTCACAAAACCTATCTCTAAACTCCAGTTAACACTAGAAAAATTTTTAGGAGCATTTGCTCTTATCATACTCGCTATCATACCCACACTTATTTATGTAGTCGCAATTTACCAACTGGGTAATCCCGTGGGAAACCTTGATGTAGGAGTAACCATAGGCAGTTATATAGGACTAATGCTTCTAGCTGCAACATTTACGGCAATAGGCATATTTGCCTCAAGCCTTACAGATAATCAAATCATAGCTTTTATAATCGCCGTGTTCTTAAGCTTCTTTTTATATTTTGGACTAGAAGGCATAGCAGCATTTAGTACAACAAGCAGCGTGAGAGATTTCATTAATTTAATGGGTATCCAGTCGCATTATACCAGCATAAGCCGCGGTGTGGTAGATACTAGAGATCTCATTTACTTTATTAGTGTAACCACATTCTTTATCATTATTACGATGATGAAACTGCATAAAAGGAGTACACTTTCGTGAAAAATTTAAAATACATACTATCACTACTGCTTGTAATAATTGGCCTATTTATAATTAACGTTATAGGTTCGCTAGTTCACAAACGCTATGACCTAACACAAGATCAACGCTACAGTTTAAGTGATCCTACGCTTGATTTATTAGATCAAATAGACAGTCCGCTGATTATTGATGTTTTTCTAGAAGGAAATTTTCCAGCGGAGTTTAAAAAACTTCAAAACGAGACGCGCTATCTGCTAGAGGAAATGCAAGCCTATAATGATAACATTAGGTTCGAATTTTCAAACCCTGTAGAAGAAGGAGAAAATGTAGCCGAAGTTGCTGGACAATTCAATGAATTTGGGATGACTACCATCCCTCTCAAAGTAAAAGAAAACGGAAAAGAAACCACGCAAACTATTTTTCCGTGGGCTACTATAAACTTCAATGACAAGGCAGTACCGGTAGGACTTGTAAAGAATGTAGTAGGCGCTTCTCCAGAGCAACTCGTATACGCTTCTATACAAAACCTTGAATACGTATTTGCCGAAAGTTTACACAGTACTCTTAATGCTAAGTCTAAGCGTATTGCAGTATTGAGAGATAACGGCGAGCTACCAGATGCAAATATTGCAGATATGTTTCGTAAGCTAGGTGATACCTACAATATTGCACCTTTCCCGATGGAATTTGCAAATCAAGATCCAGATAAAGCGCTCAAAGCTTTACAAAACACCTTCGACCTAATTGTCATTGCAAAGCCTACAAAACCTTTTACAGACAAGCAGAAGTATGTGATTGATCAATATATTATGAATGGTGGTAACAGCCTTTGGATGCTAGATGCTGTAGCCATGGAAGATGATAGCCTGCGCAATGATCAAGGTAAAACTATTGCTTTCCCTAGAGATATCAATCTAGATGACCAACTATTCAAATATGGAATTAGAGTAGACCCATCCTTAGTAGTAGACCTCTACTCTGCCCCACTTAGTGTTGCTTCTGGTGACGGCAGTGATGCTCAGTACATACAGTTACCATGGTTTTATAGACCGCAAGTACCTAGTATGAATACGCATCCCATAAATACTAATATTGAAAAGCCTGTTCTTTTCAATTATGCAAACCCTATCACTTTATTAGACAACAATAGAGGCGTAAATAAAACAGTCTTATTGCAGTCTAGTATTTATACTAAAATAGAAAGTACGCCACGAGAAATCTCTCTCGGCCAGGTAGATATTGAACCTTTAGAAAGTGATTTTCAAAGCGGACAGCAACCACTTGCCGTTCTACTAGAAGGCTCGCTTAATTCGGCTTTTACTAATAGAGTATTACCAGATGGAAGTGATAAAAGTAATTTTCGCGTAAGCGCACAAAAAAATCCTAAGCTTATTCTCATAGCCGATGGTGATATAATCTCAAATAGTCTTGATGCACACGGGCAACCACTAGAATTAGGATTTGATTATTATACAAGAACCAGCTATGGGAATAAAGAGTTTTCGCTCAATGCGATTAACTATCTCCTTGATGACACTGGGCTTATTAACATACGCAGTAAAGAAATTGCGCTTCCTTTTCTTGATATGAAAAAGACAGCACAAAGTATGACCACGTGGCAAGTCTTTACTATTGGGCTTCCGCTGGCTATTTTGCTTATCTTTGGAATCATCTACAACGCAATTAGGAAACGTCGTTACGCACGCTAGATGTTGATAAGTTAATTATAAAAGCCGTCGCATTTAAAATATATTTGTAAGTAGTGAGTGAAGCATAAATTGCGTCACTTTCAGTACCATTTTATTGTATTGCAAAACCTAACTTTCTATGAAATTTATAGTCTCTAGTACATACCTCCTTAAACAATTACAAGTATTGGGTGGTGTGATAAACAACAGCAACACCTTACCTATACTCGATAATTTCCTTTTTGAACTAGACGGAAATACACTTACAGTTTCTGCATCAGATCTAGAAACTACCATGACATCAAAATTAGATGTGGAGTCTAGTGATAATGGTGCGATTGCGTTACCAGCTCGTTTACTTCTTGACACGCTTAAAACGTTTCCAGAGCAACCACTAACGTTCACTCAGCACGAGAACAATACCGTAGAGATAAGCTCTAATCATGGTAAATATGCACTGGCATATGCAGATGGAGCAGAGTTTCCTAATGCAGTATCGTTGGAAGATCCTAGTGTTGTAAAAATACCTGGAAGTGTGCTAGCTACCGCAATAAGCAATACTATTTTTGCTACAGGAAATGATGATTTACGCCCAGTAATGAGTGGTGTATTTTTTCAGTTTGGTACAGATGGACTTACGTTTGTAGCAACAGATGCTCACAAGCTTGTAAAGTATGGTCGCACAGACGTAGTAGCCTCTCAAGCGGCAGAATTTATCATGCCTAAGAAACCACTTAACTTACTTAAGGGAATACTTTCTACTTCTGACGATGAAATCGCTGTAGAGTATAATGAGAGTAATGCAAAGTTTACATTTGATAATGTGGAGCTTGTATGTCGTCTTATTGATGGTAAATACCCTAATTATGAAGCGGTAATCCCAAAAGAGAATCCAAATAGACTTACTATAGATCGTAATCAGTTTTTAAACTCTGTACGTCGTGTTTCTATTTTCTCAAATAAAACTACGCACCAGATTCGTTTAAAAATAGCTGGAGCAGAGCTTAATATTTCGGCAGAAGATATCGATTACAGTAACAAAGCAGAAGAGCGTCTTACTTGTGATTATCAAGGTGATGATATGCAAATAGGCTTCAACTCTCGTTTCTTAACAGAGATGCTTAATAATATGAATGCAAATGATGTTTCACTAGAAATGTCACTACCTAATAGAGCAGGTATCCTTACTCCAGTAGATGGACTAGATGAAGGAGAGCAGGTAACAATGCTTGTAATGCCAGTAATGCTTAACAACTAAGATTTAATATCCTTATAATAATGAGGTCACTCTAGCAATAGAGTGACCTTTTTTATGCTCTTTTTTTAAAGTTGCATAAGATATATTGGGTAGTTACGCTTTCGCGAAAGCAAAAAAACACACTACGCTATCTCATATTTTATCCAATTGAATTCAGTACTTTTATCAGAATAAACAATTCCTTATAAATGAAAAAATATTTTGCCCTAATAGGATTGGGACTCATTGCCCTTTCTTGTAACGAATCAAAAAAAGTAGTAGCACCTGCTGCTCCTTCAGAACCTGTACTTATAGATGTCACTTCTCTTGAAAGCAATGAGAATGATGTGCGTAAATACACTAATACTATTACCGCAAATGAGCTACAAGACATGCTTTACGTATTTGCCGGTGATGATTTTGAGGGACGTAACACTGGAGATCCAGGGCAAAAGAAAGCGGCTGCATATCTTGTAAACTATTATAAGCAACTAGAAGTGGCTCCAGGAAATAATGGAGATTATTACCAGATTGTACCTAAAACTTTTTTTAGAAAAGGTAGTGAATTAAACGACTCAGAAAACATACTAGCATTTATAGAAGGATCAGAAAAGCCTAATGAAGTACTTGTACTCTCTGCACACCTGGACCACGTAGGAATGGACTCAAAAGGTAATGTCTTTAACGGAGCAGATGATGATGGATCTGGTACTGTAGCTTTACTTGAGATCGCAGAAGCTTTTAAACAAGCTGTAAAAGACGGAAAAGGACCTAAGCGCTCTATCCTCTTTTTACACGTTACGGGAGAAGAGAAAGGCTTATACGGGTCTAGATTCTACTCTGAAAACCCAGTATACCCACTAGCAAATACAATCGCAGACCTTAACATCGATATGATAGGTCGTAATGATGATGCCCACTTAGAAGACAATAACTACGTTTATTTAATAGGGTCAGATAAATTAAGTACAGATTTACATAATGTATCATCTGCAGTAAATGCTAAGTATTTTGATATTAATCTTGATTACCGCTATAACGTAGAAAATGAGCCTAACCGTTTTTACTACCGCTCAGATCACTACAACTTTGCAAAGAAGAATGTGCCTATCATTTTTTACTTTAATGGAACACATGAAGATTATCACAAGATAGGTGATACACCAGATAAGATTAACTACCCTTTACTTGAAAAGCGCACAAAACTAGTTTTTGCAACTGCTTGGGAACTTGCAAATCGTAAGGATAGACCTGTAGTAGACAAAGCGGACAAAGAAGAATAAATTATATAAAAATTATTATGTGTTTTATTTAAGTAAATTCACCTAATAATCAACACTTTGAAAAAGGAGTGAAAAATTTCACTCCTTTTTTTATTAGAAAAAGTTGCACATCTTCTAATATTAATTATCTTTGCACTCGCAATTAAAATGGTGGTTGTAGCTCAGTTGGTTAGAGCGCTGGTTTGTGGTACCAGAGGTCGCCGGTTCGAACCCGGTCTTCCACCCTTATTCAAGTCTTCAGAGAAATCTGAAGACTTTTTTTATGCGCATAAGTTGACAACTTATAGCTTAGCTGAAAGCAATAAGGACAAAAAGCCACCCGCAGGTGGCTTAAATTTAAACTTTACTAAGAAAGTTTATTTTAAATCAAACAAGCTATTTACCGCTGGATAACGCTCTACGGTAAAACCTTCTCCATATTCTGTACCTATGAGACGTCCTAGGTCTCTAGAGCGATAATTAATACTCTCCTTGAAGGTTTCGCTAGAAATTGGTGTATCACCATCTTTATTATTTGGATCGTGAAACTGTGAGCTGTATGCAAAGACAGCATCACACTTTTTATCCATAAACCCACTTACATCTACCACTACATCTGGCTCGATGTGTTGCCATTGTATGTAGTGATATACCGTTTTAGGGCGCCATTTCTCTTGTGACTTTCCGTCTACAGAGGTTTCTATCTTTTTCAATCCGCTCAAGAAGCAAGCATCACTCGCAAGTTTACTTCCCTTTCCGTGATCTATATGCCTATCTGTAATTGCATTACAAAGCACCATTTCTGGTTGATACTTTCTTATTACTTCAATGATTTTGAGTTGGCTCTCTTTATCATTCAGAAAGAAACCATCTGCAAGTGCAAGATTCTGACGTACTGCTACACCTAGAATCTTTGCTGCCGCAGCTGCTTCCTCATCGCGTATCTCTGCACTACCACGGGTTCCTAGTTCGCCTCTTGTGAGATCAAGTATTCCTACTTTCTTTCCATTTGCTATCTCCTTTGCTAGGGTTGCACCACAGCCTAATTCTACATCATCTGGGTGTGCTCCTATGGCAAGTATATCTAGTTTCATATGTATGCTCGCTGTGCGAGTGTCTTTTTGATTATCATTATATTGTAATCGTACTCTTTCATCAATTACATTAGTCTTTGGTTATTTTTCATTCTTAAAAAAAACAAACCAAGAAAGCTATGCTCAATGGAGTTTTAATCTGCGACTAATACTGTCTTTTTCAAAACTGCCTTAAGCGCTTGGTCTATATCTTCCATGAGGTCTGCCTTCTCCTCTATTCCTACAGAAAAACGAATTAAGCCATCTGCGATACCTTGTTTTGCTCGCTCTTCTTCTCCTAGTAATGAGTGTGAAGTTTGTGCTGGACATAACATCGTACTCTCTACACCTGCAAGACTCATTGAAGGTTTAATAAGTTGTAGCGCTTTTTGAAAATCTTCGGCATCTATATGTGATGCTAACTCGAAGGACATCATCCCACCAAAACCGCTCATCTGCTCTTTGGCTAGTTTATAATCTGGATGAGATTTTAATCCCGGATAGTACACCCGACTTATCTCGTCTTTCTTATCAAGCCATTTGGCTATTTTCTTTGCATTTCTATTTTGAGCTTTTACACGTAGTGCCATGGTTTTCATGCTACGCTCAAGCATCCATACGGTAAGGTCACTTAGACTTCCCCCTAGATTTTTTGCCAGATTCCAGATGCGATCCATATGTTCTTGGCTCGCAGCAATTGCTCCTGCACAGATGTCACTGTGCCCTCCCATATATTTTGTTGCAGAGTGAAGTATAATATCAATTCCAAAATCTGCTGGATTCTGATTTACCGGAGAGGCAAATGTATTATCTATCATGGTCACAATGCCGTGCTTTTTGGCAAGTTTAGCAACCATCTTCATATCTGTAACCTTCATAAGTGGATTAGAAGGTGTCTCAATGTAAATCACTTTAGTTTGTGGAGTTATCGCTTTCGCGAAAGCGGCCTCACTCAAATCCTCAGTAAATGAATATGTGATACCGTACTTCTCAAATTCCTCAACTACGAGGTTATACGTACCTCCATATAATGTTTCTTGAAGTACCACATGATCACCACTTCTCAAAAAAGCTAGCAATGCAGTACTTACTGCCGCCATACCACTACCAAAGATCATCCCAGCCTCTGTCTTCTCAAGGGCAGCAATTTTCTTACTTAATCCTTCTTGATTAGGAGTATTGAAGTAGCGAGGGTAGCGCTTTACATCTACATCCATAAAGGCATAAGAAGATGATAAGTAGATAGGAGATACAGCTCCTTGAAACTGCTCGTCTTTAATTTCTCCTGTATGCGTACAAATTGTATTAAGGCCTTTATGTGATTTACTCATAGTGTATGTTTTTTTTCAAATCTAAAAATACAAAAAAGGGTTACAGTAAATCAGCCAATTTATTATAGTTTACTAGGGCACTTACCAAGAAAATTCTTACAACACTAACGTTCAATATTTTACATTTTAATATGAAATTCTCCCAACAATCTTAGATAGATAATGAAGTAAAGTCCCTACCTTTAAGACGGTTAAAAGTACCATTAGACCTTATTTATAAAGAAATTCTTAACTCATGGAGCTAATGACTTTTATCCAATTAGAAAAAAAATAGCATATTTAATAATCACGAAAACCCCTACCTTTTTATAATGCGTTAAGTTATTGTCTCTATATACTTACCCAGTAAATAATGATGCGCAGACGAAGGAATTTTATGATCATACCTAATTTTAACATTACGCCAGGAAATACCGTAGGTGACATTTTTATTAATAAAGGAATAAGAACATTTTACGATGCTATACGTGCTATACACAATCTTCCATATGGTAGGTTAAAAGACCCCTTAGAATTGGGATCTGTGATTACCGAAGGGCAAGGCACATGTAGTACAAAGCATGCAACTCTAAAGGCACTCACAGATGAGCATGCAATCTATGGACTGCAACTAGAGCTCATAATTTATGCCATGGATAATACCAATACCCCAGGCATAGGCAATGTGCTTGAAAAGTATGACCTACCTTATATACTTGAGGCACATACCGTACTGGCATATGATGATGAGATGTATGATTATACATTTGCTGGAACACATAGTATGAAATGGAGAGATGCGGTACTTATGCAAACCACTATCGATACAGATCAGATACAGGATTATAAAGAAGACTATCACAAATCTGTACTACAAGATTGGATAGCAAGAGATAAGCTAGCATATAGTCTTGATGAAATATGGAAGATAAGAGAAGAGTGTATACAAGAACTAAGCGCTGTAAAATCACATTAAAACAATCACAACTTTTACAAACTGATCACTGTGAACATCATTCCATACAATTCTCAATTTGCTACAGATTTTAAAACTCTTAATATAGAATGGCTCGAGGCCTTTTTCTACGTAGAGCCTTATGATCTCGAAGTGTTGAGTAATCCCGAAGAATATATCATTAACAAAGGAGGTTTTATCTTCTTTGCATCAAAAGATGATCAAATTCTAGGTACGGTAGCGCTTATGCCTACTGGAAATACTGGTGTGTTAGAACTTACAAAAATGGCAGTTTCACCTTCGGCTAGAGGGATGGGTATTGGACAGCAATTGATTGCACATTGTATCGCTTTCGCGAAAGCGCAACACCTCAACAAACTCATTCTATACTCACACCGTAAGCTAGAAAATGCCATTCATATCTATAAGAAATGGGATTTTAAGGAAATTCCACTAGAAGAGGATGTTGTCTACAAGCGCGCAAACATTAAAATGGAACTCGCTTTTAACTAATTTTTGTCATAATGTAACCTACAAGACGATAACTTTGTTAATGTAATCCATTAAAACAATGTTATGAAATATTTATGTACCCTCTTTCTTATCGCTTGTACGATGAGCAGCTGTAAAGAAACTGCAAAGGAAACAGTAACCGTTACCACGGTAGAAGAAGTGGAAGAAATAACTACCACAACAGACTCAGAAGTAGAAGAGTTTGAAATTATCCCTATTGAGCATGCATCTACTATTCTTAACTGGGATGGTAGAACCGTTTATGTAGATCCAGTGGGAAAACCTGAGCTTTATAAAGGTTATAAAAAGCCAGATCTTATTGTAATTACACACCTACATGGAGATCACCTCAATGTAAAAACGCTCGAAGGTCTAGACACCTCAACCGCAAGAATCGTTGTGCCACAATCTGTAGCAGAAAAAATGCCAGAAGCATTTAGCTCAAAGCTAGAAATCTTAAATAACGGAGAAAAAATAGAAACTTTAGGTATCACGACAAATGCTGTACCCATGTATAATCTAGGTCCAGTAGAGGAACGCCGTCACAAAAAAGGATGGGGTAATGGTTATGTACTAGAGAAAGATGGTAAGAGAGTTTACTTTTCTGGAGATACAGAAGATATTCCAGAGATGCGCAGCCTACAAGATATTGATATTGCCTTTGTATGTATGAACTTACCTTACACTATGACGGTAGAGAGTGCTGCTAGTGCAGTTTTAGATTTTAAACCTACACAAGTATATCCATTTCATTATAGAGGGTCTGACGGTCTAAGTGATGTCGCTACATTCAAATCTATTGTGAATAAAGGAAGTGATGCTATTGAGGTTGTACAGCTAGACTGGTATCCTAATCGTGACTAAATATACATTTTAATAGTAGCGTTTATAGCAAAAGAAAGCCGCAATGGACCTAGGTCGCATTGCGGCTTCTTACTTAACCTACTTAAGTATCTTCTATTTTAAACTAAATGATGTTTGAGCAATAAGTACTCCTTTATCAAAAACGTTTACTTCGTACTTTCCTTCAAGAAAATCCTTTGTTGTTTTACCTACATTCTCACAAATATCAAGTGCAGTGTTCTCATAGTAAAATTTAGAAATTGCACTATAATTAACAACCTTACCATCAAAGGCAACTTGCTTATTCTCTCCTAGTGTTGCTCCAGAAGGATCTATAATTTGTACATATAACACACGGTCACCAGCTTCGGCAAGTCTGTTTTGTGGTACTGTATAGCAAGCTCTTAACTTATCTACTCGCTTATTATTTGCGTTTTCTACGAGTTTTCCAGAAGAGCGCTCTATAACTCCTACTGCTCTAAGCTTGTTTGCTGCAAGTGCAGATCCTAAGGTTACTCTTTCTGCTAGTGCAGAGTTTTCTAACGTGAGGGAGTCCCCTACTCCACGCTGTACTTCAAGTTCATAAGTTGTGCTATCTATACGCATAGCTAGCATCTGATTACTGCCGCGTAGTGAATCGTTTTGAGCAAATAAGAAATCACGCTCATTACGTAATTTAAATACTTCTGCTCTATACTTTCCTAAACTTGCAATAGTTGCATCCTTTTCCTCAATATCACCTATGAGCTTCTGGATTCTATCGCGCGCATCATTAAGTTCTGTATCCTTAAGATTATTCTCTTCAATGACTACATCGTATTTACTCACCATTTCTTTAAGATCTGAGAGTACTACGTTCTTTTCCTTTGTGAGTTGGCTCTTTGTATCCTTCTCTTGATTATACAATTTTACAGCAAAGGCACCGGCTACGACAAGAAGTACTGCAAGGATTCCTGCAATAATCTTAATCCCGTTTCCACTTTTTTCGTTATCCATAATTTAATAGTTGTTTTAATGGTTATACGTTTAATGCAAAGAATTGGATTTTATTATAAACGCTTTAGCGAAAATATTCTTTTTACCATACAATTAACGCCAACTTTTAAAAAATGTTAAAATATATTCAAGGCTTAGATTCTAGGAGATGAGATTCTTAAACATTAGTCTGCTTATCCTTGCACTACCATTAATTTTGAAATTCCTAATTTACATATAGCGGCTGAGAGGTTCGGTTATTAGTATTATTCAGTATAGAATAATTAAGCGTTACAAGTATTGAACTTTCATTTTTACGCTTTCGCGAAAGCGTAACACCTCAACTCACGCTGCTATCACTGTTAACTAATATTAAAAAAGAGACCTACTCAAAGTATTTTACGGAAATTGCAGTGATGAATAAAATCTACACAAAACTCAGATTACTATATAGTCAAGTTACTGGAAACATAGGCTTCTTCCCAAGTATTATAGCATTAATGGGACTTGCTTTTGCTTTTTTAATGCTCTACATAGAGGAACAAGGGGTTTCCAAATACTTTATTGACAATTTCCCGTGGCTCGTTATTAATAATGCAGATACTGCTCGCTCCTTATTGAGCACGTTTATAGGAGGGATTATCTCTCTTATGGTTTTTAGTTTCTCTATGGTGATGCTATTGCTCAACCAAGCTTCGAGTAATTACTCTCCTCGTATTCTTCCAGGTCTTATATCAAATAAAAAACACCAGTATGTATTAGGTTTTTATATTGCTGTAATCATTTATTGCATCATCGTATTATTAAGTATTGTTCCTACAGATGATAAGAATCAGCTACCTGGATTTGCAGTACTTGTGGGTATTGTTTTAAGTATTCACGTACTTGCGGCTTTTATCTATTTTATTCACTCTATCTCACAAGCAATACAGATTAACAATATTACAGATCGCATTTTTGTTGCAGCTCACAAGAGGTTACAAGGCCTCATTGATAAAGAGAGTGAGGTTCAAGGACTAGATATTTTTGATGATATTTCTGAGTGGCATGGTTATAAAAGTACCTCATCTGGATATCTCAATGATATTGCATTTGATTCTCTATCTAAACTTGCCAAAGACTGTGACATCTCCATAAAAATGCTCGTTTCTAAAGGAGAGTTTGTACTAGTAGATGTCCCTATTGTAAAAGTGAATAAAGAACTAGACGAAGAAAATCAAGAAATGCTACAGTCATGCTTTGGATTTTCTCGTAGTGAGATAGTAAAACTCAATTATGTACTCGGTTTTAAACAGCTCACAGAAATTGCAGTAAAAGCAATGAGTCCGGGAATTAACGACCCAGGAACTGCTATAACCTGTATTGACTATCTCACAGAACTCTTTGCTTTGAGAATGCTTAAAAAAGATAATAGCTACGTAGTAAATGATGAATATAAAGCTGTCGCCTCCTTAGATACTGTTGATTTTGAAGAGCTTATCTATTTTATTTTCGCTAGCTTACGTCAGTACTGTAAGTCTGATTTTATAATGATGACAAAAATGTTGACCTCCTTATATTACCTCAAAAATGTAGAAACTATAGATGATGATTATAAGAAAGTAATAGACACACAGGCTCATCTTATTCTAGAAGATGCACAAGCATTTATTAAAAATGAAACAGATCTCAAGAACTTAAAAGAGTTTAGTGAAAAATTTGAGTAACCAAAATACCTAAAACTTGACCACCTTTAAATAAGATAATGTTGGATCTACTGGAAGAGTTGCACCTCCGTTTGTACTAGTTGGATAAAAATCAATTGTTGAGGTCGTTGTTATCGTAAACACTGCGCGTTGTCCTTTTGGAACTATTTCTGCTTGTGTCTTTACTGTGGCCATCGTACCCATTATTCCTTCGGGAGTTCCGTTTATTCTAAGTATATAATCGAAATTATCACGGCCAATGTTTACTTCAGAATCAATCATATAACTTCCCGGTGGTAGGGTAAGTGAACTACCGGAAATAGAAGCTCCTATGATAGAGTTAAAACTAATCTTACCAAAATTGAAAGATTTCTCGTTAGGAGACTGTAAAGTGCGAACGGTAGTCTTACTATCTATAAAAGTAGCAAAAAGAACGCCCTGCTTATCAAGTTCATCTAGTAGTTTAATCCATCTGTTAAAAGGAGTACTCCAATAATAAAAACCAACTTGGACATCGTTAACAGCCACTTTATTAAATACTAACAAACTATTTGCAGGATTTGCTATAGTTACTACATCTGTTAAGCTCTGTAATTCTACTCTTGGAATTAATAGTCCTTTGTCTATTCCTGCTATATCTAAAGAGCTTGAACTATCGGGAGACGTTGTATTGATACCTACTTGTGCGTTTAGAGTCGTAGTTAAAAAAAATACAGCAATAAAAAATTTTAAAAGCTTCATAATCTGTGATTTGGGAATACAATTTTACAATTTCGCGTTATAACAGAAAGCTCTAATATTGAATAATTACAAAATTTTCGACAAAAACACTTTAATGCTCGACCAATAACACAATCCATAGGATATTTATAATAAAGTCAGAAGTAAACTACTTTACTCCCTACTCATCCAGTTCCCTAAAGTGTTTTTTACTATTGAGTAACCTATACTTGTAAAATCTCTACTTATAACTATAAACTTGCCTAGAACTGAAATCAAGTCGTTGATATGTAAAAAAATCATTCCACCGAATCACTACGCTTTATGTTAGCTTTTTGCCACTTATTACCACAGAGAGTCCGTTTATTTCTATAACTACTTCTTAATTCTCATTTCTTATCAACTTGTTACCTATTAACTACTTAAGAAGCCAGTCTTATAGAACGTGAGCACTCGTAATATCGTTTCTAAAGTTTTGCTATTACCAAGGGTTTTTAACCTCGACTTTGTCGCGCGCTGGCAGTTTGCTCCCGCAAGTGAGCTATCACTAGGATATCGTGTAGGTAAAACTGCCTTTGCAGAAAATGTAAATGGAGATTACTTAGACGGAATACATACACTTAGTGATGCTACAGGTATAGAAACCTTGAGTTTACGTATGCGTTGGTTTTTAGACTTTAACAGATTAAAAAAACGTAACTAATGTAACAAAGTGAAGTACTTTAATACATATAGGGTATGTATAAATCATTTTTTCAAAACATAGCGGCAGAGCAAGGAGGTACTTTTTTATACCAAGATAAAGATATTAGTATAGGTGGCGGTATACGCCTTCCTAAAGTACAGTATCTCTTAACACTTCCTGTAGGGGATACTGAAATAAACATCATTAATATCACTGGAAAAGAATTTTCTGGTCATATCTCTATGAAGTTACCAAAACAGCCAGAGAGTCACACTTTTGAACTCACTACAAACTCGCATATTAAATCACTTTTTATAGGGAAATCAAAGCGCTTTAACATCAATAGCGACAACTCTCAAATGACTGACTTTTTAAGAAAAAACAGCCATATTGCGACCTTAAAGGAAATTGCTCAAGAAGATAGCTTCCAGCCTATAATTACGGGTACAAACGAGGGTAATCATTATCTGTTGATAGCAAAATATCATCTAGAATTTGATAATTGGAATAGTCCTGTACTTCCACTTATAGATTTATTTAAAGAGTTCCACACACTGTTTGCGATGAATAACGAGCGCTTTGCAAATGATGTGACTATCAGTATGGGGTCTTAAATAACTCCTAACACAATCTTAAACAACTACCGCCTAGCGTAGTAATGCCATAGCTTTGTTACACTTGCCCTTTTATAAAGGGTGAGTATAACAACCAACCTATGAAACACTACGCCATAATAGGAGGAGGTCCTAGAGGACTTTTTGCTCTTGAAAGCCTTTTTACTGCGCTCTACAATAACGCTCCAGATGCTCAAATAAAAGTCACTTTATTTGAATCTTTTAAATATCCAGGTTCAGGCTGGGTATGGAATCCTGAGCAAGTAGCGAGCAACTGGCTTAATATTACTGAGCGTGCCTTACAAGACTTACCTGGCAGACCAGAAATGAAATTAGGTGATGATGTCATCCCTGCATTTCCCTCATATACGGAGTGGTTACCAGAAGAACAACAAAACCCTCCTGCGACGCATCCAGATCAATTTCCTCCACGGGCAAAGATGGGAACCTACCTTAATGCTCGTTTTGAGACTATTGCAAGTGCGCTTAAGGGATTTGACTTGCTAAATATTGTTGAGGAAACGGTCACCAAACTCACCTATATCGCACCAGAATTCACAGCAATTACAAAAAATACATCTATCAACGCAATAGATGAAGTAGTACTTACCATTGGGCATCAGGATACGGAGCTTTCAGAGCAGCTGCAAGAATGGAAAGATCACGTTGCACAAACTGATAACGCCCTCCTATTTACAGAAGCCTATCCCGTAGAAAAAATTATAAATGCAAACATTAACTCAGAGAGCGTAGTTGCTTTTAGAGGTTTTGGACTTGCTATGATTGATCAGATACGTGCGCTCACCTTGCAGCGCGGTGCACATTTTGAGATACTTGATAATGACACCAAAGAAGTAGCTTTTCACGCTGGAGAAAACCATCCGCAGCGGTTTGTACCTTTTTCCTTAGACGGGCTTCCTATGGTGCCAAAACCTATAAATAAAGCAGTAGATAAGTGGTTTAAGCCAAGTGATGATGCTATAAACGCTTTCGCGAAAGCAATACATAAAGGCGCCTGCGGCGATCACCCTGCAAAAGATCAATACTTTTTACCAGAAGCAATGGCAGCTGTTGTGGCTCCCTTGTTTTTAAAATTAGGAGACAAAGCCATACAACACGATCTTACAGAAGAAGAAGTTTACTTCTTAACCATAAACTACCTCAACAATAAATCACTAGCGCATCCCCTACTCCTATCCCATCAAAAACCTGTATTGCAAATGATGCAGCTGCAGGTGGAAATGGCAGTAGGAGAAGCTCAGGTAAGTCTTGACTATGTTATAGGTCAAGTATGGCGACACTGCCAGCCTACTATCTACAGAGAGTTCTCATATCCAGCAATTGCAGATGATGTAGTGGCAGAAGTTATTGCGCTAGACGAAGCATCAAAGCGATATTCTTACGGCCCGCCTGTTGAAAGTATACAACAACTTATTGCGCTTGCAAAAGCAGGATTGTTAGATCTTGACTTTGTAAATAATCCAGAAATCACTTGTATAGACGGAGGCTGGCAACTTGAATCTGATAGTAATAAGGTTACCGTAGATGTAATGCTTAATGCTGTACTAGATTCTCCACAACTTGTTACGGTAGATACACCAATTATAAAAAACTTACTACACAACGAGATGATTGAGCCTAAACATACAGATCTAGGCATACGGACAGACGATTATGGCTATGTAGAAGTACCCGAGGGTAAAAGTTTTGTGCCACTAGCGGTATTGGGCAGACTATCTAAGGGAAGTGTGATAGGTGTAGATGCAATTTTAGAATGTTTTGGACCGCGCACTATAAGCTGGTCTGAGCGCAGTATAGCCTTAATGAAGAACGAAAAATAAAGAAGATGAGCAGAGGATTTGTAAAAGAAGATGACCAAGAAGAAACACCTATAATTCCGCCTAGGGCAGCACTACCAGATGGAGTGACAAACTACGTCACTAGCCACGGATTAACGCAGCTTAAGGAAGAACTTAGCACGCTAGATAATAAAATCTCAACCCTAGATGAGACAGATGAGCGCGAGCGCAGGCGCGCACTCGCCGTACTTAATGGCAAGCGCAACTTGCTATTGGAGCGCATACAGAGCGCAAGACTACTTGATCATATCAAGGATGAAGGAGAAATACGTTTTGGCGCCACAGTCACCTATACTATCGCTGGTATGTCTAAGCCTATTACCATCCAGATTGTGGGCGTAGATGAGGCTAGTGTAAAAGACAAAAAAATTGCCTTCACCGCTCCTATTGCTAGAGCCCTTATTGGCAAAAAGGTGGATGAAACTACTACATTTCAGCTAGGTAATGAGGAGAAGAAACTCACTATTAAAAATATAGCCTACGTAGATTAGTATGAGGTTTACGCTTTCGCGAAAGCGTAACAAACACATTTAAAAACAAGTTCACATATCGTAACTTTATATCCAAAAATAGAGCTATTCAATCCCTAATTTATCAACTATGCAAACGATTCTATATAAAGCAAACAGTCGAGGAAACGCAAACCACGGCTGGTTACAGAGTTTTCACACCTTTAGCTTTGCGAGTTACCATAACCCCAATCGTATGAACTTTGGAGCGATGCGTGTGCTCAATGATGACACCGTAGCAGCTGGTAGAGGTTTTGATATGCACAGGCATCTCAATATGGAAATTGTATCCATCCCGCTTTCTGGTGATCTAGAGCATAAAGATAGTATGGGTAATCAGACGGTGATACAGGAAGGTGACATCCAGGTGATGAGTGCCGGGACCGGAATAGATCACAGTGAGCATAATAAAAATAGTGATCGCGAGGTGCAGTTTTTACAAATCTGGATTATGCCTAACCAGCGTCCAGTCAAGCCTCGATATGATCAGATTAAAATAAATGAGCATCACCTCAAAAATGAATTTGTACAAATACTCTCACCAAATCAAGATGATGAGGGCGTATGGATTTACCAAGACGCTTGGTTTCATATGGGTGACTTTACACAAGAGCAAACGCTTGTACACAAGCTACATAAGAAAGGAAATGGCCTTTTTGTTTTTGTACTTGAAGGTAGCGCCCACGCCGCTGGCGAACTGCTAGACAGACGTGACGCCATAGGAGTTTATGACATTGTCCAGCTAGAAATTACCGCACAATCTGATTCTAAAATATTACTTATCGAGGTGCCTATGCAGTTTTAAGTAGAGGCCTCAGTTATTGTTTTACATTACGCTTTCGCGAAAAAAACATGTGTACACTGTATTTTATATACAATTAGTCGTAAAACGAATTAGCACGGAGTATATTTAGTACTTTAATAACTAAGTGGTTATAAAAGTTGCATAAGCATGAATCTAAAAAATCTTTTACTAGCTGTAATTATATGTTCATTAGTTGGCTGCCAAAACGAAAACAACACTGCACAAATAAGTTTACAAACTGAGCCATTATTAGACACTATCTATATTTCAGAATTTAATACTGAAAGACTGGTTGCAAAAATCTCAGATAGTAATCGGCTACAAGCTGTAAACTTAGTACATCCTACTGCAGTAACTATAAATCACAAAAATAATGATGATCCTTATCTGGCTATTCTAGCCAATAATAAAAGTTTAAACATTTTTCTTAATCAAGATGGTATTATAAACACCCATGATAAAGCAGATTCACTACTCAACAATCTCTGGCACAGCAACAACAAGTTTATAAGTGATAACAGTAGTTTACTTTTTGGTTCAAATAACATAGATACAATTCCGCTTGTATTTGAAAGATTTAGACAGAAGAGAGCAAATAACATTGACTTATGTAAGCACGAAATAGGTACTGATATTTTGGAATTGCTACACTATCAGAATGATGCGAGAATCTATTCTTTTTTATTCTATTATGGCAGAATGATGAAAGAATTGGAACCAGATAACAGCTATTTTGATTTTGTCAATAGAATACCAAAGCTTACGCTATCATCAAAATCTCTTCCTGATATTTATCTCTACAAATATGAAATTGAATATTTAAGAGAAAATGATGCAATAGAAAGTATTACTGATTTTTTAGCGTTCATAGATCAAAAGACGAATAACAAGGAGCTTGCTGATTACCTTAGAGCGAGCTATATCAAAGGTTTGATAGAAGCACCTACTTACTGGGAAAAACATGAAAGATTATTTAACACAGAGGTACTTACTCAAGCCCTTATTTCAGAAAAAGAAAATCCATACAATTACTTATTTGAAAAATCATCCAGCTCTTTTTATGCTTCTCAAAGTGGGGAAAAAGCTTACTTATTTATTGCAGAAGATGCATTTGGAAATCAATACAAACTTGAAGATCACCAAGGAAAAGTAATTTTTATAGACAATTGGGCCACATGGTGCAGAGCTTGTCTCAATCACAGACCTAGTGTTTTAGAACTTGCTAATAAGTATAAAAATAATAGCGATGTAGAGATTTTGCTCATGTCTGTAGATAGTTCTAAAGAGAAATGGTTGGACTTTCTAAACAAAGAAAACTCAGGAGTTGGTCAGAATCTATTTATTGAAGATGGAAGAAGTGAAGCATACGGTAAACAATACAACATCAACTTTATTCCTAAATACATACTCATTGGGAAAGATGGTAAGATTATAAATGCTAATATTCAAGAACCTTCCGTTGCGGTTGAACAGGCAATAGAAAATGCATTGAGGATGCATTGAGGATGCATTGAGGATGCAATAAGGTTTAATTTAGAAAAGATAGGTTGTCTTCATAAAACTATCAATGTTATATTTATTGCTTTCGCGAAAGCGTAACAAAACCATCTTAAAAGCTACTTACATACAAACTTATATAAATGATTATTACGACTACAAATAGTATACAGGGCAGAGAGATCACACAGTACTTAGGTGTGATTACAGACTTCATCTATGCAAAGATTTACGATACTAAAGGGCTTAGTTTTCGAGATTCACTCAATAGAGATAAGATCTATGAGCGAAGTGAGGAAGGAATAGATGCTGCTAAACAAGAAGTACTCAAGAAACTGGAAGCCAAAGCTAAAGAAATGGGAGCTCACGCGATTGTAGGAGTTACAATGGATGTAGAGGTAATAAATGAAGGTTTTAAATTAGGAATCTCTTCAATGGGCACTGCTGTAGTATTGAGATAATCATACATATAGAACACTGTGAGATTCACGATTTTATTAATCGACAGCTTAGCGGTATTTGACGTTCTAAAATCTTAAATCTTTCCCATTTAATATGGCTTTAAGAGAGTTAAGCATTTTTAAGGATAATTTTACGTAACCAACCAATCCAATAAAATGAATTTCACTCTCAAAAACTTCTTGCAAGGTTTCGGCATTATTGCTGTCATTTTAACATTATTACCTCTTATTGCCGTAGATTACTGGTGGATACGCATTTTTGATTTTCCGCATGCGCAGCTTACGGGGCTTACGTTTATTGCTATTCTTACCTACTTCATACGGTTTGACATAAAATATTACAAAGACTACCTCTTTGTTGTTATTCTTATTGCCTGCTTTACATTTCAACTAGGTAAGATTTATGCCTACACGCCTTTTTCTTCTTATGAGGCAAAAGAAAGTACGATTACAGACGCTTCAAATACATTGAAAATTTACACAGCCAATGTTTTACAGAAGAATGAAGAGTACCAACTTCTACTCGACCAAGTAGCCGAAAAAAATCCTGACATTGTACTACTGATGGAGACTGACCAACTGTGGCAAAATGCCGTACACAAAACATTATCTGCAACTTACCCTTATAGTATGCTAGAACCTCTAGATAACACCTACGGGATGTTGCTATACTCTCGCTTACCTATGTCTCAAAACAAAATTAATCATCTTGTAGATAAAGAGATTCCATCTATGGAGGCGATTGTTACCTTGGAGAGCGGTAATCAATTTCAATTATTTGCCATCCACCCTACTCCACCTATGCCACAACATAATCCTATGAGCTCAGACAGAGATACAGAGATGATGACTACGGCACTTCGTGTTTACAAAAGAGAAATGCCGGTAATCGTATTAGGAGATTTTAATGATGTTGCCTGGTCTAATACTACTTCGCTTTTTAGAAAGACAAGTACACTACTTGATCCTCGAATAGGTCGCGGGTTTTACAACACATTTAATGCAAAAAATGTGCTTATGCGCTGGCCACTTGATCATTTATTTATTTCTGAAGAGTTTCGTGTAAAGACTTTAAACCGCACAAAAGATATCAAATCTGATCACTTCCCGATGTATACAGAACTAACCTTTGAGCCGGGGAAAGCAAAAGAACAAAAGGCCGAAAAACCTTCTAAAGAAATTCTCGATAGAGCACAATCCCAATTAAAAGAACAGCATCTTCTTAATATGGAAATGCCTACAATTTCTAGTGATTAAAGTTTATCTATATTTATAGTCTAACTCACTGTTCATGCGTTTTATTCTATTACTATTTGTATGCTGTATTTGTGTCGTTGCTTGCGATAAAAATCCTCAAGCAAAGGCTGCACTACTTCAAAATCATATTAGGCATCAAGAGGATACTATCGGTTTTGCTCAATATTCATGGCAAATGGATAGTATAATCAGTAGAATGGATGACGCGGATAAACTGCCAAATTCTGAAACCTACAAAGCTGTAATATGCCCACATGATGATTATGGATATGCCGGAGGATTGTATTACAAAACCCTCTCTGGAATAAAAGCCAAAACAATTATCCTTGTGGGCGTAGCTCACAGAGCAAGAAATTTTGATTTACAAGATCGTATCATTTTTGGGAGTTATGATAGTTGGCAATCTCCCGATGGCATTATTCCCGTAAGCAGCCTTAGAGATAAACTCCTCACTAAACTCAATAAAAAAACATACGTCGTGCATGATTCTATGATGCAGTTAGAACATTCTCTAGAAGCTATAACCCCTTTTTTGAAACGTAAAAACCCTGCTCTAGAAATCATACCCATGCTCGTTCCTTACAACACATTCCAAAACATGCAGTTATTTTCTGATAATATAGGAAGTGGTATTGCTGCACTTATGAAGGAAGAGAAGCTTATATATGGTAAAGATATTGCTGTGGTAATTTCTAATGACGCTATACATTACGGTTCTGAAGGTTGGGGAAGCGGTAATCTCGCTCCCTTTGGCACAGACAGTATAGGGACAGCTCAGGCTAGGCAGAAGGATCTTGATATTGTAAAGGAGACGCTGCAGGGAGAACTCACCACAAAGAGGATTAAAAAGTTCAATGATATAACTATTATGGCTGACGATTATAAGTCTTATAAATGGACTTGGTGTGGTAGATACTCCACTCCTTTCGGCTTACTGCTTGCAAATCGCATAGAGCAACTTACGGGAGCGTCTAATAAATATGGAAAACTTCCGCACCTCACTGGTACGTTTATAGACTGGCGATCTAGTATACACAATACTCATATTAAGGTTGACGATTTACGTATGGGGCACACCGCACAGGCAGATAGCACGCACTGGGTAGCTTATGTAGGTATGTCTTATCAATAGCATTATAATTTCTCGATTATATTAGTTGTTTGGTGTTACGCTTTCGCGAAAGCGTACCTATCCTCAATACTGGCTTTAACATTAATTGTAACTATTTTAACCCGAGCTTAATACTTAAAGGCTCGTCTATCTTGTATCTTACTGATTATGATATACTCAGATAAAACAGAAAACAAGAACAACGCTTTTTTAACAGAAACTATCGAATATCTAGAAAACAAGGGATTCGAAAATATCAAGGCAGACGCCGAAGGTTATGAGACTCCTATTTCCTTTAAAAGACAAGAAACAGGAAATTCTCTTACTCCAGATATCGTAGCCGAAAAACGTGGTATCAAATACTTTTTTGAAGTGAGTTTAAAAAGTTCGAAACCAAAACTATTAAAATCTAAGTGGTTACTTCTAGACACCTTAACTAGAATGAAAAACTATCGCTTTAGAATCATAACAACCAAAGGACATTTAAGCTTTACAAGAGATATGATTGCAGATACCAATCTCAATAAGGATTTCATTCGCATATAAAATTCATTACAGTACAATCACCTAAAGGGTCTTGCTCATATAAGCAAGACCCTTTTTTATTAACATACTTTAATAGTACTATGGCAACTATTTAGGAGAAAAGAAATGTACATTGGAAAAAATATTTCCCGTGAATAAAAAACTACACTTTTTTAATAAAACGCTTGGCTTATCTATTGTATCTCTGCTATTTATAGCTTGTGCTGTGCATCGCGATAATTATAGAGATAAAGATAATAGTACTTTTTTTAACTCCAATTCTAGAGAATACACGAGTATATTTTCTATAGCCAATGCTGGTGCAGACTTGAAAGGTCCAAATAACCAACTAATTGTCGCATTAGAAAAAGAGTTTGCTTCGTTATCAAAAGAAGATGATTACCTCCTATTTCTAGGAGATAATCTACATAATAGCAATCTAGAGGATAGCCAAGTTTCATCTCAACTAGACGCTCAATTATCATTATCTAATTCCTTCAAAGGAACTTCATTATTTCTCACCGGAGAGCAAGAATGGAACGAGAGAGGTGTAAAAGGTCTTGAAGATATTGAAACGTATATTGAAGACTTTTATAAGGAAGAAGATCACTTTTTACCTAAAAATGGTTGTCCGCTAGAGGTGATAAGCGTAAATGATGAAATAGAGCTTATTCTCATAAACTCACAATGGTATATAGAGGACTGGAGTAAAACGGACGGAATTAATGATAAATGCGAGTTAAAGACAAGAGTACAATTTAATACCCTGCTCGCTAGCGAAATGCGCAAAGCACGTCACAAAACAGTGCTTATTGCTATGCACCACCCTTTATACTCAAATGGTATTTATGGTGGAGAAATCCCGTCTACAGTTGTATATAAGCCTACTTCAGAAAATGCATACATACCACTCGCAGGAGCATCGTTATCATTTTTAAGATCACAAGGAGGTCTATCTAAGCAAGACCGCTTTAACCCTCTTATGAACGAGTTAATGTCTACCATAGAACTGGCTGCATTTGATGTTCCTAAGGTAATTATAGTTTCTGGTCATGAACGCTCATTACAGTATATAGATCACGGAGCTATAAAGCAAGTAATATCAGGAACGGGAAGTAGTGTAAAACCTGCGCGTTTGAGTAAGAGAGGACTGTTTACCTCAACAAAACCTGGGTATACAGAAGTAAGAATTTATGAAGACAACTCATCATCTGTGCACTTCTTTACATTACAAAACGGTATTTTCAAAGAAGCCTTTAGCCAGAGAGCTTTTAAACAACCAGAACCTTACGATCTTGATTCACTTCCTACGGTATTTCCTAAAACGGTGAAGGCTTCTGTGTATCCTGCAGAGGCTGTAAAGAAATCTGAGAAGTATGAAAAATTTTGGGGTAAGCATTATCGATACGTGTACGGAGTTGATGTAGAAGCACCCGTTGTACTACTCGATACGCTATACGGAGGACTTACTGTAGAAAGAGCAGGTGGTGGAAACCAGACTAACGGTTTGCGTCTAGTAACAAAAGACGATAAGGAATATAACATGCGAGCCATTGCAAAAGACCCAATCGCTTTTCTTAAATCTGCTGGATATAATGATCTTGATGGAGAGAGTTATTTTAAAGGAACTGTGCCGGCGAGTGTTATTAAAGATTTTTACACGGCTGCACATCCTTATGGTGCTTTTGCTATTCCTAGACTAGCAGGTGCGGTAAAATTACCACATACGCATCCTAAATTATTCTATGTACCTAAGCAAAAGCTACTAGGGGATTTTAATAAAACACATGGTGACCAATTGTATATGATAGTCGAAAAACCTGATGGTGATTTTGACGATTCACATATGTTTAGGTTTAGTAAAGAGGTAGAAAGCACTCAGGATCTTTTTAAAGAACTACGCGAAGATGATCAGAATCAACTTGATGAAAGAACTTATATACGAGCTCGCATTTTTGATATGCTCATAGGTGATTGGGATAGACATGAAGATCAATGGCGCTGGGCTCAAAGTCAAGTAGATGAGAAAGAAGGAACTACCATATACACCGCTGTCCCTAGAGATCGGGATCAAGTGTTTGCAAAGTTTGATGGTTCATTCCTTACCTCCATGCAAAAAGTGATGAGTGGTTTGAGACAGTTTGGTAATTACGGCCCAGATATTCCATACATAGAACAATTTAGCCAGAGCGCTATTAATCTCGACCGGGCCTTAGTGATGCATTCAGATAAGTCTGTGTGGATAGAAGAGATGAAGTATATCCAGCAAAATATCACACCTGAAGTGGTAAAAAAGGCTTTTAGTGAGGCTCCAATTGAAATTCAAGATGAGATATGGAAAGGTATTCAAACTGATCTTCTCTCACGTAAAGACAATCTAGAGGATATTGTACAGAGGTACTACAAGCACTTTCTAGAGTTTCAAGTGCTCAAGGGAACTGACAAAGACGACCATTTTGATATCCAGAATCTTGCTAATGGTGAGGTACGTGTAACGGGCTATAGAATTAAAGATGGTGAAAAAGGAAACGTATTATTTGATCGTACTTTTAATCCTGTTGATACTAAAGATATCTGGATTTATGGACTTGATGACAAAGATGTATTTGATGTGCAAGGTGAACATAAAAGTGCGATTAACATTGTGCTATCTGGAGGATTAGACAATGATACTTATGAAATTATTGGTGGAAATAATGTTACCATATACGATCAAAAATCTACTAAAAATAAGATTGTAGATAAAGGGAATGCGACAAGGCACATAGATGACATTTATGAAAACCGCATTTACGATTCAGAGAGAACACCTAAAAAAGGAGGAAGCTTTGGTCTTGAGGCTGTCTATAATCCAGATGAAGGTTTCTCTCCTAGAATACAATTTGGAAAATCTACTTTAGGATTTGAAAGAAATCCTTTTACTACAAAATTTGAGCTAGATGCTCGCTATATTTCCCTCACCCAAGCAGGTGATATTAAACTATCATGGCATAAAGCGCACCTTTTTCATGACTGGAATTTCAAAGTTTTTGGACGAGCAACTACTGCAAATTTTACAGAAAACTTTTTCGGAGAAGGTAATAGTTCACTGTACAACACCACCAACTCTTTTGACGCAAATCGCATTAATATGCAGTACCTCACAGGTGGTATAGGGATGTACTACAATGGAGAATATGGAACTACCTCTGAGATTGACATATCTTATGAAGATATAAACGTGGGACCTCAAAATAATACTAACATAGTAGATGCTCGTTATTTTGTAGTAACAGGGCTCTATAATTATCATAGTATTGATGAAGAGCGATTCCCTACTCGCGGGATGGATGTGGCTATAAGAGGAAGTTTTCTTGATGAAGTAACCAGTACTAATACTGTAGGAGTGCTAGATCCTCGTCTTACGCTTTGGAATGCAATAGATAGATCTCGTGATCTTGTACTTAAAACTAGTATAGCGGGACAGTTGCGCTTTGGAAATGATATACCGTTCTATAAAGCTGCTTCGTTAGGAGCAAATACAGGGTTAAGATCTTATAGGCAAGATCGTTTTATAGGCAAACAAGCGCTTGCAGCTTCGGCAGATCTGGCTTTCCAATTGAAACCTATTAAAACTGCTTTTTTCCCGTTGAGAATAGATATGTATGCTGGTTATGATACTGGAAGAGTCTGGAGCGAACTCATGGAAAGCAGCACACTACATTATAGTTATGGTGGTGGTGTAAACCTTTCAACCGCTAGCGCTCTCAAAGGAAATATAAGCTATTTTGAAGGTCCTGAAGGTGGAAGACTAGGCTTCGGAATATCACTCGGATTATAATTGACTACTAGTTTTAGAGTTACGCTTTCGCGAAAGCGTGAAAAAGATATTTACACCCTAAAAAAGAATCAAGTTTTAGTCTTCTACAACCTACACAAATTCAAAAATAGTACATATAAAAAAAGCTCCCTATTTGGGAGCTTTTTTTATGCATTAATGCGAGATTTTAAAGTCTTGCTATAAAGGATTATTACAATCTTACACCAAATCTAAAATCGATTCTCATACCATCTTCACCAGCAAACGCTCCTAGTTGGCCAGATACAGTATCTACCATATTTAACCAGAAACCTCCACCAAAGTCATTGTGCCACTTCTCACTATCTTCTCCATCAAGCCAAACACGACCTACATCTCCTCCACCAAAAACACCTATCTGAATAGGAATTAAGCCTGTAGAAAATCTATTAAAACTATATCTCAAATCTGCCGACCCAGCTAGGGATGATTCTCCTGTAAATCTATTAAATCTATATCCTCTCAAACCTGAATTTGCACCTAATGATGCGGCTTGATAGAACTCATAGTCATCACCTATAAGAACTTGGGCTTGCACAAGTGTTTTAAGGACAAGTTTTCTGTTTTTAGATAGTGCATTGTAGAACCCTAATTTAGGATTTACATATGCATACATTCTACTACCATCGCTTATATTGCGCTTGGCACCTATTACTGTTGCAAAATCCATCCCTCTCGTAGGGTTAGCTTGGTTATCTGCACTTACATAAGTATAAGCTCCTTCTACACCTATAAAAGATTGCCCTCCAAAGAAATTACTGCGATCTGGTGTAAATAAGCTAGCGTCATCAATCACTCGCCCACCTGTAGGTTCAATTTCAATACGCTCATAATTAAATACAAATCGCAATCTACTACCAAAGGTATTGTCACTCTCTACTCCTATATGAGCGCCTACTTCTCCATTACGAACTCTATTAAAGTCAAGACCTAAATCATCATCGTTATTTACAGTCTCGTTACCAAAACCAAAGAAGTTACGAGAAAATGCTTCATTTGTAAACTTCCCTCCTATCAATAAATTCCACTGTCCAAAGGCGTTTGCAAAATTTCCTTCATATTTTAAGCTGAGTGATTCTGTTGCAAATGAGTAGGTGCCATTAAGAACGTGCTTGCTGCTGAATGGATCATTTTTAAAACCGTTAGTAGTAAACACATCATTTACTCCTATCAAGAAACCATCATCAGGATTAAAACCTATGGCTGGTAAAATATTATTTGCATAACTCTTTTTCTTTAAAGGGTCATAGGTGTTAAAGGAATAGATATTTGACATTTTAAAACTTGCTCCTCCTTTTTCTTTTATCGTGTTAGGAAGCGTCTTATGCTCATAAACCTTGAGGCGACGACCATCTTTTATCTCGTAGATATCGTTGTTTTGTCCTCCTACAATTTTCATTCTTATAGGCGACTTTCCTTCTCCACTTACTTTAAAGCTATCATCATCATCAAGACCGTAAATCCATATCTCGCCAGTCTCATCAGAGTTTATAATGCGATCTACAAAAGGAGTTTGAACTTTTCCATCTTTAATCCTCGATATTTGGACTCTGGTCTCCTTGTCGTTACGTGTGATTTCAAAATGATCATCCTTATCTGTTCCAGTAAGTACTACTAGCGAAGCCAGGTAATCATAATATTCACCTGCGATGTCAACGATATTACCTCTTCGTTCTTTAAGGCTTTTCTTAATCTCATCTACACCTACGTCTTGCACTTCGAGAGGTAGTTTTGTAAATGCTCTAGCGATATCTTCATCACTAAGATTATCTTGAATGTATTGAGCTTGTGCTATCCAGTCCTTCTTTACAGAATTCTTGGTGAGCGCTCTATCCATTTTTATACCTGCCTCGTTGATCCACTTTACATTTTCTAGATCTCCATCATAATTTTGAAACTGTCTAGACGCTGGAATTAATGTTTTGAGTAATCCTAAAATAGCACCATCAAATTTTGAAAAAACCTGATCTCTATCTCTTGGAATAGGCTTGTATATTTTCTTTCCATCACTATCAAAACGCGCCCATCTCCACTGATCTGCATGGCGATCCCAGTCACCTATAAGCATATCAAAAATACGTGCTCGTAAATAGGAGTCTTCATCTACTTGATACTTCTCATCTTTACGTAAGTTTTCATATAGATCATCTGTACTATCAATACTATCAGGATTTCCAAAAGAAGGAACATCTAGAAAATCTTCGTCTGGGCGTTCTTCTATAATATAAAGTTCATTCCCGTAATCTGCATTGTACTTACCTAATGCATCATGTTTTGGAACATAAATTAAGCTAGGGTTTGTATGATAAATACCCACCGCATCAGAGAGCTCTGCCACCGCAAGGGAAGCATATGGATGTGCAGATGTATAGAAATCTAAGATTAAATCCTCTGTAAATGTATCTCTGAATTCTTCTTGAACAAAAACCTCTTTAAAAGCAACACTTTGCAAGAACTGCACGGCGCTCTTTCTCACTGCTCTTAAATTATAAGCTCTTCCGTCTTTATCTTTTAATCGTAATGATCTTGTCTGGTGACCACCACCCTTACGGTCAACTGTAAATCCGCCCATAAGTGTGTCTAGCGTAGCAACTTTAGCCGTTACTGGAGTTCCGTAAACAGCTCTATAATGATCTCCCCATAGTGACTCATGTACATCCGACACATCTGTATTATTTTGTGCATACACCGTAGCCATCACAGTCTCTGGATATATATCTGGTAGCGAGTCTAAATTTACTTCTTTGCGAGGAGCAAAAATTTCCTTTGTATAAAGTAAAGTAGGTTCTCCTTGATTTGCTGCATAAAATCTTACAGATGAAGACTCATTTTCATATACGTCCAGAATAGCAAATCCTTGACCTCCGTAAGAAAACAAACCATCGTCTCCTAAAGCTGCGGCACTGTTCTTTGCTCCTGCTCCGCTCACGATTTGCTTTATACCATCATGCTCTATGTACTGGATACTATGCTCATGTCCTGATGCAAAAATCACCTTATCTGTATCTCTCGCAAGTACAGAAATACGTTGCATTAACTCATTATATTGCTTGTTATAGCGATCTTGAATTGACACTCCACCCTGTGATCTTACTTGAGTGACAAGAGACGCAAGAACTGGTAGTGGTAAATTACTCTGTGTAGGATATAACTGCTTCCTTATACCATATTTACCACCATGAATCCCATTTGTATACATAGGGTGGTGCATTGCTACAAGTATTGTTTTTTCGTTATTCTTTTTAAACTCATTTTCTATTTCTAAAAATAAATCAGTTCTATTTCTAATATCGCAATTATCATTTATTGTAGGATGCTTATCCCAGTCTTCTAGATACCACTGCGTGTCAATGATCATTAATTCCACAGAGTCGCTTATGCTTTTCATTTCAATAGGACATCCATTTTCAGGTTGAAATGCTTCCTTATCATCTAGCGCATCTTCTATATACTTCTCTTGACGCTTTACACCTTCTACGCCATCTGCATACCAATCATGGTTACCAGGAATAAAAATAGTTTTACCCTTAAAATTTTCGACTGCTGCTACCTGTATGTTTAATCTGCGCTCAGCTTCGGCTCTTTCTGGGTGTTTTTTTGATGGAAGTCCCGCATCATAAATATTGTCACCTAAAAAGATTGCATAATCATTCTCTGTCTGTGCCGTGTCTATCACTTTCTTAAATGCGTCAAGAGCATAGGTGCTACCACCATCTTTATCTCCTCCTGCATCGCCTATGAGGTAGAAGGTTTTATGTATACGCTTTCGCGAAAGCGAACTATTATCAAAACGAGAAGGCTCGCTTGACTCATCTGCATATTTAGGAGAATAAGTCGCACAACTACTAAGCAAAATGGCCACTGAGAAGTTAAGAAAACGGTAATATTTGTTCATGTCCTTGTTTTTAATGTACATTAGAGGTCTAACAGGCTTATAGTAACTATGACTGAACTACTAGAAAAGACAGATAGATTTATTTCTGAACTATTTGATAATGAACTACCTAAGACATGTATATATCATAACTATGTCCATACCAAACGAGTACTTAAAAGTACCCAAGAAATAATTGATAATAGTGAAGAAAGTCTTAAAGATGAAGAAAAGCTCATCTTACAGCTTAGCGCACTACTACATGACATAGGATATGTAGATGGAACCGAAAATCATGAAGCACGCAGTGCCGAAATGGCTGAAACGTTTTTGAAAGAACAGGGCGTTGAGGCTTCTATTATAGAAGGGGTGAAAAAAGTGATTCTTGCCACAGACATGCGCGTAGAACCACAAACATACCTAGAACAAGTTTTAAGAGACGCAGATGCCTCACATTTTGCTAAGGATTATTTTCCTGAGGCTAGTGAGTATTTACGTCAAGAATTAAAAATAAAAGGTATTAAAGAGTTTACCACGGAGGAGTGGAATAAGGCAAATATTGAGATGTTTACGATAAAACATCGCTATTACACGCACTATGCCCAAGAAAACTGGAAACCGAAAAAAGACAACAACTTAAACGATCTTACAAAAGCAAGAAAGAAAGCTAAAAAGGCACGTAAAAAGGAAAAACTAAAAGTACAGCTTAAAGATGCTAGCCCAGAAAAAGGGATCCAGTCTATGTATCGCATCGCGCTACGCAATCACATTAAATTAAGTGATATTGCAGATACTAAAGCAAACATATTGCTTTCTGTAAATGCGATTGTGATTTCTCTTGCTCTTGCAAACCTGATCCCAAAACTAGAGTCTCCTAGTAATGCTCACCTTATCTATCCAACGGCGGTATTTGTTCTTTTTGCCATGATATCGATGATTATGTCAATCATTGCTACACGACCTAATGTAACAAGAGGTGAGTTTGACAGAGAAGATGTAAAATTGAAAAAGGTGAACCTATTGTTTTTTGGTAATTTTCATAAAATGAAACTTGAAGATTATGAATGGGCAATAGGAGAAATGCTACAAGACAAAGATTATATCTACTCTGCCCTTACTAAAGATTTATACTTTCTCGGAGTTGTACTCGACAGAAAATATAAGCTCTTAAGAATAACTTATAATATTTTTATGGTGGGTATCATTATATCTGTACTAACGTTTGCTGTGTTCTTTGCTTACAGAGATCAAGCAGTAGAAGTTATGGAGGACGTAGAAAGCCTCACTAATATGGTGACAACACTATTATAAAAAGCAAAACGGGTTCTTTACAGAACCCGTTTTTTTTATGCTATCTTAATTTTTTATTTCCTCAATGAGATCTTCATAGGTGTAAAATTCTTTTGTCTCTTTACCTATTACTTTTTTATATAATACATTCACACGTATAGCTTTTAAACCAGTAACCGCTTGTAAGTCTTCTAGCTCAAGAATTTCTACTTCATTACCTAAGTGATTCTTTAACTGTAAGAAGTTAATGTATCTGAGATACTCTTGCTCATCTGCTTCTTGTGAGTAGACTATAGTGATTTTTCCAGCTTGTGTTATACGTTCTGTAGTTCCTTTTATGAAAGCCTTATCTACACGCTTCTTTACAACTTCATAACGAGCGTTATAAGTTCCATCTACATCAAATCTTTTCTCATCCATACGGTATCGTACAGATAATGATGTATTAAATACAAGAATCATAGAGGCTACCTCAAGTGGATGATCCATTTTTTGCGCAAGCGAGAAATGCTCATTTTCCATCTCGCACATTACTTGTAGTTGCCACAACCTTAAGTTGTAGAGATAAATCTTATTAAAGCTATTATGCTTTGTTATAGACTCACCTACATACATATTATGCTCTACTCCGTCTGTTTTAAAAAGTTCAAAAAAGTGAGGATACATCATCTGCGCCTCTTTTTGCTTGCGCTGTAGTACAGATGCTAGACGCTTATTTAATAGCATTACAGATTCATCATAAAACTTACGATGACGGTATACGAGACCCAGACTATCTTCTATCTGACTTCTGTATGCTGTAATCAACTCATTGAGTTCGTCACTTTTCTTAAGCAAGTGCGTAAATAATGGCCTGATATTCTCACTCAAGAAATTTAAAATCTTACGCTCACTATCTACCTCTAGCTTCTCTTCTGTTTTTTCTAAAAATATATTAAGATTGAAAATAAGTTGCTCATAGATAGGTAGACTTTCATTAGTCTTGGCTGCTTCTAATATCGCAATGGCATTATGTAACTGTAATAAGATATCTTTTTGAGTCGCAGCATTACGAGACTCAGAAGATCCTTTAATATCAATCTGTCCAAATAACGGATAAACATCTTTAAATACAACATCCCTATATTGAACGTTGTTATCCCCTTCTATCTGTAATCTTAAATATCGCTTTGCTTCCTTTTCAAATTTCCAGTACACACTTTTATGAATAGATGTACATTCATTTTGAATAATTAGGTCTATTTCATTTTCTTGTTGCTCCTTGTTACGTAATACAGCATCAATAAGATACGGCATTATGTCTGCAAGTTTATTTGCATTTATACTATTAAGCGCTCCTTTATTAGGCGAGGCTAGCTCTAAAATACCTAATAAAACACCTTTGTGACGTATTGGGGCTAGAATAACACTCTTTATCCCCTGGTCATAAAGATTTTGATACATCTTTATACTCTTATCGCTTTTATGATGTTTTGCAATATCTGAAACCGCAAAATAATCTCCAGTATTAAATACTGCATCATAAGATCCCTTACAAAGTATCGTATTACACGACGCTTCTGTATCTCCATATAAGAGATAACTACTTATATCCTTAAATGGCACAAGCTCAAAAGCCTCATCTTCCTTATTATAATTAGAAAAACCTATTTGTAATTCTGGAAGGTCAAAAATGGCTTGAAAAATTCTATGGAAGTCATGTGTAAAGTTTATGTCCTCATCTTCATAACGAAGTAAGCCAGACTTAAAATCTGATATTGAAACTTCGGTAGTGGCATCATATAAATTTGCTATCACAAAGCCTTTGAAAATATAACTGTTCGGAGGAAATTTTTCTTTCCACATCTCTATATTATCAAAATTATCTAGCAGTACGTTTACTTCTTCTTCTGTTATTTGAGGTGTTCCTTCCTTACGTTCTATATCTATATAATCCCCATTATAGAGCATTCTATAAAAACGTGTCATACCCAAACCATCAGGAATTTCATAGTAAAATGGACGTCTAAAGTCTATTTTAAAACCATAATACTGCATTAGGATAATGCTACATCCCATGAGATAGTAATGGTCTGCATTAAAATTCTTTATCTCTGGAATAAAATTATCGCCTGCATTGAGAAGTATGTTATCATACCTCTGCGTAGATTGTAGCACAGCCTCTTGAAAAGGCATAGATGCAATTTTTATTTCATTCTGCTGCAGTACTTCTGGAAATAGCTCACTAAGAAGATCATCAATTTGATTCTTATAGCTCCCTATAGTATCTAGATTATTTATTCCTGATTCTAATTCTGGATAGTCAGAAATAATTTCCATTATTTCTGTTGCACGTCTTTTTAATCTTAAATTATCTGAAGTAAGATTGTTTTTATAATGACTCACTAATTTCCCTACACTAAAATGTAATTCTAGTGGAAACTCTTGATCTTTAAAATGTACTCCGCTTTTCATAAAATGGGTCTTCAAAACTCCTCTTCTCTTCTTTATTAATAACTGTAAACCTTATTTTTGTTATAATAAAAATATGATCTCATGAAACAATTACTAATTCTTGTAATTTTATTCTCTTTATTCTCCTGTGGAGATAATAATAGTACTCCTATAAAAGGTACCGCTGCTGGTATGGCTGATGGTACGTCACTTATCTTAGAGGAATTAGGGCCTAATAATAAACGTATTCCTTTAGACACTGCCGTTGTAAATGCTGGTAAATTCACTTTTACAAAAGCTATAACAGAAGGAACTGGTTTATTAATACTAAGTGAAGCTACAGCTACTAGCCAACTTTTGCTAGTAAAAGATGAGCAACCACTTACTCTAACTCTGTACAAAGATAGCTTATCTAGCTCTTTAGTCACAGGTAGTATAGAAAATGAGTTGTTTAATAATTACCGTAAGACTGCTATGCAGACTAATAAAAAGAGACAACAGCTCATTCAAGAGATGCAAAAGGCACAGAGAGAAACAGATGGAATTAAGGTAAACATTATACGTGACCAAATAGCAGCCATGGACACGCAATTTATTACCGATAAAAAAGCAGTAGTTGAGAAAAATACTGACAAAATGGTCTCCGTAATCGCACTATCTGACTTAATAAATGAGAAAGTCTTGAAAATTGAAGAGTCCGAAGCATATTATAATAGTCTTTCTGAGGATATTCAAAACTCTACTGTGGGAGAAAGTGTAGAAAACTATATCGCACAACTCAAGTCACAACGTATCGCTAGCGGACTTGCCAGTATAGGAAATAAAGCTCCTGAGTTTACCGCAAAAACTCCAGAAGGTAAAGAACTTTCACTTTCAGAGACTTTAGGTAAATACACCATCATTGACTTTTGGGCTTCATGGTGTCGCCCTTGCCGTATGGAAAATCCTAATGTTGTAAATGTGTATAATCAATATCATGATAAAGGTCTTAATATTATAAGTGTATCTCTTGATAGACCAGACCAAAAAGAAAGATGGCTACAAGCCATAGAAAAAGATAAAATGGACTGGTATCATGTTTCAAACTTACAGTTTTGGCAAGATCCTATCCCTAGAAGTTATGGAGTACGAGCAATACCTGCGACATTTTTACTAGATGAAAATGGCGTTATTATAGCAAAAGATCTAAGAGGTCCTGCACTAGGAGCAAAAATGAAAGAGCTCCTAGGAGAAATTTAGGTTTATTCTTCACAAACAATTCTAAAAAGCATCGCTCCTATCGCGATGCTTTTCTATTTTTACTATAATGTTACTACTACTATTCTCAATATTTATCATAGGGCCACTACTACCCTTGCTGCCGGCGACACACTGGAGCATACGCTTTTTTGATTTTGTGAGAATTCAAACAGTAGTTATTCAGCTACTTTTGTTGGGAGTTGCATTTATATCTTGGGAGGTCTTCACTGTGACACACATAGTATTTATCGCTGTGATGATAGCGGTACTTTTATTTCAATTATGGCTCATAAGACCTTACACACCTTTTTATCACAGACGCAAGCCTAAGGCAGAGTTTCACAAAGAACAGCTCACACTCGTTACCGCAAATGTATTGCAGACTAATACAAACTACGATAAATTTATAACTATCATAAATGAGAGCAATCCTCATATATTTATCACCATGGAGTCTGATCAAAAGTGGGATAAAGAAATATCTCAAGCTTTTCCAGAATATACTCACACCGTAAAAGCTACACTGGATAATTTTTATGGAATGCACGTGTACTCAAAAATTCCGTTTCAATCATCAGAGATTAAATATCTTGTAGAAAAGGACATTCCATCCATACATTGTGAGATAACCTATGCAGACCAGCCTTTTAATCTTATAGCAATACACCCTGCTCCTCCTAGTCCATCAGAAAACGAAACTTCAAAAGAACGTGATGCAGAGTTGATGCTCGTAGGTAAGCAATGTAGAGAATCTAAGGACGCAACCGTAGTTTGCGGCGATCTCAATGATGTGGTATGGTCTAAGACTTCTAGACTTTTTAGTAAAATCACAGGGTATCTAGATCCGCGCGTAGGTCGTGGTCTCTATCCGTCCTTTCATGCAAATTACTGGTTACTCAGATTCCCTCTTGACCATTTATTTTATTCAAAAGATCTTCATGTAACAAACATGAAAAGACTGGCATATTTTGGTTCAGATCATTTTGCTATGTACTATAACATAGCATTTCCTATGGTAAATATTGATGTTGCAAATCCTAAAATTACTACAGAGGACAAGGAAAACATTCAGGAGATAATAGGCGATGGGATTCTTTCGGCTAGAGCTTCACAAAATCATTAAGCGGAGGATTATTGTTTTTTCACGCTTTCGCGAAAGCGTAACATTCCAACATTACTTCTTAATATTTACTCAAAATATCTTACTACAGGCGTTAATGATGGTTAAAGCCCTTGTGAACGGCAACGAGCAGAAGTAAATTGAAATCCAACTAAAAAAAAGACATGGATAAGATTACTGAATCATTAAATAATCTCTCAGAAAAACTCTGGGGATGGGTTGAAGCTTTTATAAGAAACTTACCAAACTTAGGAGTAGCGCTTCTAGTATTACTTATTGCTTACTTCGTATCAAAATTTGTAAATAAATACTCTCAAAAAATTGTAAAACGATACGTACCACAACAATCTATCACAAAACTCATAGGTAGAGCCCTCGCTGTATTTGTAGTACTCGTGGGTATATTTCTCGCCTTAGGTGTGTTGAATTTAGACAAAACATTAAATACCTTAATTGCTGGAGCAGGAGTTTCTGGTCTTGTTATAGGTCTGGCCTTACAAGGTGCCCTAGCAAATGGAATTGCGGGTATCATATTATCTTTTAGAAAAAGAGTTAATATAGGAGACTGGGTAGAAACTAGTGGGTATACAGGTTTTATAGAGGACATTAAGCTTAACAACTTTAGCATAAGAGAGCCAGATAATAATATTGTCGTAATACCAAACAAAACGATTACTGATAACCCAATGAAAAATTATTCGGTTACAGATCGCATGCGTATCATTATAGAATGTGGTGTAGGTTATGAGTCTGACTTGGAAATGGTAGAAAAACTAACTAAGGATACCATCTCAAGTAAATTTCCTCAAGAAGGTGATAAGGAGGAGGTAGAATTTTTCTACACTGCCTTTGGAGGAAGTTCAATTGACTTTATATGTAGATACTGGGTAGATTGTGTAAATGGCAAGCAAAAACTAACTGCCAAGCACCAAGGAATGTTAGCTATAAAGAAAGCTTTTGATGCCAATGATGTTAATATCCCGTTCCCTATCAGAACATTACAATTTGATAATCAATTGCAAATGGCTTCATCTAATGATAGTCAAGAATAGATTTTAAATAGTGTAAAAAAAATAAGCCGTTACTTTTAAAAGTAACGGCTTATTTTTTTAAGTATATAGTGGAGTTTTATGCTCCAAAAGCTTCTGCTACTTTTGCAGAAAGTCTTTTATAAGTTCCATTATCTAATCGCTCACGAATTGCTTCAAAGGCATTTAGAGTCTCTTCTACATCTGTAAGTGTATGTGACGCTGTAGGTATCATTCTAAGTAAAATAAGTCCTTTAGGAATCACTGGATACACTACGATAGAACAAAATACACCGTGGTTCTCACGTAGATCTTTTACAAGCGCCATTGCTTCTGGTACGCTTCCTTTGAGGTATACAGGAGTTACACATGACTGTGTAGTCCCTATATCAAAACCTCTATCTTTTAATCCTCCTTGAAGTGCATTTACATTCTCCCATAACTTCTCACGAAGTTCTGGCATTGTGCGTAACATATCAAGACGTTTAAGTGCTCCTACCACAAGTTGCATTTGCAATGACTTTGCAAACATTTGTGATCTTAGGTTATATTTTAAATAATCAATGATTTCTTGATCTCCCGCAATAAAAGCTCCTGTAGATGCCATAGACTTTGCAAATGTTGCAAAATAAACATCAATATCATCTTGTACTCCTTGTTCTTCTCCTGCTCCTGCTCCCGTTGCTCCTAAAGTTCCAAAACCATGTGCATCATCAACAAGTAAACGGAAGTTAAATTTTTTCTTAAGGGCTACTATTTCTTTAAGCTTCCCTTGTTCTCCACGCATTCCAAAAACACCTTCAGAAATCACGAGGATTCCTCCTCCTGTTTGCTCTGCCATTTTAGTAGCACGCTCAAGATTCTTTTCGATACTTGCCATATCATTATGCTTGTAGGTAAAACGTTTACCCATGTGTAAACGAACACCGTCTATAATACAAGCGTGAGTATCTACGTCATATACGATAATATCATCTTTACCTACTAATGCATCAATAGTAGACATGATACCTTGGTATCCAAAGTTTAAAAGATAGGCAGCTTCTTTTTGTACAAACTCCGCACACTCATTTTGTAATTGTTCATGTAATGAAGTATGACCAGACATCATACGAGCACCCATAGGGTAAGCCGCACCATAATCTGCTGCTGCTTGCGCATCTACCTCACGTATTTCTGGACGATTTGCAAGACCTAAATAATCATTTACACTCCATGTAATTACTTCCTTTCCTTGGAACTTCATTCGGTTAGAAATAGGTCCTTCTAGTTTAGGAAAAACAAAGTATCCCTCTGCCACTGAAGCCCATTTACCTAATGGCCCCTTATCCTTGTAAATTTTATCAAATAAATCTCTCATATACTTGTTTTGAAAACAGGTGCAAAAGTACACATTTTTGATATTTTGAACAAATACAAAAACAATTGTAATATGATGCCAAAAATCAAAAAGCTCCTACATAGGTAGGAGCTTAAATATACGTAATATTTTAGACGTTTATTTGATGTATTCTATAGTTGCTACAGTCTCTTCGTTTTGACTATCAAAAAAACCTTGATCATTCATCCACTTATCAGAAAACACTTTACTCATATAGCGACTTCCGTGATCTGGAAAAATAACCACCACCTTACTATTCTCATCAAACTCCCCTTGCGCAGCAAGTTGTTTTACTCCTTGAATAGCAGCACCACTTGTATATCCTACAAAAAGACCTTCTGTAGTAGCAATCTCTCTCGCACTGTGAGCACTCTCTTGATCACTTACTTTTTCAAACTTATCTATTGCATCAAAATCTGTTGCAGAGGGTATTAAGTTTTTCCCTAGTCCTTCTATACGATATGGATAGATTTCTGCCGCATCAAACTCACGGGTTTGATGATACTTTTGAATCACAGATCCATAAGCATCTATACCTATAATTTTTATTTCTGGGTTTTGTTGTTTTAAGAAACGTGCTGTACCAGATATAGTACCTCCAGTTCCACTACAAGCAATTAAGTGAGTAATCTTACCTTCTGTTTGATTCCAGATTTCTGGTCCTGTCGTATTAAAATGAGCATCTATATTTAACTCGTTAAAATACTGATTGATGTATACAGAGCCTTTAGTTTCCTCATGTAAACGCTTTGCAACACTATAATAAGATCTAGGGTCATCTGCCTTTACATTTGCAGGACATACATACACCTTTGCTCCCATTGCTTTTAAAGCATCAATCTTATCTGGTGATGATTTTGAGCTTACTGCAAGAATACATTCGTACCCTTTAATAATACTTACCATTGCGATACTAAATCCAGTGTTTCCAGATGTAGTTTCAATAATAGTATCACCAGGTTTAAGAACTCCTGTACGTTCTGCCTCTTCTATAATGTGAAGAGCGATACGATCTTTTGATGAGTGTCCCGGATTAAAAGCCTCTACCTTTGCGTAAAACTGACCTTCAAAACCTTCTGTAATTTTATTTAACTTGATGAGTGGTGTGTTACCTACTAGTTGTAACACGTTATCATACACGTTTAAATCCTTATTCATATATCTTGGTTAAAGCGCTGCACAATCCTAAAAAAGAGACATGCAAAACAGAGCAAAAGTAACACAAAAATATGGAACGTGTTTCCTCTACCCTAGTTCAATATCATGCAGTTATAAACAGCGTTTTACCCGTTTACCGATTAATAGACTCTAAATCAAGTAAGAACGCATAATCTTCGGCGATTTCTTTTAATGCTTCAAAACGTCCAGAAGCACCACCATGACCTGCATCCATATTACAATGAAACATGATTTTTGTATAAGCTTGATTCGTTTCTCTTAGTCTTGCTACCCACTTTGCAGGTTCCCAATATTGCACTTGACTATCATGGTATCCTGTGGTAACAAATATATTTGGGTACGCTTTCGCGAAAGCGTTATCATAAGGACTGTAGCTCTTCATATACTCATAGGACTCCTTTTCATTAGGATTGCCCCACTCATCATACTCACCTGTGGTAAGCGGAATGGTATCGTCAAGCATGGTTGTCACAACGTCTACAAAAGGTACGGCTGCAATAATTCCATTATAAAGCTCTGGCGCCATGTTTACAATTGCACCCATCAATAATCCTCCTGCCGAACCTCCGTAAGCATATAAATGACTAGCCGAAGTGTAAGAGTTACTTATCAAATGTTTTGAAACATCAATAAAATCTGTGAACGTGTTTCTTTTCTTGAGCAACTTTCCATCCTCATACCACTTTCTTCCTAAATACTCACCTCCTCTTACGTGTGCGATGGCATATATAAAACCACGATCTAAAAGAGATAATCTTATTGTTGAGAAAGAAGGATCTGTAGTACTACCGTAACTTCCATAGGCATACTGTAACAAAGGAGCTGTGCCATCTAGTTGTGTGTCTTTGTGGTAGATTATAGATACTGGAACCTTAACTCCATCTTGAGCAGTTGCCCAGATGCGCTCCATGTTATAATTATCTTTATCAAAGTTTCCGCCTAATACTTCTTGCTCTTTAAGAACCACTTTTTCTTGAGTGACCATATCAAAATCTATAACAGACGCAGGTGTATTAAGCGCATTATAAGCATATCGTAAAATCTGAGTATCAAAATCGATATTTGTGGTAGGATAAGCGTCGTATGTTTCATTATCAAACGGCAAATAATAGCTTTCTGAATTATCCCATCGCTTGATGTGTATTTTATTTAACCCATTGCTACGCTCACTTACCACAAGAAAATCCTTAAAAATCTCTACATCTTCTAGCAAGGTATCATCTCGATGAGGGATTATATCTACCCAATTTTCCATTCCAGTAGCAGATACTGGCGTTTTCATGAGTTTAAAGTTGGTCGCCTTATCTTTATTAGTCTGTATATAAAAAGAATCGTCATAATGAGACACTGCATACTCCAGCCCTCTTGTACGTTCTTGAAAAACCTTAAAATCTGTAGTACCTTCTGCTGCAGATGCAAAACGAAATTCGCTCGTCATCGTGCTGTCAGAACCTATCATGATGTAGTCCTTAGACTTTGACTTAAAAACATAGGTATAGAATGTCTCATCATTTTCTTGATAAACAAGTTCGTCTTGACTTGGATCTGTTCCTAGAGTGTGCTTAAATATTTGATTAGATCGTAGGGTTTCTTCGTCTTTTCGCGAGTAATAAACTGTTTTATTATCGTTAGACCAAACGGCACCGCCAGTAGTATTTTTGATTTCAGCTGGGTAAATTTCTCCAGTCTTGAGATTTTTAAACCTTATTGTATATTGCCTCCTACTTACGGTATCAATTCCAAAAGCAGCAATCATATTATCCTCAGATACGGCATAACTAGCCTGACTAAAATAAGTATGCCCCTCTGCCATTTTATTATTGTCAAAAACTATAATTTCTTCACTATCTAAGGTAGCTTCTTTTCTACAATATAGCGGATAGTCTTTTCCAGTCTCAAAACGACGATAATACCAGAAACCATTATGCTTATAAGGTACTGAGGAATCATCTTCCTTAATACGACCTTTCATTTCTTCGAAAAGTGATTTCTGAAAATCCTTTGTATGCGCTGTAAGTTTATGATAATATTCATTCTCTTGATTTAAATAATCAAGAACCTCAGGAGCATCGCGCTCTTTCATCCAGAAATAGTCATCAGTACGGATATCTCCATGCTTCTCTAATTGTACTGAAATCTTTTTGGCTACTGGAGGTAATATGTGCTTTGTCAAAGTAATTTATTTTATAAAATGCTCACAAAAATACAACGCACAGGCTTAACTATTTTCCGTTCTTGTAAATAGCTTCATAATCATTTAATAACTTTGTCTTCTTAATACAAAACACAAAACTATGTTTGGAGATATGATGGGCTTAATGGGTAAACTCCAGGAAGCAAAAGTAAAAGCAGAAGAAACAAAAGAACGTCTTAAAACAGTACTTGTAGATGAGTCGTCATCTGATAATTTATTAAAACTTACAGTAACTGCAAGCGGGCGCTTAAAGGAAATTTCCCTTGATGATAGCCTACTTGAAGATAAAGAGCAACTAGAAGATTATTTAATCTTAACGCTTAATAAAGCGCTAGAGAAAGCACAAAACATCCACGATACAGAAATGGCAGCAGTTGCCAAAGAAGGCATGCCTAACATACCTGGTATGGATATGTTTAAGTAAGAAGCATTATATTTTGAAATTAAAAGCGAATCATATATAAATATGATTCGCTTTTTTTGCTTTAGAATATTAGATTAAGAAAAATGATAAACAAAAAAAAGCGCCTTCTTTCGAAGGCGCTTTAACATTGGGCTGGTTAGCTAATGTTTTATAGAGTCTTAGTTATTGATAAGACGGAATTCAGTACGACGGTTGTCAGCATGCTGACGCTCAGTACAAGAAACACCATCTGCACAACGATTCTTAAGTTTGTTTTCTCCGAAACCGTTAGCAACAAGTAAGCTGTTGTTTACTCCTTTAGAAATAAGGTAGTTTGCAACAGATTGTGCACGACGCTCAGAAAGATCTTGGTTAGAAGCAGAAGCTCCTCTAGAATCAGTATGTGAAGCAATCTCTAATTTTACACCTGGGTTTTGAGCTAATAATGGCATAAGACGTGTGTCAATGATGCTTTTAGCAGCAGGAGTTAATGTAGCAGAGTTAGTATTCCAGTTGATAGGAAGTGCTTGGTACTCAACAAGAGCACACTCAACTTCTCTCCAAGTAGTAAGACCACCTTTTTGCTTAAGAACTTCTTTAGAAACAGTAGAGAAAGTAGCAGCAACAACATCTTCAGTTGTAGTTGCATCTTTAACCATTACAGTTTTAGTGATAGTTGCAAATTCAGCTGGGATTTCTTCTTCAACAACACGTGCTGGTTGATCAATTACTCTTACAGTGTAAGTTCCGTTTGCAGAACCTCCTGGAGTAGATTGAACAGCAGCGTCAGAAGCTAAAGTACGCTTAGATACCGTAGTATATTCTGCTGGGTATCCTTTGTAACACCAGTAACGACAATCGTCAGGGTTAGAAGAAGCACAATCAGGAGCTGGAGCACCTAATTCCCACTGCGCATATGCAGATTTTACTTCAATAGTTTCAGTATCGTTAGAAAAAGATGCAGGAACAATTCTTAAAGAAGAACCTGAAGTACTTTTTACATAAGTTACTGTTTCAGTTTTGTAAGTAGCTGGAATTACTCGAAGACGCTTAGAAGCTTCTTTTACCATAACACGCTCAGTTACTGTATCGTATTGAGCAGGCACTACCTTAAGAACCTTGTAAGCAGGAGTCTTTTGGATTTGAACACTTTGAGTCTCATAGATATCAGGAGTAGTACAACGTACGTAACACTTTCCTGGCTCAGGGTTTGTTGGTAAATCTTGTGCTTGCACATTTGCAAATGCAAAACCTACAAAGGCACATAAAAATAAAATTTTCTTCATAATGTTGATTTTAAAAGTAATTGTTGTGAATTTCAATTTCAAAGTACAAAAATAAGAGCTTTCCCTAACAAATGCGTTAACTTTTTTTTAAGAATTTTAAATTCTGACGAAATCACATATTTTATCGATGAAATACATGAATAAAATGAAACTTAGCAATTGTTATGATATTAATGCATAAATCCTCAAAAACTAGACACTCTCAAATTTCTTCAAAACGTCTAAAACAAGCTTGTGAGACGCATTACTGTAGTCATAATGAGTTACAATCCTCAACTTACCCTGCCCCATGTCACTTATAATTACATCATTATCAAAAAGATAACTAACAAAAGCAGCTTCATCGGTCGTTTCTTTTAGATTAAAAATTAAAATATTGGTCTCTGTTTTCTCTACAGATTTAACATATGAAAGCGATTCAAGTAACCCTGCAATTTCTTTTGCCTTAGCGTGATCATCACTCATTCTTTCAATATGATGATCTAGTCCATATAATCCAGCAGCTGCCATATAACCCACTTGTCTCATACCTCCTCCTAGTACTTTGCGCACACGCATTGCCTTATTCATAAATTGCTGTTTACCTACTAGAACAGAACCCATAGGGGCTCCAAGCCCTTTTGATAAACACACAGAGATGGTATCAAATAATTCACCATAGGAGCTAGCCGTTTGACCAGTAGCAACTAGTGCGTTCCATAAACGTGCACCATCTAAGTGTAACCCTAAACCGTGAGTATTACAGACTTCTTTAATTTTTACTATCTCCTCAAGATCATAACAAGCACCTCCTCCTTTATTTGTAGTGTTTTCAAGACATACCAAGGTTGAGAGCGGACTATGATAAAAATCTGGTGGATTTATTGATTCTTCTACCTGCGCTGCAGTTATTAAACCACGATTACCATCTATAAGTTTACATGACACTCCACTATTAAAAGAGACACCTCCACCCTCATAATTATAAACGTGTGCATACTTATCTGCGATGAGTTGTTCACCAGGTTGGGTGTGAATTTTTATGGCAGCTTGATTAGTCATACTTCCCGTAGGAAAATAAAGTGCACTATCCATCCCAAACATCTCTGCAATGCGCTGTTCAAGCTTATTTACAGTAGGATCTTCCTTATAAACATCATCACCTACTTCTGCACGCATCATATAATCAAGCATTTCAGGCGTAGGCTTTGTAATTGTATCAGAACGTAAATCTATTTTCATCAAAAATATAAGTATTAATTATGGAGACCATTGGTTTATCTCCACTATGATTGGTTTAAAATGTATACGCTTTCGCGAAAATGTTACTCAAAACACCCTATCGGCGATCCATCAGGAATTTTAGGTGATGGAAGTACTTTAAACTTCTCTGGTGATTTTAAAAAGTCTTTAATCTCATCTACCATAAATGCTGCATTAGCATCAGAAGTTTTAGAACCAAGATTTGCCATCACCTCTTTTAACTGTGCTTTTGCAAAAGCCTTAGTTTGAGGTATTGCCTTTGTATGATTTGCAAGGTTCATTAGGTGCTTCAATACATTGTAATTTATAGTTTGCTGTACCTCCTTGCGGTAACTATCTGATTCTTTTGAAAAAAGTGTAGTCTCAACCAAAGTATCTAGCATACCTTCTAACCCCGTTTGCTTATTATCTAAAGCCTTCTGTTGTACTAGCCTGTTTGCTCGTTCTGGATGTAATAGCAAGCTTAATGTCATATCACTAGCTGTTGCCGCTGCGCCTAGTGCATCAAATGCTACTCCATCATTACTTTTGAAACTTTCTCTAGAGCGATAATACCCCTGCGCTCTAGGTGGAAATAAAGCCAATTTATCTTTGGGAATTGCTAGTTCGCTAGCGGTAAGTGTTTTTAAAACACTTTTTAAAGCTCTCTTCTGCTCTTTAGGAGCAAGTGTTTCTGTTACTTTGAGATTACTATCTCCTTTTACAGCATAATTATAATCAAGACCTCCTATCATCTTTACTGCCCCTTCGGTTTGATATCTGTGATAGAAATATAAAGGGACAAAAACATCTTCAAGCATTGAGTATGGCTCGTTTGTACGGATATTATCTATAGAAAAGTTTGAAATTGCACCTTTTCTAAGAACGAGCATTTTCTCTAACTCATCTGCCGCATCTGTTCCGTTATCCCATAGGTGTGCCTTATAATGTGCTCCTCCTTGAGCTCTTGCATCGCTATCTGTAATGTATCGTAATCCGGCCTTTTCTGCGGTAGTAAGTATATTATCAAGAAAGACCTCTTCTGATGTTCCTTGAGGAGCCACTCCGTAGCTGTAGTTAACTGTTACTTTATCCCAAGCTCCTATTCCAGTGGCATAGGCATTAGAAAAGTCTACTTCATCACCAGCCCATGTAAGCGTAGGATGAGGATAATCCATCACACTTGCTCTATTTTCTGTGCTGGCAGCAAAATTATGAGCAAAACCTATGGTATGTCCCACCTCGTGAGCGCTTAGTTGGCGTATTCTAGCTAGTGCCATTTCTAGCATTGGCTTATAATTATCATCTCTTTCGGCAAAAGGCTTATTCATAAGCGCTTGAGCAATAAGGAAATCTTGACGAATACGCAGACTCCCTAAACTTACATGACCTTTGATAATCTCACCTGTACGTGGATCTGTAACACTTGCTCCATAACTCCACCCTCTTGTACTGCGATGTACCCACTGTATCACGTTATATCGCACGTCCATAGGATCTGCATTTTCGGGTAACATTTTTACCTGAAAAGCATCTTTAAAACCAGCAGCTTCATAGGCTTGATTCCACCAGCTAGCTCCTTCTAATAGTGCAGAACGAACAGGTTCTGGAGTACCTGGGTCTAGATAATATATGATAGGCTCCACCGCCTCACTTACTGCTGCCGTTGGGTTTTTCTTTTCTAAACGGTGACGATTTGCATAACGTTTTACAATAGGCTCTTGTATAGGTGTTGCATAATCTAGATATGTAGTTGAGATATTTCCAGCTCTTGGATCAAAACGTCTAGGTGTATAATTATCATCTGGTAATTTTACAAATGAGTAATGTTGCACCACTGTGAGTGCACTCGCATCTGGAGCTACACTTCTTATGTTTCTGCCTGTAGGAGTTCCCTTAAACGTAAGCAGCGCTTCAAACTCTGTATTTTCTGGAAATGCTTTTGTGCGCTCCATATACATAGCACTTCTAGTTTTATCTAATTTATAGGTTCCTTCTTTACTTCGCTTTAATCTAGCTGCCACTCCATGAGTGTCTTCTAGTAAAAATGGTGTGAAATCTATGAGGTACTTCCCTCCTTTTGTTTCCTTAATAGGAAACCCAAACAGCACCGACTTTGCAAATGCTTCCTCTATAGATTTACGCTCTAAGGCGTTATCAGTATTTGCTCGGTATTTTAAATTAGGCTGGACTAATAATAATTTATTACCTGCCTTTTGAAACTTAACAACCGCAGTTCCTCCTAGTTGTCCTCTGTCTATTCCGATATCATTACTTCCTAAACCTGTGCGTAAGGAGTGAACGTATAAAAACTCCTCATCTAGCTTATCTACCTCTACATATACTTTATCCTCGCTTTCATCATAATGAAGGGTGAAGAAACCCTTTTCTGTAACGAGGTCTTTTTTTGTTTCTAAAAATTGTGCGAACGCAGAGCTTGCGACAAGCAAGGTAACGGTGAGAATTAGATATTTTTTCATGGATTGCTGTTAAGGTTGTCTAAGATACGTGTTTAGCTCAAAAAATTAAATCCAAATATCAAAATAGCCAATATCATCGGGCTGAATATAGTAGAGACACACAATACACTCCAAGCTAGCCCCGATTGCCGTGTAAATCCCACAGCTGCCTGGCACAGCCGGCGCGAGGAATTGCAACAGAAAGCGGGAAACCCAGATGCATAATACACAATACCCATATGCTCCAAACAAAAAAAGAGCACCCCAAGGGATGCTCTTTATATATGGAAAGCCTATCGCCAAATAGGACTCATGCGTTCAACATTTTTTGATCATTACTGATTTTCAAAAACTTCCATAATACTGCCAAACTGAGATACGTCTATATCACTTTTGTTAAGTGACTCTGCCATGCGCATCATATCTCCTATATTCATGTCATTACCTAACAGACGAGCTAGAACGAAACCTTTATTCTCATCTGCACCAAAGAAAATTACTTCGTCGATAGCCTCTTCTTCTCCCTTAAAATAAAGGCGCATTTGGCCCATATCTCCAGAAGCTTTCATAAGCTCTTCATAATCATCTGAGGTAAGGATATCTTTTACTTTATCACGCTCAATCTGCATGGCTGCAGTGTCTCCAGATTTTGTTTGATATGCCATAAGATTGATCTTACGCACGGTCTTAAAAACCTTTTGTTGCTCTTCTGTTAATGCCTCTACATTCTTACCCAGCAGGCTTGTAGGTACATCTACAAGAATGAAATCGCCATTCTCCTGATTGTCTACATAATACTCTTGTAAAGACTGCTTATTACTACAACTGGCTAGTGTGACAACAGCTAGCACTGCAGTGATGGTTACTTTTATAAATGTGTTCATCTTACGATTTTTTTGCGTTACCTACTTCTTTAAGAGCATCACTACCTTTAAAGTCTAAATCTTGTGCAAGTTTTGAGATTTGCTTGAGATCAATGTTTCCTGTTACTTGAAAGAATACAGCACGTTTCTCACCTTCCATATCTCCGCTTAAGAACATTACAAATTCTTTTACATAATCTTCACTACTTCCTTCTTTGTAGTAAAATTTTACATTTTTACCATCGTCCTTTACTCTCATTAACTCTTGAAGATTGCTACTTGTAATATAGCTCTTCATCGTACCGCTCATCTGATCCATTACTCCTGTATTTGCACTTGTGTACATCTTTACATTCTCAAGATTATCTACAAGGTTGATATACTTTTGCATTTCTGGGTCAGATGAGTTGAGATCTACTTTACTAAGCAGCTTGAACATCTTTTGATTCATTACAATAGAAGTAACTCCTTTTACATCCTCGTATTTATCAAAAGGACTCTGTGCGTAACTTACTAAGGTTACGAGGGCAAATGCCACTAACATTATTGACTTTTTCATAATATTTTTAATTTGAATTTTTATTTAAATAAAGTGCTGGATGCCTTATCAAATTCTTGTACCACCTCCAGCTGTGTCGTACTTTGATTAATCATTTGGGACATCATCCCAAGTGCTTGTTTTGTTTTTAAGATGGCTAGTTCTTCATTCTCATAGTTAGTAGAAATACTAGTATCTACTTGAGTACTTTGCGTCCATAATACTAACCCCACAATAACTGCTGCAGCAGCACTGGCTGCAAATCTGTAAAGAGATGTTGACCGTTGTTTTTGAGGTAGCACTATTGGTGCATCATATGTTTCCTTTGAGGCAACACTAAATGCCGTAAACATGCTAGTATATTCTTCTAAGCGTGGCGCCACATGATCACTTGTAAAATAAGCTCTCAACTCCTGCTCTTCCTTAAGCGTAGTTGCTCCTTCAAAGTAACCATCTAGTAGCTTCTCTATATTATGAGATTCCATAGTTTCGTTTTTTAATCAATTCTTCTCTTAGTTTTTTGCGAGCTCTAGATAAAGCTACTCTTACAGCAGTTTCATTCATCTCGAGTATCACAGCAATCTCTGCATTATCCATTTGCTCTACATCTCTCATTTGTACAATAAGTCTTTGCTGCTCTGGTAAATCTTCCATGAGTTTAAAAACCCAAGCTACCTCATCTGCAACTTCTATATGCTTACTTGTATTTCCTGAGTGATCTTCATAATTGTTATGAACGATTTTAAGATTATTGCTTCCTTTTGCTTTAAGCTTATCGTAGCAATAATTTTTTGTCATCGTCATCGCAAATGCTTCAACACTTCGATATTTTTTTATGTCGGACCTCTTTGTCCATAAACGCAGTAGTACTTCCTGCGTAGCATCTTGAGCCTCATCGTCAGATACGAGTAACCGCTTTGCAACGCGGTACACTTTATCCTTAAAAGGAGTTACAAGTTTTATGAACGTATGTTGGTCCATCGATTAATTGGTTAGTTATAAGGAAGACGAAGCAGTATTACTTTTGTTACAATGGGGATAAGAATTTTTATTTCGCTTTCGCGAAAACGTGATACAACCACAAACAACTCTCGAATAAAAACAAGAAATCCCGTCTCAATAAAGACGGGATTTCTGAGTAATTATGAAGTAGTAATACTAAAGTGTATTATTTCTTTCCTTTTTGTTGTTGCTCTGCCTGCTCCATCATCTGTTGCATTTTCTTAGCAAATTTACCTTGCTTTTTAGGCTTAGCCTTTTTCACTTCGATTTTTGCTTTAATCTTTTCTTCATCAATGATGAAGTTTTTGATTACCAAAATAATACCAATCGTAAGAAGGTTTGATATGAAGTAATATAAACTCAATCCACTTGCATACTGGTTAAAGAAAACAAGCATAAGTAGTGGAGAGAAATACATCATGTACTTCATCATTTTACTCATATCTGGCATTCCTTCTTGCGTAGGCTGTTGCATTTGCTGGTTACCTGTAGTTAATCTCATTGAGAAGAAAATAGTAACTGCTGCAAGTATTGGGAATAAACTCACGTGATCTCCATAAAAAGGAATTTCAAACGGAAGCTTTGCAATCTCATCATAGCTAGATAAATCATCTGCCCATAAGAAGCTCTTTCCTCTTAAATCAAACGCAGATGGGAAGAACGTAAATAGCGCATAAAACACAGGAATCTGTAATAAAGCCGGTAAACAACCTGCGGCTGGACTTGCCCCTGCTTTGCTATAAAGCGCCATTGTTTCCTGCTGCTTCTTCATTGCATTGTCCTTATGCTTCTCTGAAATCGCTGCAATCTCTGGCTTTAAGATTTTCATTTTAGCCTGAGAAGTATATTGCTTGTACTGTACTGGAGACAGTAATAACTTTATTGAAATAGTCATTACGATAATTGCAATTCCCGCTGGTAAAAATCCAGTTAAGAATGCAAAAAACGGAATTACTAAGTATTTGTTCAAGAACCCAAAGATTCCCCATCCTAATGGCATTGCTTCATCTAGGCCTTGATCATAAGACTTTAGAATAGTATAATCTGTAGGACCATAGTACAACTGCATGGCGTAGTCTATCTCTCCATTTTTTGCTTCTAGCAATACATCAGACTTGTATTCTTTTGTAAAAATAGTTGCCTCATCTCTGTCATCTGCCTCCTTATATAAATCGGTAGATGATAATCTTGCTTCTTTAAATGGAGTCTCAGAAATAAGCATTGAGCTAAAGAAGTGCTGGCGGTAATTCATCCACACAAGATCTTCTTCTATCTCATCGTCATCTCCTGCTGGAGATAACTTATCTGTCTTATCTTCTTCATATTTATAAGTAAGACGTGTGTATCTGTTTTCGTAAGACTGGCTGCGTGCGTGACGCATTCCTTTAAAATCCCACTGCATGCGCATAGGGTTAGACGTATTTAAACGAGAAGAAAGTCCTTGAGACTTCATCCCAAAATCCATCATATAATCTCCTTCTTTAAGCTCATAACGATACTCTAAGTATTCACTCGGAGACACCTTAAGCTTCATAGACAGGACATCATTCCCACCATTTTTTGATAAGGTAGGCTCAAAAAATAAATCCTTTGTATTAAGATTACGATTATCTGCCGTACTAAAGCTTACATTGAATTGGCTATTTCCATCCTTAATAAGGTATACCGGAATTGAGTCAAAAGTACTGTGTTTAAGCAGCTTTACTTCTGTGATATAACCTCCTTTATTACTTACTTTAAGCTCCAATACATCATTTGCAATTGTAGTGGTTGCTCCTTCCTTTGCAGATGGTAGCGAACCAGAGTAAGCAAATGTTCCTAATCTATTTTGTAATGCTACATTACTTAAAGAGTCTGTCGCAATTGCAGGCGTAGCATCCATTACTGGTAGTGAAGCAACATCTTCTTCGGTTTCTTGAAGTTGTTCTGTTTGTGCTGCTTTTTGTGCTTCTATTTCTTCAGGAGTAGGCTTATTAAAATAGATAATCCATACTAGAATCCCTCCCATTAGGAGCATTCCGATAAGAGAATTTGTGTCGAAGTTCTTTTTCATCAATTGTATTTAGGTAGTGTTTTTATTACGCTTTCGCGAAGGCGTGATTTTCTCAAAGCAATTCTGCCTCCATTATTATAATTTATGACATAGTGGCACGCGTACTATCTTGAGCATAACTTACAGCTGCTCTTACAAATGCCACAAATAATGGATGTGGATTTGATACAGTACTCTTATATTCTGGGTGATATTGCACTCCCACAAACCATGGATGGTCTTCTAATTCTATAATTTCTACAAGTCCAGTGTCTGGATTTGTCCCCGTGATTTTCATGCCAGCTTTTTCAAGCTGCTCGCGATATACATCGTTAAATTCATATCTATGACGGTGACGCTCCATAATAACTTCTTCACCATAAACATCACTCACGATACTGTTAGGCTCAAGTTTACAAGCCCAAGCTCCCAAACGCATGGTACCTCCCATCTCTGTGATGTTCTTTTGCTCGTCCATTAAACCAATAACTGGATGCGGAGTATTTGCATCCATCTCTGTAGAGTTTGCTTTTTCAAGACCACAAACGTTTCTACCATATTCTATCACTGCCATTTGCATCCCAAGACAGATTCCTAAAAATGGAATTTTATGTTCTCTAGCATACTGTACCGCTTTGATTTTACCCTCAATGCCACGTTCTCCAAAACCTGGTGCCACAAGAACGCCATCAAGTTTTGCTATTTTATTTTTGATGACATCTGGAGTAATATGCTCACTATGTATACTTTCTATCTTTACTTTCACCTCATTTTCTGCACCTGCATGAATGAACGATTCAAGTATTGACTTATAAGAATCTTGTAACTCCACATACTTCCCTATCAATCCAATAGTAACTGTAGATTTTGGGTTCTTATGTTTTGCAAGAAATTCATTCCATCCAGTAAGCTCTGGTTGTGTTGTATCAGGAAGGTCTAGTTTCTTAAGTGAGATAACATCAAGTCCTTCTTCTAACATAAGATTAGGTACATCATAAATAGTACTTGCATCTCTAGACTCTATCACTGCTTCTTGCTCTACATTACAGAAACGAGCAAGTTTTGCTTTAAGCTCATACCCTAGTTCATGCTCTGTACGACATACTAAGATGTCTGCCATGATACCACTTTCCATAAGTGTTTTTACACTATGTTGCGTAGGTTTAGTTTTAAGCTCTCCTGCTGCTGCAAGGAAAGGAATAAGCGTTAAGTGAATAACTAGCGAATTTTGCTTTCCTAGCTCCCACTTAAGTTGTCTTATACTTTCTATATATGGAAGTGATTCAATATCACCTACGGTTCCACCTATTTCTGTAATAACAATATCATAATCTCCACTTTTACCTAAAATCTGGATACGCTCCTTGATTTCATTTGTAATGTGTGGGATGACTTGAACCGTTTTACCAAGGAATTCTCCTCGACGTTCTTTATCGATAACGCTTTGGTAGATACGACCTGTAGTGACATTATTTGCTTGTGATGTAGGAACATTGAGAAAACGTTCATAGTGACCTAGGTCAAGATCTGTCTCTGCACCGTCATCTGTTACATAACACTCACCGTGCTCGTAAGGATTTAAAGTACCTGGATCAATATTTATATAAGGATCTAATTTTTGGATAGTAACTCTATAGCCTCTGGCTTGAAGTAATTTAGCTAGCGATGCAGCGATGATACCTTTACCTAGAGAAGAAGAAACTCCGCCCGTTACGAAGATGTATTTTGTAGATGCCATTGAAGGTTTTTCTGTAGTTCGTTTACGGGGTATAAAAGTACAAGATTTTAAGGAGACTTTAAGACACTTAACCCGTTTATTTAATCAAAACAAAAGGCAATCCTAAGCTGGATTGCCTTTTGTAATTTAAGTTATGCTTTTTAGAATGCAGCCTACTTATCTAGAGTAATTAGGTGCCTCTTTTGTGATAGTTACATCATGTGGATGGCTTTCATTAATACCACTAGCCGTGATTTTTACAAATTGTCCATTTTCCTTAAGTGCATCTACACTTCCAGCTCCACAATACCCCATTCCAGCTCTAAGACCACCTACAAACTGGTGGATACTCTCATTAAGTTCGCCTTTATATGGTACACGACCTACAATCCCTTCTGGGACTAGTTTTTTAATATCATCCTCTACATCCTGGAAGTAACGATCTTTTGATCCTTGCTTCATTGCTTCTACAGAACCCATACCACGATAAGATTTAAACTTACGCCCTTCATAGATGATAGTCTCTCCCGGAGATTCTTTAGTACCTGCAAGTAATGATCCTAGCATTACACAATCTGCTCCTGCAGCAATTGCTTTAGGGATATCACCTGTGTAACGTATTCCACCATCTGCAATTACTGGTACTCCAGATCCTTTGATAGCGGCTGCACATTCAAGTACTGCGCTAAATTGTGGAAAACCAACACCTGCCACTACACGCGTAGTACATATAGATCCTGGACCAATACCTACTTTAACCGCATCTGCTCCTGCTTCTACAAGATATTTTGCAGCAGCTCCAGTAGCTATGTTTCCTACTACACAATCAAGTGTAGGATATTCTTTTTTGACTGCCTTAAGCACTTCTACCACACCTTTAGTATGACCGTGAGCAGTATCTATTACAATAGCATCTACTCCCGCTTTTACTAATGCACCTGCACGCTCAACAGCATCTCCAGTCACACCTATCGCAGCTGCAACTCGCAGTCTACCATAGATATCTTTATTTGCGTTAGGCTTTAAAGTAAGTTTTGTGATGTCTCTAAAAGTGATGAGACCTATAAGTGTATTACTATCTGTTACTACAGGTAGTTTTTCAATTTTATGATTTTGAAGAATTTCCTCCGCTTGCTGTAGTGACGTTCCTTCGGCAGCTGTAACGAGATTTTCTGAAGTCATTACTTCGCTTACCGGACGATCATTGTTTTTCTCAAAACGTAAATCTCTGTTGGTCACGATACCTATCAATTTCCCAGCGTCATCTACAATAGGAATACCTCCAATGCTATGCTCCTTCATGGCTGCTTTTGCATCGCCTACATTTGATTCAAGAGGTAATGTAACTGGATCGATAATCATTCCACTTTCGGCACGCTTTACTTTACGTACTTTAATAGCTTGCTCCTCGATAGTCATATTTTTATGCAACACGCCTATTCCACCCTCTTGCGCTATAGCAATTGCCATACGGCTTTCTGTCACTGTGTCCATTGCCGCAGAGACAATAGGCACATTAAGTGTGATGTTTCGGGTAAATTTTGATTGTATACTAACCTCTCTTGGAAGTACTTCAGAAAATGCTGGTACTAATAGTACGTCATCGTACGTAAGTCCTTCTCCTAAGATTTTATTCTCGTGTGCAGTCATCGCAATTATTGTTTTAAGAAGTGAGAGTGGATTATTACGCTTTCGCGAAAGCGAATAAACTATAAATCCACGCTAACAATTAATTGCGTGCAAAAATACAGATAATATGTAAACCTTGCGAGTCAAAAATCATATTTAAGAACTGCAACCTATATTATTCAATGAGCACCCTCTAGCTGAAGCCAAAAAATAGTGCGTAATTTATTTAAAGCTCACAGTCGCCATTAAGACTTTCTAAAGAATAATTACAACTTAATCTGTAACGTCGTATAAAAAGTAACCGGTTCTGCTGGTATAATCCCAGGGCCAGGATATCCTGTAGCGCGTCTCGTGAAGTAAGACTCATCTAGTGCGTTATTTAATCCAGCCTCCAATTTGAAACACTTCCAAGTATATGCCGCCGAAATATCTAGTACTCCGTATGAAGGTATTGTTCCCTCTATACCACGCTGATTGTCATTTACATCTTGTGGTGCATTTGACGCATCTGTAAATTGCTCTGTAAGATATGTGTACTGCACACTTCCTGTGAAGTTTTTATATCCAAAATTTACCCCAGTTTTAAAGTTTACATCTGGAATAAACTCTACTTCATTACCCTCTACACCATTTGCATCAGAGCTTAAATATTCTGAGCTTGTAAGCGCTAGGTTTGTAAAGAGCTTAAGTTTATAATTTGATTGGTCTTCAAAAAATGTGTTTTTTATATTCCAATCTGTAAAAAATTCTAGGCCGTAAATAAATGCATCTCCTATATTGCCACGACGTCTCTTTATACTATTATCTGTATCTTCAAAAAGCACTTCCCCTAAGCGATCATCATAACGCACACCAAACAAACTAAAGTCATAAGCAAACTTGTTGTCTATGCGACCCCTAGCTCCTAAGTCAACGGTAAATCCCTCCTCATCAGTTATATTTTCATCAACTACAAATGATGGATTTGTAATTCTAATATCATTGAATGTAACAGAACGATAATTCTGGCTAAAGTTCCCGTACAATTCAACTGCTGGAGATAGATCATATGTTACGCCTGCACCTAACAGTAAAAAATCACGATCAAAAACTCTATTATCTGCTATATCCTCATTTACAAGTAAATTACCCGCTAGGTCAACAACTACATTATTAAAAGAGCCTGCACTCTCTGTTTTGATTTGCTCGTATCTAAAACCTGGAGTTATAGAAAGTCTGTCTGTAATATTAAAGATGTTTTCTCCAAAAATAGCTAGGTTTTTATTAGGAAAATCAAATTCCGCTTGACGTTCATAATTAGGAAACTGCTCTGTAGCAAAATTAAAATCTGCATCAGCTGCCGTAGTTCCAGGACCTTGCTGCTGACTGTTACTTGCATCGTAATACTTGCTTCCTATCAAGAAAACAGCATCCTTCTCTCCTATCTTATATCTCGTAAGCAAGCGTGCCTCTGCTCCCCAGTTTGTAAAGTTGTCCACAAGAAGTTCTCTAGGCTCTTCTAAATCATCTGGCTGTGATACTCTATTGGTTCTAAAACCTACTGCACTACGTTGTGCGTCTAGTCCAAACACATTTAAACTAAAATCTGTTTTATTACTAAAGGCATGGTCAAGGCGCAAAGAATATACTTTCCAGTCTACATCAAACCAATTACGATTACGGTTGCTAAAGTCAGGATCTTCTATAAATTGAGCATCTGTAAGACCTCCAGCCTGCTTTGCTAAATAATTAAACAGGGTCAATTCTCCTGTTATTTTAGTATTCTCACTAAGCTGGTATGCTGCGTGCGCAAAGTAATTACGGCTATTAAACTGAGAATTTGGCCTCCATCCATCTCCTTCTTTATAATTGAAATAAGTGTAATAACTGAATTTCCCCACCGTACCACTTAAACTATTAAAGGAAGTAAGTAACCCATAAGAACCTGCAGTCTGTCTCGATATCAATTCGATTTTCTTGTCTTTTACTGGCTCTCTAAATTTGAAATTTATCAATCCGCCAAACTGTGTCCCGTATTGCAATGATGCAGCACCACGTACTACTTGAATTTCTTTAAGAGCCTCTGCCGGTGGCGTGTAGTAACTCTCTGGATATCCAAGAACGTCTGCACTTATATCATAGTTATTCTGTCTAATATTAAAATTGGCAGAACGGTTAGGGTCTAACCCTCTTCCACCAATGTTGAGTTGCAATCCAGCATCTCCGTTTTCATAAATATTAAGCCCTACTACTTGACTATAGATCTGTCTAGGTGCATTTGCTGCTAGGTTTGCCGTAAGTTGGTCTACAAGCACCACTTCACTCTTTTTACCAGCATAAATTGCTGTTCCCTCTACTTTTTTAAGTGAGCGTAAAGCGAAAATCTTCTCGCGCCGACTTGTAAGCACCACTTCAGAAAGTGATTCACCAAGCTCTTGAAGTGTATAATTCTTAGTCACATTGCTTGTAATAGAAACCTGGTCTTCCACAAGCTCATAAGCAAAGCCAAAAACAACTACGGCATAGTTTCCAGATGGCACATTCTCAAATGAAAAAGCCCCAGAAGCATTTGTGGTAACTACCATATTTGCCTGGCGCACATAGACCTCAACCTCAGGAATACCAGCACCTGTGGCGTCTGTTACTTTTCCTGAAAATGTAAATTGTGCACTCGTAGAAAGAGCACATAAAATCAATAATAACGTACTATAAACCTTTAATTTCATCTGTAAATGGTATAATCCAATTTTTATGAGCAAATGAATCTTCTATTTGCGCGAGATCCATTTTGGGATCAACATAAGCGGTACTTAACCTTCCATTGAGAGCAACATAAGACTCGACGTAGACTTCTACCTCTTGATGACCTTGCCCCTCAAAATGGTCGCGAAGATAGTGAGCATATTCTAAAATAAAGTCTGGCTGGAAACTCATTTGCTTTTCTTGCAGTGGCGTTAAGAAATCTGTGTTATCTACATAAAATCGCTTTCCGCTCACACCGTCTACTATTTTGAATTGTGCATAGCCAGATTTCTCCATAAGCATCACTCTCCATGAGAATCTGTAACCCTCTTCTGTCCAGAATAACTCCCCAGGATATGCTAGATAACGCCATGGCAAGAGTAGTTGGATTGCAAAAAACACTACAACAATGACTAAAGATGTCTTTGCTAGATTAGGATTTTTAGGTGCATAACGCTGTGTAGTTTCTAATAACTGTTGTGGGTATTTTACCGCTTTCGCGAAAGCGTAAATAATCTTTTTATGAAAACCTGCATCAAAGAAAATCAACGCGCTCACTATCATCACATACGGAAACATCCCGATAGGAAATAGCACTCGTGTTAGTACATGGAAAATAATAACCATGACAAATGCGTAAGGTCTCGACTTGCGCCAGACCAGAAAAAATGGAATAAATAAATCGTATCCAGCTCCAAACCAACTAAAGGCATAGTGTACCCATTCTTGACCCAACAAATCGCCTATAAACGGAATATCAAATTTAGAAGGTAACCAGATTTTAAGCGGCATAGCCTTTACAAGCCAGTCGCTATTAAGCTTTGCTAGGCCAGCGTAAACGTACACTATCCCCAGCAGTAGTTTGATACTATCAATTGTCCAGCGAGGCACAAACTGGATGGGAGTAGCTGTACGCTTTCGCGAAAGCTGTAATGCATCAATCGAAAAATAAGAGCCAGCTGGTATGAAAATCATCAGGAAACTAAGCATGCTGATGAAGTAGTAGTGATTGAGATACATGGTTTTATCCATGAGCTCTATGTAAGTAAAGCTTAAAAAGAAGACAATGATTGCCAAACGGTATTTATAACCTAGGGTAATCATGATCGTACTTAACGCACATATCGCAAATAATAAGTAGGTATAATTCCCGAAAGGACGCACCCACTCAAAACCATAAAATGTAAAATGGAAGGATGGCGCAATATAGAATTTTTCAATCCACCCGTAACTCCAGAATCTGATGAGACTAGCTAGCATGAGCAACCCAAAAGACACACGAAAGACCGCTAGTGGTGCGGCCTCTCTTTGTGTATTTAAATATCTTTTGACTTGTTGTATCATCTAAGATCTAATCTCCGTCTGCATCTGCAAAATCAATACTAATGCTCATCGCGCTTACCATATCTACTTTAAGAAGTGGCACAAGACGCTGTACTTCATTATAAGACTCTAAGAATGTAGAAGGAGGATTTTGAGAAAGTTCGCTTTCAAAACTACCTAAAGCCATTACAGAAGCACGTGCAACATCAAACTGATTATTAATAATCGAACTTAAAAATATATCACCTTCAATAGCGTTAAGCTCATCTAGGTATGATGATAAGCTTTCGCCTTGAGCGCTAGTATTATAAGCTGTTCCATTAAAGAAATCTTGAGTTGCATCTAGACCTACTAAGAATAAATCTTTAGAAAGGTTACCTGCATACAGTGCTTCTAGATTGCCAACTTCTACATTACCAGAAAATACGCCTCCAGGAATTCCCATTTTACCAGCACGTAAAAACTTCTCGTAATAGAATATGTAATCATTTACAAAACGATCTGTAGACGCCGTCGCCGAAGCTCCATCGTTTTCTATAAATGCAGCTCTGTAAGAACCTTGCCACTCGCTTAATACTGATGCTGTAAGTTGCTTCATATCTGCAACTACATCATTAAGATATTGCTTGTAAGCAGCCCCTTCTGTTCCATTATAAACTGCAAGAATCGCAGTCTCGTCTGCTCCTAGACCGTATAATAAGTAATCGATTGCTGGAAAACCTTTGGCAGAGCGGTTTGATGAAAGTCCGAAATCATAAGAACCATTATCAATGTTACTCTCTATGGTTGTAACATTTGCTGGGTAAATATTTACGTTAAGACGTAGGTTCACCGTTTCGGCTGGGCCTATTTCAAACATAGAAACTCTTTGCCATGTGGTGTAAGCTTCTAACCATGCGGCACGCACTGCGGTAAGATCACTAGCATCTGCAGTAAATGCTGCTGTTGCGCTTTCTAGCGTATTTACCTTTGCACTAAAGTCTACATAACCTGGCACAATAATATTATCTGCCCAGTTAGTTAGCATCGCGCTACGATCAAAGTCACCTGTGTTATCTGTTCCACTATCGTCTGTTGTAATGGTTGTATCATCACTACCACATGCATAAAAGAACAAAGCAATTGCTATAATTCCAAAAATCTTTTTCATAGTTAATTCTTCTTTTTACCACCAAAAGGGAGCCAATGGGCTCCCTGTTAATAGGTGTTATTTCTTATTAGCTTCCTGCCTGCTCTAATGTGAAGTCAAAACGATCTGTTATCGTAGTTGATATCAAATCAAGGGTTGCTGGTGTAACTTCCCAAAGTCCGTTACCAGCTGTAAGTTGGCTTACGATTCCTTGTACTTCTTCTCTAGATAAGTATGGTGCATCTGTATGAGGGTTACGTGTAAATTGTAAGCTATATACAAATCCAAAACCTTCTGATAGATCATGAAATGCAGTTCCAAAATTACCTGCCTCTATCGCATTTTTACCTTGTTGTAAGTAATAAACTGCACGAATCCCTACTACCTCAGAGATTTTTGTTCTTAAGATTTCTGCTTGCTCATCTCTTAATTCGTAATCCTTTGCAACGATTGCTGCACGACCTAGTTTGAAAGCATCAAAAACATCTTGAGCGATACCTGCAAAGTCTTCATCTCCTTCTACACGACCTAAATATCTGTTTAAAAAGAAATCATCTGTACCTATAGTAGCATTTGCATTTGCTGGATCTGCACTGTTACCAAAAAGGTAACCGAAAGCCTCATCCCACTTGTGCTCCATGTCTGTATAAACTGCTCCTTCTACAAGTACATCTGTATCATTATCTGCTACGTTAGTACCAGCGTCTAGTACGTTTGTACCTAAGTAATTGTTAAGCATTTGATCTACCATAAGTGACCCTATAAGACTCTTTGCAACTACTTGGTTATATTCAAAACCATTTGCTGCAACGTAGCGAGTGCTTTCTCCATCTGCTATTTGACCAGCAACACCTATAGAAGCTTGTGTATTTTGAGCTGGAAATACTTCGTTTATCTGTGTTGTGAAGTGTGACTCTATATATGCTTTGATTTCAGCAGAGGCTGCTGCATTTGTAGAAAAGTAATCTGTAGATGCAGCTACTTTACTTTTTACACTTTTGTCAGACGCATTTAGATCTGCATCCTCAAAAGGGTTGTTCTCATTTGCAAACATGTCTGTTAATGATGCTATAGATGCATTATCAAAATCACTCATCTCACTTACAATTTCTTGTGCCATTGCGATGCGTGTTGTTTGTCCTGAGAAGCTTACAGTGCTTTCTCCATTTCTTTCAAAAGAATAAGTTGCTGGTGCAACTACTTCAATTTCTTGTTCGATTACTGGGCTATCATCATCTTCACATGATGTAAAGGCGATTGTCGTAATTGCTAATGCTATTGGTAAGAAGTTTTTCATTTTTATTTAGACTTAATATAAATAGTGAATTTGTTTACGACGGCAAAAATAATAGTCATTTCTCGTTCTCGCAAGCTTATTTAGAATAAATAAGAATAAGAATGTGTTAAAATTGATTTTTGCTAGCTTTACTGCACCATCATCTCGCTCTGTATCTGGGCTCGAGCTTCTTTTGCCCAATTTTCTAAAAGCTCTTTTTCTTCGTCAGATAAGTCTCCATGAAGCAATGTATATGATTTTAAAGGCATTTCCCCCTCTTCTACTTCTTCTATAAGCTCATCTAGTTTATGGTCTTTTTTCTTGAGGGAATAGTTATTCCACTCTTCCACATCAAAATGTCTTTTACCATCTTCAATGTGATCATTAACCCAATAAGATAAAGGTGCTATATCTGCATACCAAGGATATGTGGTTACACCACTATGACAATCATAACAATTGTTGCTGAATATCGCTCTTACCTCTGCAGGCATATTAGTTTCTGTTTCAAATGCGTCTATAGCGAGATAATTACCTTCTTGCTTATCTGGTCTAATAAATTGAATAACTACGAGCGCTATAAGTGCAATGATTAAAAAGTATCGAAGAATCTTCATAATGTGGTTGTTTGTATTATACGGCAAAAATAATACGTAGTTGAAAAAGAGACAACCTTATCTTTAATTATTCTAAATAAGTTTAAGGATAATAAAGTTTACTTAACATACGCTTTCGCGAAAGCATAAAAAAACCCCTTATCCATACAGATAAGAGGTTTCATAATTATTGAAGAATATAATTAACGTCTTCTTGAGTTTTTATTTCTGCTATCAGAACTTTTACTTCCTCCAGTACTTTTTCCTCGTGCTCCACCATTACGTGAGTTACGACGTCCTTGCTGGTGTCTTGCTTTATTTTCGGCAGCTTCTTTTTTGATCTGCGCTAGTGTATCTGTTGGCTGAAAACCTTCTAATACTTCGCTATGCAGCTTTTCTCCTAAGAGTTTTTCTATTCCTCTTACGTATTCTACCTCATCTACACCTACTAGTGATATTGCTTGACCACTTGCGCCTGCTCTACCTGTACGACCTATACGGTGTACATAATCTTCTGGCACATTAGGAAGCTCATAGTTAATTACATAAGGTAATAAAGGGATATCAAGACCACGAGCTGCGATATCTGTTGCTACAAGTACGCGTACTTTCCCACTCTTAAAACCAGCAAGTGCTTTCACTCTCGCGTTTTGAGTTTTATTACCGTGTATTGCTGCAGATGAAATTCCGTCTTTTTCAAGTTTTTCAGAAAGTCTATTTGCACCGTGCTTTGTTCTTGTAAATACAAGTACTTGATCCCAGTTTCCTTCTCTTATAAATTTGATAAGCATTTCTGTTTTACGAGACTTATCTACTCTATAAGATTTTTGATCTACTTTCTCTGCAGTAGTGTTTTCTGGTGTTGCTTCTACTAATACAGGATTAGTAAGAATGCTACTAGCAAACTTCTTAATGTCTGTATTAAAGGTTGCACTAAAAAGGAGGTTCTGCCTTTTCGCCGGAACCATTTTTAATACTTTTTTAATATCGTGTATAAAGCCCATATCAAGCATACGGTCTGCTTCATCAAGTACTAGAAACTCTACATCAGAAAGGCTTAATAAACCTTGGTTCTGTAAATCTAATAATCTACCAGGAGTGGCAACTAGAATATCTACTCCTTGACGTAAGGTGCGTACTTGTGGGTTTTGGTTCACTCCTCCAAAGATGACCATAGATTTGATATCTACGTACTTACTGTACTCTAATACATTCTCTTGTATTTGTGCAGCAAGTTCTCTTGTAGGCGTAAGCACAAGTGCTCTTATCTTACGGCGTCCTTGTCTTGGGTTATTTATGAGCCTATGGATCATAGGCAATGTGAATCCTGCAGTTTTTCCTGTTCCGGTTTGTGCACTTGCAAGAACATCTTTGCCTTGAAGTACTACTGGAATTGCTTTTTGTTGAATAGGTGATGGCGTTGCATAGCCTTTTTCGCTCACAGCTTTGAGCAGGGCATCAGAGAGCCCTAAAGATTTAAATGACATATAAAGGTTTTGTGAAATGACCTATATGTAGTCACTTCCTTAAAGCGCGAAGGTAGGGCTTATTTAATTAGTTACTCCGCTATTAGTAAAGTGTTGTGACTATATGCCTTCATTACACAAAAGGATTTGCGTGTCACTAGCGTTTCCAGAATTTTAAACGCTTTTTAAGTCGTTTCTTTTTATAAAATGCTTCTTGGAAGTTTTGTACCGCTGCTAGCATGGCATCAAATACTTTTTTCTCATTATCACCACTCTCTGCTGCATAAGCACCAGCCATTACTGCAATATCCTCTGGACGCGGAGATAAACGTGCAAAATTATTCATACGTGTCTCAAAATCCATAGGGCCAAATTTCATCCTATTAAGATCGACCAAGTAAAAATCATAGCCTTTATCTGTGATAACAATGAGCGTATTACCTAGAGAGTGATCAAGAAAGTGTATTCCCTTTTCATGTAAACTATACGTAAACCTTGCAAAAGCACTTAGTATATCTTTATTCCCTAAGTAAGGAGATGCTTCACATAGCTCTCTATAAGTGAGATCATAGTTGAGATGATTGCTCACATAAAAACTTTGCCCAAATAACACTCCTTCTTCTTCAAAATAAGCAATGGGTTGTGGTGTAAGAATTCCGTTTTCTAAAAGCTTATGAGCATACTCAAAAGATCTCGCTGCTTTTGAGCTACGTAGATATTTGTAAGCTATTCTATTAACAAGATTAGGAACCTTAAAAGACTTCACATTAATCATCCTTCCTCCTACTTCAAAAAGCTTTAAAGAATTGCGCTTGCGCTCATCAAACTTCTTACCCGAAGTATCAAAATCTGTGATACACTGCTTGATTGCTTCTGTATCACCCTTAAATTTTTTTGAGAAAACTATGTTCACAGATATGAGTTAGTTAAGATGGTATTTAATGTCGTTGCGTTAGAAATTTATAAGAAGTCGCTCTTACGATTACAGTTGCTTACTATAAAACATCAATACATTATATCCCGCAAATATATAAAATTGCTATCCTTCCCTTTACAAAGTGCCTTAGAGTATACTAATAAAAAAAGAATAGGTTATTTTTGCAGTTAAATTTATTTGATGAAACAAGAACACGACGCAGCACTAGCCGTTTTAAAAAGAGGTGGCCTTATTCTTTACCCTACAGATACTGTATGGGGAATAGGTTGTGATGCTACAAACCCAGATGCCGTAGATAAAGTATATGCACTTAAAAAGCGCGCAGAGAGTAAATCTCTTATCTGTCTTGTAAGTGATTTTAAAATGCTTAACCAGTATATTGAAAATATTCCTGAAGTAGCATATGACATACTTAAATATGCAGCAAAGCCTACCACAATCATCTATGATGATCCTATACGTGTGGCAACTAACGTGATTGCACCAGATAACAGCACTGCCTTTAGAGTATGTCGTAATCAGTTTTGTAACTTTTTACTTAAAAAGTTTAGAAAACCTATCGTTTCTACAAGCGCAAATGTAACTGGAAAGCCTACTCCTCAAAGTTTTAGTGAGATTTCTCAAGAAATTATAGACGGTGTAGATTATGTAGTGAATTTAGATCGTGATCGCACATCAACTAGACCTAGCGCAATTATAAAACTTACAGAAGATGGTAAAGTAACCATCATTAGAGAATAATTCATTTAAGTACCTACTTTTAATTAAGTAAGCCTATCTCTATTTTTATAAAAATATGCTTGGCATGATCTCGCTTTCGCGAAAATGTGCCAAATCCACACCTTTACCTCTATTTAAATTCTAGTAATGAATCTAAAGAACGCACTCTCCCTTCCTATCTTTAACACCATTTCTAATGCCGCAGATGCACTTGAACTAGAAACCTACGTTATAGGTGGGTTTGTGCGTGATTACCTTTTAAAGCGTAATAAAGAAGTAAAAGATATTGACGTTGTAGCTGTGGGTAGTGGTATTGCACTTGCGCGTAAAGTATCGCAAATTTTACCAAACAAACCTAAAGTACAAGTATTTAAAACATACGGTACTGCTATGTTACGTTCTGGTAATATGGATATTGAGTTTGTAGGTGCTCGTAAAGAATCTTATGCTACAGACAGTCGTAATCCCGTAGTAGAAGATGGCACACTAGAAGATGACCAAAACCGTCGTGACTTTACTATAAATGCACTTGCTATTAAACTCAATGATAACGGTTATGGCGATGTGATTGATCCCTTTAATGGAATAAGCGATCTTGAACGTAAGATTATAAGAACGCCCTTAGATCCAGATATCACATACAGTGACGACCCACTTCGTATGATGCGTGCAATCCGTTTTGCTTCACAGCTAGACTTTATGATTGAGCGCACGTCGCTAGAGTCTATCACTAGAAATGCAGAGCGCATTAAGATTATCACGAACGAGCGCATTGTAGATGAGCTTAATAAAATAATGTTGAGCCCTACTCCTTCTAAAGGTTTTTTACTGCTGGAAAAAACAGGACTACTCCCATATATCTTACCGGAGCTTATGGCTTTGAAAGGTATTGATGAGATAGAGGGACAAAAACATAAAGATAACTTTTACCACACACTAGAAGTAGTAGACAACATCTCAGAACATACCGATGATCTCTGGCTACGCTGGGCTGCATTGCTACATGATATAGGAAAGGCGCCAACGAAGAAGTTTTCAAAAAAGGTGGGCTGGACCTTTCATGGGCACGAGTTTGTAGGCTCAAAAATGGTCTACAAATTATTTAAACGTCTCAAAATGCCATTAAATGACAAAATGAAATTTGTCCAAAAAATGGTACTTATGAGTTCGCGACCTATCGTTATCTCAGAAGATCATGTGACAGATAGCGCTGTAAGAAGGCTCATTTTTGACGCAGGAGATCACATTGAAGATCTCATGACGCTATGTGAAGCAGACATCACCACAAAGAACCCAAAACGCTTTAAGAGGTACCACAACAATTTTAAAGTAGTACGTGAGAAAATGAAAGAGGTTGAAGAGCGTGACCACGTGCGCAACTTTCAGCCGCCAGTTTCTGGAGAGGAAATCATGGAAGCTTTTAATCTTAAGCCAGGTCGTGAGATAGGGATACTTAAGGAAGCAATTAAAGAGGCAATCTTAGAAGGTGAAATCCCAAATGAAAAGGAAGCTGCCATTGCTTTTATGATCAAAAAAGCAAAAGATATAAAACTCATTAAATAGAGAACGTCTTCATCCAACTAAAAAGCCCTTAGCATATCGTAGATATACTAAGGGCTTTTTAATGACAGTGAGTTAAGTTTATCCTATTTCACACGTCTTGTGACTTCCATCACAGTATGGAGGATTCTTTGTCATCTTACAGTTACATAAGTATGCTGTTCCTGTCTTTTCTGCTTCAAAACGTAAGCTAGGCGTACTTTCTGCTCCTTTATGTCCTCCGTCGCAAAAAGGTTGCTTCTCAGAGTGACCACAAGTACACCATGAATATTTCTTTCCTTCTTCTAGCTCTACTGCTATTGGTGCAATACCTGCTACTTTTTTATTGTCTTCCATAATTTATTAGATAATCACCTCAAAAGCTGGTGATGATTTATATTTTTAATTTGTAGCGACTTCAACTATCTCTTCGTTATCGCCTATTACTTCACTACTCTTCTGGAACATACCAATTGTATAGTCAAGTAACTCTTTATCTCCTCTACCTCCATGTCCAGGAATCACTTGTAAGACATTTGGATAACGATTTTGTAAAGTAATTACCGTGTTTGCCCACTCATCGAGATTTGCATCTGCGAGATTTCCTTTAGTTCCATCTAGTGGCTTTATCATACAACCACCTAGTAAAATATCTGATGCTGGTATGTATGCAATAGAATTATCATCACTGTGAGCAGGTCCTAGATACTCCATTACAATAAAATTTTCGGCTATCTGTATGCTGTCTTTTTGTGAGAAAGGATTACTTATTGCTAAAGAATCTTTAACTAGTAATGCTGCTGTTTTGGTAGATGCGTAGGTGGGTATTTTTGCTTTCGCGAAAGCGTTAATACCACCAGCACCATCTATATGGGAGTGACTCACTTGCACCCCTTTTATAGTTGCCTTTAAGTCTTCTTGTACAAATGTGATAAGCTGCTCAGAAAGCGTATCATTAAGAGGTGTGTCAAAAATAAAAGCTTCGTTTCCTTCTACACGTATGTAACCATTACAAGGAATATAACCACCATAACTATCTTTTAGATAAGATATGTGTATGTAATCTTGCTCTGATAATTTTATGATCTCCAAAGATCTTACATATGGTTCTGGATCATACTTACTATTATCAAAACAGGAGTTTAATAGTAGTACGGCTAGACAGATCCCTAACATCTGTAGTAGTCGACACATTTTTTACTTATTTACGTTTATTTCTTTTGTTATAGTTCTTATCTCCCCTAGTCTTAGGTTTCTTATATTTTTGGGCTATTTCCCTTCTATAAGCACCACCTAAATTGACCTTAGAGTTCTTTTCACTTTTATCATGAAAAGCAGGCCCTGGAGCATCGTCATCATTTTTATTCCATCGATGCGGATTAAAAATTTCTTTTGCTTCTGGGCGTTCCTCTGGAGTTAGTTCTTTAGAAATCGCGACATCTTCTGGCAATGGTTGAATAGCAACCTTTACTCCCATTAATGCTTCTATCTCTGCTAGGTATTCATCCTCTTCTGGAGTACTAAAAACAATAGAAACTCCTTCTTTTTGAGCACGACCTGTACGACCTATTCTGTGCAGGTAATTTTCTGGAAAACGTGGCGTGTTGATGTTGATTACATGTGTAATATCATCAATATCAAGACCACGTGCCATTACATCTGTAGCTACCATCATACGTACCTTCCCTTTTGCAAAGGATTTAATACTATTGATACGGTAGTTTTGCGTTTTATTTGAGTGTATAAGATCTACATCACCCGGAAAAGCCTCTTCTAATTTTGAATAAAGCCTGTCTGCCATACGTTTATCACGCACAAATAATAGCACCTTAGGATACTTATTTGAAAATGCAAGTTCTTCTAATAGGAAGTTCACCTTCGTATAAAAGTTAGGCATTTTATAGCCTATTTGTGTAATGTTTTCTAGCGGCGTACCACTTTTTGCAACCTTAATAAATTGAGGCGCGCTAAAGTAATCTTTTATAAGTGCATCTACATCTTCTGTCATCGTTGCACTAAACATGATATGCTGGCGACGCTTAGGTAGAATATCAAAAATATTCATGAGCTGCGGTCTAAAACCTAGATCAAGCATCACATCTACCTCATCAATCACCACTTTCTGGATACTTTTGAGTTGTAATACTCTACTCACTGCAAGGTCATAAAGCCTTCCTGGTGTAGCAACCACAATATCTTGGCCTTGAGCAATAAGCGCTTTTTGAGTATTAATATTTGCACCTCCATATACACCAGCAACGCGCACATCAATGTACGTTGTAAGCTTTTCTAACTCACTTACAACTTGCAGCACTAATTCTCTTGTAGGGACAAGGATAAGCACACGCGGATTCTCTTGGCGAGAATATGGTAGTGTTCTAAGTATAGGAAGTAAGTACGCGTAGGTTTTACCCGTACCTGTTTGTGCAATCCCAACCACATCTCCACCAGACATAACTGGAGCGAGTGCATCCACCTGTATAGGAGTAGGTTGAGTGAATCCCATATCGTCTAGGGCATTCCACAAAAATTTATCGAGATTGAGGTCTTTAAAAGTCATAGCTATAGACGCGAAAATACCTCTTTTTTAAAGATTGACAGTACTTTAGAGCGTATTATCGGCTTAAAAGTATATCATTTGTGGGTATTACCTCGTTTTAGAATTTGGTCACACAAGAAATAATCAGCAATCTTCTTTTGGGATAGAATTTTCAGAACTATACTAAGTCTCAATAATGAAACTATAACACATAAAAAAAGCACTCACGATGATGTGAGCGCTTTGGTGTATGTACGCTTTCGCAAAAGCGAAATCTTATAAATCCCTCTTGTTAAGTAAGGCAAGACTTGCATAAATAAATATGAATATCCATACAGATACAATGGCAATCTCGTGGAAATATACCGTGTAATCTGAAAGTACATCTGCCTGAATCTGATTTGCTGCAGACTGTACTACGTTTAATCTTGTAATAGGTTGTTCTATAAGATTACTCATAGACTCTAGCGGTAAGAACTGCGTTACATTACTGCGTAAACCTTCCATGTCATACTTCTCTTGAAAGAACAAGCACACTAATTGCACTACGCCTTCAAAGAAATACCACATCAATAAAAATCCTAACGCAAAAGCCGAACGCTTTATAAGTATCCCTAAAAAGAGACAAAATGAAAAGAATGCAACTAGCTTGATGAAAAATGCTAGTAAGTACTCCATATCAGAGAAAACGATAGATGCCTCTGTAAAATCTGAAAATGCAAAGCCTAAAATAAGACTCATTACTGCTACAAATATGGTAGACACTGCCGAAAACACAACAACTGTAAGAAACTTAGAGAGTATAAACTCCTTCTTACTTAATCCATCTATAAGGTTTTGCTTGAGTGTTCTATTACTATATTCATTTGCCGTCATGGAGACAATCACCACGGCAAGAAAGAACTTAAGTATTGCCGCAACGTAGGTATTAAAATGCCAGATGTAAGGAAAATTAAATATACCCTGATCTGCTAGTCTAAACTCGGCTCCAAAAAGATTAAACTTTATAGAAGCGAGCAATGCTATTGCCGAGAGTAGAATGAAATAGCCTATAATGAGTACTCGCGACGTTTTACTGTGCTTGAGTTTATGATATTCTATGGTAAGTAGTCGTAACATCTGGTTGGTTAGTTTTTAGTTAATTCAAGGAATTGCTCTTCAAGGCTTTCTTTACGCTTCACTAAGTGCGTAAGTACAATTCCTTGCTGGTGTAGTTGGGTATTTAACGTTTTCGCGTCAAGCGGATTTGTTAAAAATCCCGTGAGAAGATCATCTTTTATACTTACTTCTCCAAAGTCTGAATGACTCTCTAAGTACGTTTTTAATAGCGCAAGATTATCTGAACGTAGCTCAAAAAATCCGTGACTTGCATTCATGGCATCTACTCGTCCAGCATAAAGTTTTACTCCTTTACGTAAGATCACGACATGCGTACATACTTTTTCGACCTCGTCTAGTAAGTGAGAAGCTAAGAGAATGGTAGTTCCTCCTGCTGCAATGTTTTTTATAATCTCTCTTATCTGGTGTATTCCTTGAGGATCTAAACCATTAGTAGGTTCGTCAAGAATTAAAATCTCTGGATCATTAAGCAATGCAGAAGCAATAGCAAGACGCTGTTTCATCCCAAGGGAATACGTACTGAACTTGCTGTGCATACGATCTAGCAGACCTACGATAGTAAGTTTTTCTTGAATTTTATCTGGTGAGACATCTTTAATCTTACAAACTAAAGCAAGATTTTGTGCCGCTGTCATGTATGGGTAAAAATTAGGACGCTCTATAATTGCTCCTACTTTCTTTAAGGCATTGTGTGTAGTGTCTGTCCCGTCAAACCAGTGAAAGGTTCCTGCCGTGGGATTTACCACATTGAGAACCATTCCTAAGGTCGTAGATTTACCACTTCCGTTAGGTCCTAGAATTCCGTACACGTTTCCTTTTTCTATCGTAAACGAGAGATCATTTACCGCCTTCACATGGCCGTAATGCTTCGTGAGATTGTTAATTGTTAAAATAGTTTCCAATATCTTGGTTGTTTTTTGATTGCTAGTGTTTACAAGACGTCTGTCTCCGGTATTTGTTACAAGCCTTTAGTATCTTTACTAAAAAGCATACACCCCTATGGAGAAAAAGTTAATGTCAAAGAAGAAACCTTCTTTCCCTGTAAATGAGAAGCTCCTTGCTTATTTAGACAATTACGGAAGGACTACTAAGGTTTCTATTTCTTATGAAGATCTTTTACGCTTTTCTGGTGGTATTACTGTTTATGATAAGGAAGATAATGACACGCTATGGATACGCGTGTACTATCCCGAGTTTGAACAAAATGAAATTGAATATAATCTCAAAAGTATATATACCCAACTCCACTCTGATGGTAATGAGAATATTTTTGACTATTTAAAAATAGCCGGCATAGACTACTGCACCTTTGGAAACTCTAAGCCTTTTCGCATCAAAGTATTAAATGTGTACAATAATAACTATGTATACTTTTATGTAAAACAGGCAGATGCAAGTAGAATTTATGGGCTAGAACTAGAACACATACTTTCTCCTAATAGGATTAATTTCTTAGTTTATAAAAACACTCTTATTGAAGAACATATTGCCGGTATTCCTGGTGACGAATTTATAAATGAGCATCTTAAGGAGTGTGATGACCTAGGGCTTGCCCAAATAGCAAAGGAGTTTGTAAAGTTTAATGAACGTTGCATGATCACGCTCTTAGGAGACATGAGATCGTATAATTTTGTAATTATACCTACACACGATTTTGATCTAGTGCGTTATAAAATACGCGCGATAGATTTTGACCAGCAGTGTTATGAAGGTAACTTTAAAGTCTACCAACCAGCAATTTTTAAAGAAAATATAAAACTTGTAAGGCTTGTTGCAAAGCGCTTAGACAACCGCTCCATCGAGCAATATCGCAATGAAGAAAGAGCTTTACTAGCAAAGCGAATCATAAATGGTAAAAAACGCCTCACAAGATTACTGAGAGTAATGGCAACTGATAATATCTCACCACGCGACCATGTCAAGCAATTGAGAGCAGATATTTATGACTTTACAAACGATATGAAATTTAGACGTGCAGCAAATATGGGAGCTATACTGAGAGCAGCCTTAGAATTTGTAAAACGTAACTATGAAGACATCAGTTTAAAGAGAATTATAAAAGATATATAACGCTTCAAAAACTAACGACATAAAAAAAGGGTAGCACTGTGTGCTACGCTTTTTTTTTATATCAGAACTGGTTATTACTATTTCTGTTCTTTATTAAAGTACACTAAGTAATAGTACATCTGTTTTTCTTCGTCCCATCCTTTTTCAACAAACTTCTCTGCGCTTTCTCCATTGATAAAATCTAGTTTTATCTGGATATTAGTATCAAGATTAATAACACTCTTGATCTTCTTACGCTGTGCTGTTACCGCTTTGTTGCTTATAGAAAAATCGGTAAGATCCTCTATTTTATATTTTGGAGATTGCTCTGTTTTATAGTTTCTAAACTCAGGTATTAAATCTGGATTTTCAATCACCTCATTCATAAAAGCAGACTCGTCAAAGGTATCGTTCTTTGCAAAGTGATTTACCGCACGGTTCATAAAAAGAACTTCCTCCTTCTTATCCTCTGCAGGTAATACAACGTCTTTTGCAAAATCTTGACAGAACTTCAAGTACTTTTTAGTGTAGAAAGTCTCATCTTCAAAAATCTCAACTCCTAAGAAATTCTCTAGCCAGTACTTTGTATCATAGCGGTTAGAATCTACAGAGAGTACTTTATACCCCTCCTCTTCTTTATGATTAAAAATCAAACACCCTTTATCTAGTTTGTTAAGATTAATCCCTTGCTCAAGAATCATCTCTAGGTTTGTCCCGCTTTCGCGAAACTGTAAGAAATCCTGTTTAAGTTCGCTCTTAAAGATTCCTATCGCATCTGTTTTAATATTATCAATCTGCACACCATCTAAGTGTACGATGTATAACTCTCCTGGTTTGATATGCGGGTGATCACTTTGTGCATAAAGATGCTTTGCGATATCTTCAGAAAGTAAGTGTGTACCACTTGGATTATCAAATATTTTCTTGGCTAGACTAAAAAGCGTGTTAAACTCTATATCTTGCTCATGGAAGAATTTATAATAATTCTCCTCTTTCTCACGAAAAGGCTTAAAGAAAAACTCCTTAATAAGTGGTGTAAGTTCGTCACTTAATGGATACGGATCTTGAGATACAAAAAGCCCTTCTGCTTTACCTTTATTTCCAATACGGTGAATGGAAAGTGATTCTATCTGGGCACTGTATAAGTTTATCATTTGTAGGTATAGGTTGTTAATTATGAGCTTGCAATGGCAGGCTCAAGGTACTACGTAAAATTTAAAGCAAATTAGTTCCAGTTTTCATCAAAACTAAGATCGTCAAAATCGTCGATGTTATAGTCGTCATTAAACTCATCATCATCATCGTCTTCTGCTCCTAGCTCCTGATCTTCCATTTCAAACTCTGGCGCTTGATCTGGCACTTGGCCTTGTACATACATCAAGTTAGGATACGTCATGCCATCTTCTGGCTCTGTAATTTCAGCCAGTTCTACTAGAAAACGCCACATATTCAAAAAGTCATACACATAGATAAGACGCGTCTGATGTTCTCCTAAAAGACCATCTAGCGAAGTCTCATTCATAATACGTAGCTGGCTCTCACCTTCTCCCATATCAAATTGTGCAAACTCCTCTCCTTGCATCCAGGTTTCATCACTTAAGTAAAAAGCGGCAACCTCTGCTCCATCAAATCCAAAAGACTGATTTATAGCATTATGTAAATCTTCTAAAGTATCTGTTGCTTCAATTTCAAGATCGCGAAAAACGTCTTCTTCTGTGTCTAGAATTGCTCTAAAACGGTAAATCATTGTAAAAATTTTAAGATGGTAAAGATAATTGGTTTTAAACAACTACGCAGGAGAGAGGGCTTCCCTTTTTGGGAAACTTTCTAACAATACGTAGAATTGTGCGCCAAATAATAATGACGACACTACAAGGTGTAAAGGTTGCGTACCAAATGGAAAATCTATGTAGTACATAGCAATCCCAGTTACTACCTCCAGCCCTATAAAAATAAGCACCCAGTTAAGTAACATAGTATGACCTAAAAATAAGCTTCTATTACGCCAGAAAATATAAAGATTCAATAGCGTCACAAGGATAGAAAAAGATCTATGCACATAAAACCATATAGTTGCAGGATCCAGCCACAAACTCTTAGCCTCATAGCCTACTTCAGCAACGCGCTCATCTACATATTGTCTCACTTGCGTTCCTAGGGCTATCTGCACAAGTGTGAGTAAACTTGCTATGACTATTAAGTTTTTAAAGCGTGGGTCATAAATACGCTTTCGCGAAAGCGTATCCTGTACACCTTCCTTTATCTGAGATTTCCACCATAAGAATAACAATAAGGCTACAATAAATAACGCCGCTATCATGTGAATGGTAATCTTAACAGGAAGTAAATTTGAATCTACCACTTGCTTACCAAGCCACGCTTGAAAAAGCATGAGAGGTAACACCATGAACGTGGCAAAAATGAGCCATTTATTACCCTTCCAATACCAGAAAGCTAGAATAACCATAAGTAACATAGGGATTCCTGCAAGTGCAGTTACAAGTCTGTTTATATACTCTATCCAAGTATGCCACACATTAAAACTAGCATAATCGTGCTTATCATAGGTATCCCAGTTTGCTTCGTTGAAAGTCTCACCAGAAGTAAAATCTGTAGGAGCAATACGCAAGGATTCCTCTAGTATGATTACTTGTCCATCTTCATAAAGATGGTTAGGCTCCCACCGCAGCTCGCTCTCCTCTGTAGGAGGTACTAAGTACCCAAAACACTGCGGCCAGTCTGGGCAACCCATACCGCTTCCCGTCATACGTACGACCGCCCCTGCGATGATAATGAGGTATAAGAAAATGATTGATATTTTAAGCGCGCGTCTGTACCACATATGTACTCTTTTTAAGAGCTGCAAAAATACGAAACGACCTTATTTTAAATCTCGTTTGGTGTTCAAAATAGTTGAAAATTAGAGGTGCAAACGTGCTACGTTCAAAACTCTGTTAATAACGATTGAGAGATTATATTAAACTTAGAAAACCAGAGTGTTATATTTAAATAATTAATTAACAGATATACTTGGATCTCTAATATAACATTACACTTATATTGTTTAGAAATCAGTGAAACTAACGACAAAGATGAAAATTAAATTTTCAGAAAGATTAGGGATATTTAAACCTAGAATAACAATACCTAAAGACCAAATGCCCGATGACTTGCGAACGACAATGTGGTCAGTAGTTTGTGAAGAAACGTTTGGGAAATTATCAAACAGATCGACATATGGTGGAGAGTTTTCCGATTTATCAGATTTCTATCGTAAGTTATGGAGAGATTTTTTTAAAAAACCTATTGATAACCTACTTATTTCAGATGGTGTAATATATCCCGATGATGCCTATAAATTTATTCGTAATTGGTTTTTTAGCGCTCAATGGTATGAGGTATATGAATATTTAGAATTCTGTGCTGAAGAGTTTGAAGAGGAGTTCGTTAGAGTCTGTAATCCCTACTTAGAAAGAGAATTATCTGGTTTTAGATTTGTAGGCTTAAATCTTTTAGAAATTGATTCTGTAGAAGAGATAAATGAAATTGAAAATGCTCTAAACTCGGGAGTGAATTATAGACCTGTTGTAGTTCATATTGAGAGTTCATTAAAACTATTAACCGATAAAAGAAATCCAGATTACAGAAACTCTATAAAAGAATCCATTTCATCTGTCGAATCTTTATGTAAAATCATTACTGGAAATAATACTACAACATTAGCGCAAGCATTAAAGTTACTAGATAAAGAAAACCCTATTCCAAAAAGTCTTAAATCTGGATTTAGTTCAATTTACGGCTATACGTCAGCAAGCGGAGGAATTAGACACGGTTTGTTAGATAATGATATTTCTCCTGAGCCTGAAGAAGCTAGATTTATGTTAATAGCTTGTTCAGCTTTTGTAAATTATCTAATTACAAAAAACAATAAATATAAATCGTAACTATGTACCCAAAAGCTATTAGATATATAGTTCTCCTTTTTCTCTTAAACTTCATAATATTAGTGAGTAATATTGTTTATAGGGATCCTTTTGCCTCCGTGATATCTGATTTAGACTATTCAAAATTATTCCTATTTCTAAGCGGTATTGGTTTAATGATATTTGTCATTTTATCATCGTCATACAAAGAATTTAGAGTATTAATTATAATCGCGTCCGTTTCATTTCTATCCTTATCAATATTCTTTAATCTGAGATTAGGAAAGGTCAACTTTAACCGAATTCAATGCAACGAAAGCCTTACAGAGTATTATGATTATTTTGAGGTTGATTCGTGTGTGGAAATCACAAAGAAATTTAAGCAGGATGTAATCAATCAAGAGATAAAGTACTTTCAAAGAGAATACAACCGAAATAAGGAGTTTGAAGAAAGAATCAGAGATCAATATGGAATAAAGTTAATAGGAGAAAACTGCACACAATTTACTGCTATGCAGTGCTACAATGAGCTTGTTAAGGATTATATCGCTAAGAAAGAAGAGTAATACAAACCACTAATTATTTTCGCGAAAGCGTAATAACCCACAAACAAAAAAAACCTGCTATCAATAGCAGGTTTTTTATTCTATAAATCTAGTGGTGACTAGATATGTAATGCGCGATCTTCGGTTGCGGCTAGTGCTGCTTCTTTTACAGCCTCTGCATACGTAGGGTGTGCGTGGCTCATGCGTGCAATATCTTCTGCACTTGCACGGAATTCCATTGCGGTTACACCTTCGGCAATTAAGTCTGCTACACGAGCTCCTACCATATGTACTCCTAGTACCTCATCTGTTTCCTTGTCTGCAAGGATTTTTACAAATCCGTCGGTATCTCCACTTGCGCGGCTACGTCCTAGTGCACGCATAGGGAACTGTCCAGACTTGTAGGCTACACCAGCTTCTTTAAGTTGCTCCTCAGTTTTACCTACAGAGGCAACTTCTGGCCATGTGTACACAACACCTGGAATTAAATTATAATCGATGTGAGGTTTTTGACCTGCCATGATTTCGGCAACGAGTGTTCCTTCTTCTTCGGCTTTGTGAGCAAGCATCGCTCCTTTTATCACGTCACCTATTGCATAAATGTTTGACACATTAGTTTGCAAGTGCTCGTTTACCTCAACTTTTCCTCTCTCATCTGTTTTAATACCAACGGCATCAAGATTAAGACCATCTGTATAAGCACGACGTCCTACGGCTACAAGCACGTAATCTGCCTTAAACTCAACTTCTTTACCTTTCTTATCTGTGGCTTTTACAGTAACCTCATCTCCGTTTCTCTCTACAGCAGTAACACCGTGAGAAAGTGCAAATTTCATTTTTTGCTTCTTGAAGACTTTAAGTAGTTCTTTACTTTGCGCACTATCCATAGTAGGGATTATGCGATCCATATACTCTACTACGGTTACTTCTGCACCTAGACGCTTGTATACTTGTCCAAGCTCAAGACCTATCACTCCTCCACCTATGACAACAAGGTGCTTAGGTACTTCTGGAAGTTTTAACGCCTCTGTAGAAGTAATGATACGTTCTTTATCTAGTGTGATAAAAGGTAATGTACTAGGCTTAGAACCTGTGGCAATAATGGTATTTTTTGCCTCAATAGTTTCGTTCTTTTCTCCTGTGATATTGATGTGTGTAGCATCTTTAAAAGATCCTACACCTTGATATACGTCTATGCTATTTTTACCCATCAAGAACTCGATACCCTTTGTAGTAGTATCTACAACACCTTGCTTACGCGAGATCATTTTCTCTAGGTTAAATTTTACATCACCTACCTCGATACCGTGCTCTTCAAAGTGCTTGATGGCATCCTCATAGTGGTGTGATGAGTCTAGAAGCGCCTTAGAAGGGATACACCCTACGTTAAGACATGTTCCTCCTAGTGTACTATATTTTTCTATAATTGCAGTTTTCATTCCTAGTTGTGCACAGCGTATTGCTGCAACATACCCACCAGGACCAGAGCCTATAACGGCTACATCGTATGAACTCATAATTTGTTTTTTAAAAGTTACACAAAGATACAAAGAGCTGCGAAGTTAGATAGATAATGGGTCGCTCTTTTTACTCGTAAAATATGTTGCTTTTGAACTATTGTACATAAAAAAAGCCCTCTAGTGAGGGCTTTCCTGTTTTCGCGAAAGCGAAAAAGTACAACTTACATTGCTCCCCATTCTTTAAGAGAGTCCATGTTCATTTTTACATAATCTTGATTCTTTGCTTCCTTTGCTCCTTCTAGAGATGCTTGTGCAGCTTTGATAGCACCTTTCTTGTTACCCACTTTTGCAAGTAATAAAGACTGCTGGCGTAGTTGCCAGAATTTTGGCTCCTTAGTCATAGACATTGCTTTCTCCATGTACGTATTTGCCTTTTCTAGAGATTGACCAGTGCTTGAAAGATATACTGCAGCAGCATAATAATCATTTACTCCTGGTCCAGCCATGATTTTATCAATCTGAGCCATTACCGTCTCGTTTGCTGGTACATTAAAAGGTACTGCAACATATGTTTTATCCCACTGCATTGTTAAGTGTGCACCCTCGTTAGTAATATGGTTGATTCCCATAGTAAATGACTCTGCAACCATGTTACTCATTTGTACTTTTGCTGTAAACGTAGCTGCTACTTTACTATCATCCCAAGTTGCTGGAGTTCCCCAGTTGCTTGTATCATTATAAAAATATACTTCCCATGCATCTTGCGTAGGCTTAGTAAATACAGCATAAGAACCTGCTTTAAGTTCCTTCCCTCCTACGGTTACTGGAGTAGAAAAGCTTACCGTAGTATTTGCATTTGCTCCCGTACGCCACATTGCACCATAAGGCACTAGATCTCCCATGATGGTACGTCCTTTCATTGCTGGGCGTGAGTATTCTAATGTAACATCTGTAAGACCTACTACTTGCATCACTTTGGCCGCTGGGCTAGGTGCTGGTGTGTCAATTTGTGCAGTAACGCCCGCAGTCATAAGACCTAAGAAAGCTACAAAAAGTAATTTTTTCATTGTTGTTGTTTTTTTAGTTAATGTGATTTTTAACGCTTTCGCGAAAAAGTCTCTCACAAAAATAAGGCGTTCTAAAGGGGTAAGTGTTAACAAAATCTTAATATCAGCGCATTCTCTTAAAAAGGATTACTACTGTTTATTCATATAATTTGTTTGAAAGTTTAGCTCACTATTGATGCAGCCGCCTACTTAACGTACCTCTGAAGTCCTCAACTCATAAGTCTGGAAACCGAAAGCTATTTTAATTTAATTTTTGTTTAACCTTTATGCGCTTGTAATTAAACATTTTGATTGTATTTTTAAACTCTCAATAAAGAGCCTATGAAAATCTACCAAATACATACCAAGCAAAATGTTCCTATCTCTGTGGAGGAGGCTTGGAATTTCTTATCAAATGCCCGTAACCTAGGCACCATCACGCCATCATATATGAACTTTAATATCTTATCTGGTGCAGATAGACCTGTATATGCGGGGCAGCTCATACAATATACGGTGACTCCTATTTCTAATATTAAGATGAAGTGGGTGACAGAGATTATAAGTGTGAAGGAAGGAGAGTACTTTGTAGATGAGCAAAAATATGGTCCATATGCATTATGGCATCACAAGCACTTTATCAAAGCAATACCGGGAGGTGTAGAGATGGAAGACATTGTAGACTATGCGGTACCTGCAGGATTTTTGGGTAGACTAGCACATCCCTATCTCGTGCAACCTAAGCTTGATGAGATTTTTGAATATAGAAAGAAAGCGCTTGAAGAAAAATTTGGAGTGTACAAAGCTCCTACAGATACTACCACAACTTTAAAACAAAATATAATCGCATAACTGCATCACCGCAATAACAAATAATATTATGGGAAAGAATATACTATTAATAGGAGGAAGTCACGGGATTGGTTTTGAAATAGCCAGCAAACTGCATCACGATCACACTGTATACGTTGCATCGCGTACCAATGAAAATCTAGGAAATCTTGATGTAAATTACATCGAGTACGACACAGAAAAGGATGAACTAGATTTGAGTCAGCTGCCGGATCATATCGATGGTTTTGTATTCTGCCCTGGGACCATCAACCTCAAGCCTTTTAAAATGCTGAGTGTAGACACTTTTAGGGATGACATGGAGCTTAACTTTTTGAGTATGATTAAAGTAGTGCATCAGGTTATGGAACATTTAAAGAAATCTGAGCAAGCGAGTTTAGTATTCTTTAGTACCGTAGCAGTAAAGGTAGGTATGCCTTTCCATACGAGTGTAGCGGCAGCAAAAGGCGCTATCGAAGGTTTTGCAAAAGCACTAGCAGCCGAGTATGCTCCAAAGCTTAGAGTAAACGTGATTGCTCCATCTCTTACAGATACTCCACTTGCTAAAAGGTTACTGAGCAATGACAAGAAAAAAGAAATGATGGACGCCCGTCACCCACTTAAACGCGTAGGTACTAGCCAAGACATTGCGAATATCGCAGCCTTTTTATTAGGTGATGAAAGCTCTTGGATAACCGGACAAGTTATTGGTGTAGATGGAGGAATGAGCACGCTTAACGTAAATTAAACCCCTACAATTATTAATTATGGGTGGTACGCTTTCGCGAAAGCGTAAAACTCATTATCACAAGGCTCAGAGATGCTATTAGTATCTTTGAGCTTTCTTATGCAACAACTATGAGCAGTAATAAAGTAAATATTTTTTGGTTTCGTCGTGATTTACGATTAGATGATAACGTAGGATTTCTTGAAGCACTAAAAGGTGATCTACCAGTGCTTCCTATCTTCATTTTTGATAAAGAAATTCTCGATAAATTACCAAAAGATGATGCTCGTGTGACGTTCATTTTTGAAACGCTGCAAAAAATGCGTAGCACCTTGCAGGATGAGCATGGTAGTTCGCTAGCCATGTATTATGACACACCAAAAAAGATTTTCAAGCAGCTTAGTAAAGATTATGAGATAGCTACAGTTTTTACAAATCGTGATTATGAGCCATATGCAAAGGAGCGGGATGAAGCGATTACATCATTACTAAAAGAAAGTGATATTGAATTTAAGACCTTCAAAGATCAAGTGATTTTTGAAAAAGGCGAGGTGGTTAAAGGCGATGGTGATCCTTACGTAGTCTACACACCGTTTAAGAATAAGTGGAAAGAACACTTTGATGCAGATAAAGATCTTACCATACACTATACTTCCCAGCATCTCGACAATCTTATAGAACACAGTCGCCTGCCTAATCTGAGTTTGTCAGACATGGGGTTTGAAAAATCATCTATTGAAGTTCCCGAGTATGACGTCACTCCTACTCTTATCCAGAATTATGAAGATACACGCAACTTCCCTGCGCAAGATGGCACCTCACATTTAGGTCCACATTTACGATTTGGGACGGTGAGTGTGCGTAAAATGATGAAAAAAGCCATCGCAGAAACCAATGAGATTTTCTGGAGCGAACTCATATGGAGGGAGTTTTTTATGCAAATTCTTTATCACTTCCCACATACCAAGGATAACGCCTTTAAATCAAAATACGATCGTATAGAATGGCGTAATAACGAAGAGGAATTTGAAAAGTGGAAAAATGGTGAAACTGGTTACTTACTAGTAGATGCTGGTATGCGCGAACTCAACGCTACGGGATATATGCACAATAGAGTGCGTATGCTGGTGGCGAGCTTTTTGTGCAAACACTTACTTATAGACTGGCGATGGGGAGAAACCTATTTTGCCGAAAAACTACTGGACTACGACATGAGTTCAAATGTAGGAAACTGGCAGTGGGCAGCAGGTTCTGGAGTTGATGCAGCACCTTACTTCCGCATATTTAATCCTATGACGCAGGTGGATAAATTTGACAAGCAAAAAGAATACATCTCAAAGTGGATTCCAGAGCATGACACAGATAAGTATCCTGAGAAAATGGTAGATCACAAAGAAGCTAGAGAGCGTTGTTTGAAGACGTATAAGGAAGCGGTGGCTTAGTACGCTTTCGCGAAAGCGTATATTACCTTACTTTTAGCATTCACACATAGACATCAACTTGTGCTCAAATACTGGAAGTCCTTATCATTTACCACGCGTTTCTCTATAATTGCCGCAATAGTCACCTGCGCACTAGGACTCTTGAGTATGGGAGCGCTAGGGGCTGCACTATATTATACGGTATCTTTTCTATTTACATCGTACCCAAGTTTTTCTAGCTGGACGGGAGACTGGGTCTGGCCAGCGGTTATAAGTGCTGGTATGTTCTGGTCGTTAGGCTTCATCTGGGCAGGACTGGTAGCTCACTTTATAAAAAAAATCATCGCTTCTCACCTATTAAGTACCATTCTATATATCATAATATGCTGGTTATGGGCGGTGACAGTCTGGTATATTATACTCTCTGTACATTTTTAGAGAAGGTATATAGTAGCTACAATGGTTAAGAAATTTGTCTTATCCTTTTTTACTATCTTAGAAGCTACTATAAATCAACCATTTTATGAAGAAAAAAGTACTCCTCTACGCATTTGGACTTATGACGTTGAGCCTCTCTGCTCAAAAGCTATCAAAAAACAAACAAGCAGTAATCGCGGCTGTTGAAAAACACGAAAAAGAACTCATCCGCATTTCTGATGAAATATGGTCTATCGCCGAGACTGCTTTTGAAGAAACCCAGTCGGCTGAAATTCTAGCCAGTTATGCTGAGAAAAATGGATTTAAAGTAGATCGTGGCGTTGCAGGAATGCCTACAGCTTTTGTTGCTACGTATGGATCTGGAAGCCCTGTAATTAGTGTTTTGGGAGAGTTTGATGCACTACCAGGACTTTCTCAAAAGACAGAGCCAACAAAGAATCCGCTTAACGAAGGCGAGCCTGGTCATGGCTGTGGTCACAATATGTTTGGCGCAGCAAGTTTAGGTGCTGCCATTGCCATAAAAGAACAAATAGAAGCCGGAAAAATCAAAGGAACCGTAAAATTTATGGGAACACCATCTGAAGAGAAATTCTTTGGAAAAATATGGATGGTGCGTGAAGGTCTCTGGGATGATGTAGATGTAAATATTTCTTGGCATCCAGCAGCAGAAATTAAAGCAGATGTACAAAGCTCTCTTGCGCTTGTAGATTTTAAAATAGAATTTTTTGGTCAAGCAGCACACGCCAGCGCAGACCCATGGAATGGACGCTCTGCCTCTGATGCGCTTGAACTTTATACAACAGGTGTAAATTATTATCGTGAGCACGTAAAACCTACCGTAAAACCTACCGTACGCATGCACTACCACATACAAGATGGTGGTCAAGTGGTAAATGTAGTTCCAGATTACTCGCGTCTATGGATGCGCGTGCGCGACACAGAACGCAAAGGAATGATGCCTGTATATGAGCGTCTTCAAGAAATGGTAGAAGGCGCAGCCATCCTCGCAGATGTGGATTATAAAGTTTCTCTTATTTCTGGGATTTACGAAGTACTAGTCAACAGAACTGGTGGAGCAGTCATGCAAAACAATCTTGAGCTTCTAGGACCAATAAATTATACGCCAGAAGAAATAGCCTTTGGTAAAAAAATTCAAGAAGTAACTGGAAAGCCTCAGGTGGGTATGGATAGTGCTATCAAACCACTCGAAGCGACTAGAGAAAATCCAGGTGGCGGTAGTACAGACGTAGGTGATGTGAGCTGGAATGTTGCAAACATCAACCTTGGTGTTACCACTGCTCCTAAGGATACACCGTGGCACTCATGGGCTGTCGTTGCTTGTGGCGGGATGTCTATTGGTCACAAAGGAATGACATATGCTAGTAAAGCAATGAGCATGACGATGCTTGATCTTTTTGAAGATCCTACGCTTGTAAAGGAAGTCAAAGCAGAATATAAAGAACGTAAAGGCGATGCCGTGTACGAAGCGATTGTACCAGCAGGACCGCCGCCAGTAAACCAAGGGAAGTAATGATGACTAACAAATTATTTACATACGCAGTAGCTCTAACAGTTATTGCGTTATGTTTTTTCTCATGTGTAGAAAAAACAAGCACAACACCTGCTAATTCAGAAACAGTATCTGGATTTCAAGTTGCTATAGATCATTATGCCATAAATGTTGCAGATTTAGATCAAAGTGTCGCTTTTTATCAAGAGGTTTTCGGTTTGAAGGAAATTAAAGATGGTACAGAGCAGCCGCATATAAGATGGTTTAGACTAGGGACTTCACAAGAATTACATATCATTGAAGTAGATAGTCTTGATAAGAAAATACCTAAAGGAGTTCACATTGCACTTGCTGTAGGTGATTTTGACCGCTTTCGCGAAAGCATAGAAAAACGAAACCTCAACTACTACGACTGGCCAGGAAGTGCTAGCCAAATTTCAACACGTCCTGATAAAGTACGCCAACTATACTTCCAAGATCCAGATGGATATTGGGTGGAAGTAAATGACGGTAATCAGTTTAATCATTAAAAGCCACATCATGTCTAAAACCGAAACTATGAAAGAAAATGCCATTGCTTTTTATAAAATGGCATATGAGGGAAATCCGCGAGAGGCGGTTTCTTTATACGTAGGTGATGAATATATACAGCACAATCCCGACGTAGAAAATGGTACTGAAGGATTCATTTCCTACTTTGAAAGAATGCAGGCTGAGTACCCAGAAAAGTCAATCAACTTTGTACGCGCCATTGCCGAAGGTGACCTTGTTTCCTTACACACGCATCAAATATGGCCAGACGATGATCAATACATCACGATGGACTTTTTTAGATTTGACACCAACGGAAAAATCGTAGAACACTGGGATGCTATCCAGCAAATTCCAAAAACATCTGCAAATCCTAATACGATGTATTAAAACTTAGGTCTTAAGTCACTCGTAGCCTAGAGTGATTTAAGACTTCATTAAATCTATTTCCTTAAGATTTTCAATACGGTTTCTTTTTAAGAAATCGTCAATGCTTTCAAAGTTACTGCGTTGTACTTATCCTCTTGTGCAGAGTAAACTAACACGCCATCGAATAATTTAGACTTAGCGTCTGGATTTCAAGTTGCTATAGATCATTATGTCATAAATGTTGCAGATTTAGATCAGAGTATCACTTTCTATCAAGAGGTCTTTGGTTTGAATGAAATAAAAGACGGTACAGAGCAGCCACATATAAGATGGTTTAGACTAGGACCATCGCAAGAATTACATATTATTGAAGTAGATAGCCTTAATAAGAAAATACCTAAAGGTGTACATATTGCACTTGCTGTAGGTGATTTTGACAGCTTTTGCGAAAGCATAGAAAAACAAAACCTCAACTACTACGACTGGCCAGGAAGTGCTAACCAAATTTCAACACGTCCAGATAAAGTACGCCAACTCTACTTTCAAGATCTCGATGAATATTGGGTGGAAGTAAATGATAGAAAACAGTTTAATTAAAATGAAAAGTATAAGGAATGTGTGGAGATACCTTAACATTGAAGCTTATATTTACTCAGCAACTTATATTAAAAAACAATTAATGAAGTTTTTAAAAATTATCTTAATCTTATTTTCGACTGTTGTTTTTAGTCAAAATTTTTCAATTTCAAAAGTAGACTCTTTATTTAAAGAATACGAAAATACGGACGATCCTGGTGCTTCATTAGGGATAATTAAGGACGGCAAACTTATATACAAAAATGGATATGGTAGCGCAGATTTAGAGCACAATATTCCATTAACAGAACATTCTGTGTTTAACATAGCATCAATAACAAAACAGTTTGTAGCTTTTTCTATCCTCTTACTAGAAGAGCAAGGTAAATTAAACCTAGAAGATCCAATTCAGAAACATTTACCTGACTTTCCAAAATATGCTTCTCCTATAACGTTATCACACCTCATTCATCATACAAGTGGTCTTAGAGATAGCGGTGTATTATTATATTTAAAAGGAATTAATAGCCTAGACAATATTGACCCTGCAGATCTGTATAAACTTATAAAATCTCAAAAAGAATTAAACTTCCCCACGGGAGAAGAATTCTCATACAGCAACAGCGGATACTTCTTATTAGTAAAAATAATAGAAAAAGTAAGTGGTAAATCGATAGATGAATTTGGTCAACATTATATTTTTAAACCACTAGGCATGTCTAATACCGTGTTTTATAATGACAATACAAAATTGATAAAAAACAGGGTATTTAGTTACCATCATAATGAATATGGTGAATTTGAAAATCAAATAATTCGCTCTGATATCGTTGGTCCAAGCGGTATATATACAACAATAGAAGATATATATTTATGGGATCAAAATTTCTATGACAATAAATTAGGAAAAGGAAATCAGGAAATTATTGATAAAATGCAAACAGAGAGTAAACTCAATGATGGCAAAGGTTCAGGTTACAGTTTTGGTCAATTTCCTAGAAGTTACAAAGGCTATAAAACTATATCTCATGGAGGAGATAAAGCTGGTTTTAAAACTCAATATTTGAGAGTACCTGAACTACATCTATCTATTATAATTTTCGCAAATAGAGATGACATTAAAAGATATCAGAAGACTTATCAAATTCTAAATCTATTTATTGATAAAGTAGAGAATAACGAATCTAATAATCAAATTGAAGATAGTGAGGTTAAAATTACAGATTTAGAATTTTTCAAAGGTGCATACGAGTTACAACCAGGCATTGAAATGGAAATCACCATTGAAAACAAATCACTAAAAGTTTTTCAGAAATGGGATAAACAAGATTATTTATTGAAATTTAAGGAAGGTAACACCTATATAGTTCCAGAAGATAATTCTCTTTCTTTTACTTTTTTAGAAAATAAGTTTGAAAAATTTCAAAAACTAGAAATCAAACAAGATAATACGACTTCAACGTTTAAAAGATTAGCAAAATCTTCTGGAGAAATAAATTTTAATGATTACGTGGGTAATTATTATTCAGAAGAACTAGACACAACTTATACTATTTTAATTAAAGATAGTCAGCTTGTTATAGAATTTTCTCCAGGACAGTCTAGTTCATTATTGGTGTCTCGTGATAGAGGCAACTGTGAGCGTCTTTTTCTAGAATTCACAAGAAAAGATAACGTAGTAAATGGCTTTAAAGGAACGGCAAATGAACGTGCTCGAAATATCGTTTTTAGACGCATAACTCATTAGCATCATTTATCTAATGATACAATGTTATTGCAAAGTATATTCTAATTCCAAAAACATCTGCAAACCCAAATACGATGTATTAAAATCAGGTCTTAAGTCGCTCGTTGCCTAGAGTGACTTAAGACTTCATTAAATCTATTTCCTTAAGATTTTCTATTCGGTTTCTTTTTAAGAAATCGTCAATGCTTTCAAAGTGTTCAATAACTCGCTTCTCCTTAAATTCGAATACCTTTTTAGATAGTCCTTGTAAAAAATCACGATCGTGAGAAACAAGGATAAGTGTTCCATCAAAGGTTTGTAGTGCTTCTTTTAAAACATCTTTAGACTTAATATCTAGGTGGTTTGTAGGCTCATCCAGTATTAATAAGTTTACTGGATCAAGAAGCAACTTCACCATTGCTAGTCGTGTTTTTTCTCCTCCAGAAAGTACACTTACCTTTTTATCTAGATTATCTCCAGAAAACATAAAGCGACCTAATATATTTTTAATCTGCGTGCGCATATCGCCTTTGGCAACCTCATCTACCGTTTGGAAAACGGTAAGATCTGGATCTAATAAAGCAGCCTGATTTTGGGCGAAATAACCCACTTTTACGTTATGTCCTAGTTCGCAAGCACCTTCTACCTCGATTTCGCCAAGAATGGCTTTAATCATCGTCGATTTTCCCTCGCCATTTCTACCTACAAAGCTCACTTTTTCGCCTCGAGCGATATCCATATTTGCACTACTAAAGACCGTATGATTGTCATACTTCTTAGTAAGATCTTTCACTTTTACAGGAAAATCTCCAGACCTAGGCGCCGGTGGAAATCTCAATGCTAGTGCCGAGTTATCTACCTCATCAATCTCAATGATGGTAAGCTTTTCTAGCATACGCTCACGAGAAGAGACTTGATTTGTTTTACTATATGTTCCTTTAAAACGATCTATAAAGGCTTGGTTATCTGCAATAAATTTTTGCTGCTCTTGGTAGGCTTTGATTTGATGCGTGCGACGATCTGCACGTAGCTCAAGATAGTGCGAGTAATTTGCTTTGTAATCGTAAATGCGTCCCATCGTCACTTCTATCGTACGATTTGTAATATTATCAATAAACGCCTTATCGTGAGAGATCACAACCACTGCCTTTGCCTTATTCAACAAGAAATCCTCTAACCATATCACAGACTCAATATCTACGTGGTTTGTAGGCTCATCCAGTAAGATAAGATCTGGTTTTTGTAGTAAGATTTTGGCTAGCTCAATACGCATGCGCCATCCTCCAGAAAATTCGCTCGTAGGTCTTGTAAAATCCTCACGTTTAAACCCAAGTCCTTTTAACGCTTTCTCAACTTCCTCTTCATAATTTACCTCCTCAATCGCATAGAACTTCTCGCCAAGATCTGTCACCTTAGTGATGATGTCCATATATTCCTTAGACTCATAATCTGTGCGAGTTTCAAGCTCCTTGTTAAGGCGAGCCATCTCCTCCTTCATTGTAAAAACAGTAGAAAAAGCCTTAGAAGCCTCCTCCATTACCGTACAATCATCATCTGTAAGTAAGTGCTGTGGTAAGTATGCAATGACTGCATCCTTTGGAGTTCGAACATTACCGCGAGTAGGTTTTAGCGCTCCTGCGATAATTTTCATCATGGTAGACTTACCAGCTCCGTTTTTACCCATGAGGGCAATTTTATCATTCTCATTAATAGAGAAAGAAACATCTGCAAAAAGTGTGTCTCCGCTAAACTCAACGGCAAGGTTATCTACTGCAATCATAATATAAATTTAAGATTGCAAAAATACTATATTAAGTGGTGCTGTGTGAAGATTAGTACGCTTTCGCGAAAGCGTAATTTTCAAACATTAATCTAAGCGAAAAGATAAAAAAATAGCATACTATTCTTCTGCTAGTTCAAACGTGAGAGGTAGCATTGCTCCTACCTTACGTGCTGCCATCGCACCGCCTGTATACAATACATCAACAGGACTATGATTTCCGAATGAATCAATAAAAAATGAAGCTGTAGCTTCAAGTTTTGATTGCTCGTCTTGGTTATAAAGAATCTGGATATCTTCTTCAAGAAGGGTTACTTCATGTCCTTTATCTGTAGCAATTATTTTAAAAGGCGCATACGGAGCAGTCTCATAACTGCCTAGAAAAACTCTATACTTTTCTTCTACCAATTTATGATCACGTAGCGCTCTTAGAAAGTGAAGTAGTGAGCCCTTATATTCTGCAGTTCTATTTTTTAAAATCTTACGGCTCGTTTTTTCTTTAATGTTTTCAAAAAACACAGTGCCCACAAAAAAGGACTTGCTCGCCATATTAAATCCATTGAGACTTTTCTCATAAGTAACCTCAAAGTCCATGAGATCATAAGATACGAGATACCCTAAGTTCTTATTTCTAATCCTAATAGGCGCATTGCTGTCTGCATATAGCATTCCGTTAGTAGCACTATATCTCAACCGAATATCTTTCTCATTAAGAATTTTGACATCCTTCGTATTTAAAACAGAACCTATAAAGTGCTTTTTAAAAGCTCTCATTTTACGTTCTCTTGACCATGTATCATCATCTAATATTACCTCGTCTAGTGAATCGATACTTTCTTTGAGGTAAAGCGTTCCTAAAGAGCCTAGTTGATTGTGAGGGATAATAAGCGTCTCAAAACCTAAAATACTTATAATAAGTTCGGTTTGTATCGCATTATCTCTAGTGATTTTGAAATCTCCTTGCGCATTAGATATAGCGCCAATTGTGGTATTATTAAAATAGACAGAAGCATTCTCGATGGCAAGACTGTCTTGTGTAGCTAGTAATGTTCCTGTAATTACATCTTGAGCGTGTATTGTTATCGCAATAAAAAAGAGAACAATACAACTAGCTACTTTCATAAGATATAAATTACGACAACATATTATTTTTTAAGAGTAAATTTATTGATTTAAACCACTTGCTGCATCTTCGTCCATAAACCAATGAAGTTCTCCAGAAAGTGGTGAAACAAGACTTGCTGGATAATCTCTAAAATCTTCTTCTTGATTAATGATAGTGACTACCTTTTCTTCTTTTGAAGCTCCAGTAACTAAAAAAGCTACGGCTTGCGCATTATTGATAATATCGCCCGTTATACTTACGCGTTGTTGTCCAGATTCTGGATGTGTCGCAACTTCACACCAGTTTGATGAGTCCCACAGTTCTATCTCATGAGGAAATATAGATGCAGTATGACCATCATCTCCCATACCTAATATGACTAAATCAAATTGAGGCACCTCATTTTCTGAAGCTAGGGTACTTTCTAAAACCTCTGCATAGCGTATAGCTTCTGCTTCTGGATTATTTTCGCCAAGGATGCGGTGTATATTTTCCGCAGGGATATTGATTTTTGAAAATAAATGATCGACGGTCATTTTGTAATTGCTTTGCTCATCTGTAGGAGCGACACAACGCTCATCACCCCAATAAAACTGGAACTTAGACCAGTCTGCATCTTTATGCTTCTCTGCAAGTAAGTCAAAAACAATTTTAGGAGTGCTTCCTCCAGATAGCGCTACAGTAAAACGTTCTTTACCGCTTGCAGCTTCCATTAAATAAGTAGCAAAATCTTGAGCTACTTCTTGCTTTGTTTTTGATATATGTAGTGTCATTGTTTTCTATTCTATAACTGCAACTGCAGAAGCTAGTTAATATGGGTAAAACTCAATATTGTTATTCTATCACACAGTATCCTGGATCATCTGCTAGATGTGCTCCTGGATTACGCCAGCCGCCTCGACCTTCTATAAGATCATCTGCAAATTCTGGTCCCCAGACTCCTGCTGCATAACCATACATCTTTACATCACGACTTGTCCAATATTCAAGTATAGGATCTGTAAATCTCCATGCTGCTTCTACCTCGTCTGCACGAGAATATAAAGTAGCATCACCTTGCATTGCATCAAGCAATAGACGCTCGTAAGCTTCCATAATATCTGTATCACCTAAGCTAGAGTAGTAAAAATCAAGATTACCACGCTCTACCTTAAATCCTTGTCCTGGCACTTTCACACCAAACTTTACTAAGATACCCTCATCAGGTTGAATACGTATGATGAGCTTATTATCCTTATTAATGTCTGAGTTTTTAAAGATCTGGTGGTGTGGTGATTTGAAGTGTATCACAACTTCTGTAACCTTAGTAGGCATACGTTTTGCCGTACGCACATAAAAAGGAACATCTGCCCAACGCCAGTTATCTACAAAAAACTTAACCGCAGCATAGGTTTCTGTAATACTATCTGGGTCTACATCTTCTTCCTCGCGGTAGCTATTTACACGCTCGCCATCTATCTCACTGCTTAAATATTGCCCGCGTATGGTATTTTTATCAAGCACCTCTGGGTCTGTCATTAATCGTAATGACTTGAGTGCTTTCAATTTCTCGTTACGTATTTCCTCTGGATCTGCACTTAATGGCGGCTCCATTACAATTAATGCAACAAGCTGTAATAAGTGACTTTGAAACATATCTCGCAATGCTCCAGACTTATCATAATAACCACCACGAGACTCTACGCCTCCACTTTCTGCATTTGTAATCTCTACGTGGTCTATGTAATCACGATTCCATAAAGGTTCAAAAATGCTATTTGCAAATCGGGTGACAAGTATGTTTTGAACGGTCTCTTTACCTAAGTAATGATCTATTCTATAAATCTGCGATTCTTTAAAATATCTGTGTAATCCCTCGTTAAGTGACTTTGCAGTCTCAAGACTGTAGCCAAAAGGTTTTTCTACTATCAGTCGTTTCCAACCTAGACGCTCATCATTAAGTCCTTTTGCAGTAAGATTCTTTGCTATGGCTTCAAATAAACTAGGTGGTGTAGATAAATAGAAGATGATATTATTATCACACTGGTATGTGGTATTGATATCTTGTATACGCTCATTAAGCTCACGGTAATCTACATCGTATTTTTTATGAAGATCTTCATAAAATAACTTCTCAGAAAATGCGGCTATAAACTCCTCACTATCGTCTAGATATTTGCTTTCTAGCGCTACGCGTTTTCTAAACTCCTCATCGGTCATAAAACTACGCGCCACACCAAGCACAGCAAAATGCTTAGGTAGGTGTTTATCTTTATATAATTTATATAGAGCAGGAACTAATTTTCGAGCAGTGAGGTCACCCGAGGCGCCAAAAATGACTAATAACTGATTCTCTGTCTTGCGCATATGAATAACTTATTTAAGGTGCTTCAAAAGTATTGAAACTTTCGTCCATTCCCAACCGACTTCCCTACCACTTACTCACAAAAACAATTATTTTTCCACTATTTTTGAAGAGCAATGCCCACTGATAATTTTGAGCTGCTTTTCTGAGCATATTTGTGGGGAATGAAACTTTACTTATGAAAAATTCTTACGATTTTGGCTTGGTTGGACTGGGCGTAATGGGACGCAACTTTATATTAAATGTAGCCGATAATGGCTTTAGCGCGATGGGCAATGATCTTGACCCAGAAAAAGTGCAAGCACTTATAGAAGAAGGCGGTGACCCAAAACGCGTAGATGCGACGGTTGATGTATCCGCTTTCGCGAAAGCGTTATCATCTCCACGTAAAATCATGCTACTAGTACCCGCAGGTAAAGTAGTAGACATCGTCATAGAAAGTTTACTACCACACTTAGATAAAGGAGATATCATCATAGACGGAGGAAACTCTTTCTTTACAGATACCGACCGAAGAGAAGCTTACTTATCTGAAAAAGGAATTCACTTTTTTGGAGCAGGAGTTTCTGGAGGAGCCAAAGGCGCACGCATAGGACCTAGTATCATGCCTGGAGGATCAAAACCTGGATATGCAGCGGTACAACCCATTTTTGAAGCAGTATCTGCCAAATATAATGGAGAACCTTGTGTTGCTTACTTAGGACCTAAATCTGCTGGTAACTATGTAAAAATGGTGCACAACGGTATTGAGTACGGACTTATGCAACTTACTTCTGAGATATACGACGTGCTTAAAAAGGCAGGAAACTTATCTAATCAAGAACTGCACGAGACCTATAAATCATGGAATGAAGGACGTTTACAATCCTTCTTAGTAGAGATTACATCAGAAATTTTTACCGAAAAGGACACTCTTACTAGTGGTGACCTTGTAGACCAGATTCTTGATAAAGCAAAACAAAAAGGAACAGGAAAATGGACTTCGCAAAATGCGATGGATCTTGGTATTCCCGTACCTTCTATTGATATTGCTGTGAGTATGAGAGAAATCTCTGCACTTAAAGATGAGCGCACCATTGCAGACTCTCTGTACGATCGTCCAGAAGTGGCAACAATGGATAAAGAAAAGCTGACTAAACTTACAGAAGAAGCGCTTTACTTCTCTTACATTATTACTTATGCTCAAGGTTTGCATCAGCTAGCAGACGCATCTAAGGAATATGGATATGACCTCGATATTGCAGTAATTGCAAAAATATGGAGAGCTGGATGTATCATAAGAGCAAAGCTCCTTGCAGATATTACAGATGCTTTTACAGAAGATACAGAGCTACCTAATCTATTGTTATCTCCATCATTTATTAAAAAAATACAAAGCACTGTGGACTCGGCTAGAGAACTTGTTGCTTACGGAGCTATTAATGGAATCCCGCTTCCTGGAGTATCAAACTCGTTAACTTATTTTGACGCTTATACTTCTACAAGATTACCGCTTAATCTTATCCAAGCACAACGAGATTATTTTGGATCGCATACTTACGAAAGATTAGACCGCGAAGGAATCTTCCACACAGAGTGGGAGAAATAAGAACGCAATAATTAATATCACCATTGAAGCACTTCCCTATTGTATCATAACAATATCTTTTTAAGAAAATCTAGCGCATGGACAGCAGCTGCATGGCTCGCTGTCGTGCTTTTAAGTCTATGTTCAGTAGCTTGTTCTAACAGTAAAAGCACAGAGCGAGATCATGAAGTGTTTAGATACAACGAGCAATACCAGATTTCAACATTAGATCCTGCTTTTGCTCGTAATCCGCCTATTATCTGGCCGGTGAATCAATTATTTAATGGACTTGTACAATTAGATAATGATCTTAATGTGCAGCCAGATATTGCTAAGTCTTGGATTATTTCTGAGGATGCCCTTACCTACTCTTTTACACTACGTGATGATGTAAAGTTTCATAAACATGAAGCTTTTAATACTGTAGATAGCACAAGGAATGTGGTTGCAAGTGACTTTGTATATTCCTTTGATAGACTTACAGATCCAGCTATCGCATCACCTGGAAGTTGGGTACTTAGTAATGTGGAACATTATAAGGCAGACAATGATAGTACTTTTACAGTACAATTAAAACAGCCTTTTCCAGCATATTTAGGATTGCTTAGTATGAGATACTGCTCTGTTGTACCTAAGGAAGTTACAACTTTTTATGGAAATGAATTTAGATCAAACCCTATAGGTACTGGTCCTTTTAAATTTAAACGCTGGGAAGAAGGTGTAAAACTTGTACTTCGTAAAAACGAATTATATTATGAGAAAGATGCTGCTGGAAATAGTCTTCCTTACTTAGAGGCGGTTGCCATTACATTTTTGCCAGACAAGCAAAGCGAATTTTTACAGTTTGCTCAAGGTAATATAGATTTTTTAAATAGTCTTGATCCTTCTTATAAAGACGAGATACTCACTGCCTCTGGAACGCTACGCGAGAAGTATGAAAACCAAGTAAATTTTGAAAAAGTTCCATGGCTTAACACTGAGTACATAGGTTTCTATCTAGATAGTAACACTCCAGAAGTGCAATCTACTTTATTACGCAAGGCAGTGAACTACGGTTTTGATCGTGAAAAAATGATCACCTATCTACGTAATGGGATAGGAAAACCTGCAGTAAACGGTTTTATCCCCAAGGGGCTTCCAGGTTTTAATGAGATAGAAGGCTACAGCTACAACCCTTCACTTGCTAAAGAACTTGTAGCTCAGTACACTGCACAAACTGGAGATCAGTCACCACAACTCACTATCGGGACAAACAGTCAGTACCTTGATATCTGTGAGTACATACAGCGCGAGCTGCAAAAAGTAGGACTGGATGTACAAATTGATGTGATGCCTCCATCTACCTTACGCCAGATGAAAAGTAGTGGTGAGCTAGACGCTTTCCGAGCTAGTTGGATTGCAGATTATCCAGATGCCGAAAACTACTTGAGTTTATTTTACAGTAAAAACTTCACTCCTAACGGACCTAACTACACACACTTCAAAAGTGCCACATTTGACAGTCTTTACGAGAAAAGCTTAAGTATTATAGATATTAATGAGCGCAAACAGTACTATATAAAAATGGACTCTCTTATTATAGAGCAATCCCCTATCATTCCGCTTTATTATGACGAAGTGGTGCGATTTACACAGAAGACCATTTCAGGTTTTGAACCCAATGCTCAGAACTTCTTAGTGTTGAAACATGTGAAAAAGAGTAAAAAGTAGTGTGATTACGCTTTCGCGAAAGCGTACCTAAAACAATTATAATATCGAACAAAAAGACACTTATAACACCATTTTATCACCTTCTGAAGAGACTCTCTTCAAGGATCGCAATAGCAAATTCTTTGGCTATGCATTCCCCGTTACCACAGAGGAAGAAGTCAAGGAACATATAGATGCCTTAAAAAAGCAGCACTACCAAGCCAGACACTGGTGCTATGCTTATGTGTTAGGTAAGGAATACGAACAATACCGAGCAAATGACGATGGCGAGCCTTCTAACAGTGCGGGTGCTCCTATTTATGGACAGCTCCAATCTTTTGATGTTACAAATGTACTTGTAGTGGTTGTAAGATATTTTGGTGGAACAAAATTAGGTGTAGGCGGTCTAATCAATGCTTATAGAACGGGCGCACAACTCGCACTTGAGAATGCACGTATCGTAAAGAAAACAATTGATATTCCTTTTTCTGTACAATTTGAGTATCCCCTACTCAACAAAGCCATGCGTTTAATTAATGATTACAAGGTGACCATTATCGAGCAAAAAATGGAAATGGACTGCGTCTTCCATCTCGCCATACGCAGAAAAGAGTCTGAAAAGGTGATTGAGGCTTTTAATGAAGTCTATGGAATTAACCTTCTAAAAGAAGATTAACTAGAGCTTCTCTAAAATGTATTTTGGGCATCTCATAGGTCTCCCAGTTTTAGTATTCATAAAGATCAATTCTGTACTTGCCACTGTTAATAACTCTTCCTTTTGGTTATAAACTTTATAATCGAACATAATACGCACCGTAGGAATATTCCTAAGTGAAGTTTCTATTTTAAGGCAATCATCGAAAAGTGCAGATTTTTTAAAGGTCGTATTTAAATTATATACCGGTAGCATAACTCCATTTTCTTCCATCCATTTATAAGAAATTCCAAGCTGTTCTAGCCATTCAAGTCTCGCAATTTCAAGATATTGAGCGTAGTTACTATGGTGCACAAAGCCCATCTGGTCGGTTTCTGAGTAGCGAACTTTAACAAAAGTAATATGGTTTTTCACAGTAGAGAGGTCTAATTTTTTGTAATTTTAAATCTGATATATGATGCAACAAAATTTGCGAAAAAACAACCCTCTACTAGTTTTTTTATTACTTTTTTTGTTCACATATTTGCTTAGCTTTTAAAGGGAGCCTTATCAACAATACGATAATCCTTTTAAAAGGCATTCTGTACTAAAAAACAACCAATAATTTAACTCAACGAATGACTCTAACTGCGCAATCTGTATGGGATAATTGTCTCGCTTTTATTAAGGACAATATTACACCCCAGGCATACAAGACGTGGTTTGAACCGATTAAAGCGGTCAAGCTCACAGATAACGCATTAAGCATACAAGTGCCTAGTAAGTTCTTTTATGAATGGCTAGAAGAGCACTATGTTAAACTTCTTAAAGTTGCGCTTAACAAAGTACTAGGTGAAAATGCCAAACTGGTTTATGTAATCAGAATGGAAAACACTTACGGAAATAATCAACCGTTTACTGAAAAGATTCCTAGTGCAAATCGTAGCACTATGAAATCTCAAGATGTTGATGCTCCATTTAAAAATAAGAATCCAGAGCTTAAAAATCCTTTTGTAATTCCTGGTATCAGAAATTTACAAATTGAATCACAGCTCAATCCTAACTATAACTTTGATAACTTCCTTGAAGGTGACTCTAACCGTCTTGCACGTTCTGCAGGAATGGCAGTTGCAAATAAACCTGGAGGAACATCATTTAACCCACTACTCGTTTTTGGTGGTGTAGGTTTAGGAAAAACACACCTTGCACACGCCATAGGTGTTCAAATAAAAGATAAATATCCAGCAAAGACTGTTTTATACATATCTGCTGAGAAGTTTACACAACAGTATATTGAGTCTGTAAAGAAGAATAACAGAAATGACTTTATACATTTCTATCAAGTTATTGATGTTCTTATTGTAGATGATATTCAATTACTAAGTGGTAAAGCAGGAACTCAAGATGTGTTCTTCCATATCTTTAATCACCTACATCAGAATGGTAAGCAAGTAATTCTTACCTCAGATAAGGCGCCAGTAGATATGCAAGACATCGAGCAACGCCTTCTTTCTCGTTTTAAATGGGGATTAAGTGCAGAGCTACAACACCCAAGCTTTGAAACGCGTATTGCTATTATAAAGCAAAAGCTGTATCAAGATGGTGTTGAGATGCCAGAAGAGATTGTAGAATTTCTTGCAAATAATATCAAGACAAATGTAAGAGAGCTAGAAGGTGCTATTATATCACTTATTGCTCACTCTTCTTTCAATAAGAAAGAAATCACATTAGATCTAGCTAAGAAGATTGTAGATAACTACGTGAAGCACACCAAGCGCGAAGTATCTATAGATTACATACAAAAGATTGTATCAGATTACTTCCAGATGGATGTAGAGACACTACAGTCTAAAACTCGTAAACGTCACATTGTACAAGCAAGACAGCTCGCTATGTTCTTTGCAAAGAAGCTTACAAAGGCATCTCTCGCAAGTATAGGTTCTCAAATAGGACAACGCGATCACGCAACCGTATTACACGCTTGTAAAACGGTAGATAACCTTGCTAGCACAGACAAGCAGTTTAGAAAATACGTAGAAGATTTAGGAAAGAAGCTATCTGTGTAACTTCTATCTTGAATTGATTATAATAACAAAGCCTCTACATTTTCATGTAGAGGCTTTGTTATTTTTAGTTATGGATAAAAACTATTGAGACACTTATTTCTTTTTAATCCTGTCACTCGCAGCCTTTTCTCTAGAAGAACTAACTATACCGTAAATCGTTACAGCCATACCTGTGAGAAGAAAGCCAAAAATAAAATAATTACTAGCTTCAAATGCTAAACACAAGATCCCAGTAGTAATGAGCACTCCACCAAAAGTTGATACCCATTCTCCCTTTGAACTTTTTTGAATTTTCATGATACTACTTCTATTGTTAGAAATGTCAATATACAATTAACATCACAAATAGTTAACGTCTAGGCAAATCGCTTTCCTCATCTTTTAATGGAAGCTCAGAACTTCCCATTAAAAACTTATCTACGTGATGTGCTGCTTGACGCCCTTCAGAAATTGCCCAGACGATAAGAGATTGCCCTCTACGCATATCACCTGCTGCAAATACACCCGAGACATTAGTACTATAATCAGTTGCCTTAATGTTACCTCTCAAATCTGTATCGAGATGTAATTGATCAATTAATGTTTTTTCTGGCCCGGTGAAACCTAAAGCTAGAAATGCCATATCACATTCCCATTCTTTTTCTGAATTAGGAACTTCTTTTAACTCTCGTCTTCCACTTTCATGAGTAATCCACTCCACCTCTGAAGTAATTAATCCTGTTAGATTTCCTGCAGCGTCACCCACAAATTCTTTGGTAGATATACTAAATACACGATCAACCCCTTCTTTATGCGAAGAACTTGTGCGTAGTCGCATAGGATAATATGGCCAAGGCTGTTCTGTAGGTCGATCTACAGTAGGCTTATTAAGAATCTCAAAGTTAGTCACACTACTTGCTCCTTGCCTATTACTCGTGCCTATACAATCAGAACCTGTATCTCCTCCTCCTATTACGACAACGTTTTTACCGGTTGCTACAATTTCTTCTTCCCAATCATTTAAGCCATCTTGACGCTCATTATTTTGCTTTAAAAAATCCATTGCTTGATACACTCCTTTAAGATGTGCACCCTTAATTGGTATGGATCTTCTTATGGTTGCTCCTCCGCACAGTACAATAGCATCGTACTCATCTTGGAGCGCCTCTACACTTATGTTATTACCCACATGCGCATTTGTTTTAAAGGTGATTCCTTCTTCTTCAAGGACCTCAAGACGACGATCTATTACATTTTTTTCCATCTTAAAATCTGGAATTCCATAACGTAGTAATCCGCCCACTTTTGCGTCCCTTTCAAAAACAGTCACCGCATGTCCAGCTCTGTTGAGCTGTTGCGCTGTAGCAAGTCCAGAAGGTCCAGAACCTATAACAGCAACAGATTTACCTGTACGTTTCACAGGTGGTTGCGCTGTAATCCATCCTTCTTCAAAAGCACGCTCTACTATATTTTTTTCTATATTTTCAATACTTACTGGATCTTCATTAATGCCAAGAACACAAGCTTCCTCACATGGGGCAGGACAAAGTCTTCCTGTAAATTCTGGAAAATTATTGGTTGCATGTAATATCCCTGCAGCCTCTTTCCAGCGACCTTTATACACTGCATCATTAAAGTCTGGTATAAGGTTACCTAACGGGCATCCAGAATGACAAAATGGAATCCCGCAATCCATACACCTTCCTCCCTGCTTTTTGAGATCTGACTCTTCAAGAGGAACGGTAAATTCTTTGTAATTTTTTAAGCGTTCCTCCGGAGCTACATAGCTCTCATCTTTGCGCTTATATTCTAAAAATCCTGTTACTTTTCCCATCTCTTAGTTTGCTAATTTTTGTTCTTCCTCTAGTCTTATTAAAGCCTGGCGGTATTCTTCTGGTAACACTTTCGTGAAATTGCCTATTTCCACATCCCAATTTTCTAGGAAACGTTGTGCTAGTGGAGATTGTGTGGCATTATAATGGTTTTCAACCAATTGTCTAAGTTCTTCACGATCTTGTTTTTCTTCTACTTTTAAGAAGTTTAAGCCCTCTGAGTTTGCTTTTCGCGAAAGCGAACTATCAACATCATACACATATGCAATTCCACCACTCATTCCAGCTCCAAAGTTTCTTCCCACAGCTCCTAAAATCACTGCTACTCCTCCTGTCATATACTCACAACCATGATCACCTATACCTTCTACAACAGCTCTAGCTCCCGAGTTACGTACACAAAAACGCTCTCCTGCCTTTCCATTGATGTAAGCCTCTCCAGCGGTAGCACCATAAAATGCTACGTTTCCAATAATGACATTATCCTCAGGAATTATGGTTGCCTCTACAGGTACTTTTACGATCACTTTTGCTCCAGAAAGTCCTTTGCCTATATAGTCATTTGTATTTCCAGTAACCGAAAGTGTTAGTCCATGCGTTGCAAATGCTGCAAAACTCTGTCCAGCCGAACCTTCAAAGTTGATTTTTAATGTATTTTCTGGCAGCCCATTAACTCCATAAATTTTTGAGATCTCATTACTTAAAATGGCTCCTACTGCTCTGTCTTCATTTGTAATCTTAAGATCAAGCGTGGTTTTCTCTTTTCTGAATAATGCAGGGTGCGCCTGAGATATAATTTTGAAATCTAATGCTTTTTCTAAATCGTGATCTTGCTTCTCTGTATTTCGTAAGGACTGTCCTTCTTTAACAGCAATCTTGTGTAATATAGGAGACAAGTCTAGACCTAATGCTTTATACTGATCTATAGCGGTGTTTCGCTCTAGTTTTTGCACTTGCCCAACCATTTCATCTACGGTCTTGAAGCCAAGCTTTGCCATAATCTCACGAAGCTCTTGCGCCACGAAATACATAAAGTTAACTACATGTTCTGGCTTTCCTTTGAAACGCTTACGTAACTCTGGGTTTTGCGTAGCAATTCCCACAGGACAAGTATTTAAGTGACATACACGCATCATAATACATCCAGAAGCCACTAGCGGTGCAGTTGCAAAACCAAACTCCTCTGCTCCTAAAAGACATGCAATTGCTACGTCTCTACCGGTTTTGAGTTGGCCATCACACTCTAATCTCACACGACCACGCAAATCATTCATAACGAGTGTTTGCTGCGCTTCGGCTAGTCCTAACTCCCACGGAAGCCCTGTATGTTTTAATGAAGTAAGCGGCGTTGCACCAGTTCCTCCATCATGTCCAGAGATTAAAATAACATCTGCCTTTGCTTTTGCAACTCCAGCGGCTACAGTACCTACACCTACTTCTGATACTAGTTTTACATTAATGCGCGCTTCTCTATTTGCAGATTTAAGGTCATAAATAAGCTGTGATAAATCTTCAATCGAGTAAATATCATGGTGCGGTGGTGGAGAAATCAATCCTACATAAGGAGTAGAATTACGTGTTTTTGCAATTTCTGGATTTACTTTAGGCCCAGGCAACTGCCCTCCTTCACCAGGCTTTGCACCCTGCGCCATTTTAATTTGAATCTCTGCAGCATTTGTAAGGTAATTTGAAGTCACCCCAAATCGCCCAGAAGCTACCTGCTTGATTGCACTGTTTTTCCAATCACCGTTTACATCTTTATAAAAACGCTCTTGATTTTCCCCTCCTTCACCAGAATTTGATTTACCATCTATACGATTCATCGCTACAGCAAGTGTCTCGTGCGCCTCTTTACTAATAGACCCATAAGACATTGCTCCCGTTTTAAAACGTTTTACTATATCCGTCCAAGGCTCTACTTCGTCAATATCTATAGGATCATAGTTTGTAAACTCAAACAAGCCCCTAATAGTCATTAGTTGTTTTGCTTGATTATTTACACGATCTGCATATTCCTTATAAATTACCGGCTTATTGCTTCGTACAGATTCTTGAAGTTTTGCAATCGTAAGCGGATTAAATAAATGAGCCTCCCCGTCTCTTCGCCATCTGTACTCACCACCTATTTCTAGAGGCAAGTCTGCAGCGATTTCTTTTTTATCGTAAGCAGCTGTATGACGCTTACTTATTTCTCCTTCTAATTGATGCAATCCTACACCCTCAATTCTAGTCACCGTGCGCGGAAAGTATTTTGAAACTACTTTTTTACTAATGCCTATACATTCAAATAATTGCGAACTGCGATATGAATTGAGTGTAGAAATACCAATCTTATTCATCACCTTGAGCACTCCTTTACCTACAGCCTTATTGAAGTTTTGAATAGCCTCCTCCACATCTACACTAGCAAGCTCAAGGTCTTCTGGGTGATTTTCTATAATCTCATTTACCATATATGGGTTAATCGCGCTCGCGCCATAACCAAATAATAATGCAAAGTGATGCACTTCCCTAGGCTCTGCAGACTCAATAATTAAACTTAACTGAGATCTCTTCTTATGAGTTGCTAGTCCGTTGTTTACATAAGAGCAGGCAAGCAATGCTGGTATAGGCGCCTCAGTAATTGACGTATTTCTATCTGATAGAATAACAATATTTGCTCCCTCATCAAGTTGCTTGCTTACATTTTGTAAGAGTTTTTCTAGTGCTTCTTCAAGACCATTATGACCTCGTTCTACCTGATATAACATCGGTACAGAAACCACTTTGAAGTTTTTATCATCTAGACTTTTAATCTTATCTAAATCTTGTTTTGATATAACTGGGTTTTGGATTTTAAGTTTTCTACAATGCTCGGGATTTATGTCAAAAATATTATAATCGGCTCCCAGGGTTAGAGAAATATCTGTAATCAACTCTTCTCTAATACCATCTAGTGGTGGGTTTGTAACCTGAGCAAATAATTGTTTGAAGTAGTTATAAATGAGTTGCGGTCTTTCTGAAAGCGCTGCAATAGGAGCATCATTACCCATAGAACCTATAGGCTCCTTAGCATTTGCAGCCATGGGTAGTATAATCGTATTTATATCTTCTTGTGTGTACCCAAAGGTGATCAAACGCTCTTTAAGTGGCGCTTCATTTAAAAATAACGGACACTCATTATAAGGGATGTCCCTTAAGTGAATTAAATTTTCATCAAGCCATTCTTGATACGGATGACGCGTTGCAATCTCCTCTTTTATTTCCTCATCGTTAATAATACGACCTTGCGCCATATCTACTAGAAACATCTTACCAGGTTCTAAACGACCGTGGAACTGTACATTGCTAGGCTCAATATCTACCACACCAATTTCTGAAGCCATAATCACGTAGCCATCCTTTGTAACAGAATAACGCGATGGACGCAATCCATTACGATCAAGTACCGCTCCTATATAATTACCATCTGTAAATGGAATAGATGCAGGACCATCCCAAGGCTCCATTAGGCAGGAGTTAAATTCATAAAAAGCACGTTTTGCAGGAGACATCTCCTTATTTTTTTCCCACGCTTCTGGCACGAGCATCATCATTACCTCTGGAAGTGAGCGACCTGTCATTAATAACAGCTCTACCACCATATCCATAGACGCACTATCAGATTTACCTGGGATTACCACTGGTAACACAGCTTTGATATCCTCCCCAAAAAGCGGACTCTCCATAAGCTCTTCTCGCGAATACATACGAGTTACATTCCCTCGCAACGTATTAATCTCTCCATTATGGCACATGTATCTAAAAGGCTGTGCAAGATCCCATGTAGGGAATGTATTTGTTGAAAAACGCTGATGCACAAGTGCCAGACGTGTCACAACCCTAGGATCCATCAAGTCCTTATAATAGACCTTAATATCTTGAGGCATTAGTAGCCCCTTATAAATGATTGTTTTGGTTGAAAAACTAGGCACATAAAAGAATGAACTCTCAGATAGCTTAGAATCATATATGGTGTGTTCTGCAATTTTACGTGCAGTAAATAATTTTAAATTAAATGCAAATTCTGGAGTTGGTTTTTGTTGCGCTTTCGCGAAAGCGGGATTCTTATCACCACCGTCATAAGAAACAAATATTTGCTTTACAAAGGGCTCAGAAACTTGAGCAATCTCACCCAAAATAGATTTATCTACCGGTACATCTCGCCATCCTATAATATGTATACCTTGATCTGTAAGACTCTTCTCAAACACCGAAATACAGTAATCTCGTTGGTTTTGTTTACGAGGAAGAAACACATTACTCACAGCATAACTCCCTTCTTGTGGCAATTCAAAATCACAGTTCGCTTGAAAATAATCGTGAGGTATATCTATAAGGATTCCTGCGCCATCTCCCGTTCTTCCATCTGCACTTACAGCTCCTCGATGCTCTAGTTTTTCTAGAATTTCTAGTGCTTTATGAATAATGTCATTTGACTTTATTCCTTTTAAACTACAAATGAATCCCGCTCCACAAGCATCGTGTTCAAATTCTTTTAAATATAATCCCTGATCCTTAAGCATTGTCTACATTTTTATGGTGAAACCATCATTACTTATTCACAAGATAATCCTACTTATCTAAGTCTCAAAAACCACCGCACATTATTGCGATTAATAAATTATAGACACCACTTAATTCATATAACCTCATTAAAACATAGGTTATTTTATCATATTCAAATTAATAAAATTGCTCAAAAACCACGAAAACGTTATCGCCATTGCAACGAATACTACCTAAGACCGAAATATCCTTAATAATTTAACTCATTTAGCCCTAAAAACCCAACAACCCAAAAACACATATCACAACAAAATCACAAATTATTTGCCACACCCCTAATTTTTTAGGGGTGATTTTAAAAAAAACATAAAAATTTACAAAACAACACCACAATTTATAGCCTTAACTAAATTTTAAGATACATTTGGGAACTAATCAACAATAAAACCACACTCTTATGAAGTCCATTATTACGTTCTTAGTACTAGCCATTACAACCACTTCCCTATTTGCTCAGGAAGAATCAACAAAGAAAAAATTTACTGTAGAAGGAAGTGTTGACACTTACTTTAGACAAAACCTTTCTGGACCTAATGGCGAGGATGCTATCGCTCCAAATACCTCTTTTGCAAATCGCAATGGTTTTGCAATTGGTATGGCAAATGTGATAGGTTCTTTTGAAAGTGAAAATGGAAAAGTAGGTGCTGTCGCAGATTTAGTTTTTGGCCCTAGAGGTGAAGAAGCTGTTTTCTTATCTGGACCTTCTTCAAATATTGTAAACCAACTTTACGTATACTGGAATGTTTCGGAAAAAGTAAAACTTACTTTAGGAAACTTTAATACCTTCTTAGGTTATGAAGTAATCTCTCCTACTCTCAATTTTAACTACTCAACGTCTTATATGTTTTCATATGGACCATTTTCTCATACGGGTATAAAAGCAGACTTTACTTTATCTGAAGATTGGAGCGCTATGGTAGGTGTACTTAACCAGACAGATGCTACAGAATTTAATTTTGATAACGATTACACACTAGGTGCTCAATTAGGTTATAAAACCACTTACCTTAATTTCTTATATGGAAAGCAAGGAGGAAGTACAGAAAGCACATTCCAAGTAGATCTTACTACTGGTCACGATCTATCAGATGACTTTTACCTAGGTCTTAACGCAACATACAATGACACAGACGGAGCTTCATTTTATGGTGTTGCGCTATATCCACAATACAAAACATCAGAATCATTTACACTAGGACTGAGAGGAGAATACTTTGCAGAAGCAGAAGGTGGTGCTGGAGCCATAGGAGGTTATGATGATGAAGGAGATGCATCTGTACTTGCAGTTACTCTTACTGGAAGTTATACCGTAGGTGACCTTACCATCAAGCCAGAATTTCGCTTAGACAGTGCTAGTGAAGACACATTCCTTGATACTGACCTTGAACCTAACAGCTCATTATCTTCATTTCTAATTGCAGGTATCTATAAATTCTAATAAAACCAATCTCTAATTATGATACAACTATTAAACTCAATTATGCCTAATCTCATGTTTATACAAGACACTGTAAGTCCTGAAGATTTAGAAAATGCAATCACTGCGATTAATGGAGACATAGGAATGCTTTGGATGCTACTATCTGGTATACTAGTATTCTTTATGCAAGCCGGATTCACATTAGTAGAATCTGGAATGACACGTTCTAAAAATGCCGTAAATATTGCAATGAAAAACCTACTAGACATTTGCGTAGGTTCTTTAACATACTGGATTGTAGGATACTCTCTGATGTATGGAGACACTTCTAACGGTTGGTTTTTCTGGAGTGGTCTTTTTCAAGGAGAAGGCGCAGATCTTTTCTTCCAAACAATGTTTGCTGCAACAGCTGCAACCATCGTGTCTGGAGCAATTGCAGGTAGAACAAAATACTCAACATACATTATATTCTCTCTAATAATGACAGCCGTTATTTATCCTATTTCAGGAGGATGGCAATGGCAAGGAGAAGGCTGGTTATCTAACCTAGGCTTCATTGATTTTGCTGGATCATCTATTGTTCACTCTGTAGGTGGATGGGCTGCATTAGTTGCTGCTATATTAGTAGGACCACGTATTGGAAAATTTGTCGATGGAAAAGTATTTGAAATACCAGGACACAACCAAGTACTAGCCACTCTAGGTGTATTTATTCTTTGGTTAGGATGGTTTGGTTTTAATGGTGGATCTCAACTCGCTTGGGGTGGAGCAGATGCTATAGGAGCTTCAAACGTTGTACTAATCACAAATCTATCTGCTGCTGGAGGAGGACTAGGTGCATTGATAACAACGTGGATCTGGTATGGAAAACCACACCTAGCACAAACCTTAAATGGAGCCCTTGCCGGTTTAGTAAGTATTACTGCAGGTTGTGGTAATATGAGCGCTGGAGGAGCGGTTTTAGCTGGATTAATAGGTGGTATCCTAGTCGTATTTTCAATAGAGTTTATCGAGAAGAAACTTAAAATTGACGATGCAGTAGGTGCAGTTTCAGTACACGGAGTTGTAGGTGTTTGGGGAACAATAGTAATTGGACTTTGGGGTATCGACGGAGATGCAGGAATAGGTCTACTTAATGGTGGTGGCGCTAGTCAATTAGGCGTTCAAGCATTAGGTGCTTTGGCGTATGCAGCATGGTCTATTGGCTTATCATTTATTATTTTATTTGCACTTAAGAAGACTATTGGACTACGTGTAAGTAAAGAAATAGAAGAATTAGGTCTTGATATGGCAGAACACGGTACCATAGCTTACCCAGGAAAAAGAGATAGAGGAGAGTAATTAAATATCAACCTCAGTTCGCATATTTTACTTTAATTTTAAAACCCTGATCAGATGGTCAGGGTTTTTTATTATCGGTATTTTATTACGCTTTCGCGAAAGCGTATATAAATTAAGTACCTTAGAGTAATGAACGAACAAGCTCCCACCACTACAAAGATCTTAATGGTTTGCCTAGGAAACATATGCCGCTCTCCGCTAGCCGAAGGTATTTTAAGATCTAAGCTAGACGAAACCCTTTTTACTGTGGACTCCGTAGGTACTGGAGATTGGCACGTGGGTAATCCGCCAGACCCTAGGAGCGTAAAAGTAGGATTATCTCATGGTGTGGATATCTCAGGACTTAGAGGGAGACAGTTATCTCAAAGTGATTTTAATGAATTTGATCATATTTATGTGATGGATCAAAACAATCTGGAAGATGTGCTAGCCAAAGCAACTACAGATGAGCAGCGCCGTAAAGTAGTGATGATTCTCGATGTAGTGTTTCATGGAGAAAAAGTAGATGTTCCAGATCCTTATCATGGAAGTGCAGAAGACTTTGAGAGAGTATATGAAATGCTGGATACCGCATGCGATCATATCGCAAAGGAACTAGCGTAATTTATTACATCATACATCTTATTAGAAATTATAGACATTGCAAAAGTAAATATTGCTCATATGAGACGATGTATTTATATTGCAACCCATACGATAACCCCAACGCATAAACTACTTACCTATGAGTTCATTTACTACTACTGGAAAATTATACCTGATACCCACTACTCTAGGTGACACAAGCGCACTAGAAGTAATGCCTATCTCAGTAAAAAAGGTGGTAGAATTTATAGATACGTATATCGTAGAAAACGAAAAAACAGCACGTCGCTCCATTAAAGCGATATCTCCTGGCAAATCACAACCCTCATTAAAATTATTCCCATTAAATAAATACACAGATATTGCTGAGCTCCCATCCTACCTAGAGCCATGTTTACAAGGGGAATCTGTAGGGTTACTATCTGAGGCTGGAGTTCCAGGTGTCGCAGATCCTGGAGCAGAAGTTGTAAAAATTGCCCATCAAAAAGGCATTCAGGTGGTACCACTTGTAGGTCCATCTTCTATACTCATGGCAATGATGAGCAGCGGTATGAATGGTCAAAATTTTGCTTTTAATGGATATCTACCTATTGACGCACAACAGCGCAAGCAAGAGTTGAAACGATTAGAACGATTATCTTCTGAGCAGGGACAAACGCAATTATTCATTGAGACTCCGTATCGCAATAATAAGATGCTAGAAGACATTTGCAATACTGTTCATCCTGAAACACAAGTTTGTATTGCTTGTGATATCACGCTTCCTACAGAATATATAGTAACAAAAAGCGCTTCTTTCTGGAAAACTAATGCACCAGACTTACACAAAAGACCTGCAATTTTTATAATTCACAAGTCATATTAAGTTAGCGCCTCAAATTAGCTGGCCTAGGATATTTTTGTTGGATTTTTTTGATCATAGGTTCTAGACCATTTACTTTAATTTCCATCATTTCTTGAAGTAACCTTCCCAGCTTACCTTCTGGAAAACCTTGTTGTCTAAACCACACAAAATAAGATTCTGGCAGATCTACCAAATACCAACCTTTATATTTACCAAAAGGCATTCTATAATAAGCCATCTCGATGAGGTGATCTTGTGCTTCTTTATGTATATCTGCCATGCTTTTTATTTCTTAATCACCGTTTTACCCTCAATCGTTATTGCCGAACCTTCTATCAAATATATAGAAGTAGGCTTCTGTGTTTGTAGGAAGCTAAATTTAGCACCATACATCGCCTCAAAGTCAATATCAAACGTTGCTTTCTTTATAGGATGATGATTCCATCGCGGGTGCGTTACCTCGTACTCATTAGTTTTAAATTTAGAAGGACTCGCATATCCCCAGTAATGTTCTGATATAAATTCCATCTCGCTGCCTTTATCAATAGGCTGTGAGGCAACAGCAGCTTCTATGGCAATAGATTGCCACTTCCCATCTTTTCTCCATCCATATGAGATCTTGCGATGTTCATTTGTGATATTCCATTCATGTCGCATAGGTAAGGTTTCATAGCTCTCGTTATAGAGTGCGTTTGCAACAAAAGAAATTGCAGGCTTAGGAACTACTTCTTTTATAAACACTGCTCCACGTTTCCAAATACCACCATCTTTCCTACGCACATAAAAACGGAGATTCACCTCTTCAAAATTTACGTGAAATGGAATTTTGACACCCTTAATACGTGTATCCATAAACATAAAAGCAATGACACTCACATAACATTTACCTTCATAAAAATCTAGCTCTGTTCCATAAGGGACATATGGCTCTAAAAGAGCTGGATTTACCTCATAATTAATAAAGGCAAGCTGGCGCCATGCTGCAGTAAGGAAGCTCATAGAATTATAGTGTTATTGTAATTATATAAAGTACTGCTAGATTTACCTATACTGTAAAGTAGTATCGCCTACTGCTGATACACTTTTACACCATCTACATACGTAGCAGCGACTTTTAAGTTAGGAATCTTATCCTCTTCTACCGTCATGATATCTTCATCCATGATGATGAAATCTGCAACCTTCCCAGTTTCAATACTTCCTTTTTCGTCTTCTTCAAAATTTGAATAGGCAGCCCAGATTGTCATTCCTTTTAAAGTTTCTTCTCTAGTTAAGGCATTCTCCATTTGATATCCACCTTCTGGATATTGCTTTAAATCTTTACGAGCAACAGATGCATAAAATGTATAAAACGGACTTACCTGTTCTACAGGAAAATCTGTTCCTAGGATTACAATACCTGACTGATTTAATAAGTCTTTGTATGCATAAGCTCCTTTGATACGCTCTGCTCCTACTCTATCTTCTGCCCAGTACATATCGCTAGTCGCGTGTGTAGGCTGTACAGAAGGTAGAATCTTATCACTAAAAACATCAAAATCTTCTCTTGATACTATTTGTGCATGTTCTACTTTCCATCTTGGATCTGTTTTAGAAGCTAGGACTTTTTCATAAGCTCTCAGCACAACAACGTTTGCACTATCACCTATGGCATGTGTATTCATTTGGAAATCTGCTGCGGCGATACGCTTTGCAAGATCATTCATCTCTTCAGATGGTGTGATCATCGCTCCAAAATGTCCATCCTTATCACTATAAGCCTCACGCATTGTCGCTCCACGAGAACCGAGAGCTCCATCACCATATACTTTTATAGAACGTACATTAAGACGATCTGTTTTTACTTTTCCTGTAGTTAGGTAGTGATCTAGATTTTCTTCATTATTAGATAACATTGCATATACTCTCATTTGCAAACTTCCAGCTTGCTGAAGACTATCTATAAGTTCTACAATGTTTTTATTAAGACCTGCATCATTTACTGTAGTAAGACCGTAAGAAAAACAAAGCTCCTGTGCTTCTAGTAACACTTGAGCACTTTCGGCAGTGCTAGGTTGTGGTAATACTGCGTCAACTAATGTTTGCGGTGTGTCAATAAGAACACCCGTTACTTTGCCGTCTACAAGTACGACTTCTCCTCCACTTACCTTTGTAGAAGCATCTATACTAGCAAGATCTAACGCTTTTTGATTTACTAAATATGCGTGACCGTCCACACGCTCTAAAACAACAGGAACATCTGGAAATAAAGCATCAAGCTTCTCCTTAGTAGGAAATTCTTTTACAGCCCAATCGTTCTGATCCCATCCTCTTCCTCTCAACACAGTTGCATCAGGATTTGCCTTTGCAAAGGCAGATACTTTTGCAATTACCTCATCATAACTTTCAGTACCAACGAGATCTGCTATTTGGAGGTTTTGACCAAGTCCATAAAAGTGACAGTGACCATCTATAAGTCCTGGCAACACAGTTTTTCCTGTAGCATCTATTGTTTCAGCAGCTTCATACTTTTCGGTAATGTCGTTAGACGTACCTACTTCTATAAATTTCCCATCTTTGATTGCAAAAGATTCCGCTTTCGCGAAAGCGTTATCTACCGTATACACATTTGCATTTGTGACAATAAGGTCTACAGATTGCTTAGTCTCGCAAGAGAATAATAAAGGAAGAATTGCTAAAGAATATAGAATTTTACGCATCGTTGGTTTTTTGTTTAAAAATACAAAAGACTCCTAGTACGTTGATAGTTTTTATCTAAGATTATGAACCTCAAGATTAACTTTTGCATCTTGTGGTGACCTATAATTGGGATGGAGATCAATCTCTAAATCATATGTAATGTGATACAGCTCCAGAACTGCGTCTATTCTATCTTTTTTGAGCTTCGCTTCGCGAGTTTTCAAGATGTACATATTGTACATGCCAATAGCTTGTGATAAAACTTTTAAAGCAACACCAAAAATTATAAACGGAATGAGATACAACTTGAGGGCATGTGCATTTGATGGAGCTAGTGAAGAATGCATCTCTGAAACATAACTTAGAGAATATGCAGATAACCCAAAAAGGCCTACTCCCAACAACCCAAATAGTATTGTATAGCTATAATTCCACCACTTATCTTTAATAGTATGCTGGTAAACAACGTTTACCTCCCTTAGCCTGTTTTTGAATTTAGTAGAAAATAGCTTTTTTGAGCACGTACGATTAAAGTCTGGTTTGCGTTTTGTGAGATTACAAATTGAACCCTCACGTAAGTTTTTACGCTGGTGATTACAAAGTTCGCAGTGCCAATTATTGTTCAATAGTCTCTAATATCTTAAATAACTGCTACTATCTTAATAACAGACTGGCTTAAAGATATACATTATAGAAAAAACCACCCTGACTCTGTACTACATTTTCAACATTTGAAAACTGTACATCAGAGTAGTTGTTTACATTACAACACTCTCCCTCTTGAAACTCCACGTCAAAAGACAAATCTGTTTCAAAACCATCAGGAACTGTTATACGCAACACTACATTAGAGCGACTTTCAGAAAAAGCATTAAGTGCTACTTGAGCCATTTGTGACTCATCAGATATACCCGTAAAAAAAGGGAAGTCTGCATTGTTGGACACATCTGTAACTACTAGTTCATCAAAAGAATATGTATCGTTAAAAAATACATCTTCTCCGGTTTCGGTATCTAAGAATTGTATAATTATATTACCTGACGCACAAGATACTGCACTGCAATCTGCTAGAGCGCTGTCTAAATCACTACTACAAGAACTCAGCATAATAATGAATGCTAGCGCACCTATTAATCTCTTCATAACCTTAGGGGTTTACATAGAAGATGCACTCTTTATGGAAAGGTTGCTTTTAAAAGTCAAATTTATAAGTAGCTCCCACCATACCTTGAAGACCTTGCACTTCATAGTTAAGCCATTTCTCGTAATTACTGTCTAGAATGTTATTTACACGAGCAAATGCAGACAAGCGATTATTAAAGCGATAGCCCACATGAGCATTTGCATCAAAATAGCTATCTAGGGTTTCCACTGTATTTGTAATCAAAAGATCTGCAGGGTCGTTACTAGATACTAAATCACTGCGTTCTCCCATGAAGAATAAGTTTACTCCGGCAAACCATTTTTCTGTAATCTGGTAATCTGCAAAAACAGATGCCTGTAAGTCTGGAAGGTTCCAAGCTTCTTGCTGGCTATCTGTGTTATAAGTATAATATTGACCGTTTACTTTCATTTTAAAGTTTGCATTCACATCAAAATTAAGCTCTGCAAATACTCCTACCGTATTGATATCATCATAAGCAATTGAGAAAGAGTTTCCGTTTGCATATCCATTTGCACCAAAGCCATTACCACTTTGAGAGTATGGATTGTGAATGAATAAACCCTTATCACTCTCTGCCGTATAACTTGCACGTAGGTTGTAACTCAAGGCTTCAGATAATTTACCCTTCATTCCTAAATAACCGTCATACTGTTTATCTGTTGGCTTGATAGTAAGTGTAGGTGAGATAAAAGGATTTTCTTGTGCAAAATCATGGTAGTTATTTTGCTGTAATCCACCTTCAAGTCCTGCATAGGCTATAAAATAATCTCCAGCCACTCGGTAAGATGCTGTAATTTTTGGATACACAAAGAAGTCTGTTTCACTTGCCTCAGTATCTAGCGACACCATTGCTTCTACTCCTAAAGTCACCTCAAGATCATCTCTTAAAATTACAAGACTTGGATTAATCCCAGCATTAAGAAAGCTATAGTTGATTTCCGTATCTACGGTATCAAATGCGTTGTCAAAAGAACCACTTACATAATCTGCTGTTACTTTAGTAGTAATAAGCTCTCCCGCAATAGGAAACTCAAATGTAGGAGCAACTACTGCTCTAAGTTCGCCGCTATCTTGATCATCACCAAAGTATCTCAACGTAGCATTTGCTTTCTTAAAGAAAGAATCTTGCAAACTCACACTACCATTTAATCCTGCTGTGAGAAAAGAATGAGACACGTCAAAATCTTCATTAAATAAAGGCGTGTTACCTGCTCCGTTAATTGTCTTAAGTTCCTCAGGAATTCCATACCAATTATATACTTGATGTTTTGCATCAAGATCTGCTCTCCATGTCATATCACGCTCACGCGCTCCGTAACTTAAATTAAGTCTGCTATCATAAAAATAATCGTCAACTACAGTACCGTCTATTCCGCCCTGAGAAGAATTATGGTTTAAGAAGACACCAAAATCCTCTGTACGGCTTATTTGAAAATTACTATAAAGCTCTGCTAAAACAGATGTATAGCTACCAAAACCAACAGTTGCATAGTTATCATACAACTTCTCTTTTTTAGTTTTCTTTACTACGGCAGCTTTGCCTTTGGCTGGAGTAAACGTACTCGCTACAGGCACAGAAAAGATGCTATAAGTCACCTTCTTTTTTGCCGTAGTGATAGAGTCATTAAGTGCAGGAGTTGCTTTTACTTTAAAAGCATCACTTATGGTAGGAGTATACGCTTTTACAACGTTTACCACTTCTGTACCTATGGTAGACTCTTCTTCTTGCGCAGTAACTACTTGAACAAAAAGCATTGCAAATGCAACAAGTCCTAAGTTATATAATGTATTGAATGAACGATTCATATAATGTATTGTCTTAATTCGTTAGACGTTTGTCTTATTTATAAAGCAAGTGATTTGTTGATGTATTAATCAACAACTACCCTTTTTCTACAGAGGCATTTGTTTTTCCTTCTGCTTGTTTAATAATTGCTAGTTCGCCACGTGCTTCTTCTACAGTTTCTGGATAATCTGCAAAATTTGTAATTACACTTTCTAGAATGTATGTTGCTTGATATGCATCTCCTAGTGCATAAAAGTTCTTTGCCATAAGCACAAGTCCTTTTGCTCCATATTCTTTAAAACCACTGTAATCTTTAGCAAGTTTTTGCACTGCGACATTAGATGCTTCAAAGTTTTGAGCCTCATTTTTAAAGTAGGCATCATAATATAAAGCCTCTGCTGCTAGTGCTCCTGTAGCAATTTTTTGAACCTCGGCATAAGCTGTTTTAGCCCTGGCTTTATCACCTGTCTTTATAGAAGAGCGAGCAATTATTATTTGCGCATCACTTTTTACTGCATTATCAATTTTTGCATTTCCAAGCACCTTTTCAGCATAGCTCACTGCCTTTGTCAAGTCTTCACCTTCATAAAAAGATTTCATCAGGTTAGACTGAGCAAAAACGATATTCTGTGGGAAGTCTGCTTCTGTTTCTAGTCGTTTTAACACCGGAATTGCAGCTGTGTAGTTTTTATCTGTAAGATATACTTGCCCTAAACGTGCTAGTGCTTGCTCCGTAAATTCACTACGCTCCTTTGCAATAACAAATTGGTAATGCGGAATTGTTTTTTTGTATTCCGCTTTCGCGAAAGCGAGCTGTCCTAAATAAAAATGAGCTTGCAATGCATGCTGCCCATTTGGATAGTCACTCAAATATGACTCAAAAAGTCGTTCTGCTTGACCTACATTATTCTCCACATATTGTTTCTCTGCCGAAGCGTAAGCAGCATCATCAAGCTCTGCATCCTCCACATCGATAAAATCTAGTGTACTCACCCATTGTCCATACTCATCTACACGACCCAGATCTATATAAATAAGTTTTGCTGTAGTCACTGCTTGCAATGCCTCCGGAGTCCCAGGATAATCGCCAGCTACCTTGCGCAATAATGCGAGTGCCTCGTCAGACTTGTTTTTATTATCAAGTATCAACGCTTTTTTAAGCATTGCTTTTGACACGTAAGAGCTACCAGGCAAATCTCTTACTAGTTTATCATAAGCAGTAATTGCTTGATCATTTTTGTTTTGAGATACATAGATGTTACCTAATTCATAAAGCGCATCATCGCGATAAGTAGAATTTGGAAACTTGGTCGAAAAAGTTTGAAGTCCGTTTATTTTGTCCTCATCCTTTTTTATAAAACCATAACTCATCGATTTTTGAAAAGTCGCATAATCTTGATCTGTCATATTAAGCGCTATAGATTTATTATACGCTTCAAGTGCAGGCCAGTACTTACTACTTATAAAACGGCTATCACCTAGACGTAAATATGCATCATTAAGTTTAGTTTGATCTTGCACATTACTTGCAGCATACGACTCAAAAACTGTCGCTGCTTGCTCATACTGCTTATCAGAAAAATATGCGTAAGCAAGATTATAATTGATGTCTTGATACTCTGGAGTACTTGCAGCATTACTGTTATTTAAAAACTGCTTGTACCCTATAATTGCTTCTTTAAAATCATTTGCAACATAATCACTCTCTGCTTTCCAGTAAGTTGCACGTGTTACATATAATGGATCGCGTGGTTCTTTAAGGGATTTCTTAAATGCAGCAGCAGCCTCTGGATAATTGCCCTCATTATAAAGATCAAGACCAAAAAGAAACGCTACTTTTTGATAAGCTACCTTATTATCAAAATTGCTGTTGCTTTCTAGCAAGCGCATTGCCTCTTTGTAATTTTTTGAGGTGATATAAGAATCAATAAGCAACGCTTCTAGCTCTGTCTTAGCTGGAGATTTTGGATATGCGTCTATATAATCTGTAATCACAGCAGGTGTAGACTTGTATGCATTACCTATTTCATAGCTCAACTTTGCATAATTAAGACCACTATCTTCTTTAATTTGTGCATTAAAATCCATCTCACTTGCATTTTTAAATGCATTGAGTGCTTCTTGCTTTTTATCTAATTTTAGGTAAGATTCTGCTAAGTGGTAATATCCATTTTGTGCTACACTATTATCACCATCAATTATTTTATTAAATTCATTGATAGCATTTGCATAATCTCCTTGCTTATAATAAGTATATCCTAGCTGGTAGTAATCTGTATTATTCCACTTACCACGTTTTCCTTTGTAAGCTTGTAAATATGGTAATGCCTCTGCATACTTCTTTTGATTAAAGTAGCTTTCTCCTATAATTTTATTAAGCTCAGACTTTTCTGTTGGGTTTGCCTTTGCTAGCTGTGACTTTCCTTCAGAAATTGCTTCATCAAATTTCCCTAACTTAAAATTAAGGTCTGCTTTAAAGTATGCAAGATCCTCATTATATGCTCCTCCTGTTTCTGCTTCTACTTCCTCAAAAAGCTCATTTGCCTCTTCATATTCATCACCCTCATAAGCCATAAAACCTATGTAATACTTAGCCTGCGCTCCATATTTTTTTGAATCACGTACACGGTTTAAGTACTTCTTTGCTTCATCAAAACGATTACTTTTAAAATAAGCATAACCATTATTAAAGTAAAAAGTCTCCTTCTCTCCTGCCGTAAGAGTGCTTTCATCTACGCGATCATACCATTTTCGAGCATAAGCAAATTTGCCATTATCAAAGTAATACTGAGCTACATCTAGAAATGCACTGTTGCGCTTTGTACTTGTAGGGTACTCTGTCACAAAAGTGGTCATAAGATCATCTGCCCCTTGCTGGTTAAGACGCACTGCCGCGTTTGCAATGTAATAAGCACAATCACCTTTTACGGTGGTATCATCTGTATCTCCCTTTACTTCCTCAAAAAGAGTTTGCGATGCTAGATATTGCTTACTATTATATAAGGAGAGTGCCTTATTAAATTGTACAAGATCATTCGTATATATTGCCGATTGTTGCGATACAGCAATAGTTGAATATAAAAATAATGCAACAAGTACGTACTTGATTTTATGCATAGTTAAGAGTTGTTTTATGTGTTCTGATCATTATCAGGAATAGACTAAAAAAGTGTAATATAAGCACGCTTTCGCGAAAGCAAAACGCATCATTTACACCTCACCAAAGTTAGCTTTCTTCCTTAAGGATAACGTCAGAAATCTTTGTTAATTATATCAAGTTGTGAAAAGGATTTTAACAGTCTAAAAGATTACTTCAAAATGCAAAACAATTAAAATCGAACCTCTTGCTTCTAAGTAAATTAGCCACCTGAAATGAGATTAGACTGTATTCTATTTTAATTTTGACATTGCACAACACCTAACAATACACAACATTCCTCCATACCTTTGTAACATTAAGAGCAAAAGGAAACATATATGACAGCAATTATAAAAATCAAACAACTAGGCTTTCAGTGGGAAACACAAGATCCATTTCTTTTTTGTGCATATCATCTAGATAATTACCCAAAAGGTAATGAGCAGCTAGGTCCCGCTGCATCACTACAAGGACGTAATCTAGGAATGGATTTTGAGCCCCATCCAGATGGATGGAATATGTATCACGGCACTACAGTACCGGGATTTCCTGCGCATCCACACCGCGGTTTTGAGACTGTAACTATTGTAGAGCGTGGTCTCGCAGACCATAGTGATTCTCTAGGAGCTGCTGGGCGTTTTGGAAATGGAGATGTACAGTGGATGACCGCTGGTAAAGGTGTACAACACAGCGAAATGTTTCCGCTACTGAATGATGATAAAGAAAATCCGCTGTTATTATTTCAACTCTGGCTCAACCTTCCTAAAAAGAATAAGCTAGTTAATCCGCATTTTAAAATGTTGTGGAATGAAGACATTCCTATTCATAACTTACAAGATGAAAATGGAAAAAGTACAAGCATAAAACTCATATCTGGAGATTACAATGATACAAAAGCTCCCGATGCCGCTCCAGATTCTTGGGCAATGGATACTAGTAATCACGTGGCCATCTGGCTCATTACTATGGAATCAAACGCTGTGTGGAAGATACCCTCAGCAGCTGCTCAACTAAATAGATCTCTATATTTTTATAGCGGAGAAAAAGTAACTATAGAAGGTAATCAGATACCAGTTAATCACAGTATTGATCTTTTAAGTGATCAAGAGCTCGAGATAAATAACAGCAGCACCACTGCAAGTTTTCTACTCTTACAAGGTAAACCTATAAATGAGCCAGTTGCTCAACAAGGACCTTTTGTAATGAACAGCTCTCAAGAAATTCATGAAGCCATCACCGAATTTAGAAAGACGGCTTTTGGTGGCTGGCCTTGGAGTTCTTATGATCATACGCACCCTAAAGAACGCGGGCGTTTTGCCCTGCATGCAGATGGTCGCGAAGAGATTAAGTAAGATCTATCACATTTTCGCGAAAGCGTCACACAAAAAAAACACCTCGCCTTTTACAGACGAGATGCTTAATTATTAACCTATAGTGTGGGTAAACTATAGCTCTTAGTACATAGCTCTTAACGCAGTAACATCATTTGAGCTGAATTCACCATCCTCATTGTTTGAGAAACAAGCTTGCATGATAGAGTCAAAATCTCTTGTTGGAGTTCCAGGTAATTGTATTGCCCCTGTAGATCCAGCAGACTCACCTCCACCGCTTCCACAGCTCGCGCGATCATAGTAATCTGAGTGACGGAAACCTATAGAGTGACCTATCTCGTGTGTGATTACATGCTCATTAACATTAGTAGTTGATCCCTCAAGACCATAAATCTGTACAAACTTGTTAGGAAGTCCTTGTGCACTTGGAAAACCAGCTACACCTCCACTTTTTCCAGGATTATTTGCAGTGTTGTCATACACTACCATATCACTGTTATTGAAGTTAGTTCCAAACGTAAGACGGAAACGTAATGCAGATCCAGAAATACGGTTGTAGTTATTTACAGCCCACTCTAATGCAGTACGGCCTTTTGAAGAAAGTCCGAAGTTATCATTACCAGTATAACCTATGATATCTACTGTTCTGTTTGCTCCAGTTACAAGGTTGTTTGATCTAAACTGTCTTGTGTCTTGGTTTGCTGTCATTTCTTCTAGCTCCTTTGCTGTCACAACAATATCTTCACCTATATAGATACGTTCTTGTACAGTTCCATCAGGAAGGTGGAAATCTCCTTTTGTTACTGCACCTGCATCAAGTTTAAGGTCCTCTCTAATTTTACCTAAAATTCCTGCATCAGTCACAGCTTCTCTAGTTTCTGCTACAAGCTCTTCAGTTACAAGATCATTCTCGATTGCTTCTTCTGTTTCTTTCTCACATGATGTGAATGTAATAGCCATCATCGCGATAGCCATTGCACTAAATTTGAATTGATTTTTCATTTGGATTGTTTATAAGGGTTAACATTTGATCCAAATTTAACTCTTTTTAACAATTAAAATATAGTAATCATACCACTATAACGTTTTCGCTAATATTTTTATCAAATAATCATTTAAATAGCATAATTATTCGCAAAGCAATAAAGGGAATCCTTTTTTGGGAATCAACCACTTGAAAGGCAGCAGATTGAAAACCCACAAAGTTACTATAGTTTTAAAAAATCAAGTAATATTCGGTATTTACTTGTAAAAAATCCAAATAAACTCATAATATTATACGTAAAATACTTAATAATTTTACAACTATTAAGGATTTCGCAATTGTATGGTCAATTATGAGATATTCTATATTTTGACTTAATTACTGTATGTTATAATCCTCAAAGTCTAGAGGATCAAAGTTTTTGAAATGCCCATTAAGAGCTATGAGTCTTTTAGTCCTATTAACAGATTTAAGTGTAGGTAGTGCCATCTCTAGGTGTTCTATGAGATATTGTAATCGTCTCTCTTCAGAAGGAATTTGTAGCAACCCATATTCTTGCTCTAAGGTCAATCCCATTTTATGAGCAAGTGTGAAACTTCGTATGGTATTGACATTAATTTCTGGCGTTTTCATATCGAGCTCATCATAAAAATCAGAAAGCAATGTGATAAGTCTTATTTTACGAGAAGAAGATGGCTCTTGACGTTCCTCAATAAATGTAACCTCACCCCCAGCATATAATCGTTCTCCTAGCGTATTATAAAAATTCATAAGCTTAAAAACCCTCAAGCCCTTACAGATAATATCTGCAGCTCCAGAAGGATATCGTTTTACCACTTGTGTAACTTCCATTTCTGTGCCATAGGCAAGACTATTATTTATATAAGTGGGAATACCAAAGGTGATACCTCCAGATTCACAATCTTGTAATAATTGCTGGTATCTATCTTCAAACACATGTAAAGAGAGCGGCTCGCCCGGAAAGGCAACCATTTCTAAAGGGAACATAGGTAAAATTGATGTAGTCATAACTCAGTTTTATCAATGAAAAATACGAAAGCTTCTGCTCACTGTTATATAATGAACAATTTTTAACCTTATTGTTCAACATTTATTGACATTGTATCTTATCAATTTCCAAAACTCTTCTAATTTTGCTCTAAATACGTTAAGATGAAAAACAGAGATCTTTTAAACGTGGTCAACACCCACGGAAGTCCAGTTTATGTATACGATGCAGAGACTATTACGACACAATATAATAGACTTACTAATGCATTTAAGGATGTAAAACAGTTAAGACTTAACTATGCCGTAAAAGCTTTAAGCAACATTTCTATATTACAGCATTTAAAGAGCTTGGGTTCTGGACTAGACACTGTTTCTATTCAAGAAGTACAACTAGGCCTTCTTGCTGGCTTTACTCCAGATCGCATCATCTTTACACCTAATGGCGTATCGCTTGCAGAGATAGAGGAAGTGGCACAAATGGGTGTACAAATTAATATAGACAACCTTTCTATACTAGAACAATTTGGGACAAAGCATCCTCAAATACCCGTGTGTATCCGTGTGAATCCTCACGTGATGGCTGGTGGAAACACTAACATTTCTGTAGGACACATCGATAGTAAATTTGGGATTAGTATTCACCAGCTACCACATGTACTCCGTATTGTGGAAAATACAGGGATGAATATCAATGGAATTCACATGCACACTGGAAGTGACATTCTCGATATTGATGTATTTGTTTATGCGACAGAAATATTATTTGATGCTGCACAAAAATTCAGCGACCTTACTTTTATTGATTTTGGTAGCGGTTTTAAAGTACCTTATAAAGCAGGAGACATTGAGACTAACATAGAGGAACTAGGAGAGAAATTAGGTAAACGTTTTAACGCTTTCGCGAAAGCGTACGGAAAACCCCTCACTCTTACCTTTGAACCTGGCAAATTTCTTGTGAGCGAGGCTGGTAAATTTCTGGTACAAGTAAATGTGGTAAAACAAACTACCTCTACAGTATTTGCTCAAGTGGATAGCGGATTCAATCACTTAATAAGACCTATGCTTTACGGTAGCCAGCATGAGATCCACAATATAAGCAACCCAAAAGGAAGAGAACGTTTTTACAGTGTAGTAGGCTATATCTGTGAGACAGATACTTTTGCAAATAACCGTCGTATCTCAGAAATTTCTGAAGGTGACATTCTAGCATTTGATAATGCAGGTGCGTATTGCTTTACGATGGCGAGCAATTATAACAGTCGCTACAGACCTGCAGAGGTGTTGATTAAAAACGGCGAAGCACATTTAATACGTAAACGAGAAACCTTTGAAGACCTCATAAGTAACCAAGTTATTCTCAAAGAATAATCACACATAAAACTATCACAAAGACCAGCAAACAGCTGGTCTTTTTTATGAATACTCAGTACATTTATACTATGAAATATTGGGTATTAATAGTAGTAATATTTGCAAGTTGCAGCAATCCTATCGAGACAGCATTAAGCTCAAAAAACGAGCTTATAAAAACCGTTGTGAGCGATATTAAAAAACACGAAGTACAAATATTATTTACACAAATCGACACGTCAAGTAGTGGCGAAATGATATTTACAGATTACGAGTATAACGTAAATACTAATCAGTATTTCTATCCAGCAAACACTATAAAACTACCTGTAGCCCTACTAGCAGCAGAGTTTATGGATGCAAATGAGAACCTCAATCTTGACACACCATATATTATAGGTGATGACGACAACCTCCACACAGTGTCTGACGATATTAGACAGATTTTTGCAGTAAGTGATAATGAATCCTACAACAGGCTTTATGAGATTTTAGGTAGAGATTATATTAACAACCGCTTACGCGAAAAAGTACTAAACAACACCCGTGTCGTCCATAGATTATCTACGCCAGAAGCTGATAAAGCTAGCAGGAGCAATATTCGATTTTTTCCAGGATATACAGAAGACGTAATTGAATTAAAAAATCAAACAGATAGCGATATCACTCCAGTTACTATACAAGGAATTAACAAAGGCAAAGGATATATTGAAGATGGAGTGCTAAAAGAATCTCCAATGAACTTTAGCGAGAAAAACTACTTCCCACTAGAAGAGCAACATGTACTAATCAAAAAGCTTATAGCCCCAGAAGTCTTTCCCGCAGCAGAACGATTTGACCTCTCCGAAGAAAGTAGAACTCGCTTACTATCTGCAATGAAAGCACTACCTAGGGAGGCAAAATATACCTCGCCAGAGTATTATGATAGTTACGTTAAGTTTTTCATGTATGGAGACTCAAAAGATGCTATACCTAGCAATATAAAAATTTACAATAAAGTGGGATATGCATATGGAACACTTACAGAGACTGCATATATTGTTGACACCGAGAATGACATTCGCTTTATACTCTCTGCAACTATTTTAGTAAATGAGAATGCAATTTTTAATGATGATACCTATGAGTATGAAAATATAGGTATCCCTTTTCTCGCGCAACTAGGCCGTGAGATCTACAAACAAGAAAAAGAGCGTAGGGAATAAAGCACCTTAGATGGAAATTTTGTTACTTCGCAGCACTATCAAGGCAATGCCTTAAATTGACAGCAAATTAATTTGCTTTTACAACCTATAAATCGAGTACTGTGAGCTTAAGAGAACTTAATAAACGCACCACCATTTGTGAACTATGTAGTAACGAATACGATCTTTCTCCATTTATCGTGGAACCAAGAGAAGATGATATTCTTGCCTGCAAAACATGTATCAACCAGATTAACAATCCAGAAGAGGTGGATCCAAATCACTGGAGATGTCTCAATGATAGTATGTGGAGCACAGAACCTGCAGTACAAGTTGTCGCGTGGCGTATGCTTACGAGATTACGTAAAGAAGGCTGGCCACAAGATCTTCTTGACATGATGTACTTAGAAGAAGAAACGCTTGAATGGGCAAAAGCTACTGGAGAGCACATAGAGGAAGATGAAAACACCATCATTCATAAAGACTCAAACGGTACTAGACTGGCCAACGGTGATAGTGTAGTTTTAATTAAAGATCTAGACGTAAAAGGAGCCAACTTTACTGCAAAACGTGGAGAGTTTATGCGTAATATAAATCTTGTACATGACAATCCTGAACACATAGAAGGGCGGATACAAGGCCAACAAGTAGTTATCGTTACTCAATACGTAAAAAAGAGTAGCTAGACTCTACTCTATTTTACAATAAATTAAAAAACGCTCTGGTAAACCAGAGCGTTTTTTTTTTAATTCGCTTAAACAAAACTACCAGTTATCAAAATTGATTAAAGCGTTCTTTGCTTGCGTGTATTCTGTTATCATATCTGAGACTATTTGCCCTGCTGGCTTTATATCATGTATAAGTCCAGAAATCTGACCTATTTCTAGTTCGCCATCCTCAAGATTTCCTTCAAACATACCGCGTTTTGCACGTGCACGTCCTAATAATTGTGAGAGCTGCTCCTTTGATGGTGCCGTAGTATATAATTCTGCTACCTGCTCATAAAATTTATTTTTTATAAGTCTTACAGGGGCAAGTTCTTTAAGTGTTAATACGGTATCTCCTTCCTGAGTATCGACTATTGCTTGTTTAAATAATTGGTGAGCACTAGATTCTTCACTTGCTGCAAAACGACTTCCTACCTGTACACCGTCTGCGCCTAATGTCATTGCTGCAAGCATACCTCTACCTGTTGCAATACCACCCGCCGCAATAAGAGGGATATCTAACTTTTCTTTCACCATTGGTATTAGCGTGAATGTTGTAGTCTCCTCTCTACCATTGTGACCTCCAGCTTCAAAACCTTCGGCTACTACTGCGTCTACTCCTGCTTCTTGTGATTTTAAGGCAAACTTCACACTACTTACTACGTGCACCACTTTTATTCCGTGCTTCTTTAATTCTTTAGTCCATAGTTTTGGATTACCGGCGCTCGTGAAGACAATAGGCACTTTATAGTCTACTACCGTTTTCATATGCTCTTCTATGTTAGGATATAACATAGGTATATTTACCCCAAAAGGTTTATTGGTTGCTTTTTTACACTTCTCTACATGCTCCACTAAAACATCTGGATACATAGACGCTGCTCCTATTAATCCTAGACCTCCAGCATTACTCACAGCACTTGCGAGACGCCATCCAGAGTTCCATATCATTCCACCTTGTACTAGTGGATACTTAACGTTAAATAGGGATGTGATTCTATTCATTATGCTTTTATAAATTTTTGAGTAACGATTGAAGTTCCATCGTTTATTTGAATGAGATACACCCCTTTTCTAAGTATTGAGATAGGAAGTGCATTTACTTGTTGTGACATACGTTTGGTCGCAATCTTCTTACCTAAAATATCAAAAATGGTCACCTCAACTTGAGTTACTTCCTTAGGTAATACTAATACTGCCATCTCAGATGCTGGATTAGGTAAAATTTGATAGTCTTTAAACTCTTGAGCTTCATTAAACGTTGCAGTGTTTAAAACCTCTTCTAATGCTGCACCAAAATCTGGTATACCATACCCTAACTGCGCAGTAGGATTTTCATATATACTAGCACTCTCCCGAACGAGCTGCATTATACGAGCATTTGTAAGCTCTGGATTTGCCTGCCAAAAGCTCGCTATTGCTCCAGCCATTATCGGCGAACTAAAGCTTGTACCATTATTTGTAGTAATGTTATTATTTTGATCTATAACTGCACTACCCGCTCCCTTTGCTACTACGTCTGGCTTTATCCTGCCGTCACTTGAAGGTCCTATACTACTAAAACTAGCATAATTACCACTGGCATTTACAGCTCCTACAGTAAAGGAACCTACAGCATCTGCTGGTGCACTTATCATTCCTGTGCCACTATTTCCTGCACTAGTTACTACTAGCATTCCTTTTTCAAATGCAAGTGTTGCTCCTCTGGAAATGAACGTAGTCTCTCCATCCATATCATCGTAGCTGTAGTCATAATTAGGATTATCAAAGGTTCTATATCCTAGTGATGTATTTATAACATCTACACCTAGACTATCTGCTCTTTCTGCGGCTTCCACCCAGTAAGATTCTTCTACTGGATTCTCACTTACTACATCTTCTGTTCTAAAACAATAGATGGCTGCATCTGGGGCTGTGCCTACAAATTGGTTTTCTATAAAACCTACCATGTCACTTGCTACTCTAGTTCCGTGGCTACTATTTGAAAATTCAAACTCATCGTCGTTTCTTCCCACAAAATCATATCCATCTAGTAAATTTCCTGCATTTCTCAATCTTGAGAACCCTTCATTATTATTAACTCCCGGAAATCCAGAGTCCATGATTGCTATGACAATTCCTGCACCTGTAAAATTTTGCTCATGCAATTCTTCTACAGAAAGCATGGTTACTTGATTATCTGTTGCTCCATAATTAAATGTAACTCGTGATTGTGGAGGTAAAGGGTCATCTTTTAAAAATTCAAAAGGAAAAGATTGTCTTGTTATACTTCGATCTGCATACTCTATGTAATCTACAATTTGCAATGCTTCTAATGCTGCAATCTCTGCTTCAGTCCCTCTTACATGGATGCAGTTCATCCATTTAGATTTTGCTAGTACAGTAATTCCAGATTCAGATTTAATTTGAGTGATATAATCCTCATTTACGGGCACATCTCTTTCATCTATAGCTACACCGTGTAGCTCCTTACGGTCTAATGCTTCTTGAGAAAGAATAGAAATAGGATTGTCAAGACTTGCCGCAACATTTTCCTTATCTACAAAAAATACCCAAGCATCCTGCTGGGCATTTCCATAGGCGGTCATAAGTAGCAGTACTAGAAGTAATTTTATATTCATAAGCGATGACACATTGAGCTAAGCTCCATAGGGTGAGTATGTAAGTTACGAAATAACTCCAGAACCTAAGCACTCTTCTCCATGATGCCATGCCACAAACTGACCTTCGGCAATTGCGGTTTGAGGATTGTCAAAAATCACATACATTCCACCTTCCACTCTATAAAGAGTAGCTTTTTCTAGTGGCTGCCTATAGCGTATTCTTGCTTCTACTTCCATAGTTTCATCTATAGCAAGTGTAAGGTCTTCACGTATCCAGTGTATTTCTTCTTCTTTTACAAAGAGTCCTTTGCGGTACAATCCTCTGTGATTTTTTCCTTGACCTGTGTAAATCACATTTTCATTTACGTCTGTATCTATTACAAAAAGTGGCTCTACAGTACCTCCTACTGCAAGTCCCTTGCGCTGGCCAATGGTAAAGTAATGTGCTCCTTGGTGCTTTCCTACCACCTTTCCTTCGGCAACGCTATAAGTTGGTTTTTTTACAAGGTTTTCTAAGTCCGCTTTCGCGAAAGCGTTACTAGCCTCCATACCACCTGCAACCTCAGGAATAGTATCTTCCATCACCTCAACAATAACTCCTTCCTTAGGTTTTAATTGTTGTTGTAAAAAGTCTGGTAATCGTACTTTCCCTATAAAACAAAGTCCTTGAGAATCTTTCTTTCCTGCAGTTACAAGGTCTTGCTCTAAAGCTATCTCGCGCACCTTAGGCTTTTGTAAATGCCCTATAGGAAATAACGTCTTTGCCAATTGCTCTTGCGATAGCTGGCATAAAAAATATGATTGATCTTTATTATCGTCTGCTCCCGCTTTAAGCTGATACATAGTCTTACCGTCTACTTCAATCGAAGTCTTTTGACAGTAATGTCCAGTAGCTACAAAATCTGCACCTAGTGAAAGCGCTATTTTCATAAACACGTCAAACTTAATCTCGCGATTACACAGCACATCTGGATTAGGAGTGCGTCCCATCTCATATTCTTTAAACATGTAATTAACAATACGCTCTCTGTATTGCTCGCTTAAATCTACTGTTTGAAAAGGAATTCCTAACTTCTCTGCTACAAGCATTGCGTCATTGCTATCATCTAGCCATGGACACTCGTCAGATATCGTTACAGAGTCATCGTGCCAGTTCTTCATAAAAAGACCGATCACATTATATCCTTGTTCCTTTAATAGATGAGCCGTAACACTACTATCTACTCCACCACTAAGACCTACTACTACCGTTTTCATTTTCTGATATATGTTTGCAAAACATCGGCTAATTATAGCTTCACTTTGCTATTTTAAGAGCTATAATTCTAGCTCATAATTGAGGATGCAAATTTACACAATAAGAGTGCATTTTTTTACATAAGAAGTAGTTGATATTTATAGAGAAAACTTACACTAAGATTACTGTACTCCTATCTTGTTACGAGGGTATTTAATTTCTTTGTCTACCCTATCGCCTTTATAATACTTCCAGAGACCATGTTTACGATTATTCTTGTAAGTACCCTCTACTTCTAGTTGTCCAAAACCATTGTATAATCGTACTGCCCCTTCTAGTTTGTCATTTACATACTGTAATTCTTTAAGTACTTTCTTTTCTTCTGAGTAATAAGTGGCTTTCCCTTCTTTTAAACCTTTCTTATAAAATTCTTGTTGCGCAAGGACGCCATTTATGAAGTAAACAGATCGTTCTCCTTCTAATTTGCCGTTTTCATAATTCTCTTTTATCATTACTGATTTTCCATCTTGATGGTATGACAACCACTCTCCTATGCGTTCTCTCCCATTCATCCTCCCTTTACTTACCATCTTTCCATCGGTTGTAAAAAAGGTTACATCTATATAAGGTGAATCTGGCGTATATACTTTTACAGCAGTGGGATGACCTCCTTTACTATCATAAAAATTAAAGGTACCTACTTCTTGACCATGACTAAAAGCTCCAGTATATCGCAATTGCTTTTCATTATCAAAAGCTTTCTGCCATAGGCCGTGGCGCTTACCATCTTCATCAAATTGATTATAGCTTTGTGCTACGCTCAACTGCTGATATTGAGCCATTATAATTATTAAAACAATTGTTAATCTTGACATTTTAACTATTAATTAGGAGTTTACCTTGTTTAGTCATTTTAATTTTACATTAAACAAATCAAAAACTACATTTTTATGAAAAATCTAATGAGTATCACAAAATTAGCGTTTATTGCATTAACGCTATTAGTTACAATTTCTTGTAACGATGACGATGATAATGGAAACATTATAGAAGGAGAAAGCAACACCATTGTAGACTTTGTAGCAGGTAATGAAAACTATAGTTCTTTACTAGCCGCTTTCCAACGCACCAATCTCGACGCCACACTAGCAGGAAGCGGAACATTTACTGTATTTGCACCTGATAACGCAGCTTTTGAAACATTTTTAAATGGAGCTGCTCTTGAGGAAGTAGATGATGCGGTATTAACCCAAGTACTATTAAACCATGTTCTTAACTCGACAGTTACTTCTAGCGAACTGTCAACTGGATACGTAAGCAACTTGGCCACAGAGCCTTCTTCTAACGCAAATATAAGTCTATATGTAGATACAACAGATGGTGTCGTTCTTAATGGACAATCTGCAGTAACTACTGCAGATATTGTAACAGATAATGGCGTAATACATGCCGTAGACACCGTAATTGATTTACCAACCATCGTAACATTTGCAACTACAAATCCTGCATTAACATCACTAGTTGCCGCTCTTACAAATGAAGGAAATACAACTTTTACAGATCTATTAAGTGATACAGATGCAGACTTTACAGTATTTGCACCTACTAACGACGCCTTTGCAACATTTTTAGGTGATAACACCCTTGCAGATGTAGATAATGGCGTGCTTGCACAAGTATTATCAAACCACGTAGTACCGGGAGCTGTTGCGATTTCTACTACATTAAGTAATGGATATGTAAATACAGCTGCTACTTTTGAAGGAAACGAAGATGAACCTATAAGTCTTTATGTAAATACAGATGATGGGGTAACACTCAACGGAACTTCAAATGTAGTTATAGCAGATATTGTAACTGTAAATGGTGTGATTCATGTAGTTGACACCGTAATAGGACTTCCAGATATCACGACATTTGCTACTGCAGATCCTAATTTTTCTACACTTGTTGTAGCATTAACTGCAGATGAATCTTTCGGATATGTAGCTGCATTGCAGACACCTTTCGGAACATCACCAGCACCGTTCACTGTATTTGCACCTACTAATAACGCTTTTGCAGATTTACTAGCAGACCTAGAATTAGAGATGTTATCAGATATTCCTACAGAGACACTTGCTGCAACTTTAGAATTGCATGTGATTCCTAATTCAAATGTAAGAGCAGAAGATCTTGCAGATCTTGATGGTACTGCAGTTACTCCATTAGGAGGAGCAGATGTAACTATACAAGCAGATCCTGCAGCAATCATCGACCCAGATGGCGATGCAAACCCAATTGTAGCTACAAATGTACAAGCTACAAATGGTGTAATACATGCTGTAAGTAGAGTGCTAAGAGACTTATAAAAAAATCTTACCCAACAATTTAAAATCTCCACTGCAAGATATTGTAGTGGAGATTTTTTTTGATATTATATTATAAAAAAAACCTCCTATCTTTTTTTAAGATGGGAGGTTTTAGATTTATGCTTTCGCGAAAGCGTGCTTGTTACACTTAATTTAAATGACCGTATTTGCTAGAATAGTCAAGCATTTGATTTTCGAAGCTTTCTGGTTGCTCTATAGTAAAGCCAGTAATTTCCTCACCTTCCATTTGCGGAACGATTACAGGGTTTACAAAACCACTGTATGGAGCACTTTTGAATTGGCTATTACGAGCCAGCACTTCCTTATGGATATCCTGATCTACAATCACCCCATAATTTTCAACAAGAGCTTTTGCAGCTTCATAATCTCCTTCTGAAGTAATACGCTGCGTCTCTCTTAGTAATTCTCCAAAGATTGCACGAAGCTTCGTATAATCTGTGATATTAAAGTAGGTCTTACCATCACGAGTTACTTTCTCAATTACATTCTCATTTGCACCACGCTCAAAAGCCCATGCACTTACCCACTGGCGATTTACCATGTGTGCTTCTTCTACATTATCTCCTAATTCAAGACGTATAAGCTGTGTCATCAAACCATTACGGATATAACCATCATATGCAGCCATTCCTGTTTTTTCCCAGTCTTCTACCAGTCCTATTTCTTGAAGTTTTGGATCCATAAGGTAATACAGCCCAAAAAGATCTGCGCGACCTTCTTCTATCGTAGACTTATAACGTTTAAGAGTTTCCTTAGGAGTTCCCACTCCTTTGTTAATCTGTCCAGAGGCATGACCTACTACTTCATGTAATGATGTGTGAAGCTTATCTCCTAATTGTCCATATGCTTCTTCTAGCTCAACTTCCTCTGCATCATGAGCAAACTCTTTAAGACGTCCAGATCCACCAGCATTGTTGTAAGCATTGATTATGTTACCTAGAGAAACCGATTTACTACCATGCGTCTGGCGTATCCAGTTATTGTTAGGCAAGTTTACACCAATAGGTGTAGATGGTGAAGCATCTCCCGCTTCTCCTGCTACAATCACTGTTTTATAAGAAACTCCTTTTACTTCCTTCTTCTTATGCTCTGGCATTAATGGTGAGTTGTCTTCAAACCATTGTGCATCTACAGATAGTGCTGCCATCTTTTTTGACATGTCAAAATCTTTAATTTGAACTACAGTTTCATAAGAACCTTTATACCCTTTAGGGTCATTGTAGACTTCTATAAATCCGTTAATCCAATCTATATTTCCTTCTGTAGAAGTTGCCCACGCGATGCAGTAATCATCCCAAGTATCAAGGCTTCCCGTCTTGTAATATTCAATAAGCAGTCCTAAAGCTTTTCCTTGCTGCTCATTTTCGGCAACGGTTTGTGCTTTTTCTAACCAGCCGATTATATTATCTATAGCCTCGCCATATAATCCTCCACTCTTGTAAACTTGTTCTACAAGTTTACCGTTTTCTTTTACAAGGCGGGTGTTGAGTCCTTTTTCTATAGGCTCATTTTCATCTACTTTAATTGCATCATAAAATGCTTCTGCCTCTGCTGTAGTTACATCCGGTCCATAAAAGTTAATCGCGCTTTCTAGAACGATATCAACATCTTTGGCTAGGTTTACTTTCTTGCTGTCCTTATCATTAAAGAGTACTTCAAAAGCTTCACCTTCTAGTGTTGCTCCACTTTCAGCAAGTAGTTGCTTTAAATAATCTTGAGAAAAATCTGGCTTCATCTTAGCATTACTATAATGGTGGTGTATACCATTTGCAAACCATACTCGCTTCATGAATGTTTCAAACTGCTCCCACTCTTCTCCTGTTTTTGTAACCTTATCAGATGTATAAATCGTCTCTAGCGCATTCCTAATCTCAAGATTATGACGGTAGTTTTGAGCCCACATAATATCACGACCTGCAAGTCCCGCTTGTGTCATATAATAAACCAGCTTTTGCTCCTTAAGTGTTAGGTCTTCAAAACCTGGAATTTGGTAACGTAATATCTTAATATCGGCAAACTGGCCAACTGTAAAATCAAAATCTGCGGTTGTTGTTTCCGCTTTCGCGAAAGCGTTATCATCCTTATTTTCTTCTCCACATCCTACTGCGAGAATCGCTGCAATTGCTAGCGCGTATATTCCTTTGTGACTCATAAGTTATTTAATAATTTGTGCACGTAAATATAGCAAAATTCCACACGATGAATTTTGTTATCTTTACTGCAAACCAAACCATCACCAATGAAATTTTTAAAATTTTTACTCTTCGTTATTCTTATTGTTGTTATTGCTGGAGCAATATACTTTGGCACTCAAGATGGCACTTATCAAATAGAAGCTTCTAGAGAGATTAATGCGCCAAGAGAGGTGGTTTACGATATTGTAAACGAGTACAAAACATGGGAAGAATGGGGTCCTTGGAAGAAGGAAGAGCCTACTATGGTTTTTAATCATGCTGATAAAACATCTGGTGAAGGAGCTTCATACAGCTGGCAAGGTGAAGTGGACGGCAGCATGACTACTACAGAAGCTGTTCCGGGTATTTCTCTAAAGCAAGACATGACACTACAAACACCAGGAGGGGAACGTAAACCTGAGGTGTACTGGACATTTGAAACTACAGAGCAACTTGCAACCATAGCAACCTGGGGAATTAAAGGTGAGCATACACTTATGGATAAAGTATATTTTGCCTTTACAGGAATGGACTTTGAAGCCGATATGCAAGAAATGTATGAGCAAGGGCTTACTGGCCTTGAAGCGGCTGCTCGTAAGGAAATAGGTAAGTACACTGTTAATATAGATGGAATCACACAATACAGTGGTGGCTTTTATCTATACAGAACTACTTCTGCCAAAGCTCCTTCTGTACCTACTATCATGTCTCAAAACTATAACGGCATTTCTACATTTATGTCAGAAAATAATATTGCAGTAACTGGGATGCCTTTTACTATTTACAATGAGACATTCCCTAATGGTGATGTTATTATGACAAATGCATTACCTGTGCGTGAAAAGATTATTGTAGCTGGAGATACAAACGTTTTTAGCGGATATATGCCTACAGTGACTGCGGTAAAAGTAACTCTAGTGGGCAACTATATAAATCTAGGAGAGGCATGGAGCACTGCTATGAAACACGTGCAGGACAAAGGATATACACTTTCTAAAGAAAAGCCTTTTGAGGTTTATGTAACAGATCCTCAAGATCATCCTAACCCAGCAGATTGGATTACAGAAATTTATGTGCCAATTGAAGATTTAAAATAAGCTCCCTTGAAAACTCTAATACTCGTTTTTATAGGTGGTGGTACTGGAAGTATTGCAAGATACCTTTTAGGGAAGTTTATAAATGACCCTAGTTCTGGTATATCCTACAGCACCTTTGCTGCAAATATTATAGGTAGCTTGTTGATAGGTATTATACTAGGATGGGCCCTTAAAAACAACACACTTAACAGTAACACTACATTATTACTAGCAACAGGTTTTTGTGGAGGTTTTACCACTTTCTCCACTTTTGCATATGAGAATCACGTACTTCTAAAATCTGGAGATTTTATGACATTTGCATTGTATGCCATTGCAAGTTTCGCTCTTGGTATTCTTGCAGTGTTTGGCGGAATTGAACTAGGTAAGAGTTTTTAAAATATCGCAGCTTTTCACTTTTAAGTAGGTTAATTATACTTTGATTCTCTTTTTCATCTCCTCTACGATGTTAAAGGCAGCTGGACACATCTTCACGTTTTCCATAGTGAGCTTAGAAATTTGCTGAAATTTCTTTCTATCCGTATGTGGAAATTCTCTACAAGCCTTAGGTCTCACATCATAGATAGAACAATAGTTATCTGCTCCTAGAAAAGTGCACGGTGTTTCTTGTAGCACATAATCCTTCTCTTCATCAATACGTAAATACGTCTTAATAAAGTCAAATTCCTTCATTCTGAAGTGTTTTGAAATACGCTGGATATCCTTATCTGTAAAGAGCGGCCCTGTTGTCTTACAACAGTTTGCACACGTAAGGCAATCTGTTCTTTCAAACTCATCTTCATGCAGTTCTTGCATGATGTAGTCCAAGTTTTTTGGAGGTTTACTGCGCAGCTTTGCAAAGAACTTTTTATTCTCATTCTGCTTATCTTTGGCCAGCTGCGGGAGGGCTTTAATAAAATCTTCCATGGCGCAAAGGTAATCATAAAGCTATGGCAAAAGAGGTAGATATTTTTGGGGCAGCACTCCAAGATTTTATTGATAACAAGTACACAGAAGATATCGTGGTGCACTCCTCTATTGCAGAAGATGATGTAATCCCTATTCCATATTTATTCAGGCCATTTGAAGAAATGCCAGTGATAGAGCAACGAGCATTATCACTTTCTAAGGGAACTATACTCGACATAGGTAGTGGCGCGGGCAGTCATAGTTTATGGTTGCAAGAGCAAGGACTTGATGTTACTGGAATAGATATTAGTGAGGGAGCTATTACGCTTTCGCGAAAGCGTGGTTTAAAAAATGCCGTGCACTCTAATATTCTAGAACATAAAGACACCTACGACACACTTTTACTACTCATGAATGGCACAGGAATTTTTGAGCGAATATCAAAAATTGACGATTACTTAAAGCACCTTAAAACGTTACTCAATAAAGATGGTCAGATTCTTATAGACGGATCAGATATCGCATTTATGTTCGAGGACGAGGATGGCGGATTCTGGATGGATACACATCGTGACTACTATGGAGAGGTGACGTACTCGATGAGCTATAAAGGTGAGCAGAGCTCTAGCTTTGACTGGCTATATTTAGACTATGAAAGACTTGCATGGTATGCACAAAAAAATGAGCTCAATTGTGAGCTCATTTTAGAAGGTGATCATTATGAATATCTAGCGAAACTTACGCTTACATAGTATATCCTTTTTCGGCAAGTTTATCTACCATCATTCTGTATAAATCTCTACTCCAGATTTCTGATATTTCTCCTATGTTCTGAGCAATATCTGGCTCTACAGTTAAGATTTTTTGTCCTGTAGGTGTATTATAAAATACCGTTACTTCTTTCTGTTGCTCATAATCTAATGCTGTTTTATCTGTAAGCATTTGACGTCCTGCACCCGTTTCATAAAAAGCAAGCATATTCTGAATGTCCTCTTGATTATAGCTTCCTCTATAAGCAGAAACTAGCATATTTAAGATGCGATCTACCTGTTTAGGTGTTTCTGTTTTTAATTCGTTCCACACAGCGTCTGGAACATTCTTGCTAGCGTATTGATTTTTTAATAAATCAAAGAGGCCATTAGTTGCGTTACTATACTGATCTGCAGTACCATTCACTTGAAAATATCTCAAAACTTGCTCGTGATACGTTTTCTCCTGCGAGTATCCAGCTAAAGAAGTAAAGAGAAATACGGCTATAAATAATTTTTTCATCATTTTTGTTGTTCTAATAAGGGCATAAATATAGAACATTATACACATGAAATCATTGAAACAGCTTGCATTTTTAATACTATCACTCATTTTTATTATAAGTTGTGACGATGATGATCCTACTACACTATCATCTGACCCAACAGAGAATGCTGCAAATAAACAACCACTAGGAACCTCTGCAAACGAATTACTATCTAGTGATGAGTTTACTAGCCTACGAGTAGAAATAGCATATCCAGAAGGTTTTAGACCAACGGATAGCACTATAGAATTATTAATACCATTTCTTGAAGAGCGACTTAATAAACCAGATGGTATTACACTTGTAGAATCTACAATTACAACATATACAGAAGGTCCTTATGATATAAATGACATCGTAGCTATAGAAGATGCGAATAGATCTGTTTTTAATAATGGGGATGAAATGGGCGTGTGGCTATTCTTTTCTGACCAAAGTAGTGAAGGAGATAGTGACAGCTCTGTAGTATTAGGAACTGCCTATAGAAACACCTCCATGGTTATCTATGAAAAAACCTTTCTAGAACTTGCAAACAACTCTACAACAGCCATAAGCAGAACGTTAATAGAGACTTCTACTATAAGACATGAATTCGGTCATATTTTCGGACTTGTAAATGGAGGAACACCGCTAACGTCTGATCACCATGATGAAGAAAATGGCAGACATTGTAATGTTGAGGATTGCTTAATGTATTTTCAAACCGTAACTACCATCTTTAATACTAGTAATACCGCTTCACTTCCTAATTTTGATGCTCTATGTATTCAAGATTTACAAGCAAACGGAGGATTATAAAAGTTTATTACAACAACTAAAAAAGGGATTGACTTGCGTCAATCCCTTTTTTAATACAATTTAATTTTATCAAGTTATTCCTCTACAAATGGTACTTCTTCAAGTTCTAATGTATCTGTATATTTCATAAGATACACAGCGTTATTTGAAAAGCCGCCTTTTGCTCTTGAGCTATACTTAAACTTGTTTTCTACATAATCTGTCTCCACACCAGTAGCTGCTGCAGCATATAAATCTGATGAGTATGCTAGACGCAATAAAGTATCATACATCAAATCATAACCTTTTATAGCAGATTCGCTTGGACTCACTCCATACATAGTTTCATAACTATCAATAAATGCTTTTGCTTGACTGTACTTATATTCTTTCTCGGCAGATGGGAAATGAAAGGAAAGATTCTTTAAATGATCATGCTGTACCTCATCACTATCATAAGCATTACCCCTGTTTGTAGTAAACATTACAACTTTAAGGGTACCTAACTGGCCATTAAGACTTGTAGTAACACTACTAATCAAAGGAACATCATTAGTCTCTACAATCACCCAATTTTCTAGTTCGCTAGAAAGCTGTGCTGGAATATCTCCTGGATACAAGAAATATCCTTTATCATTAGAACGAGGTGTTACCGTCTTTAAATTGGGAAAAATAGCTTTTATCTTTGATAATGTAGCGCTATTTTTCTTATCTGCTATTACCACAATATTTTTACCTGATCCATTAGCCTTTAAGTAAGAAAGCATCTTTTTACTTAACAAATCATCCTCTGGTCTTGATACAAAAATATTATTTCTTCCAGCCACCTTATTAGACATAGGTGATATTACAGGTATGTTGCGTGCATTGAGTAGTGATGACACTCTATCTATATTATTACCTAAAAGCGGTCCTATTACGGCATTAACCGCAGAAAAATCATTTGACTGTATAATAGTTTCTACTTTGCGTGCATTTGTTGCCGCGCCATCTTTACGATTGTATGAGGTATCATAGGTATCTACAACGGTGGTAATACCAGCTTTTTTAGCATCTTGAACTGCCATAAGCATACCACTATATAAATCTAATGATAGCCTAAGAATACGATCATCTCTAAGTAGATTTTCATTTACCTCTGTATTACCCGTATTTACACGCCCTACTCCAAAAGGAAGCATTATAGCAACACGTTTTGGTGAGAAATCAGTTAATTGATTAACTAAAGATCCTTTTTCACCTTCTAGAATAGTAACATCAGGGTTTCCTGCAACGGCTTGCGTTGATGTACCAGAACCTGGACTTCCCTTAGGCACTTTGAGGATCATTCCTTCCTTAAGACCTTCGTCTAGTGCTGGGTTTAATGCGATTAACTCATCTGCTTCTAGCTTAAAAATACGTAACAAACTATATAGTGTATTTCCTTTCTGCACTTCATAAAAGGCATACTCATCATTATCTATGATGGTACTCTTTGCAAAATTTGCTTTAGGAACTCTTAGTTTATCACCTATTTTAAGACCTTCTCTAAGCGACGGATTTGTACTCTCAAGCTCTGCTATGGTAATTCCATACTTTCTAGCGATCCCGTATTTAGTCTCTTTTGCTATGACATCATGAGTTATATAAGCTCCTTGAGAATCTGGTAAGCTTACTGTGGTATCTGTCACCGCACTTTCAGAATAATTAACTGGTATACGTAGCTTATCACCTTTGCGTAGCACTTCGCTATATAAAGACTTATTAAAGCGCTTTATGATTTCTTGAGAAACACCATACTTTTTAGAAATGCTATAAAGCGTCTCCTTGCGTTTTACCTTGTGTGTTTTAAACTTTACATTATCTTGAGTAACACTATCTGCCCTTCTAACAGCAGTTGCTGTAGATGGCAATATCAATACCAAGCCTTCGTACACTTCTTTGCGAGCATCTGGATTGAGCTTAGTGATTTCTTTTGTAGTAATACCATACTTATTGGCTATGTCTTTTAGTGTTTCTCCAGCTTTCACTTGATGAGAAACAAACTTTTGAACAGTAGCAGTATTGCTAGATATTGTAGCTGCTGGTGTTGAGCACGCTTTCGCGAAAGCGCTAAAAACAACTATCGCAATTACAGTAATATATTTTTTCATAGTTAAGATTTATTCCCACTCAATTGTAGCAGGTGGCTTAGAGCTTATGTCATAGACTACTCTATTAACGCCTTTTACCTTATTAATTATATCGTTAGACACTTTTTGTAAAAATTCATAAGGAAGATTTACCCAGTCTGCCGTCATTCCATCTGTACTCTCTACAGCTCTAAGTGCAACGCATTTTTCATACGTGCGCTCATCACCCATCACTCCTACAGAGTTTACTGGTAATAACATTGCTCCTGCTTGCCATACTTTATCATATAATCCCCACTCACGAAGACCACTGATAAATATATGATCTACTTCTTGTAAGATGCGTACTTTCTCGGCAGTAATGTCACCTAAAATTCTAATCGCTAGACCAGGCCCAGGAAATGGATGTCTACCTAATAACTCAGGTGATAACCCCATACTCGCTCCTACTCTGCGTACTTCATCTTTAAATAACATTCTTAAAGGCTCTACTACCTTAAGTGTCATATAATCTGGCAATCCACCTACATTATGATGAGATTTTATAGTTGCGCTAGGTCCTCCCGTTGCACTTACAGATTCTATAACATCGGGATAAATAGTTCCTTGTCCAAGCCACTTTGCGTTTTCGACAAGTTTACTTTCATCATCAAATACTTCTACAAAAACGCGTCCTATAGCTTTACGCTTAGTCTCTGGATCACTCTCTCCTTCTAGCGCTTCCAAGAAACGTGCCGAAGCATCTACACCTTTTACATTAAGACCCATACCTTCGTATTGCTTAAGTACTTGAGTGTATTCGTCTTTACGTAACAATCCATTATTTACAAAAATGCAATATAGATTCTTGCCTATTGCTTTATGTAGTAAAGTTGCTGCAACAGTACTATCTACACCTCCAGAAAGTCCTAAAATTACACGATCGTCATTAAGCTTTGCTTTTAGATCTGCAACCGTAGTATCTACAAAGGCATCTGGCGTCCATGTTTGAGCTACTCCTGCAATTTTTACTAAGAAGTTTTCTAAAATCTCCTTCCCGTCTGTAGAGTGATATACTTCTGGGTGAAACTGTATTCCATAAGTTTCTTCTCCCTCTAGTTTATATCCAGCGTTTTCCACATCATGTGTAGATGCAATACGTTTTGCTCCTGCTGGTAGTTTCTTGATGGTATCACTATGACTCATCCACACTTGACTTCCTACAGAAACACCTTCTAAGAAAAGTTCTCCTTCGTCTACTACAGAAAGTTTTGCTCGTCCATACTCACGAGTATTAGATTGTCCTACCTCACCATCATAAAAGTGAGCAAGGTATTGAGCTCCGTAACAAACTCCCAGAAGAGGTTTTTTACCTTTTATTTCTGAAAGATCTGGATGCGGTGCATCTTCTCCTCTTACAGAATGCGGTGATCCCGAAAGTATTACAGCCTTATAAGAAGAAAGATCTTTTGGTGGATTATTAAATGGTTTTATCTCGCAGTATATATTTAATTCTCGCACTCTACGTGCTATCAACTGCGTGTATTGAGACCCGAAGTCTAATATGAGGACGTTATTTTGCATAGACAAAAATAGCATAATTTGATAGAGTTCCTATAAAGACAAAAGCAGAAATATTAGGATTTTTTTCTACAACACTTTTACCACTAGAGGACATCCCATGTAACCACTTAAACTTATTTAAAATTGCAGTCTATAATAGCTACTAAGTTAAAGGTTCTAATGACTTTTATTAATCCGTTGCATGAAGAATGCAGCGGCAGTTATATTTCAGAAATTAGCAACCTATAAACGGTGATTTCTACCTACTCAACGAGAAGTAGTGAAGTATATTAATTTCTAGTTTTAAACTATTATAAAATATTTAATTTTACCAGCAATTATGTATCTCTAACTATACTTAATAGTAAGTAACGACCACATAAACAACTTCTTATAAATCCTTATGACCGAAGATGAAAACAATCACTATGAAAGCGGAATAGATGAATGGCGCAAGCTCCCTGTTTTTAGACAAGGCGTTGTGATTCTTCATCTTGTAGAGCATATCATAGAAGGTATTAAGCTAGAGGACAACAATCCTAACTCTCAATATAAAAAAGCGCTCTACCAGCGATATACACAACAAATGATGGATAATGCGATTCTTATTCCATCTGCCATAGCCACTGCTCACGGAGTAGATCTGTATGACCTCAAAATGGAGAATGCTACCGTAGTAAGAAAGGCGGCTAGAGAAATCATTCAGGATTCAAAAGGTTTACTAGCCTCTGGCTATAAAGATGTTGAGTATCTCGATTTATTAGGAGATGCTATTGAGATGCTTAGACCTATTTTTGCTCGCTGGGTTCAGACCTTTGATGCCACTCAATATATCATTGATAGATGGGGTCTCTTTAATCCCCCAGGTGTAAACTTTGATGATCCCGCCCAACTAAAGAATATAGACCCAAACACATTTTTAAATAATCTAGATGAAGATGATGAATGGGAGGATAGTGAGGACGAAGGCTTAAAAAATTAAGCTTCTTTGCTATTTAAGAATAGGATTTTGAGCAACTACGTGAGAAAGCACTATTTGCGTTTTTGACTCCCCGTACGATATCACTCTATCTATAAATTGCTCAAGGTGTTTTTGATTACGCAACACGACTTCCATCACAATATTTTCATTACCTGTAATTCGATAGCAATTCACTACCTCTTCCCATCCCTTTACATTTTCTAAAAAAGGTTTCAACTTCCCCATAAAAGCTCTTATCGTAATAATTGCTTTGAGTTGATACCCCAAAGCCTCCTCAGAGACTTCTGCCTTATAACCTAGTATTATACCTGCATCTTCCATCTTTCTTATGCGCTCTCCTACGGCTGGCGAACTTATTCCTACTTGTGTAGCAATTGCAGTATTAGACTGTCTCGCATTTTCTTGCAAACATTTTAAAATACGATTATTAAGTGCATCTACCATATAATTTAAACTTCAAGGCTAATAATACAATATTCTTAAAGCAAAAATAGCATTCTGCTTAATAAACCAAATTTACAATAAGTATTCTGATTGTATTTTTACTTTACGATGAAAATAGTTCAAGAACCACAGTTTAAGCAATCTTTTGATATAAAGCGCCACGCTTTATACAATGAGGCTATGGATCTTTTTACGCTTTCGCGAAAGCTGTCTAATGGAAATTTGCAACACAGTATTTTAAACTGTCCTTCAGAAAAAGAACTTGCCACAAATCTATCTGAATTTATTTCGCACACAGCGCTATCACTACCCATGTCTATTGCCGAAGCCGCAATAACTGCCGACTATTCAAAGAAGCTTTATTTTCAAAAGCATATAGAGGAGCGAGTAAGCCAACTTTCTAAACTTTGTAAAAAGCTCGAAGTCCTTTACCGCAATCGCTGTCATAGTGTACAACAACTAGCACATAAAGCTCATAAGCTTGAGGCAGGATTTAAAAAGTGGTCGTTACAGTTGACAAGTCAAAACTAGCAAGATAAATTTCCCCAACGTCTCCAGGGAAATTGTCAATATATTAAGAATGCCTTGTTAAATATCGTTAAGCAAACATCTGGATTTCAGCAATCCACCTACTTTTAACATTGAACAACTATAAAACCAATTGTTATGAGAGATATTGTATCCCTAATTGTAGTACTATTAATTATAGGCTGGCTCGTAGGCTATTTTGGCTTTGGAGATGCAGTAGGAAGTTTAATTCACATCTTACTTGTATTGGCCGTAGTAGGAATTCTCTACAGGCTAGCAACCGGAAAAAAGTTATAAAACAAATTAATCAATAAACCATAAAACAATGACTAAGAAATTTTTAACACTAGCAGCAATCGCAATTTTTACACTTTCATTTTCAAGCTGTAGAGAAAAAACTACTGGCGAAAAAGTAGGAAACGCAGTAGAAAATGCAGTAGATGACGTAGAAGATGCAGTAGATGACGTAGAAGATGCAGTAGATTAATCGCATCAAAATTTTTAATAGAAAAGCCTTTCCAAAATGGAAAGGCTTTTTTTTGTTTCTCATATTAAGAAAGAATGCGTTTTGAAGAATTGCTCTGCAAAACGCATTTTAGAATGAGGGATTTATTTGGGGAACTTGCGGTAAGCTATTTATCAATCTTAAATGACTCAACACATTTAAGAACCATTATATAATATGATATACGCTAGAAAGATTGTATTTGGATTACTCAGCATAAAAAAAAGTGCTATTTATAACTGACTTGCAAATAGTTACAACTTAATTGCAAAATTATCTCTACTGAGATGTAAGCGTTCCCATAAAGCTCCGTCCAACCGAGCATAAGAATTTCAAATGGTAAAGCTTTAGTGATCACTATAACCACCATGAAATTACTAAACTGATTTTTAAAAAAACATTTACGTTCAAAATCCAATACAATGAAAAAAATAATTTCAATTTTCGTACTTATCTTAACGGTTTCTTTTTCTGCACAAGCGCAAGATAAAATGACGAAGGAGAGCTCAAACAAAGTAATCGCATTAGAGCAAACTAAAGGAGAGTTTACCCAAAAGCAAATCGTAGTAAGTGAAGGAACTTACACGTTTTCAATTGCAAATAACAATGTAGGTACAGATGTAGGTTTTGTTTTAGTACCTAAAGGAAAAGATATTTCTAATCCAGAAAATCACATCAAAACTGCCTATGTAACTGCGGTAGTACCTAACAATACGACAGGAACTTCAAACGTTACAAAACTTACTAAAGGTGAGTATGTTTACTTCTGCCCACTTAACAAGACATCTACAGACAACGTTCTTGTAGTACAGTAATCTATAATAAATATAGCAAAGCCCTGTATAATCTTATACAGGGCTTTTTTTTAGTTATTTTTGTACCTCAAAAATAACACTATGAAATTATTCTCAATGCTTCTTGCATCTTCTCTAGTTATATTAAGCTGTAAAGAGGAAAATACTACAACTACAGGAGACACCAATAACCTAGAAGTTGAAGCTACATTCACACCTACTACAGAGGCAGAAAAAGTTGCTTATGCAAACGGTCTTGCAAACTGGAAAGATGTGAAACAACTTGATTTTACATTTAATGTAGATCGCAACGGCGCTACTGTAGCAAGTCGTTCATGGTCATGGAAACCAGTCACAAATGATGTGACTATGATTGCAGCTGGAGATACCATTTCTTATAATCGCGCTACCGTAGACAGCACCTCTATGCAAGCAGACCAAGGGTTTATAAATGATAAATACTGGCTTCTTGCTCCTTATCAACTTGTGTGGGATGAAGGAACTTCAATAAAAGTAACCGACAGTGTTATGAGTCCGCTTTCGCGAAAGCAAACTAAAAAACTTACTCTTCTGTACGGAAATGAAGGAGGTTACACACCAGGAGACGCCTACGACTTCTACTATGGCGATGACTATGTAATTACCGAATGGGTTTTTAGAAAAGGAAATGCTACCGAACCTTCTATGGTTACAACTTTTGAAGGATACAAAAATATCGAAGGGCTTTCTATAGCTACAGACCACAAGAGTGAAGATGGTAGCTTTAGACTATACTTTACAGATGTAAACGTCATCAAATAATATGAGTTTTAAACAAAAAAAGAACAGCCCAAAGTGGAACTTAATCACTTTGGGCTGTTTTATTATCATCTGCACCGCAATGCTCTACTATGGCGATTATGGTACGCTAAGCAAGAACGCAGCTTCGGTTGCTGGGATTCCACTTATTCTAGGAGTTGCAACAGCTTTGCTATATGTTTTATCAAGATTAATTGGTAAACGATATAACTGGATTATCACTATCCTAGGTATTATGAGCATGCTCATGATCGCGATTCCTATTTTCTTTGGAGCCGCAAAGCATGCTTAATTATTTATTCTTAGACATCGCTCTGTGACGCTCGCGAGCTAGTAAAGTATTCTTAAGCAGCATAGCTATTGTCATAGGCCCTACTCCTCCTGGTACTGGCGTGATAAAACTTGCCTTTTTACTTACAGGCTCAAAGTCTACATCTCCAGTAATATAATATCCTCTCTCACGAGTTTCATCTGGTACACGAGTGATTCCCACATCTACAATTACAGCTCCATCTTTTACCATTTCGGCTTTAAGGAATCCAGGAACTCCTAGTGCAGTAATAATGATATCTGCTTGCGATGTAATTTGCGTTATATTCTTAGTATGACTGTGTGTTAAGGTAACAGTAGAGTTTCCTGGGAAGCCTTTACGCCCCATTAATATACTCATAGGTCTACCTACAATGTGGCTACGTCCTATAACCACGGTATGTTTTCCCTTAGTCTCTACACCGTAGCGATCCATAAGCTCAAGAATACCAAATGGCGTTGCAGGGATAAATGTACTCATATCAAGAGACATCTTTCCAAAGTTTGTAGGGTGAAAACCATCTACATCCTTATCTGGATCTACTGCTAGTAATACTTTTTGAGTATCAATTTGAGGAGGTAATGGTAACTGCACTATAAAACCATCGATATCTTCGTTCTGGTTAAGTTCCTCAATTTTGTCTAGCAATTCAATTTCGCTAGTCATGTTTGTCATGCGCACCATGGTAGACTCAAAACCTACACGCTCACAGGCGCGTACTTTACTTCCTACATATGTAAGAGAAGCTCCATCATTACCTACAATCACTGCAGCAAGATGAGGCACCTTCTCACCGTTTGCTTTCATTTTGTCAACTTCGGCTTTGATTTCGTTTTTAATGTCGTTTGAAGTTTTCTTCCCGTCAAGAATAGTCATAGGTAATAGCGTTATGGTTTAGTTTGTATTCATATAAATTAAAAAGACACCCGTTATGGGTGCCTTTTAAGGATATTGTTATTTCATTTGATTCATCATCTGCATCATCTTGCGGCCTCCGCCTCCTTGCATCATTTTCATCATCTTACTCATTTGATTAAACTGCTTGAGCAACTGGTTTACTTGTTGTACCGAAGTACCAGATCCTTTTCCTATGCGTTTTTTACGACTTGCGTTAATCGTAGTAGGATTTTCACGCTCACTCGGCGTCATGGAGTGAATGATTGCTTCTATATGCTTAAAAGCATCATCATCAATGTCTACATCTTTGAGCATCTTTCCGGCACCTGGGATCATTCCCATTAGGTCCTTCATGTTACCCATTTTCTTTACCTGCTGTATTTGCTTTAAGAAGTCATCAAAACCAAATTGGTTTTTTGCAATCTTCTTTTGTAGTTTTCTAGCCTCTTCTTCGTCAAATTGTTCTTGTGCTCTCTCTACAAGTGATACAACATCTCCCATTCCAAGAATACGATCTGCCATACGTGAAGGATAAAATACATCTATCGCTTCCATTTTTTCACCAGTACCTATAAACTTAATAGGCTTATCTACTACAGATTTAATAGAGATTGCTGCTCCACCTCTAGTATCACCATCAAGCTTTGTAAGGATAACACCGTCAAAGTTAAGAATGTCATTAAAGGCTTTTGCTGTATTTACAGCATCTTGACCAGTCATCGAGTCTACTACAAAAAGTGTCTCTTGTGGTTGTATTGCAGCATGAACGTCTGCAATTTCTTTCATCATCACCTCATCTACAGCAAGACGACCTGCTGTATCAATGATTACTACGTTGTGACCGTTTGCTTTCGCGAAAGCGATACCATCTTGAGCAATCTTTACTGGATTCTTCTCATCACGATCAGAATATACATCTACCTTAATCTGATCTCCTACTACGTGTAGCTGATCAATAGCCGCTGGACGATATACATCACAGGCTACTAATAAAGGCTTCTTTGTTTTCTTGGTTTTAAGGAAGTTTGCAAGCTTACCTGAAAAGGTTGTCTTACCAGAACCTTGTAAGCCTGACATTAAGATAATAGACGGAGTACCAGAAAGATTAATTCCTTCTGCATCACCTCCCATTAACTCTGTAAGCTCATCTTTTACAAGCTTCACCATTAACTGCCCAGGTTGTAGGGTCGTTAATACATCAGATCCTAAAGCTTTTTCTTTAACACGGTTTGTAAATTCCTTTGCAGTCTTAAAGTTAACATCTGCATCTATAAGAGCACGACGCACTTCCTTAAGTGTCTCTGCAACGTTTACTTCCGTAATGCTACCGTGACCTTTGAGTACGTGTAGGGCTTTATCTAACTTATCACTTAAATTATCAAACATAGTTATCTGCTATTGTAAAGGTTGCAAATTTAAGGATTTGTAGTGGTTTATCACTCCTTTAATAATTACAGATTCTATAAAAATGTGTAGAAAACTACTTAATAACTAGAAGCAATGCAATGAGCGCCACTAGTACAATTAATTCATGCTTGCGCTTAACTTCTTATAAGATGGAATAGTAAGCAATGAACTGCTATTTACATGAAGAGCTAATAGGCTCAGCACCAACTCTAATAATAAAATCAAACAGCTTTTAAACATGAGTTGTAACAAACAAAAAAAGCCCCCTATAAAAGGAGGCTTTGTACTTGATAAGAACAAGAAATTACTTCTTGAACTTAGCGTATTTGTTTTTGAACTTATCAATACGTCCAGCTGTATCTACAAGCTTAGCTTTACCTGTATAGAATGGATGTGAAGTTCTAGAGATTTCTAATTTTATTAAAGGATACTCAGTTCCTTCGATCTCAATAGTTTCTTTAGTATCTGCAGCAGACTTCGTTAAGAACACCTCTTCATTAGACATGTCTTTAAATGCTACTACTCTAAAATTTTCTGGGTGTATATCTGCTTTCATTATAATCGTACTTAAAAATTATTCTATTTTTCGAGGTGCAAATTTACATAAATTTTAAAAATGAGCAACTATTTTTTAAAATAAATATTACCTATTTCACGAAGTTACGATTTTTCTACGCTCGGCGTAACGATATTGTATATTTGTCTACTAACTGACCATAACCAAAACAACCATTATTATGATATTAGAAGACAAACCAACATCTGCAAAAGATGTAATGCTCAAATTTGGTCTAGTACTAGGTATACTAGCCATTCTCTTTAATGTAATATTATACGTGACAGACAACTACCTTGCACCTCACTGGTCATTAGGGATTCTCAATTTTGTAATGACAGTCGTAGTTATTATTCTAGCTTTTAAAGCATTTAAAGAAAGTAACAGTGGCTTTTTAAAACTTGGACAAGCGATTAAAATTGGCCTTGGAGTATCACTTATAGCAGCACTTTTAGGTGCTCTATGGGTTCTCGTACTTACTCAAGTTCTCGAGCCTAATTACTCAGAACTAGCACTTGACGCGCTACGTACTCAAATGATTGAGATGTACCCAGATATGACAGACTCACAAATTGATCAGACTATTTCTTTTCAAGAGCCCTTTACTAAGATTGGCTTCATGATTCCTATTGCTATCATGTTGTCATTATTTTTCGGCTTCATTATCTCTTTAATAGGAGGACTAATAATGAAAAAAGAAAACCCATACGCAGACGCTTAAAAATTATTTATGCAAATATCTGTTGTCATACCTCTACTTAACGAGGAAGAATCACTTAAAGAACTACACCATTGGATTTCAGAAACCCTGGAAACCAATGGTTTTTCTTATGAAATCCTATTTATAGATGATGGAAGCACAGATGCTTCTTGGGAGGTGATTGAAACGCTTTCGCGAAAGCGTGATAACATCAAAGGAATTCGCTTTAATCGTAACTACGGTAAATCACAAGCCTTACACGCAGGTTTTGAAGCTGCCGAAGGTGATGTAATCATCACTATGGATGCAGATTTGCAAGATAATCCAGAGGAGATTCCAGACTTATACCGAATGATTACCGAAGATAAGTATGACTTAGTCTCAGGATGGAAAAAGAAGCGCTACGACTCTGTAATTGCAAAAAACCTACCTAGTAAACTCTTTAACGCCGCAGCAAGAAAAACTAGCGGCCTCAAACTACACGACTTTAACTGTGGCTTAAAAGCCTACAAAAAAGAAGTAATCAAAACCGTGGATGTATATGGTGAGATGCACCGATACATACCCGTACTTGCTAAGAATGCAGGGTTTTCAAACATAGGTGAGAAAGTAGTACAGCATCAAGCTCGTAAGTATGGTGAGACTAAATTTGGTATGGAACGCTTTTTAAATGGCTTCTTAGATTTACTCACAATTTGGTTTTTAGGAAGTTTTGGAAAGCGACCTATGCATCTTTTTGGAGCACTAGGTGTACTCATGTTTGTTATAGGTTTTGGATTTGCCGGATACTTAGGTATAGACAAAGTATTCTTTCATAGAGCGGGCAGACTGATTACAGAGAGACCACAATTTTATATTTCACTTGTTGCGATGCTTATGGGTATTCAACTATTTATTGCTGGCTTCTTAGGCGAACTCGTACTAAGATCAAAACGTGATAAAAAGAGATATAATATTAAAGAGACTTTATAATATACAACTCAACACGTAGACATCCCTCGTAGTGAGCTTTATAAATTATAACAAAATCGTATTTTTGTTAGTAAACAACACACATTCTTATGGTATACCACGATCCCGCTATTTTAGAAAAAGCAAATGCATGGCTTACAGCAACCTTTGATGAGGAAACTCAACAAGCCATTAAAGAAAATATCGCTCACAATCCAGATGAGCTTGCAGATAGTTTCTATAAGAATCTAGAATTTGGTACTGGCGGAATGCGCGGTATCATGGGAGCTGGAACTAACAGAATTAATAAATATACCTTAGGAAAAAACACCCAAGGTCTATCTGACTACTTGCACAAACAGTTTCCTGATAAAAAAATTAAGGTCGCTATTGCTTACGACTGTCGTCATAACAGTAAAGAACTTGCCCAAGTGGTTGCAAATGTATTTTCGGCAAATGGGATTAAAGTATTTCTATTTTCTAATCTTAGACCTACACCAGAATTGAGTTTTGCTGTGCGTCACCTAGATTGCCAGTGCGGTATTGTACTCACTGCCAGTCACAACCCTCCAGAATATAACGGTTACAAAGTGTACTGGGAAGATGGTGGACAGCTCGTACCACCACAAGATAACGAAGTCATAGCCACAATAGATGCGCTTGACTTTAGTGCTATAAAATTCAATGGAGATGACTCTCTTATTGAACTTGTAGATAAAGAAGTAGATAAAGCTTTTGTAGATGCAAGTGTTGCAAATGTGTCTTTTGGTCTTACTAGTGAAACAAAGAAGGACCTAAATATCGTTTTCACCTCGTTACACGGAACCTCCATCACGCTCGTTCCAGATACGCTTAGACAAGCAGGATTTACAAACCTTCATATTGTAAAAGAACAAGAAGTTCCAGACGGTAACTTCCCTACCGTTGTTTCTCCTAACCCAGAAGAAACTGCCGCTCTTAAAATGGCGCTAGAACTTGGTGAAGAAAAAAATGCAGACATCGTTATAGGTACAGACCCGGATTGTGATCGACTAGGGATTGCTGTGAGAGGAGATGATGGCAAGCTTACCATTTTAAATGGTAATCAAACTATGATCTTAATGACAGATTATTTATTAGAACGCTTTCGCGAAAGCGCAAATCAACACCCAGCACCATTTATAGGAAGTACCATCGTGTCTACACCTATGATGGATATTCTTGCAGATGCGTATGATGTAGAATGCAAAACAGGACTTACAGGCTTTAAATGGATTGCCAAAATGATTGTGGATTATCCTAACCAGCACTTTGTAGGTGGTGGTGAAGAAAGCTTCGGCTATATGGTAGGTGATTTTGTAAGAGATAAGGATGCTGTGACCGCTACCCTACTCGCTTGTACGATTGCTGCGCAGGCAAAAGAGCAAGGACAAACACTGTTTGAAAAACTGAAAACGCTGTACGTAAAACACGGTTTTTATAAGGAAACACTTATTGCCCTTGTAAAAAAAGGACAATCTGGCGCAGAGGAAATCAAGCAAATGCTCAAAGACCTTCGTCTAGAGCCTATGAAAGAAATTAATGGAAGTAAAGTGATACGTGTAGAAGATTACCAATCATCTACCAGTCGTGACCTGCTTACGGGAGAGACCACTACCATTGATGTCCCAAAATCTAATGTGCTTATTTTTTATACAGAAGATGGCAGCAAAGTTGCTGCTAGACCTAGCGGTACAGAACCTAAAGTAAAGTTTTATATAAGCGTCAATGCTCCACTGGCTTCGTTGAGTGAGTATGACACAATTTCTGCAACACTAGATAAACGTCTTGCTGGTATAAAAAATGCATTAGGCGTTTAAATAATTCAAAATTTCGCGCAAGCGGAAACACTCTATGGAATATTTTAAGAAGATTCTCAAGTTTGCCATTCCTTATAAGAAATACGGATTTTTAAATATTTTGTTTAATATTTTATATGCTCTTTTTGGTACGCTAGCTTTCGTTTCGCTTATACCCATGCTTACGGTGCTACTTAAACAAGTAGACCCTGTGAGAATAAAACCTACTCTTGAATCTTCTTGCAGCTTAAAAAGCTTTCTAGATGACTCTCTTAATTACTTTATCAATACGCAAACTGATCTTCACGGAGATGTTTATGTATTGGGCATAATGGTTGGGCTTGTCATTGTGACCTTTTTATTAAAAAATGTCTTTGGATACTTAGCAAATTACTTCATCACCTACCTAAGGAATGGAGTTCTTAAAGACATCCGTAATAAGATGTACAACCGTATCGTCAATCTTAATTTAAGTTTCTACTCAGAAAAAAGGAAAGGAGATACTATTGCAAGAATCACGTCTGATGTTCTTGAAGTGCAACATTCTTTCTTATCGATACTAGAGCTTTTTATAAGAGAACCTCTTACTATTCTATTTGCAATAGGCACTATGTTATTTATGAGTGCACAACTGACTCTTTTTGTATTTATTTTCATACCTGTGGCTGGATTTATAATTTCTAAAATTGGAAAAAGTCTTAAAAAGAAATCAGGTCAAGTACAGACAGAACAGGGATATTTCTTGTCTCTCGTAGAGGAAACACTAGCCAATCTTAAAATTATAAAAGGATTTGCAGCCGAAGATAGAATGGAAACCAAGTTTCAAACCTCTACTAGCAATTTTGAAAAATACAGTAATACGCTTACACATAGGCAAAACTTAGCATCTCCCGTAAGTGAGTTTCTGGGAATTACAGTTATCGGAATCTTATTATGGTACGGTGGTAATATGGTATTAGATGGTTCTGGAGGATTAGATGGGGCTCAGTTTATTGTTTATATGGGTTTAGCTTACCAAATTTTAACCCCTGCAAAAGCAATAGCAAAAGCAAGTTATTCCGTTAAAAAGGGAGACGCTGCTGCCGCTCGTATTCTAGAAGTTTTAGAAACTGAAACAACTATCAAAGACAACCCCAAAGCCATTATTAAAGATACATTTGACAGTCGTATAGGTTTAGAGGGTATCTCTTTCAAGTATGATGAGGAAAGTGTGCTAAAGAACTTTACACTTAATGTAAAGAAAGGACATACTGTAGCACTTGTAGGTCAATCTGGTTCTGGAAAAAGTACGATTGCAAATCTAGTTACTCGTTTTTATGACGTTAATGAAGGAAACATAAAAATAGACAATATAGATATAAGAGATATTTCTAAAAAATCTCTACGTAACCTTATGGGGTTAGTGACTCAAGATGCCATTCTCTTTAATGACACTATACGCAATAATATTAATCTAGGTAAAGAGAATGCCACAGATGAAGAAATCATTGATGCATTAAAAATTGCCAATGCTTGGGAGTTTGTACAAGACCTCCCTAAGGGGCTTGATACTAATATAGGTGATAGTGGTAATAAATTAAGTGGAGGACAAAAACAGCGTCTCTCAATAGCTAGAGCGGTTCTTAAGAATCCACCTATAATGATTCTTGATGAAGCTACCTCAGCACTAGATACGGAGAGTGAGCGTCTCGTGCAGAAAGCGTTAGAAAATATGATGAAGAACAGAACTTCTATTGTAATTGCTCACAGACTTTCTACTATTCAAAATGCAGATGAGATTGTGGTCATGCAAAAAGGAGAAATTGTAGAGCAAGGGAAACATCAAGAGCTTATTGATAAGAAAGGAATGTATCACAAACTAGTATCAATGCAATCTTTTGAAGAGGCTTAGACTAGTCGTTTTCTTTTACAATCACAACAGTTGCTGTATAGCCAGATGCTAGAAACCAGGTGTTTGAAGAAATCACCTTTTTCATATCATCATACATCACAAACTGTGCGGTATTGGCTCCTACAGAGCCCTGATTAAGTGCCTTAATTTCTATTTTATTAAATCCTTTCTTAAGGTCTAGATAAAATCCTTGAAACTGACCTTCAAGAAATATTCTAGGATGTACGATCGTATCATTTACACTCACGCTTACTAGATCTCCATCTACTGCACCGTGGTCTCTGTAAGTAAAGTTTACAAATTTTGATCCGCTTTTAAAGTCGCCTAAGTATTGATCTCTAAAATATTCTGGACGGAGTTTTTCTCTATCTTTTTCTTGAGAATTATTCATCTTATTTTCGAGAGCAGTATAAGTTTTTTCGGCAAAGTCGGTGCCTTCCATAAAGTTGATCTCTCTTTTCTCATTAGATTTAAACGGATCCTTAAGCTTTACTTTACTCTTAAAAACAAGGGAGCCAGATTGTACATCACTGCTCTTTTCTCTTGCCATAGGTGCTATAAACACAGGTGCTGGCACATCATTAGGCTGCTTTCCCTTAATTTCTATAGAAGCACTAGGTGCATCTATTTGAGCTTGTGCACTTAGAGATACTAAGAGTAAGGCTAATAATGGAAGAGCTTTAATTGATATGGGGAAAGTAGTTTTCAAATAGTAAGTGAGTCGATGTAACATTTTAGAGTTATGGCTTCCATGCATATTTACCATAAAGTATGCCATTGTTGATTAAAATTACGCTTTCGCGAAAGCGTAACAGCAACCTAACGTATTCAAAGATAAAATATTTGAAATTTATAGGTCAATATATCAGTTGGCAAAATTTATCGTTCATTACAATATATTAAGAAATAAATTGAAATGTAATGCGTTCTAACCACATCAAACAAATGAATACTTATGAAACTACGTGCATTACTTGCTCTTTTTGTCCTAGCCTCTTTATCTTTTTCTTGTAGCTCAAGAGACGACGATGGAAATAGCGCAACAGATATAGACTGTCTCAACTTAGGAACCCAAGAGCTTGATATTACCATACAAGAATCTTTTACCACACTACCTTCTAAGGTATCTGTTTTCTTTAAAGTAAATGGCAGTGACGGTAGTCCCGTAGCAGGATTAACACCTTCTAATTTTACAATTTTTGAGCAAGGCCGTAATGACGATTGCTATAATGAAATTTCAAATTCTGAGGCATCTGGCGCGATATCTCCAAATGCTCAGATTTTTTCAAATAACACACTGCTAGTGTTAGATTTAAGTAACAGTGTCTTGAGTACAAGCTTACAAGAACTTAAGCAAGCGTCAAGCAGTTTCATAGCTAATGTGATGCCGGCAATCCCAACAGATTCTTTTAAAATGGCTATTTACTGGTTTGATGGAGAAGATGTTCTTCATGAATTACAACCACTCACCACCAGTGCAGCGGTGCTACAAGAAGCTATAGATGGAATTACAGAGGATATCAGTAATGATCCCTCAACAGATTTATATGGTGCCGTAATTAAAGCTACCGAAATTGCAGATGATATTATTGACGTTTCTGAAAATGAAGAACTTTTTGCAGCAGCCTCTGTAGTAATTTTTACAGACGGAACAGATCAGGCAGCTAGATATACAGAACAAGAGGCAGTAGATGCTGTTTCTGATGCAGATGATGATATAAGCTTCTTTACTATAGGTCTTGGCTCAGAGATAGATGAAGGCATACTTTCTAAAATAGGACAAACAGAAAGTGTATTTGCATCTAACGCAGCTGAACTAGAATCTGTATTTAATGAAATATCTAATGGTGTAGCTGGACAAGCAAATAGTTTTTACTTGTTTGAATACTGCAGCCCAAAACGTGATGGAAGTGGCATGAATAACCTTGTGATTCAAGTAATTAATGGGAATCAAGACGGACTAGTGCAAACCTCTTTTGACGCAACAGGATTCACTAGTGGCTGTGAATAGCTTTTTTAACTACTCAATTTGAGTAGTTAATCGGCATAAAATACAGCTTTACAGATTGGTACGATTGCGAGATACTATTGTCAAGTAACAATTTTGACAATAGTATATCTTTGTATTATGCTAGTATCAGAATCAAACCTTAACAATGTATTAGAAGATGTTTACATCTTAGAAACAGGAACTTACTATTTCTTTGAAGATTTTATTATCTCAGAAATTAATGAAGGTATGCTCTTTGACTGGCAGATGGCGCAAGAACTCCTTCATCTAGCCGAAAACCATTATGGAACAGAAAATAAGATAGCCTATATATCAAATCGTGTTCACTCTTATTCTTTAGTACCTCAAGACTGGCTTAAATATTTTAAAGCACGTAATTCTATAAGTGCATTTGCTGTGGTTTCTTACAGTCAGCAAGAACGCTCAGACATACTCCTAGAACGCCTTTTCTTTAAATCTAAAATCAAAAAATTCTTTGATTTAAATGAAGCAGTAGATTGGGCTAAAGAGCAGCAAAAAGAATACATTATTAAGAAAACTACGGCTTGATTTTAGTTTCAAGTACTGGAGAATTATAATAGTTAATCTTTAAAATATCCATTCTCTTATAATGCTTATATAATCGCCTCTTATAAGAATCCCAATTATAATTTTCGGGCTTACTCCAGCCCAACTCTGCGTGACCTATAAGCCTAGGAAAAGCGAGATATTCAATATCATCAGACGATTTTATGGTCTCAGACCACAAAGGAGATTCAACTCCCAACACTTGTGAAGGCGGCACATCCTTAAAAATTTGTGATGGTTTCCAGATATAAGCACTATCCACCTCAACCGTTCCAGCCCAAGTAAGACCTATAGGTGACTTCTTAGTATATTTCATATCCAAGTACATGCGCTTTGCAGGAGATAAAATAACTTTTGCACCTTGAGCAAGTCCTCGTGATGCGGTAGTGGTTCTTTGCCAGTGTTGTACTATGTAAGTACTATCTACACCGGCACTTTCTATCTCTTCCCAGCCTATCACTTGTTTTTTATATTTCTTTACTATTGAAAATACTTTATTGAGAAAAATATTATAATCCTTTTTTGAAGTGACATGGGATTCATCCCCTCCTAGGTGTATATATGGCCCAGGGGTCATTGCTGCTATTTCCTTTATCACATCTTCTACAAATGTGTATGTGATATCTTTATCCACACACAAGGTGCTGAAGCCTACACGCATTCCCTTATACAACTTTGTGGCTTTACCATTACAGTTGAGTTCTGGATAAGATGCCAATGCTGCGTTAGTATGTCCAGGCATGTCAATCTCTGGGATAACAGTAATATATTTTGACTGAGCATAGGCTACGATAGATTTATAATCCTCTTGCGTATAAAATCCAGGACGTTCATTACGCACAGAAGAGCTACCTCCTATTTCAGTGAGCTTAGGCCAAGATTTGATTTCTACACGCCACCCTTGGTCATCCGTTAAGTGTAAGTGCAATTTATTGAGTTTATACAATGCCATTTGATCAATGAGACGCTTTACTTCATCTACGGTAAAGAAGTGACGTGCAACGTCTAGCATCATACCTCTATACTCGTACTGCGGTTCATCAACAATTTTTAGTCCTGGGATGATTAGACTATCAATCTGCTTTCCTGCAATAAGAGCATCTGGTAAAACTTGCAATAGCGTTTGCATACCTCTAAAGACACCACTAGGTGTAGACCCAGCAAGCGACAATCTCTTATTATTTATAGCAAGTACATATCCCTCTGGGGAAGGTATACTATCACTAGACACAATATTAAATGAAACTACATTTTCATCTACTTCATTATCTAGTGTTAATGGAAAAGGTGTTTGTTTTAAAAGATTTTTAAACTGCGTGGCAATTGCTTGCACTTCTGGCAATGTATCACTCATCACTCTAGTTTCCTGATCAAATAAAAAGCCATAATCCTCTGCAACTATCTGATCTGGAATTGGGATAAGAACGAGCTTTTCAATACTTGTAGGTACTAAAGGTTTTTCCTTTTTACAAGAAAAAAATGAGATACAAATAACAAGCGTTAAGAATCTAAAAGCCATAATCCTACACTAGTTTAATCTATAATAACCACACTTGAGATATGCTCCTTCTGGAAAACTAATAGGGTGATCACTGTCGTGATACGTCTTACCTTCTACTGTAAACTTGCGATCTGCCTTTTTAATATTGAGTTCACAGATGTCAAAAAACGCATCTGCTTCTACTCTAGATGAACAAGATGCTAGTACAAGCATCCCTCTTTTGGCTGTTAGTTTGGTTCCTAATTGAGCCAGTCTAGCGTAGCTATTTCTAGCTGTATTTACTTCCTTTGCACTTTTTGCAAAACTTGGTGGATCTATCACAACGATATCATACTTCTCCCCATCATCTATAAGTTGCTGTAAGCCTACAAAAGCATCTATGGCAAGAATCTTATGTTTTCCTGTATGTTTATTGAGTTTACCATTTTCTAGCGCAACTTGTAACGCCTGAGCACTTATATCAAGGCTCAACACCTCTGTTGCTCCTCCAGCAAGTGCATGTACAGAGAATCCTCCTGCATAACTAAAGACATCTAGCACAGTCTTACCCTTTGCCATGTCTCCTACTCTTTTTCTATTGTTGCGGTGGTCTAAAAAATATCCTGTTTTATGCCCATGAATAACGTTTGCCGAAAATTTCACACCGTGTTCCACAAAACGAACTACTTCTTTTTTGAGGGTTCCAAAGATCACTTGTCCATCTGTAAGTCCATGTGATTTACCTTTTGCAACATTGCGACTTAAGCGCAATACCATTGTATTTGCTTTTGAGGTTTCAATAAGCTCAGGTAATATTTCTTCGAGATATGGAAACCAGATAGCGCTGTAAATTTTTACAACAATGACATCATTATAAACATCTGCAATGAGTCCTGGAAAACCATCATTCTCTCCAAAAATGAGACGATAACTATTGGTGTTTGTCCTTAATAGCTGTTTTCTCAAGGAGAATGCTTCTTTTATTCTAGTTTTAAAGAACTCCTCATTTATTGTTGCAGGCACATTACTAAGAACCTTTATTCTTATAGGAGAATCTGGATCATACAATCCTATTCCAAACACTTTATCAGATCGATTATCAAAAAGAATGGCAATGTCACCAGAGGTTCCAGCTTTATTAAGCTTTGCTATACTATTTTCAAAAATCCAAGGATGTCCTTGTTTTACAAGCTTTTCGGCATTTGTTGTGAGGTGTACTGCAAGTCTCTTTGTCTTTATTTGAGGTAAATCTATCATGTAAGATGTAGTATTATGAAATTACGCTTTCGCGAAAGCGTGAAAAAAACCAAATTAATCGTAATTTTCCAGTATGAGAATGTATCGCACGCTTTTTTTAGTAGTATCGGCCCTTTTTTTTCTAACCTTCCAAAGTGATGATGAAAGTCCGCTGGTAAATATAGACCAGTTTGACTCAACTTTTGCATACGATGTACGTTATGCTACAGATGATAATTTTTTAAAACAAACGGTTTATGACTGTGTGCAATGCTTACTCATACCCGAGGTGGCGGAGGCGCTTGTAGATGCAAATAATTATTTCTGTGAGTTAGGCTACATGATAAAGCTGTATGATTGCTACAGACCATTATCTGTACAGAAAAAAATGTGGGAAATTTATCCTAATCCAGGTTACGTAGGAAATCCATATGGTAGTGGTTCCATACATAATCGTGGTGCTGCTATAGATATGACTATTGTTAAGCTAGATGGCACTCCGCTAGATATGGGGAGTGACTATGACTTTTTTGGTAAAGCTGCTCATATTGATCATCCACATAATGAGACCATAACTGCAAATAGAAAGCAATTATGGTCTGTTATGAAAAAATTTGGCTTCTCACCTATTCGTACCGAGTGGTGGCATTTTAATTATGATGCAAAGAACTATGGTCTTAAAGTACTTGACATTGATTTTGACTGTGAGTAATTTTATTTAGGATCTAGCAATTGCTCTATGCGTGCAATGGCATCTTCATAGTGATATTTTGTGACTGTATTCACACTACTATTACGCGCTGCGCGAAGTTTGCTACGCAATTTACCTAACTCACCTCTTACTAGTGGCCTTACATCTGATACACTCACATCGTAATATAGAGTTCCTTCAAAACCAGATCTTCCAGATCTAGCTTTTGGACCTTGGTCCGTCATTAAAAACTCCATTCTATCTAAGTAAGAACGCTGTAAATTACGACGATAAAGATCTACCGAAGTGCCTCTGCTAGTTTCTAACCAGATACCATTTCTAAGGTCTGAAAGCATATCAAGAGCGCTATAGTAATCTGTTTGCGTAGTCTCTGCATCTATAAGACGACCTATTCTGTCAAAACTCAAAATTCTATTAAGATAGCGTGATTGTGTTCTTCTCACCTTTTCTGCATATCCTGCGTGATCTATGTTTTGCATGATCGCTGGATCTACAAGCCATGTAGGAGTTTCAAAAAGATTGTTTTGCAACCAACTCATTGATTCCTTTTGTGCAGCTTTATCTAGGTGCGTGTACACTACTCCAGATTGTGAAGGCATTTTAATGTCCTCAAACACTCCTCCTATATTTGTAACTACGTGACCTACAAATCTGCTATAAACACCTACAAGCTCTCCATAAAGTTCTTCTAGATCTCCATAGTCGTTTGTTTTATCTGACGTCCAGCTAGGAAGATTTTGTGCTACATAACGCAAGTTCTTAATTCCGTAAGTACTTGCTTTTACAGGATCATTACCTATAGATTCCGTCTGTGACTGCGGATCAAAACTACTAGACTGTCGGCCAAATTTAAAACGAGGATCTCCAGCTTTTTCTTGAATCCACTTATTAAGAGTTGCTTTTTCCATTAACGGTGAAGAAGCTTCTGGTAACCAGCGGTAACCCCAGTTAGTCGCATAATGATCATAAGGCCCCATCTGGCGTACAAATCGAATGTTTGTATCTCCTGGTTGTGCTATATAATTATATCTAGCATAATCCATTAGACTAGCTGCAATACCATTTTCTTGTGTAAAAGCTCCGTCTCTATAAGATTCTACATCATACGCATAACTAGCTGCCATGTTATGTGGAAAACCTAATGCATGACCTACCTCATGAGCAATTACCATACGCATCATCTCTCCAATCTCTTCTTCTGGAGTATCTAGGGTTCTCGCGCTTGGGTTTGCAGCTCCTGTTTCAAGCAGGTATCTATTTCTATAACTGCGCAGGTGATTGTGATACCAGATAATATCACTTTCTATAATCTCACCACTACGTGGATCTGAAACACTTGGTCCTACCGCATTGCGGGTAGTACTCGCCACATATCTTACAACAGAGTATCTTATATCTTCTGGGCTAAAATCTGGATCTTCTTCTGGTGTAGGAGCATCCTTTGCAAGGATTGCATTTTTAAATCCTGCAGTTTCAAAAGGCTTTTGCCAGTCTTCTATTCCTTGTTTAATGTACTCTTTGAGGCTTTCTGGCGTTCCTGGGTCTAAGTAGTAGACAATAGGCTTTACTGGATCTACCAGCTCACCTCTTTTATACGCTTCTGGATCACTAGGCTCTAGTCTCCAGCGACGTATGTATGTTTTCTCATCTGCTTTTAAAGCATCGCTTCCATAATCAAACTGATTTACAGTAAAAAAACCAACACGTGGGTCATACAATCTAGGTTGCATTGCCACCTCTGGAAGTAAAATCATAGATTGATTTAACTGTAAACTGATACTCTCTGCAGAACGTTCTGTAGGTGGCTCTGAGGCATCATACGTAAAGTCTTGCTTTACTTCAATGTTTTCTGGAAAACTCTTAACACTGTTGATAAAGCTACGGCTACCATCAAGCTTTTTTACTTTGTATTCCTTACGTAAACGACCAGATAGCGGACTAATCGCTTTTACGTCTGTAGAGAATAATTTTGTAACATCAATGACTACGGCAGTAGAGTCTTGATTGAAAGTTTCTACATCAAAAGCATATAATGTAGGTTCATAATTGTTTACACGTACAGAGTTGCTTATCGCCTTGCTACTATCTGCAATGTTGGTGTATGACTTTATCTTAAGTAAGACCTTATTTTGAAAACGCTGCCAGTGTACAACTTGCTCGTTAGTTTTTGAACCAGCATTCATATAACCACCTCCTAGTCCGTTAGGAATTTGAGCAATACGAGTCACCCATAGCATGTCTTTTTCAAGCGCAGTAAATGGGATTTCGTAATAAAAATTATTTTTGATTTTGTGTACTTGAAATAAGCCAGAATCTGTAACTGCTTCTTTTGTAATTACATCAGTATATGATTTGATTGCACCCTTATCAGCTTTTTTAGGAGTTGCAACCTGCTCTTTTTTATTTTTTGACTTACGCTTTCTTAATTCTTTGCGTTGTGCAAAAGAATCTTGAACATTAAAAAAGGTAGTAATGAGGCAGAGAAGTAGTATTCTTTTCATGGAGTTTGTTTAAAGTACTCCGAAAATAAGAATTGACTGCAACGAGCAAGATTAATTTTAGATAACATTAACAGAAAACGGACGTATTAACATTAGTGTTTATCACTCACTATTTGTCCAGTCTATCTTTTACAAATTCTATTTGTGTTTTACCATGTGCCTGCGCCTTTCCATCTTCATCTAGACCTACCATTACAATACGTTCAATACTGATAATAATCTCTCTAGTCATCTTATTGCGCACCTCGCATCTTAATGTGAGTGATGCTGTACCAAAAGCAGTAGCTTCAATCCCTATCTCAATAATATCACCTATTTTGGCACTAGAGCGAAAGTCTATCTCACTCATGTACTTTGTAACCGTCCTAGGATTTTCAAGTTGGATGATCGCATAAAGCGCCGCTTCTTCATCAATCCATTCTAAGAGCCTTCCGCCAAAGAGTGTTCCATTAGGATTTAAGTCTTCTGGTTTTATCCATTTACGTGTGTGAAAATTCATCATATTTGGGTTGAGATTTATCTAAAGTTAACAAAAAGATGTGTCACGCTTTCGCGAAAGCGTACTTAAAAAACTCATTTTACCAGATCATCAATAATCTTCATAAATATGAACAGTATTTATGAAATGGCTACCATAAAATTGACATTATAAATGCTTAAGAATCTCGCTAGACGTTCCAAAAGATTTAAAACGCTCGTGAGTAATCTCTATATCTACCTGCTCATGCGCCCATGTAGTGTGGAAAGGAATATGAAATGCATGACCTCCTATTTCTAAGACTGGCAGCACATCAGACTTTAATGAATTACCTATCATAAGAAAGGTGTCTGGGCTGATATCTAGGTGTTTTACAAGCTTGAGATAATTTGCTGGCTGCTTGTCTGACATTACTTCTATATGATGAAAATATTTTGAAAGTCCAGATTTTTCAAGTTTACGCTCTTGGTCGAGAAGATCTCCCTTAGTAGCTACTACAAGTTTATACTTATCAGAAAGCTTCTCAAGCACCTCTTCAATACCATCAATAAGATCTACAGGAGCGTTAAGCATCTCCTTACCTATATCTATAATGCTTGCAATAATCTCATTAGTCACCTTTCCTTCAGAAACTTCTTGCGCACATTCAATTAATGATAAAGTAAAAGGTTTTATCCCGTATCCGTAAAGAGAGAGATTGCGCATTTCCATTTCAAAAAGTCGTTTTTGGCACGACTCATAGTCAATATACGGGCTCAGTAGCTTGCACACCTCATCTTCGGCATCACGAAAAAAAGTTTCATTGACCCATAAGGTATCATCTGCATCAAAGGCAATCGTATGAATGTTGTTCATGGTATTGTTTTAAGCACGCTTTCGCGAAAGCGTAATAATTCCTTTAATCCAATTCGTACACACGTACATAATCTACCTCCATTGCTGCCGGAAATATAAGGTCGTCTACCTCACCTCCAAGATTACCTCCTACGGCAATATTGAGTATAAAATAGTACTCCTTCATAAAAGGCCAGTTTTCATTATTATAATCTTCTGGACGATCTATGGTAAGCGTGATGTTATCTGGGCTGTCTATGTAAAATTGAAGTTGATCTTCTTTCCACAGCAATCCATAAATGTGAAATTCCTCTTCAATAGTAGGAAGCGCAATAAAATCTGTTGAAATTTGGGTACCATTAGAGTGGTTATTTGCAACACTATGTATGGTTTGTAGTACTTGATCTGGATTCTTACTTACATACTCCATCACATCTATCTCACCACATTGTGGCCATCCTATCTCTGTAATATCTGCACCAAGCATCCATAATGCAGGCCAGATACCTTTTCCTTTATAATCTGGCATCTTTGCTCTGATGGCTACGTGACCGTATTGCACTTTCTGAGTACTAGTAATTCTAGCAGAAGTATAATCGCCTACTTTTTGACCTTCGCCCTCTTTCTTTACAATAATTTTGAGAGCCCCATCTGCCACCTCAACATTATTCCCATCTGTATAATTTTGTAATTCGTCATTTCCCCACCCAGTAGCACCTGTTTTGTAATTCCACTGCGAGGTATCTACAGTTGTACCATTAAATTCTTCACTCCACTTTAACTTTTTAGTTTCTGTTGCTTCTTGAGAAGAGGATTCTACTTGTTCAACATTACTCTCTAAGTCATTGTTGTTTTGATTTGGTTCCTTACAGCTCACAATAGCTGTAAAAATAAATATTAGAAGGATGCTATTTTTCATGATAATAGGGTGTGAATTTATAAAGTTTAAAAATACAATATAACTGTAACAATCATAAATGAAATGGGTCAATATGAGTAAACAACCACACCATGAACTACACTCTTGCTCTCTAATTAAGATTCTAGACAGCGTTTCCTATTTAACACATTACCGTTGTGTATTTTCAAAAAAAAATTGAGCTTGGTAGTTTATAAGGAACTCTAATAATCAGTCCTTAATTGAAACTCTGACCATTATTTGCTGCTCCAGGAGTACTAGTAGCAGAAGTTGTCCAGCTAAAAGTAGCATACATATTACCTGGCCCACCGGTAAGTTGTAGAGATTCGCCTGCGGGATTTGCACCTTCTTCTTCTACTCCTATATCTATAGACGTTATTCCCGCTGCCACTCCAGCCGTAGCAGTAAACGCACCTTCATAACTTAAAAACTGAATGAGTTTACCAGCAGGATTTACAAGTGCGATTCCATCAGGAGATGATCCGCCGTTTTGAATTCCACCAGGTGGATAGTTAATAACTGTAAAGCCAAAACCATTACCAGTGTCGTTACTTATAAGACCAGAAAGGACTACAGTATTATATGGAGAGGTACTGTTTCCATTATATAACACCACAGAATATCCATTTATATCTAGTCCCGCAGCACCAGCGACCTCTATAAATTCGCCTGCATCTACTCCCGCATTATCATAATGTATTTCATTTATCCAAATATCTGTTCTCACAGGAATTTCTGAAGCACACTTTATATGTCCCCAAAATTCTCCATTAAAAATATCAATACATCCAGTAGCTTCTATATAGACCATCATACCTTTATCTGCAATAGTTGTTGGTATACCATCTCTAGCTGCATCAGATGGAATTCGTGGTGGCATAAAACCTAAATAAGCTCCAGCACCATCTACTTGACTACTTACTTCAAGCATCGACTTTTCTGAGGGGTTTCTTGTACCTACTCCTACTTGGCCTACTACAACAAATGAATAGAAAATCACTCCAATTACACACAAACACTGTTTTGAAAAACTCATAATCTTCTAATTAAAAGTTTGCCCTACATTCTTTACACCTGCTGTGCTTTGACCTGCGGCACTTGTACTCCAAGCAAAATCTAGAAAAGAATTACCTGATCCAGTAAGATGTATAGATTGTGTTGCTGTTGTACTTGTGTTCTCTACTACACCTACATTAATTGATGTAAGTCCGTTTGCTGGTCCACCAGTAGCTGTGATAGTTCCTTCATAACTCAAAAACTGTATCACTTTACCGTCCGGACCTACTAGCGCAAAGCCACTAGTGTCATTTCTTAGATTGCTAGCATCTACAGAGATCGCTCCGAAGCCATTTTCTTCATCATCTATAGTGCCTGAAAGTGTTAGGATGGCTGCATACGGTTGTCCCGTATCTGCTCGGTATCTCACTAAATAATAACCAGAGATATCTAAACCAGCAGGACCAGCGATTTCTATGAACTGATTTACATCTGTCCCACTGTTTGTATAATGAAATTCATTGATCCAAATGTCTGAGGGTCCTCCAGAGCAATAAATACTTTCCCATGCTGTGCCTGTCCAAAAGTCTAAACAACCAGTTTCTTCTACAAAAACCATTAGACCTATATCTGTAGTAGTAGGTGCAATACTTGCTTGATTTGCCGTAGTTGCTACTCTAGGAGGTATGAACCCTTTGTAAGCACCAGCTGTAGTAACACCGCTTATTTCGAGCATAGCGGCATCAGAGGGTGTAGTGGTTCCTATGCCAACTTGGGCATACAAAAATGAAGTTGCTAGTAGCAACAAAGAAAACATAAAGACTTTCATAACTATGATTTTAAATATCACAGCTAAGTATCTAACTTACAATATAGTAGTCTGGGATTATGAAAGTAATGAAGATTTCCCCTACAAAAATTTTTTAAGCCAACTTTTCGCCTAACTACCTATTTATCAGGATTAAAGGCGTCGTCTGGATTTACAGTATCATCATAATTAAGCATTCCTTCCGTTTTTGCAATAATAGAAGAAACCGTTGCATCTCCAGTAACATTCACCACCGTTCTACACATATCAAGAATACGGTCTACAGGAAAGATAATCGCAATCCAAGCTGGATTTAAATCTACAGAACCTAGGACAATAATTAGCATCACAAGTCCTGCACTAGGTACCGCTGCAGATCCTATAGAGGCTAGTGTCGCCGTGAGTACAATAGTAAGTTGTTGCCCTATCGTAAGGTCAATCATGTGAAGTTGTGCAAGAAAAACAACTGCTACAGCTTGATATAAAACTGTACCATCCATATTTACGGTAGCGCCTATTGGAAGCACAAAACTTGTTATTTTCTTATCTACTCCTAGATTATCCTCCACACACTCCATCGTTACAGGAAGTGTCGCAGCGCTACTTGAGGTAGAGAAAGCTGTAGTTTGCGCAAGACCCATTGCTTTAAAAAAGCCTTTATAAGGAATGGTACGTACAAATATTTTAACAATAAGCGGATACATTACAAATATCATAAGCATTAAGCCTAAGAACACTGTAAGTGAGTACCATGAGAGTCCTTTAAATATTTCTACCACTTTTCCTATGTCGTCACCTGCCATCTTACTTATAACACCAGCAAGTAATGCAAATACAAAAAATGGAGAAGCTTGCATCACAAAATCTACCATCTTTAAAAAGACCTCCATGACACTATCTACTAGTTTAATGACTGGTCCAGACTTTTCTTTAGGAATAAACAGCAAGCTAATCCCAAAAAATATGGCAAAGAAGATAATTTGCAACATTAATCCATTATCAGTAAGTGCTTTGAAGAAGTTTTGAGGTACGAGATCTATAAGAGGTTGCAGAGGACCTGCGTCTTTAGTGGCATTTGCAGTTTTCATTTTTTCTGCAACGGTAGCGTCCTCTCCTTTTGTTTTTACCAGTTCGTTTACACGTCCAGCGCGTTCCATAAACTGAGGATCTTGTAAATAATTTACACCATCTTTAATCTCTACACCTTGTTCTTGAGCCCACAGCTCATAACTTATTCTATTATCTATACGGCTTTCTTGATCTACAAGCGCTCCAGGCTTAACAATATTTACAAGTGTTAATCCTAGTCCTACCGCTAGTAAAGTTGTAATGAGGTATGCTAGCAATGTTTTCCCACCCATTCTACCTAAACTAGAAGGGTCACCTATACCAGCAACTCCAGCGATGATAGAGAACAGAACTAAAGGAACTGCAATAAGCTTTAAAAGATTAATAAAAATAGTCCCAAAAGGAGCAATCCAATTAATAGTAAAATCACTCAATCCTACCGAAGAAGACACCAGTGCCCAAACCACACCTAAAATTAAACCAATAATAATCTTCCAGTGTAGTGCTAATTTTTTCATAGGTAGTAGTTCCTTCTTGAATGAAAACCCAACTAGTGAGTTGAATATGTGATGTTTAAATTTATTTCAAAATACTATAAATCCCTCAGAGGCAAACAGCTTTACTACTTACCATTCCTCGCAATTTTATTTCTACAATCTAATAGATTTATCTCGTAGTACAAAATCTGCTATTACAAGTGCTGCCATCGCCTCTACAATAGGCACTGCACGAGGTACCACACACGGATCGTGCCTTCCCTTTCCTTGCATTTCCACCACTTCTCCGGCTGCATTTATAGTCTCTTGCTTTTGCATTACAGTTGCAACTGGCTTGAATGCTACCTTAAAGTAAATATCCATCCCGTTAGAAATACCTCCTTGAACACCGCCACTCAGGTTAGTTTTAGTAGTTCCATCTGTATTAAAATGATCATTATGGTCACTTCCTTTCATAGTTGCTCCTTCAAAACCGCTTCCGTATTCAAAACCCTTTACAGCATTTATAGACAGCATTGCTTTTCCTAGCTCTGCATGAAGTTTATCAAAAACTGGCTCTCCAAGACCTACAGGCACATTTTGTATTACACAAGTAATCACACCTCCTATAGTGTCTCCTTGTTTTTTTATTTCTTTAATTTTTTCTTCACACGCTTTCGCGAAAGCAGGATCTGCACACCTCACATCATTTTTTTCAATCTCGCTAAAGTCAAGATCTTGATATGGTGTATCCATAGATAAATCCCCTACAGCACTCGTAAATGCGTAAAATGACATCCCTTTCAAAAATTGTTTTGCAATGGCTCCAGCTACAACGCGACTGGCAGTTTCTCTTGCCGAAGATCTTCCTCCGCCACGGTAATCACGGTTCCCGTACTTTTTATCATAGGTATAATCTGCGTGACTAGGTCTGTATGTGTCTTTAATATGACCGTAATCCTTAGATTTCTGATTAGTATTTACTATCTGAAATCCAATAGGTGTTCCCGTTGTTTTATCCTCAAATATTCCTGATAAGAAATCAACGGTATCTGGTTCCTTACGTTGTGTTACAATCTTAGATTGACCAGGCTTACGACGATCTAAATCGTGCTGAATCGCATCAAAGTCAATGCTCAAACCGGCAGGACATCCATCTATAATTCCACCTATAGCCTTGCCATGTGATTCTCCAAAAGTTGTGACCTTAAATATAGTTCCGTACGTATTACCTGCCATCGTATGTGTTTTTAACAAATGTAAATTGAAAAGGCCATAATCAAAAGCTAAAAACTCACTTAATGATTAATTAACTTGGTCTCTATTAAATAACTATAACTTTTATACTTCTTAACGTCTAATTTACCACCCTATCTAAAATTCTAAAGATCTTACAAGCAAAACAATCTCGGTGAAAAGACCCGTAGAAATTGCTGTACTATCAGACATACATCTAGGCACTTATGGCTGCCACGCTGCAGAAGTCTGCCAATATTTAAATTCTATCACACCAGAAATACTCATCTTAAACGGTGATATCATTGACATCTGGCAGTTTAGAAAACGTTTCTTCCCTAAAGAGCATCTCAAAGTCATCAAAAAAATAATAACACTTGCTTCTAAGGGAACTCACGTGTATTACATCACAGGTAATCATGATGAGATGCTTAGAAAATTTAGTGATGCTACTATGGGAAATATACACCTTATAGATAAGCTTGTGCTTAATCTAGATGGTAAAAAAGCTTGGTTTTTTCATGGTGATGTTTTTGATGTTTCTATACAGCACACTAAATGGATTGCAAAACTAGGCGGTTGGGGTTATGACTTTTTAATTCTCTTTAATAGGCTTCTTAACAAATGGCTTATAAGTATGGGAAGAGAGAAATACTCTCTCTCAAAAAAGATTAAGAATAGTGTAAAAGGAGCAGTGAAGTTTATCAATGATTTTGAAACAACAGCCACAGATCTCGCTATAGAAAACAAATTTGATTACGTTATTTGCGGTCATATACATCAACCCGCAAAGCGATTAGTGCATAATCAAAAAGGAAGTACACTCTACTTAAATAGTGGTGACTGGATAGAAAATTTGAGCTACCTAGAATATAATAATAGCAAATGGAGTCTCAATTACTACAGAGAAAACCGAAATAATAAGCGTAACAATACTTCAAAAGTTCTCCTTGAGCCTAGCATGTTCCAACCAGATATTTTTAACTAATAAATTTCAGTCAGAGCTTTATTGAAAATTACATTAAAAGCGCATCATTTAATACCGTTATAGGATGCAAAGCTACACGTGCAGTACCATCCTTTATTTGATGTCTACAGCTTGTGCCATTTGCAACAATAATGGTGTCATCACTAGCCTTTCTTACAGCAGGAAATAGCGTTTGCTCACCCACTTTCATACTCACCGCATAATGTTCTTTTTCATACCCAAAGCTACCAGCCATACCACAACAACCCGAAGGGATAATAGTAGGAGTGTAATTTAAAGGAAGGTTAAGAATGGCAAAAGTATGTGACACTGAGGAAAGTGCTTTCTGGTGACAGTGACCATGTATTTTTAGTTTTTTGGCTTTCGCCGAAAATTGCTTGGAGGTAATAACCCCTCGTTTGATTTCACTATGTAAAAACTCTTCAATTAAAAATGATTGTGCCGAAAGCTTTTGGGCAACCTCCACATCATCTGCAAGCCTAAGATACTCATCTCTAAATGACAAAATAGCCGAAGGTTCAATGCCTAGAATTACACTGTCTTCAGCTAAATCCTTGAATAGTTCAATATTCTTATTTGCCAGTGTCTTAGCCTCCTCAAGAAATCCTTTTGAAATGTAAGAGCGTCCACTATCATGGTTAGTCACAACTTCCACCTCATAACCAAGGCGACGTAACAGCGTTAAAGCATCCTGACCAATGTTTCCATCCAGATACTGAGTGAACTCATCAATATATAAAATGACTTTAGTTTCACTTTTCAATTTCTGATTGACACTAGTATTAGCTATACTAGATACTTCTGCAGGATTTGAAAATACATTCAATAAAGGTAGACTTCGCTCTTGTGCTATGCCCAAGCTAGCTTTTGCTATACCCGCAGTTATTTTAAGAAGTGTATTATATATTCTAGGAGAAAATGCTCCTAGTTTGTTGATTTTTGTCGTGTTTGCAAATAGTTTTGTACGAAGACTGCTCCCGTTAGCTTTCTGATATTGATACTCAAACTCAGCTTTTAATGTAGCTACATCCACATTACTAGGGCACTCACTAGCACAGGCTTTACAGCTTAAGCAAAGGTCAAAGACCTCCTTTAATTCTGTGTGGTCGTATTTATTTGACTTATCTGATGTAGTTAGAAACTCTCTTAAAGCATTTGCTCTTGCTCTTGTTGTATCCTTCTCATCTCTTGTTGCTCTGTAACTAGGGCACATCGCACCTCCTGCACTTGGTAATTTTCTACAATCGCCGCTTCCATTACACTTTTCGGCAAGTCTAAGAATTCCTTGGTTATCCTCAAAATTCATGAGTGTATCTACCGCTGGCTCCTTGCGATCTAGTTCATACCTCAAGCTTTCATCCATCGGGAAAGCATCGATTACTTTTCCAGCATTAAATACTTGATGGGGATCAAAAGCTTTTTTTACAGCTTTCATTACCTCATAATTCTCATCACCTACCATCATAGAGATAAACTCTGCGCGCACGATACCATCTCCATGCTCGCCGCTCATAGAGCCATTGTATTTTTTAACCAGATGCGCTACATCTGTAGTTATCTGTCTAAAAAGTGTTACATCTTGCGACGTTTTGAGATCAAGGATAGGACGTAAGTGTATTTCTCCTGCACCAGCGTGTGCGTAGTACACGGCATCTTGCTCATGTCTTTTCATGAGCGCAGTAAATTCACTTATATATGGTGCAAGATCATCTAGTGCTACCGCTGTATCTTCTATACATGCCACGGCCTTTCTATCACCTATCATATTCCCAAGCAAGCCAAGACCGGCTTTGCGCAAGTCCATTGCTTGTGCGATTTCATGACCTTCTAGGATAGGGTACGCATACCCATCGCTTTCTAGCTTTAATTGTTCAATAAGTCTATTCGCCTGTTCTCGAGCGCCTTCTATGGTTTGATCTCTGAGTTCAAACATTAGAATTGCTGCTGGGTCGCCTTCTATAAAAAATCTATTTTTCTCTTGCTCACGATTATTTTTTGTGCAATCTAGAATCACCTTATCCATCATCTCACAAGTATATAGATCATGCTTCATGGCGGGTACCACAGCCTGCAAACATGATTCTAAATCCTTGTAATGACCTGCAACCATAACGCCAAAAGTGGGTGGCAACACGTCCAACTGCAAGGTAATCTCTGTGGTAAATGCAAGTGTACCTTCACTCCCAGATAATAGTTTACAGAAATTAAATGGTTTTCCGTGCTCTTCAAATGGTGCGGCATTAGCAATTTCATCAAGTGCGTAACCGGTATTTCGGCGATGGATTCCAGGTTTTGGAAACTGCTTTTTAATCTCATTGCGAACGATACTTTGAGAAAAGTTATCATTTGCTATCTTATAAAAGGAACCTTCCAAGTTGTCAAGGTTCAATTTTTGGCGAAAGCCTACTGCATCCAATTCTTCAAAAATAGCGTCACTACCATCAGACAATACCGTCTTTAATCGAACGACTTTATCTCTTGTAACACCATACTTGATACTGGTGGTTCCAGATGAGTTATTTCCCACCATTCCGCCTATCATACACCTGTTTGCAGTAGACGTATTTGGCCCAAAAAACAAACCATGGGGCTTTAAAAACAAATTGAGTTCGTCTCTTATAACACCAGGTTGTACTGTTACCTGCTGCTTATCTTTATCAAAATGAATAATCTCTGTAAAATGCTTAGACACATCTACCACAATACCATCGCCCACACATTGCCCAGCAAGCGAGGTTCCCGCCGTTCTTGGGATTAGAGTGATGTGTTGCCCTTTCGCGAAAGCGCATAACTCCTTAATATCATTTGCGTTCTTAGGAAAGGCAACAGCAAGCGGAATTTTGCGATAAACAGATGCATCTGTTGCATAGATAATTTTATGTAGTTGATCTACATGTAACTCTCCATCAAACTCGATTTCTAATTTTTTCAAACTAATTTTCATTAAGATAAAAGTAACTAAAACTTTATGTAGCCCTTAACGTTATGACTATATAATTACCAATAGTTTTGCCAATTCAAACAAACAATTACAATGAAAAAAACACTAGTTATTGCCCTACTTTTTCTAGGATTAAGTGGAATAGTTTATGCTCAAGAAATCTCTCCTAATGCAATAGGTCTGAGAATAGGAGACAACGACGGATTCAGTACAGAAGTAAATTACCAAAGAGCTTTAAGTGAAAACAACAGACTAGAATTAGGACTAGCTTGGAGATCTGGAAACAACTTTGATGCAGTAAAAGGAACTGGAATTTACCAATGGGTATGGAACATTGACGGCGGTTTTAATTGGTATGCTGGTGTGGGAGCCTCTGTAGGTGCTTTTGATGTAGATAATGACGCTCCATTTTTTGACGATGATGACAATGAGTTTTTTGTAAACGCGGCTGGAGACATAGGTATTGAGTATCGTTTTGATATCCCATTACTATTATCTCTAGATTTTAGACCAGAAGTAGGAATATTAAATGACTTTGACGATAGTCTTGAATTTGACGTAGCGTTAGGGATACGTTACCTATTTTAATTAAGAGACTTTTTCTAAAGCTCTCTTATAAAGAGATTCATAAAGCGGCACAATGTTTTGTATATCAAACTTGGCCGCTTCTTTTCTTGCGTTTGTTTTAAACTTCTCAAGCGTATCATCATCTTCTAAAATTCTGATAGCATTTTGAGCCATATCTGCAATGTTACCTACGTTAGATAAGTAACCGGTCACTCCATCTACATTTACTTCTGGAATACCGCCTGCATTACTTGAAATCACAGGGACACGATTTACCATAGCTTCTAGCGCCGCAAGTCCGAAGCTTTCTGCTTCAGATGGCAGTAGGAATAAATCAGAAAAACATAAGATTTTATCTACTTCATTACTGTTTCCTAAGAAACGTACTTTATCTTCTATACCAAGTTCTTTTACGCGCTCCTCTGCAGCTTCTCTTTCTGGGCCTTCACCTACCATAAGTAGCTTAGAAGGAATCTCTAATTGTAAACGATAAAAAACTTCGATCACGTCTGAGATGCGTTTTACCTTTCTAAAATTACTCACATGCGTAACAATACGCTCCCCTTCATTTGCCATTAAATCACGCTGACACTCTGTAAAAGTGTCTGTTACTGCACCAAAATCTATAAAATTAGGTACCACATCTATTTCTCTTGTTATTTCAAAGAGTCTCAGTGTGTCTTGCTTTAAACTTTCTGAAACTGAAGTTACCACATCACTATTATTGATACTAAAACTTACTGCCGGACGATAAAATGGGTGACTACCTACAAGGGTAATATCTGTACCATGTAGCGTCGTCACCATAGGTACATGAATTCCTTCTTGCTTGAGCATTTCCTTTGCCATGTATCCTGCATATGCGTGAGGAATCGCGTAGTGTACGTGTAAAATATCAATTTTCTCTTTCTTGATGATTTTTACCAGCTTGCTAGAAAGTGCTAGCTCATATGGCTGATAATGAAAAAGCGGATAATCTGGAACGTTTACCTCGTGAAAATGAATATTGTCATTTAATAAAGCTAGGCGCACAGGTTGCTTGTACGTTACAAAGTGTACTTCGTGACCTCTTTTTGATAAAGCGATTCCTAGTTCTGTTGCTACTACTCCACTTCCTCCGAAGGTTGGGTAACAGACAATTGCAATTTTCATAACAGGATTTTTGGTAGATTTCTTTTTTGCTTTCGCGAAAGCGTACTCACATCATATCACTTACAATACGAGTATATAAATAGCACTTCAAATTTAATCAATTAAAGCATTATAAATGACTTCTTGTATCTTGGTTCTCAAACCAGATTTTATGAGCGCACGGTTATCCATCGTAGGAAATGTCCTATTTGACAGAAAGACATAGACAAGTTCGTTTTCTGGATCTGCCCAAGTGTATGTACCTGTAAAACCACTGTGCCCAAAACTCGTCATAGGCACACAACCACAAGTAGGACCACCACCGCTCAATTGTGGCTTATCAAAACCTACACCTCGTCTCACATTATTATCACAGTAATAACAAGTATTAAAGCGATCCATGGTCTCTTTTGAAAAGTAGCGCTTACCACCGTAGTATCCGTTTTGAAGATACATTTGCATCATTTTGGCAACGTCATTTGAGTTTGAAAATAATCCAGCATGGCCACCCATATTACTTTGCATAGCCGCTCCCATATCATGTACATAACCTTGTACTTTCTGGTTGCGCCAGTAAGAGTCGTTTTCTGATGGTACAACCATGTCTTTAGCATACTTGCGCAATGGTCTGTAGCCTGTAAAGTTTGCTCCTAATGCGTTATAAAAGTGTGATCTTGTAATTTCATCAAGATTATCATTGTAGTGATCTTCTAGAAATTTTTTCATCAAATAATAAGGGAGGTCACTGTACTTATAGGATAATCTAGAACGAAGATCACTATCTGCTATTTTCTTAACTAGTGTATCACCGTACCCTGTACGCAGATACATTTTTTCGGCAACTTTGATATTATAATTTTCTGAGTATGCAGTGCTATAATAATCATCAAGTGGCTTTTTTGTAACAGAATCTAGCGTACTTATATAAAAAGGAATCCATGCCTTGAAACGACCATAATGTGATAGCGCATCTTTGAGTGTAATATTTGCCTTATTACTCCCCTTTAGTGCAGGTATCAGGTTGCCTAATTTATCCTCTAAATCAATAGATCCTTCGCTCTCAAGCTCCATCAATAAAGGTAAAGAAGCTAGTATTTTTGTCATAGAAGCGATGTCATACATGTCTTCTGGACGTACAGCGCGCTTTTTATTGTAGGTGTGATACCCAAAGCTTTTATCGTAAATCACCTTACCACGACGGGCCACTAGTACCTGAGCACCTGGCATCATAGCTCTTTTGATCCCTAGATTTACAAGGGAATCAATTTTAATGTTAAGCGTGTCTGCATTTAGACCAACCTCTTCTGGGATTCCATATGAAAGTCTTCTTAATGTTCCAGATTGTAAACCGGTTCTTATAGGCGTTTTACCTAGAGACACTGGCAACCTTCCCTTACTAGGTATGGCTCCAAAAATAAGTTGGGCGCTTTTTTCTTGGGCTAGCTGGCTATTTTGATAGCTGTGAATTATAGCCTCAATATCTGCGCTATTTTGCAAATCTAGCATTGCATAAGGTCTTACAAAAAGGTCTAAAATGACAGTTTTAGTTTTTGCTATCTCTGTAATCCATCTAATTTCTTCTGCCGAAAATTTATAGGATTTCCAAGGGTTTGCATTAGATCTGTGAAAACCTATGATAACATAATTATAATCTTTTAATTCTTTCTGAGCCGCTTCAAGTGTTTTAGATTTTATCTCATCCACCTGTGCATACTTGCGTAGTTGAAATTTAAATGCAGATCCATCATCATCACCTAAGCCTAAATAAGCAATCTTCTTTTGGTCAATGTTTACTACTGGAAGCACATTATTGTTATTCTTAGTAACGGTTATTGCATTTTCTATAGCTTCACTATAAACCACGTCATCAATACGTGCATTAAGATCATCAAGAAGGTATTTTGTGACAACGGGTTTGTATTTGTTTAAGCCCACTTTATACTTAGCATATAAAATTTTCTTTACCGAGTGCGCTAGTCTCTCTTCTGTAATCTTACCAGACTCAAGAGCCTTAATAATTTTGGCAGATGCAGAAGGTACATCTTCACTTATCAATAAAATATCATTTCCTGCCTCAAAAGCTGCAAGATCAATATCTCCAGGCTCTTTAAAATTTGCAGCGCCTTTCATGTTTAACGCATCTGTAAATATCAAACCGTGAAAGCGGTAATCTTCCTTAAGCATTTTTGTCACGATAGTAGGTGAGATACTTGTAGGCACTCCCACTTCTGGTACGAGAGCTGGCACATTAAGGTGTGCAACCATAATACTCGCAATACCATTCTCAATAATTGGCTTATATGGATACATCTCTACACTCTGGAGACGTTCTTTAGTGAAGTTAAGTGTAGGTAGCGTTTTATGACTGTCTTTATCTGTATCACCGTGACCTGGAAAGTGTTTTGCACTTCCTAAGACTCCAGCTTCTTGCATTCCTTCCATGAAGGCAATTGCTTTTTCTGTAACATTGATTTTATCTTCGCCAAAAGACCTGTTCCCTATAATAGGATTTGCAGGGTTGATATTGATATCTACCACTGGAGCAAAATTAATGTGTACTCCCAATCGCTTAGAATGTTCTCCTATACGCTTTCCTACTTTCCTTACGATATTATTATCTTGTATAGCTCCTAGCGTCATATTCCAAGGAAAGGCGTAGGTACTATCTAATCTCATCGCAAGTCCCCACTCTGCATCCATCCCTATGAGAAGCTTCGTTTTTGCAAGGTCTTGAAACTCATTATTGAGTTTTGCTTGACGCATAGGCCCACCCTTAGAAAATATAAGTCCGCCTATGTGTTCTTCTTTGATAAGCTTTTTAATTTTATCAATTTTAGCCTTAGGATCACTAGAGAACACATCAACCATAAATAACTGCCCCACGCGCTCCTTTGGTGTCATTTGCATATAAACAGAATCTACCCATTTACGCTGCGCAATAATGTCATTTGCATAGAGCGGGTATCGCTCTTGAGCATAAGAAATTACGGAAACAAATAAGAAAAATAATATGGTGATAATGCGTCTAGGCGCCATAAATGCAATATTTTAAGTTGTAGAAACGAATGCAATAACGACGCCAGATAGCGCTTATTACATTCTAATATAAAAGTAAAGGGTTTGAGGTACGCTTTCGCGAAAGCGTGCAAATCTTAACAACATCTTAAGACCTTCACGTCACTTCTATTTACCCTTCTTGAGAAAACGAGAATGCCAGCTATCTATTGCCGGAATCTCCCAATTAGTTTTATACTCACCTACATTTGCAACAAGGTTATTGAAAACTATAGTGTTTTTACTTACCGCACCATCTTTAACCATCTTCTTAAACTCAAGCAGTGTTTTATAATGAATACGATCATTCTGATAATAGGTCACATTCATTTTATCTAATAAGTCTACACCTAACTCCTCTTGTTGCGCTATGATAAAACGCACTTGACTATCAATTGAGCATCCTGTTGCAGCAGCTTCAGACTGGTCAAGACCTATTACAATAAAGCGGTCATATTTAATCTCAAAACCAGCTTTTAGGCTTGCTCCGTGAGCTGTCCAACTTGTTAAAAAAGTAGCCATATCTTTCTCTAGTTGAACTACTTGTTCTTCTGTAAATTTTTGATCAGATTGATATAACCAGATTCTTGATGAGTCAGAAAGTGAATTAAAATCTACAAGCATAATTTATTATTTAGGTAAAAAAGCGGACTCTTTCGAAATCCGCTTTTCTAATATTTCAAAAAATATAATTTTATAATTCTTCGGCAGATGCTATCATTTCGGCAACATCCATTACCTCGACGCTACCTTCTTTTTCTTTACCTTTTATTCCGTCTGTCATCATTGTATTACAGAAAGGACATCCAGCAGCAATAATATCAGGCTTTACCTCGAGTGCTTGTTCTGTACGCTCTATGTTAACGTCTTTATTACCAGGTTCTGGTTCTTTGAACATTTGCGCTCCACCAGCTCCACAACATAAACCGTTAGTCTTGCACTTACGCATTTCTACAAGCTCTACATCAAGCTTACGTAGTAAATCTCTTGGCGCCTCATATACTCCATTTGCACGACCTAAATAACAAGGATCATGAAAAGTGATACGCTTTCCTTTAAACTTACCTCCTTCTACCGTAAGGCGGCCATCGTCTAATAATGACTTTAAAAATTGCGTGTGGTGTACTACTTCATAATTTCCACCTAATGATGGGTACTCATTTTTGAGAGTATTAAAACAGTGAGGACAAGCCGTTACTATTTTCTTAACTTCATATCCGTTAAGCACTTCAATGTTGGTCACAGCTTGCATCTGGAATAAAAATTCATTCCCAGCACGTTTTGCTGGATCTCCAGTACAGCTTTCTTCTGCTCCTAATACTGCAAAATCTACATTTGCTTTATTTAAGATACGTGCAAAAGCCTTTGTTATCTTCTTTGCTCTATCATCAAAACTTCCTGCACAACCTACCCAAAATAATACTTCTGGTTGTTTTCCTAGCGCCACATACTCGGCCATAGTGGGTACTTTAAGTGTCTCGCTCATATTCTTGTATTCCGTGTAAAAAACGGTATTTAATTAATCTTCAAAAACTTCAATAGTTACTTTCTTCTCGATAAGGTCTGTAAACTTCCCTTTGTAACGAGTTGCTTTTACTAAGTGATTATCTACCCAGTGATAGTTACCTCCTCTAGGTTTCCCCATAAGTAAGCTATGGAATTTAAACCCATGACGGTTAAGCCATTCTGTAGTAACTGCTCTGTGCTCTTCTGTTCTAGAGGTAAAGAAGCAAATAATATGACCTTCATCATGCCATTTATTTAATGTTTTAAGCGCATCTGGAAATGGCTCACATGTACCCATACGTTCTGGCTCCTCATTAGGAACATCTTCAGTAATGGTACCATCTATATCAATTAAGTAATTTTTGACTCCCTCTGGAAGCACCGGACTTACGTGTTCACCATCCTCTAGTTTCTCACTTAACATCTTGTCTACGTCTTCTTTATTCATGGTTGTCGTTTAAATTCTTAAAATCTTCTTTACTAAATCTCACATAAAGTGCCAGTCTGTGTTCTCCTGGTTTATTATACTTTGGATTATAGCGCTCTATAAGGGATTGCCTCATTGCTTCTTCACGTAGCACACCCATTTGAGAGTCACTACAATAATCACAAAAAATCTTTTTTACGGTGACACTATCGACTTGTAACTGTTCATTTACAAAAAGACGCGTGTACATTTTAAATTGTAAGCTATCAATTTTATAATTCTTTGTAGGAGATTGCGCTTTCGCGAAAGCGAAACTCAACAATAACCCTACAACTATAAAATATCTATGCTTCATTAATCCAGTTACCTCTATCCATCTGGTTAAACGGCCATGGCGCTCCATTATTTTCAATGTTTGTCATCGCGTTATTTAAATCTGTAGGCGCTGCACTTTCTTCCATTACCATGTAACGACGCATATCAACAATAATACTTAATGGGTCGATACCTATAGGACAAGCTTCTACACATGCATTACATGTAGTACAAGCCCAAAGCTCTTCTTTTGTGATATAATCATCAAGCAACTGCTTGTTATCCATCACAAATACTCCATTATTTTCATCTATATTTTTACCTACTTCCTCAAGACGATCACGTGTATCCATCATGATTTTACGAGGGCTTAATTTTTTCCCGGTTTGGTTTGCAGGACATTCACTTGTACAACGACCACATTCTGTACAGCTATATGAGTTCATAAGTTGCACCCAGTTAAGATCTGTCACATCACTTGCTCCAAATTTTCCAACCTCAGCTTCTTCAGCACCTTCGGCTGGGGCTGCAAAAGGATCTGCATCCGGGTCCATCATAAGCATTACCTCATCTGTTACCGCTTTTAGGTTATCAAACTCTCCTTGTGGTTTAAGCTTTGCATACCAAGTATTTGGGAATGCTAGAAGAATGTGTAAGTGCTTTGAATAATATAGGTAATTTAAGAAAATCAAGATACCTACAATATGTATCCACCATGCAGCACGCTCTACAATAACAAGTGCGCTTATTGACATTCCGTCAAAAAGTGGAGCTATAAAACTACTTATTGGGAATGCACCTGTAATACTGCCATCTGCCGAAGCATAATGATCTGCTCCCATCATTTGCAATTGTAAATCTGCGGCGTTCATTGTAAGAAATAAACCCATTAATACCACCTCAAAATATAAGATGATGTTACCGTCAGACTTAGGCCATCCTTTAAGTTCTGGACTTAAGAATCGTTTTATGTTCATCACATTACGACGTAGCCAGAAAATAATTACGGCAACAAGTACTAAAAATGCAAGAATCTCAAAACTTCCAATTAAGAAGTCATAGAGTCCGCCTAGAAAACTAAAAATTCTGTGTGTACCAAAAAGTCCATCTATGATAATCTCGAGGACTTCAATATTGATAATGATAAAACCTACGTAAACAACTACGTGTAAAATTCCAGAAACTGGTCTCTTTACCATTTTATACTGACCCAAGGCAATTTTTGCCATGTTTCGCCAGCGTTTTGGCTTGTTATCGGATCGATCAACGTCCTTTCCTAGATTAATATTACGTAGAAGTTTCTTGATGTTTTTAACAAAAAAACCAACTCCTAAAACTAGAACAATGAGAAAAATGATGTTTTGTACGTATTGCATATAAATTCGTTAGTTAAGCTCGCGCCTACTGTAACGAATCTTTAGGCGGAGTATACTCTCCTGGCTTTTTCCCGAAGAGTGAAAAATGTACATAACGTTTTGGGTTAAGCTTCATATCTTGAAGAAGATCTCCCATCTGGTTTGCTGTACGATCCAAATTTAAGTAAAGTTGATCATCATTCAAAAGTTTACCTACGGTTCCTTCAGGAGAATTTAACTTATTAGACAATTCTTGGAAATCTGCGATGGTTTTCTCTAAATCTGCAACCATTGTACCCATTTGAATTTTTGAAAGCGAATCTGATAATGTAGCAAAGTTGCCACTCATTTTATCTAGATTAGTTATCGTACGATCTAATTTATCTTGATTAGAAGCTAGCAATCCATTTACAGACTTAGATATCCCTTTCATCTCACGAGAAGCTGCTGTAAAGTTTGCGATGGCATCTCTCAAGTTTGCTCTTGTATCTCTATCTAATACTGAGTTCACATTAACTAATAGTGAATCTGTATCTCCTATAACTTTTTCTACTTGGTTTTGAAGTGGCGTAAGGCGTTCATTTACAAGCTCCATGATTCCTTCACCCATTTCCCCAGGTAAGGTATCTCCAGACTTAGCATTTCTTCCTTTTTCGTAATAAGGGACAATCGCAAGCGATTTACCGCCTATGAGTCCTCCTCCATATACTCTAGCAAGACTATTGTTTGAAAACTCAAAATCCTTTTCCACTACAAACTTAACTACGAGCTTACCGCTACTGTCTGCAAAGTCTATAGACATTACTCTACCTACTGGCAATCCATTAATAGTTACTTGAGATGATGGTGCAAGACCTTCTACATTATCATATTTTGCATAAAGTATTTTACTCTTATCTAAAAGATTATTGCCTTTGAGGTAGTTGTAGCCAAATATTACAAGCAGCAGTGCTGCGATAACTAGAATGGCGGTTTTTATTTCTTTAGACATTAAATAAGATGCTTATTGGTTAAAACAAATGTAGGTCAATTGTTAAAGGCAGTCCTAACGTATAAGACTAATTTAACACTTGATTGAGTGGCACTTTGATATTATCCTTATTAAATGATACAATAAAAGCCTCTTTGTACCCTTTATTTTTTGCTTCTTGTAATTGTGTGCGAGCTAAGTTATAGTCTGAGGTTGCGCCATAATAATACTTATACAAACGACCATCTTTAGAACGACTTACAGACTTAAGACCCTTAAAATTATAAGATTTAGTTTCTAGTTTACGTTTACTCGCTGCCAGTTGTACTTTAAAGGTCACACCCTCTACTACCTTAGACTTAGGTGTCGCAATAGTAGTCGTAGTTTTTTCAATCACAGGATTTGCAATCTCAACACGCTCGTTCATCTGTATACTCTTCTTATAATTAGTAACAGCTTTACTAATTGCCTTTGCCATTTTATCTTGACCAGCAGTAGAGTTTAAGAATTTTCCCTCTTCATTATTAGTAAGAAAACCTGTTTCTATAAGTACACTAGGCATTACAGATCTGTGTAATACCCAGAAAATAGCCTGCTTCACACCGCGGCTGCTACGCTTCACGCTACCTGTAAATTCATTTTCTACAAAGCTTGCTAGGTTGATACTTTGATCAAGGTATTCCTCTTGCATAAGCTCAAGGCCTATACTCGTCTCTGGACTATTAGGATCAAAACCTGCATATCGCTTTTCATAGTTTTCCTCAAGTAAGATTACTGAGTTTTCTTTTTTGGCGATAGCCATATTCTTTGCGTTACCGTCTATACCAAGCACAAAAGTCTCCGTTCCTTTAGCTTGTGAGGAGTGGGAATTACAATGTACACTTATAAAAAGATCTGCATTTGCATTGTTTGCAATATCTGCTCGTTCCCATAATTCTAAGAAAACATCTGTCTTTCTAGTATAAATCACTTCTACATCAGATTGCTTTTCTAATTCTTTCCCTAGAGCCAAGACTACATTGAGAGCTATATTTTTTTCGTAATATCCGTTTCCACGGTTACCACTATCACCTCCACCGTGTCCAGCATCGAGAACAACCTTGAATTTTTTAGAAGAATTATTAGATTGCGCTTTCGCGAAAGCGCCTGAAAAACAACTCACTACAAGCAGTATAGTTGTTAAATAAATATTAAATATGTTTTTTTTACGCATCATTTATATCAAATATGACTCTTTTGAACGTTAGGTATTAAATTGATCTCTGTAAATAAGGTAACGTGCATTACACGCTTGTTATTTTCAAAATTGTAATTCTAGGGCTGTAGCCGAAAAAAATATACGTAATTTTGACACTTTAATTGATAATTATTTGCACAAAAATAGGCTAATCGCATTGCAAACAAAAACTGCACACTTTCTTATTGTACTCTCTCTTTGCTTGCTACCATTGCTTACGGCAAGTGCACAGGAACTCCCATCCAAGAATGATGCCAGACGCGTACCTGCAAGGGATACTACGTTGATTCAATCTGCAACTGAAGGTTTTGCTAGGCCTGATTCCATCACTCCTACCGTAGTTGCTATAGAAGATACTACCAAAACGATACAAGATTCTATAAAACAAAAGCCAGAAACCCTTACAGACAAGGTTGTTTACAAGGCAACAGACTACCAGCGCATATCACAACTTAAAAAGAAAATCTACCTTTATAATGAGGCAGAGATTGTGTATGAAGATATGAAAATAAATGCCGGTGAAATCATTCTCGATTATGAAACTAACACCGTATTTGCTCGAGGAATAAAAGATTCTGCTGGAAATTATTCTCAAATACCTTATTTCGTTCAAGGTCCTAACGAAGTAAAGCCAGATTCCATAAAATTTAATTTTGATACACAACGAGCTCTTATTTATGGTTCGCGTGTAGAAAAAGCTGGCGGACAGCAAATAAATTTAAAAGCAGAACGTAGTAAAAGAGTAAATGACTCTGTAATCTTTATGAGTAATGTAAAGATATCTACCTCTGAAGATCTTGATAATCCAGAATATTACTTTCTCGCTCGTAAAGTAAAGTTTGTACCTGGTAAAAAACTTGTTGCTGGACTTACTAATATGTACATCGCAGATGTTCCTACTCCTATAGGTTTACCTTTTGCTTTTTTCCCTATGGAAAAGGAAACAAGCGTATCTGGCTTTATATTACCTGGACCAGGAGAAAGTAGAGAGCGTGGATACTCACTAACAAATGGTGGATATTATTTTGCGCTTAGTGAGTATTTTAATCTAGCACTTACAGGTGATTATTATACAAACGGTAGTTATGCCTTTAGAGCAGACACTGATTATAAGGTGCGTTACAAGTACAACGGTAGGTTTAGTTTCAGTTCTGAGCGTATTTTGTTTAGTGAGCGTGGTCTTCCAGACTTTTCTGAGACTAATACGTATAACATACGCTGGAATCACAGTCAGGATACCAAGTCTAGCCCTAACAGTAGATTTTCGGCCTCTGTAAACTTAGGTAGTAGTAACTTTTATAGACAATCACTTAACCAGGCCAACACAGGTAACTTCTTAAATAACAACTTTAGCTCTTCTGTTTCGTACTCACGCACGTTCCCTGGTACAGTCCCTGTGAATCTAACGGTTGCTGCGACTCACAGTCAAAACTCACGAACGGAAGAAATCACGATGTCACTTCCTACTACCCAACTTAACGTAGATAGGATTTATCCTTTTGCTGGTAAGTCTGGGTCTAAGAAAGGGCTTATTAAAAATGTAAACCTGAGTTATGCATTACGAGCAGATAACCGCTTTAGAACAAACGATGACGAGTTTTTTACCGCTGCCATGTTTGAAGGTGCAGAAACTGGAATAAGACATAGTATCCCTATTGCAACCAACTTTAAACTCTTTAATTACATCAGTGCTTCGGTAAGCGGTAGTCTTGAGGAAAGTTGGGTATTTAAGACGATAGATCAACGTTTTGATGAAGAAACCAATGCTGTAGTACGAGATACAGTAAACGGTTTTGATGCCTATAGAACCTACAGAGGTGGTTTAAGCCTAGGTACCACGGTCTACGGAACTTTCAATTTTAAGGAAACTAGCAAGATTCAAACCATACGTCACGTAGTACGACCATCATTAAGTTGGTCATATACTCCAGCTTTTGATCAGTTTTACGAGACCTACACACGACCTGATCCTAATGATGTGACAGATCCTCAAAATGTAGAAGTAGAGTATTCAAGATTTGACGGAGGATTCTTTGGTGCTCCTAGTAATCGCGTTTCTAATTCGCTCTCATTTAGTCTTGCAAACACACTAGAAGCAAAAGTACGGAGTAAGGATAGCACAGATACAGAGCCCAAGAAGATAAAGCTTATCAATAACCTCAACATTAGGACCTCTTATAACTTTGCTGCAGATGACCTTAAGTTATCACCTATTTCTGTAAACGGATCTGTTCCTATTTTACAAGAAAAGCTTGATGTAAACTTTAGTGCAAACTTAGATCTCTACGCACTTAATAGTGCAAACCAGCGAATAAACACACTTAACATAAATAATGGTGGTAGTCTCTTTAGACTTACCAGCGGACAGGCGAGTTTTGGGTACAGCTTTTCTAGTAGAGATTTTGACAAAGATGCTAAAGCGGGTGTAAATAAGGATCGCACAGAAAACGAAACCTTTGCCGGTGGTGGACGTCCAGATGATTTATTGGGAAAAGGCGTTGACATTACTGGAAACACAAACGCAGGAAATCGAGAATCAGAAGACGAAGAAGAAAAAGAGATTGAATTTTATAGGTTTAAAATTCCGTGGAATTTACGCTTTGGGTATCAAGTAGGATACGCAAACAATGCACGTCAAAACGATGTAAGCTCCCACTCTATCGTAATAAGCGGAGATGTAAAATTAGGAAATAGATGGACTGTGGGTGGATCTACTGGATATGATCTTGCAAACCCAGGCATCACTTTTACCTCACTTAACTTTGCGCGTGATCTTGAGAGTTGGAACATGCGTTTCAGCTGGGTTCCTCCTGTAAATTCAGATCCTAGTAGAACTTCTTGGAATTTCTTTATTGGGATTACTGGTAACTTACTTAGTGATATTAAATACGATAAACGCCGTACTCCAGATCAACAATTATAAGTACGAAATGTATAATCACGCTTTCGCGAAAGCGTAACAAATACCATTACTCATGAAAAAAATAATCACAACATTAAATGCTCCGGCTCCAATAGGCCCTTACAACCAGGCAACATTAGTAAATGGAATGCTATACACTAGCGGACAGATTGCTATCATACCGGCAACTGGTGAGCTTTTTAAAGGAAGTATAGAAGAAGAAACTGAACTTGTTATGCGAAGCGTCAAAGCGATTCTTACAGAAGCTGGAATGACTTTTGAAAACGTGGTCAAGACTTCCATCTTCATTAGCGATATGGAAAACTTCGGGAAGATTAATAGTGTGTATGGAAAGTACTTTGATGAAGCTACAGCTCCTGCAAGAGAAACAGTAGAGGTGGCAAATCTTCCTAAATATGTAAATGTAGAAATAAGTGTTATCGCTGCTGAATAAGCTAACCTACACTTCAAATAATTCTGAGAGCTGCTTGTAAAATCTTAATTCATGATTTTTACAAGCAGCTCTTTTAGTAAGTCGTTACTTGCAAAAGCACTCGCTCCTACCCCTTTACTCTTTACATCTACTTCTCTTATTAAGGAGATACATGCACTTACTTTTTTCATAGGGTAATTGCGACCTGCAGTAATATATTCATCCACAAAAAATGGCGAGACACCCAGTGCTCTGGCGACCGTAGTCTTATCTTTTTGAGGAAGTCCGTGATATTTGAGAATACTCGCAAACAAACTAAACAACTGACTCACCGTTAACACCAGCGGATTATCCTTAGGATTCTGTGTAAAGTATTGTGCAATGCGCTGTGCCTTCACGATATCTTTTTCTGAGATTGCTTTGCGTAACTCAAAAATATTGAAGTCCTTACTTATCCCAATATTCTCCTCGATGGCTTGTGGTGTAATCTCACTCCCTTTAGGTAAAATAAGCATCAACTTATTGAGCTCATTAATTACTTTCCCCAAGTCATTCCCTAGATAGTCTACTAGAATTTGTGCCGCTTTAGGTTGGATATGGTATCCCTCATCTATAAGCACACGACGCAACCAGTCGCCTACTTGGTTTTCATAGAGTTTCTTACTTTCATAATGAACTCCGTATTCCTTTAAGGCTTTTGCGAGTGCTTTACGTTTGTCTAGCTTCTTATATTTATATGCCACCACCAGCACGGTTGTAGGCTGCGGGTTTTTTACATAAGCGGCTAGCTTCTCAATCTGTCGTGACAGATCTTGCGCCTCTTTTACAATCACCACCTGGCGTTCTGCCATCATAGGATAGCGCTTTGCGTTACTCACAATATCTTCTATAGTAACGTCACGACCATAAAGCACCACTTGATTGAAACCTTTTTCGGCTTCATCGAGTAGATTATGCTCTATATAATCTGAGATTTGATCTATAAAATAAGGTTCTTCCCCACTTAAAAAGTAAATGGGTTTTATGATTCCTTTTTTAATGTCTTCAACTATGTTTTTTGCGTGCTTCACCTTTGGGTTTTCCTGCAGAACTCGTACTATTGTGGTATGCAACAACTCTCTTTTCCTGCATACTCTTTCAGACTCAAAAGTAGCGAAAACAAACGGTATATTTTTGACGTCATTCGTAAAAAGTTCTTGGTACTCACTCCCGAAGAATGGGTGCGACAACACATATTACAATGGCTCCTGACTGAAAAAGGATATCCGCTAAGCCTTATTAATGTTGAGAAAGAGATAAAAGTAGGAAATACACGCAAGCGTTATGATATTGTCATTTTTAATAAAGATGGCTCCCTCCTACTTATTGTAGAGTGTAAAGCTCCTGCCATAAAAATTACCCAAGAAACCTTTGATCAGATAGCCCGTTATAATTTGCAATTACAAGCAGATTACTTGATGGTGAGCAACGGACTTTCACATTATTATTGCCAAGTAGACACAGTAGCAGAGCGTTATGACTTCTTGCGATCACTACCAGATTATGAGCGAGAAGTAAAATAAGTACGCTTTCGCGAAAGCGGAATCCCATAAAAACCTTTTATTTGTAGTGTGAACACAGCCATCGTCATCTTAAACTGGAACGGAAAAGAACTACTTGAACGATTCCTTCCCACTATTATTGAGCATAGTGAAGACCTCGCAACTATTTATGTAGCCGATAACGCAAGTACAGATAGCTCTGTAGGTTACCTGCAAGAATACTTCCCGAGCGTTCACATTATAAAGAATGCTGAAAATGGTGGTTATGCAAAGGGTTATAATGATGCACTTAAAAGCATAAAGGCAGATATCTATGTACTCCTTAATAGTGATGTACAAGTAACTAAGGGCTGGCTAGCACCTATGATTGCTCTTTTTGACGATCCTAGAGTATCTGCGGCGCAACCTAAAATTAAAGATTTAAAAAAACCTACGCACTTCGAGTATGCAGGTGCAGCTGGAGGTTTTCTAGACAAGTTAGGCTATCCGTATTGTAGAGGTAGACTATTTGATACTTGTGAGGAAGATATAGGACAATACGATACTACCGTAGAGGTACAATGGGCAAGTGGCGCTTGTCTCTTTGTGAGATCATCTACCTTCTGGGAAGTGGGAGCACTAGACGAAATATTCTTTGCTCATCAGGAAGAAATAGATTTATGCTGGCGAATTAAAAACAAGGGATATCGTGTACTCGCTTGTGGTGATAGCGAGGTATATCATCTAGGCGGAGCTACATTACCCTCTGCAAACCCAAAGAAGACATTTTATAATTTTAGAAATACGCTTTTTAATGTTGTAAAGAATATTAAGGGGTTTAAAGCGCTGTTTATCATATTTTCAAGACTCGTTCTTGATGGTATTGCGGCACTAAAGTTTCTATTTTCTGGGCAGCCTAAGCATCTTTTGGCTATCTTGAAGGCTCATTTAAGTTTTTACGTGCACATACCTGCACTATTACAAAGACGCTTACGCCTAGTGTCTTCTAGACGTTATGCTGATACAACTTCGATTATATGGAGTTATTTTGTACAGAAAAAGCACAGCTATAAGGACTTAAAGTAACAAACCATAAATTACTGTTAACAAGTATCTATGGCATCGCTGTTTTAGTACATTTATCACAAATTTAAAAGTTACACAAACTATGAAACGATTATTGATTGCTGGTATTACCAGCGCCCTACTGCTTACTTCTTGCGTTTCTAAGAAAGAATATGCTGCGCTTGAGGCAAGACAACAAGAAACTCAAGACCTATTGAACTCTGCTACGGTAAAGTTAAATTCTTGTCTAGAAGAGAAAGCAAGTGCTACTACTCGTGTGAAGTCACTAGAAGAGCGCATTGCAGAAATGAGAAAAGACAGAAATGACCTTATCCAAAGTTCTAAAGACCTTACTATGCTCACAAAGCAAGGAGCGTCTAACCTAGAAAAGTCACTAGAAAGCTTAAAAGAAAAAGATCTTAAGATTAACCGTCTTCAAGATGCCCTTACTAAAAAGGACAGTGTAACACTTGCACTAGTTACAAGCCTTAAGAAAGAGGTAGGTATCAATGATACTGATATTGAAATCAATGTTGAGAAAGGTGTGGTATTCATATCACTTTCTGATAAGGTATTATTTAAGAGCGGAAGCTATAACATTACTTCAAGAGCAGAAGAAATCTTAGGTAAAGTTGCTACTGTAATTAATGGTAAGCCTAACTTTGAAGCACTTGTAGAAGGTCACACAGATAACGTTCCTTATAATAAAGGAGGTGTTCTTATAGACAACTGGGATTTAAGTGCAAAAAGAGCAACGGCTATTGTAAGAAAGCTAGTAGACTTAGGAGCAAATCCTGCACAGCTTATTGCTGCTGGACGTAGCGAGTTTGTACCGCTAGTAGATAACAGCACTGCAGCAAACAGATCTACAAACCGTAGAACGAAGATATATGTACTTCCTAAGATTGATCAATTTTATGATATGATTGAGCAAGAAATGAAGAACATGTCTGGAGAAGATGTGCAAGTAGAAGAAGGGAACTAAGAATCTCATTAGATAACTCTTACAGAGAAAAGCGACTATCGGCAAGATAGTCGCTTTTTTCGTTTAACAACACAAATGAGATTTGATTATGTGCCCTTGAACGTCAAAATCATCGCTCAAAGACACAATTTAAACGTTTAAATGTTAAAATTTAGTGTACTTGGTCGATTATCGTCTTAATTGTGCGGTTCATAGAGGTTTTCACAATACTTTCGTATGTATAGTAAATTAAAACCGCCCCATTATGAAGAATTTTACTCTTGTTATCTTAGCTCTTTTCTGCTCATCAATACTTGTTGCAGGAATCTCTCCAAAGGAAAAGCAAGCTCTTGTAGACTTATACAATAGCACTAACGGAAATGAGTGGACAAACTCTTGGGATCTTTCTCAAACTCCAGAAAACTGGATGGGTGTAACTATCTTTAGAGATCAAGTATTTGCGGTAAGTCTTAAGGACAACAATCTTACGGGTACAATCCCAGCGAGCATTGGGAACCTTACAGGGCTTAAAATATTAAATCTTCAAAAAAATGATTTACACGGGGCAATACCAGCTTCTTTAGGAGCTATCAAAGGTCTTAAAACAATCAACTTAGCTTTAAACAAACTTGAAGGGAATATTCCTAGTGAGATTCTTGCGATGGGAAGTCTAGAGTATTTAGATCTTTTCTTTAATAACTTAAGTGGAGAATTACAGAACGATGTAGCTGGATTAAAAAACTTGAAAAGATTAAGTCTTGCAAATAATGACTTTAGAGGAAAGCTTCCTGTAGCAATCACTTCATTAGAAAAACTTACAGACTTACAATTAAGTAGTAATAACTTTACTGGTAAACTACCTAACGGTCTTTCATCATTACCACAATTAAAGAAGCTTAACATTTTTGACAACAACTTCACAGGTGAGTTTCCTACAAAGCTTAATACTCTTAACTTAGATGAGCTTACGTACAATAACAACAACTTTACAGAAACAGCTACCCTACTTGCGGCTGGCGAATAATTTACTAGTCTTTAGGTTAGATTAGTAAGTACCCCAAATCTTTAATTAGATTTAGTTAAGAGCCTCTCCTTTTGGAGAGGTTTTTTAATAGGTATCTGTTTTATAATTCTGGACTTCCTTTTCCTTCTCTTATAAGAATAGGCTCATCACCCGTAAGATCGATTACGGTAGAAGGAATATTACCTCCATAACCACCATCAACTATTACGTCAACACGGTTTTGCCATTTCTCAAAGATGAGTTCTGGATCTGTGGTGTATTCTATCACCTCATCTTCATCATAGATTGACGTAGAGATTATAGGATTACCCAGTGCTCTTACAATGGCTCTTGTAATCTCGTTATCTGGTACACGTATTCCTACTTCCTTTTTCTTTTTAAAGACACTAGGTAAGTTATTATTACCTGGCAATATAAACGTATAAGGTCCCGGTAGTGCTCTTTTAAGTATTTTAAACGTCTGCGTATCTATTTGCTTCACATAATCTGAGAGATTACTTAGATCCTCGCATACAAAGGAGAAGTTGGCCTTAGCAAGCTTTACTCCTTTAATCTGTGCTACGCGTTCTAGCGCTTTTGTATTTGTAATATCGCAGCCTAACGCATACACTGTATCACTTGGATAAATGATAAGTCCGCCGTTTTTTAGGATTTTTACGATTTCTTGTAAGTCCCTGGGGTTTGGATTTTCTTCGTAGAGTTTTATAAACTTTGACATGGCTGTAATTTTTTGTGAATGTACGAGTAACAATTAATATGAGAATCACGCTTTCGCGAAAGCGTAACTTCCCTAATCTACGCGCTCTACTTCGTCCTCAAGTTTGAGTACTTTATCACCATCTTCTTGCTCGATGTATAACGCCTTGTTACCAGACTCACCATTACGAGTGACTTCATTGCCTTTGATGGTACGGGTTACTTTCTCTGTAAAAGTTTCGGTTACTTTTCCTTCTGCGGTACCGTTACCCCACTTCCACTGTACTTTTGTTCCTTCCTTGATCATAACTTTTTTATTTAAAGTTACTTATAAGCTTAAAATATCTCGCAGAAAGTAACGCAACCTTAACATAAAAGTAAAATCTGTGCGTTATACCTTAAAATTATCTTAATGAAACTACTATATATCCTCTGCTTACTGGCTGCAATGAGCTGGAGCTGCTCAGATAGTGACGAGACTACCACAGATGTCATTACTCCTGATACGGAGATGGAAGAAGCTGTTGCTCTTGAGGCGCTTACCCTACTAGATGTTCCCTACGGCAATGATCCTGCGCAGGTGTATGATATCTATTTACCTGCAGGACGTAGTGCTGCCAAAACAAAGATGATTATCCTCATACACGGTGGTGGCTGGACAGAGGGAGATAAGGAAAATGTATCTGCTTTTATAAACCTGGTACAATCACAACATCCTGATTATGGCGTGGTAAATATGAATTACATTCTGGCAGATCCTCCAGCGATACCGGCATTTCCTAATCAGTTTCTGGATGTGCAGGCGGTGATCAATCAGCTTAATGATACTGGTAGCGAGTTGCAATTTAATAACGAGTATGCTTTTATAGGACTTAGTGCTGGTGCGCATATTGCGATGATGTATGACTACACCTATGATGTGGACGACCAAGTAAAATTTGTCGCCAACATTGTAGGCCCAGCAGATTTTACAGATCCTTTTTATGCAGACGGCCCAGGTTTTGAAATCTACATAGCCGCACTTACCGATGAAACTGCCTATCCTGAGGATGCAAATTACAGCGAACTATTAAGCCCTGCCAAAGTAGTCACAGCAAGTGCTAGCCCTACCCTACAGTTTTACGGAGATCAAGATCCGCTGGTGCCGCTTACTAATGGTCAGCGACTAGATACCGCGCTTTCTAATGCTGGTGTTCCGCATATCTTTACCATTTATGAAGGTGGTCATGGAGATTGGGATGCTACGAGCTACCTCGATGTGCAACAAAAAATAGGCGCTTACATCGACCTCTACTTACCTATAGAAGATTAAATACATAGTAATAAACAATATGACGAAATAGCAGATGTTCCTGTATAGCTTTCGCGAAAGCGTACATATTACCATAAAAAAATGCTGACATCTAATGGACGTCAGCATTTGTGTTTTATATCAGCTTGTGTGCGTACTAGCTTACAATCTCAAGCTTAGCAAAACGTAGTAACAACTTTTTGAGTCCGCCGTTTTCAAAATTAATTTCTGCTTTTTGATCTTGGCCTTTCCCTTCTAGTCCTACCACAATCCCTTTCCCAAAACGGATATGCTTTACCACCGTACCCGCTTCTAGTGCTCCCGCGAGTGAAGATACAGGCTCATCACCGCTAGTAGGTCTTATCTTGCGCAACTTGCGTAGCTGGTCTTGTGATGGGTTACCCACTCTAGGTGGCGTACCGCTCACAGGCTTCTTTAATCGTAATTTACTTTTATCTACCTCGCCATATTCATCTATATCCATGAGTGACTTATAGCGGTTTCTCATCATAGGCGTCTGGTAGTCCAGATACTTATCATCTATTTCCTCTATAAAACGGCTAGGCTCTGCATCTACTAGTTTACCCCAGCGATATCTAGACTCTGTATAGGTAAGGTATGCCTGCTTCTCCGCCCTTGTAAGTGCCACATAAAACAAGCGGCGCTCCTCCTCTAGCTCACTACGCGTGCTCATACTCATACCAGAAGGAAAAAGATCTTCCTCCATACCCACGATGTATACAAATGGAAACTCAAGTCCCTTTGCCAGGTGGATGGTCATTAACGCCACGCGGTCATCATCTCCCGTATCATTATCCATACTTGTGGCAAGTGCCACATCTTCTAGAAACTCTGCTAGCGATCCTGTAGTATCTGCCAGCTCCCTTTGCTCCTCTACAAAGTCGCGCATACCATTGAGTAGCTCCTCTATATTTTCTATACGAGCAACGCCCTCTGGAGTTCCATCCTTTTTAAGCTCTTGTAAGAGTCCCGTTTTCTTTGCAACCGTTTCTGCCACGGTAAAGGCATCACTTTGCTCATTAAGAATCTGGAAACTCTTAATCATCGTGACAAAATTCTTAAGCTTGGTCTGTGTACCACGATTTATATTCATCGAGGGACCTAGCTGCTCTATTTTATCCATCACCTCAAACATAGAGCGCCCGTAGTGCTTTGCAGCCACCGTAAGCTTATCTATGGTCGTACCACCTATTCCTCTTGCAGGATAGTTAATCACACGTTTAAGTGCCTCCTCATCTTTTGGGTTTATAAGCACGCGCAGGTAACCCAGCACATCCTTAATCTCCTTACGTTGATAGAAGGACAACCCTCCATAAATACGGTATGGGATATCTCGCTTACGCAAGGCATCCTCCATCGCACGTGACTGTGCGTTTGTTCTATATAAAATCGCAAAATCCCCATTCATCAGTTGGTGATTCATTCTATTTTCAAAAATAGAACTCGCCACATAGCGTCCCTCCTCACCATCTGTAGGAGAGCGGTGCACGATAATCTCGCCACCATCTGGGTTTGCGGTCCATACTGTTTTATCCAGTCTGGTTTTGTTTTTTTCTATCACACTGTTTGCCGCCTCCACAATCACTTTTGAGGAACGGTAGTTCTGCTCCAGGCGGTACATCGCTACATTCTCATAATCCTTCTGGAAGTTCAAAATGTTATTAATATTTGCCCCACGGAAGGCGTAGATACTCTGCGAGTCATCTCCCACCACACAGATATTCTGAAACTTATCAGACAGTGCCTTTACAATAAGGTACTGGCTATGGTTCGTATCTTGGTACTCATCTACCAGTATGTACTTAAAACGATTCTGGTATTTATTAAGCACCTCTGGAAAACGGTTAAGCAACTCGTTTGTGCGTAGCAGTAAATCATCAAAGTCCATCGCCCCTGCCTTAAAACAGCGATCTACATACTCTGCATAAATCTCTCCCATACGCGGGCGTTTTGCCATCGCATCTGCCTCTACCAGCTCAGGATCATTTTGATACGCACGTACCGTAATCAAGCTGTTTTTAAAAGAAGAAATACGGTTTTGTATCTGCTTGTACTTATAGATATCCTTATCCAGCTGCAGCTCCTTGATAATCGCGCTTATTAAACGCTGGGAGTCTTGGGTATCATAAATCGTAAAGTTAGACGGGTACCCTAGCTTATCTGCCTCAATACGCAAGATTTTGGCAAAAATGGAGTGAAAGGTTCCCATCCATAAATTCTTTGCCTCAGAGCTACCCACAATATCAGAGATACGCTTTTTCATCTCACGTGCCGCCTTATTTGTAAAGGTGAGTGATAAGATGTTAAAGGCGTCTACTCCCTGTGACATGAGGTAAGCAATACGTAAGGTAAGCACTCGCGTTTTACCAGATCCCGCACCTGCAATTACAATTAATGCTCCCTCTTTATGTAGTGTGGGAGCGCGTTGGGCCTCGTTTAAGCCCTCAATATATACTTCTAATTTTGAATCCATAGCAGGGGTACAAAGTACGGATTGATCACAAGAATTAAAACCACAATCCATGATTTTATAGCTCTTTTGTAAACAATAACAATAGCTACGCTTTCGCGAAAATATGACACCTCACACCTCCTGCGTTCCATGATAACTATTGCTAGTGAGGAGCAGCGTATTTCATTAAAAATGAAGATATTTAGCCTCCAAAACCAATTATCATGAGCACTTTCTTTATCAATCATGTTGCTATTTCTGTACAAGACGTAGCCGTTTCCATTGCTTTTTACCAAAAGGTATTTGACTTTACCGAAATAGAAAACACCGCCTCTGTCTCCCCTACTCGCTGGCTCGCTCTAGGTGATGGCAAGCAACTGCACCTCATCCCAAGACCTGGCGAAACCGTCATCACTAACAAAGCAGTACACCTCGCACTCGCCACAGCAGACCTTGCTTCCTTTATCACACACCTTAAAAGCCTAGACATAGATTATGCCGACTGGCGAGGAACGCCCACTAAAGACTATGTGCGCAATGACGGGATACAGCAAGTGTACTTCCAAGATCCAGACGGCTACTGGATAGAAGTAAATGATGATGCCTAGCACCTAGATTTATAATGCTGAAACTAACTATTTTACATTTTTTTGCCCAAAATGAGGAAAGTCGTAAAGAAGTATGGGTGAGAGGTTGTAGATTAGCTTTTTAGAAAGTGAATGAGTGATTTTACTTTTTAAAATTGAAAACTTAATAATTAATAATATAGATCATTTTGATTCTGGTTTTTGCTGGGGATGGGTGGTTTGGATGGTGAGCTTGCTTATATATGTAAGTTGCCAGTAATTCGGAAAAATGACGAGAAAATTTAAGGTAGATAATTACAATGAAGCACTTCCAAGCTATGTTAAAAATAATGAATTATCTCTTTCGACAAGATTGATTGCAAAACATTATTTAGATGAACAAGCAGAAAAATATAATTGGATTGAATTAGAAATTGAAAATTTTAGATTTTTTAATCGTTTAGATAATAGCCGATATTTCAGATACAAACCTCAATACAAACCACCTTATACCGAATCAAAGAAAGGATTTTCTAACACTTTAGCCCGTGCTTTAGCAAAAGCTTGTTTGGATAAACACGAAAGGGTTAGCTTTTTTGATGATTTTGATAGTTATTATGCAACTTCTGGTAAAAAAAAATATGCTTTCAAAAATCAAAATATTGTTACAAGTAAAATTAACAAAAAAGAGAGAGGTCCAGATTTAATATGTAAAGACAGTAGTGGAGAGTTTGTTATTGTAGAATGTAAAGGACGATTATCACCTTACTCTGAAAAAAATCTGAATGGCTTTATCACTCAAAGCAATAATGCTCAAGTAAAAGATATTAATGGATATATATATCAAACAAAGCACTTTGCTGTGCCATTTTACATAAGTTTTAATAATGATAGTTCGTCACTTTCAATTGTTGACCCACCAAATGAAGGTAAAAGTGCGCAAGACGATAATATAAATTTAATAGAAAGAAAACATTATTCAAGAGTACTACAGAATTTAGGTTATAGTGAATTAGCTTTTCAACTCTTAGAAAAACAAAAAGAAGTAAGTGATTCAAAATTTGAAATACAAGTAGTTACGACCAACATAGATAATAACCAATATGTTGTTCCTGAACATTTATTCGATTTATTTGATTTTTTCCCTTTTTACAATCAATATATTTATTGCTTGGAGTTATCTAGATTTAGACAATTAAAAGAAATAATTCAAAATCCATATACTAATTTTAAGAATTTCTATTTAGAAAATAATTTTAAGAATAATGAGGATAATATACATTTATCGAATGACGGTTCTTTTTTGATTCGTAGAAGTGAAATAAGAGAAATTAGAAAAATTCAAATATAAGTACTGTGCCTAAAAATGTATATGAAACATAGCTAATATAGGCTTCCAGAAAAGTTTTAGGGTATTTATGAAGACCGCCAAATTATTAAATTTAAAAGATTACCAAAGTAAAAAATAACGCTATAGCTCGGTGCAAACTTGAAAGTTTATCTCTCTCTACTGAACTACTCACCTTAGACTAACTATTGATAATAAATAATATGATGAAAAATAAAGGTTCCGAATGGAGAAAATGGGATTTACACATACATACTCCTAAAACTCTATGTTCAGAATATGGAGGAGATACTACTGAAATTTGGGATCGTTTTATAGATGAACTTGAAAGACTATCTATTGAAAAAAATATTAAAGTAATTGGAATTAATGATTACCTTTTTCTTGACGGTTATGAAAAGGTATTAGAATATAAAAAACAAGGAAGGTTACCTAGTATAGAGCTTATTCTCCCTGTGATTGAATTCAGGCTAAAAGAATTCGTTGGAAGTAGAGAACTCGGTAGAATAAATTATCATATAATTTTCGCTGATGATTCATTGTTAAATGTTGAACAAATTAAAACGCAGTTTTTATCAGGATTTAAAGGTAAAGCAAACTTAAATGTAGATACATCAGAAGGATTTACATGGGGAGGTGTTATTAGTCGAGAATCCTTAATTGACTTAGGTAATCACATTATCGAAAAAACTCCAAGCAATAAAAGTATATCAATGAAACCAATTGATGTAGGTTTTAATAATATTAATTTTGAGCTTTCCAAAATAGAAGAACTACTAGGTGAAGGAAGTGAACCAAATACTATTTTAAAAGGTAAGTATTTTAAAGCCATTGGAAAAGCTGAGTGGGAAGATTTTAGATGGGATGGTTCCCCCATGGAAAAGAAAAACATAATAAACAATACAAATATTATCTTTTCAGCATCACCTACAACAGAAAAAGCTAATAATGGAAAGAAATCATTAAAAGACAATTATGTCAATAGCAGATTATTACATTGTAGTGATTCTCATGGATTCGCTAAAGATATAAAAAACACAAAACCAAAAGAACTAGGGCATTGTAACACATGGATAAAATCCCACCCTACTTTTGAAGGTCTAAAACAAATAATGTTTGAGCCTGAAGAAAGAATTCGAATTCAAAAAGAAAAACCCGAATCTGGCAAACTTGAAAATCTAATAATTGAAAAGGTATCTATCGTTTCTTCGAACAATAAGTTTACTCCTAATGACATATATTTTAATAAAAACTTAAATGTTATTATTGGTGGAAAATCTTCTGGCAAATCAATTTTACTTTACAATATAGCTAAAACGTTATACGAAAATCCTAATAATTCAATTTTAAAATATAAAGATTCCGAAGATGATTTTAGAGAAAAGGACTTATACAATTTGAAAAGTGACGATTCACTTTTTGATTTTAAAGTTCAAAATTACTTAGGTATTAATCAGAGTATAAAAAGAGAAAATGGTCAGTCTAGTATTTTACCAAGTATAAAATATATTCCGCAAAATCATTTGTCAAACCTAGTAGACAAGAGTAAAAAGAACTCTAGTATTTTAAAAGAATATATTAGAAATCTTATTTTAGAAAACAATGATTCTCAAAAAGATTATCAAGACTTTTTAGAAGAGTTGAGAAACAATGATAAGATAAGAGAAAATGACATAAATGAATATTTTACTTATAAAAAAGAGTTAGAAGGCAAACAATTAGAGTTGCAACAAAAAGGAGATAAAGAGTCTATAAAAAAGACTGTTGAAGCATTAGATTTGAAAATAAAAGAAATTAACAAACAATTATCTGATGAACAAACGAAACAATATAATGAACTAAATACGGGGCATTCAGAAAAAGAATTACTAAGAAATTCATTAATTAATGATTATGAAAAAATTATAACTTTTTTAAAATCTACGGAAGCAACATTAAAAGAGCTAGAATCAAAACAAAATTTATTATTAGAAAACCTAGAATTACCTGAAATACAAGTTGAATTTAAAAATAAATTAAACTTTCTAAGTAAAGCTATTTTTGAGAACGAAAAACTTCTAAAATTACTTCACAAAGATGATGAAGATAATTTCACAATTAAAGAAAATAATTTGTTTGAAGAAAAAACGTCAAAAAACAATCTTGAAATTATTGATTACCAGAAAAACCTAGAGCCTTTTAACAAACTCTTTGAGAATCAAAAGCAAATTAAAGGTTTTCAAAAAACTATTTCAGATGAAAAAGTAAAATTAAGTGAGATAGAACAAATTGAAAAAGAAATAAAGAATATAAATGAAACTGCTTCCAAAAGAAAAGATAAAATTTTCAATGATGTTAGAATTAATAGAGGAATATATAGCACATTAATTAACAAATTTAAATCTAGAATCGAGTCAATTAAACAAGAAGATCCTGAGTTAGACATCCAAAGTAAAATATATTTTAATTTTCCAAAGTATAGAAAAAGTATTTTATCTATCAGTCATGGAAGTTCGAGACACTATGATAATTTCGAGATATTAAGGGACGATAAAAAAGCATTACAGGAATATGATTTTGAGAAATATATTGAAGATTTAAAATTAATTTTTGATTCCATAGAAAATGACAAGTACACATTACTTAAAAGTATTTCTAAAAAAGATGCAATTAAAAAAATACTTGAAGATTATTTCTTCGACCATTGGGATATTACATATAAAAAAGATACAATACATAAAATGTCAACGGGTAAAGCAAGTTTAGTTCTACTTAAGGTAATGATTAAATTAAGTAGTATAAAAGGTCCAATATTGATAGACCAACCTGAAGACAACCTAGATAATCGTTCAGTAACAAATGAGTTAGTTGAATATTTAAAAGAAAAAAAGAGAGAACGTCAAATCATTATCGTTACTCACAATGCTAATATTGTTGTAAACGCTGATGCTGAAAACATTATAGTAGCAAATCAAAGAGGACAAACTTCAGAAGATAATCTTGGAAGTCCTTATTTATTTGATTATACAAATGGAGCTATAGAAGATTCATATATACTAGTACCAAAAGAAAAGGATTTATTGAAATCAATGGGTATCAGAGAACATATTGCAGAGATAGTTGAGGGAGGAAAAGATGCTTTTAAAAAGAGAGATAATAAATATGGTTTTATGTAAATAACTGATTTACAAAAAGAACTAAATTAAAAACAAGCTCACTCAACATGAAAAAATCTGAATCAGGTGCGCCTATTTATCGTTATACAGCGTCCAATAGAAATGATTTTGAGTTAGCTACAGGAGGAGATCATATAGATGATATATCAGATCATATTGAAAAACATATTGGAGAGATTCATATGGTGTTTCATGAGCTTATATCAGATCAAGTTCACATTGATGTACACTGGGTAAGGCCTACAGAAGAAAGACCGTTTCATACACTCGTTACTTCTGGCATGAGTGATAAGGCAATGAATACACCAGAAGATGTAATAGATTGCGATTATGCAGAAATTAGTATTTGTCTACCGGCTGAATGGAAAATCTCTGAAGAAGACTTTAAGGATGAAAACAACTACTGGCCTATTAGATGGTTAAAACAAATAGCCAGATTTCCTCACGAATACAACACTTGGGTTGGTTACGGACACACCATACCCAATGGCAACCCCGCTGAGCCTTTTGCTCCAAACACAAAGCTTAACACCATGGTACTCTTACCAACTATTGTTTTTAAGGAAGATTTCCATTCTCTAAAGTTGGCAAACAAAACCATTGACTTTTACACATTAATCCCTCTCTATAGCGAAGAAGTTAATGTAAAGATTAAAAAAGGTGTAGAAGCTCTTTTTGATGGCTTTGATAAACACGCCGTGACAGATATATTAGAATTAAACAGGCCTAATACTGCCAAAAGAAAAAAGTTTTTTGGGTTGTTTTAGGGAGGATAACTTTTAAATCAATGTTCCTGAAAAGGAAAAAAGATAAATCGATGAAATTAAAAAACGAACCTACAGAAGTACTACAAACTAAACTCAATAGCACCAAAAAAATCATGCAAGTGCTATCTACACTTACCATAATTGCCGCTGTATTTTTTGTTTACAATTGGATCATGAATGATGATGGAATTGATTCTTCCTTCTCACTAATTACTATCGCAATGGTTTTAGGGATTATAATTTTCGATAGAAAATACAAGAACATAAAGGCAGAATTACAAACACGAGAATAGCATACGTATTGAAATTTGATGATTAGGGTTGAGTTTAATCTGGAAAGTTAGTATTGTTTAAAGTGATGCTATTCTTAAAGGAGACCGTTGATTATAATTAAAAAAAACTTTGTGAAGAGAAAAAAAACCACAAACTGGAAGAATCGAGGATTTGAATTCTTATCAATATTCATAGCAGTAATTTCAGCTTTTGCTTTGAATAATTGGAATGAAAATAGAAGAGATGATAATTCTGGGAATAAAATATTAATTGAAATTTCTAATGGATTAAAGAAAGATTTAGATGATATAAAACTAAATAAAATGGGGCATCAGATGGGGATTTCAGCTTGCCAATATTTCGGAGATTTAATCTCTGGGAAAAGAATTGATAAAGACTCCATAGTATCTAATTACTTTATTTTGACTAGAGATTTCGTGTCTATTCAGAATGTAGCAGGTTACGAAACTTTAAAGTCACAAGGTTTGGAGCTAATAAAAAATGACAGCTTAAGACTTCAAATTATATCATTATATGAATACAACTATAATACTTTACAAAAATTAGAAGAAGAATACTCAGAAATGCAATTTCAAGAAAGCTATTTTAAAGAGATAAATAATGAATTAGCGCCAAACTTTAATTTTGATGATAATGGTAAAATTTCAGGAATCAATTTACCATTAAAAATAACAGAAGATAAAAAGAAGATTTTACTCTCGTATTTATGGAAAATACAAACAAATAGAGAATTCATATTAGGGTTTTATGGCGAAATTGAGAATAAAATACTTGGAATACAACAACAAATAAATACGAAAAATAATAGCTAATAAGGAATCAAAATTCACTGAGTTTCCTCATGTTTTATTCCGAGATATTATAGTAAACGAAGAGCGTTTCATAAAAGCATTGAGTAAATTATTAGTGTTTTGAGCTATGTGAAATAATAGCGTTTTTTACAGAACACTATCATTGATATACCAAATCTAATAGACAATCTTAAAAACGATTATATGAATGAATCATTTGGCAATGATAAAGAAAAAGAAAACCTCAATACTTTAGAAAGAATTGATGGAAAGTATATCTGGGATGAAATAAGTAGTGTATTAAACTTTGACAAAGGAATATTTTACACCATAAAAGAACTAATAATTAGACCAGGTAAAACAGTTCACGAGTTTCTAATTCATGATAGAAAAAGGATTGTTAAGCCAGTAATTTTTGTGATTTTTAGTTCATTATTTTTTGTAATCATTCAACAAATTTTGGGATTCAGTACGGGAACAGCTCCTGATAATATACCAAGTGCAGGTGTTAAAAAAGCTTTTGATTGGTGCGGGAAGAACTTTGGGATTATGAATATTATTATGGGATTTTTTATTGGATTCTGGATAAGGTTATTCTTTTTAAAATCCAAAATCAATATTTATGAAATTTTTATTTTAGTATTCTTCTCTATAGGAATCGTAAACTTAATTTACACCTTCTTCGGTATTATCGAAAGTGTGACTGGTTTTGAAGCTAATAATATCACTTACGTTATAACAATTTTCTATTCTACTTGGGCAGTTGGCAACTTCTTCAACAAGAAGAAAATATCTAGTTATGTAAGAGGTTTTCTAGCAAATCTATTAGGAACAACGACAGCCTCATTCCTGATTGTTATAGCTGGGTTATTCATTGACTTTTTTAATAAGATTAGTTAAAACAAAATTTAAAATACCAAGTTAACCATATAACTTCAACCTAAAATTTTCGCCGAAAGGCTAAAAACAATAACATTAAAGCTTCTTATATTACAACCATCTTTACCCACTTTGAATAAGTAACAACCATGATAAAAAACATTACAGTACTCCTCTTCCTCTTGATAAGCTTTAATAGTTATGCACAAGATGTTGCTATTACTAAAAGTGAGATTTTTAAAGATTCTAAAAAACGTAGCACCCTTAAATTTTCTTTAGAAAGTGACAATGGCGAACTAGTAACCATAAGGGCATATTATGGAGGTCTCCTACAAACACTTAAAGGATATTACATACAGCATTTTGACACCGATTTAAAACTACTTAACGAGGTAACCTATGAAGTGAAGGATAACACGATTAAAAATGCATTCATTAAAGACAATCAGCTCCATTTAATAGAATACACCATAAATAAAAAATCTGACAAGATTGCTTTTAACGCAGTTTCGGCAGATTTAAAAGATCTTAAGTTCAGTACTAAGGAAATACTTTCCTTCTCTGAAGAGAATCAAAAAAAGTATTTTGGTATTGCAATATTTCCAATAATCATAAGTAATTTATCTCAGTTAGATAGTGACCACACAGGTGAAGTAGTCATGTCTAAAAACAACAACTACTTTGTAATCAACTTTGACATCAATAACAAGGAACAGGAAACCCATAAAATTTTTGTTTTTGACAGCAATTTCAATAAGGTGTATGATCAATTGATTCAAAAAGATGTGAGAGATAAGGACTTTACTTATGAAAATGTAGACATAGACGACACTAATGGAACGGTATATTTTTTAGGAAAGGTTCATGAAAAACAATCCAAAGAATCTAAGAAGAAGGGAGAAATCAGTTATCATTATGAGCTTTACAAAGTTGACGCAAAGGGACAAACGGAGGCTAATTTAAAAGATAATGACAAGTTTATCTCCTCCCTAGAGCTTGTAAAATCTAAAGACGGATTATCCTGCATAGGCTTTTATGGTCAAAAGAACGCAAACCGAATTAATGGTGTAACCCTCTTTAATTTAAATCCCGAAACGCTTAAGATCGAGAAGAAAAAATTTACACCTTTTTCTGAAGAATTTCTGAATGATAAGTACGGAAATAAAGAAGGTAGAAAGAAAAGAAAAAAAGAAAAGGGCATAAAGAATATTGATTTTAAAGGTGTTTACATCATGGGCAACGGTGATATTGTTCTAAATGCAGAGGAGTTTTATACTACCGTACACACCTCAATGGGCACTAACGGTAGTATGAGAACGCGCATTGTTTATCACTTTGACGATATTATGAGTGTAAAACTAGATAAGGATGGAAATTTAAAATGGGCACGAAATATTAATAAAAGGCAAACAGGTTTTGGAACGAGTTCTTTTACCTCAATCCCCGTCGCTCAGGATTCTTACTTCTTTATAAATTGCTCTGATAATATTAAAAAATTGAGTGCAGATAGAATTTCCTTTAGACAAACAAAGGCTAAAAGATCAAACCTTTACATGATTAAAATTAATCAAGATGGAGATTTTGACTTCAAAAAGCTTATTGATGATAAAGAATCAAAAGTGTATTACATTGTAAATAATGGTAACATCAACCTTGATAAACAAACGGTCATACTTCCAGGTAAAAAAGGAAAAAACACTAGGATCTTAAAGCTTAGACTTTAGGTTTTTTACGCTTTCGCGAAAGCGTTCCTGAAGCTTTGATACAAGCCAACATTAAAAACAGTATACATCCTCTATGTAAGCTTATGATTGAGATATTAATTAAAAAATCAACATTGAAAAAACTTATCCTTTTACTATCTATCGTTTGCCTTGCAGCTTGTAAAAGCCTAGACAATTTCCCTAAAGTGGAGCACTCTGCTCAATTAAGCTTTAAAGATGCGTATGAAAATGACACCATATCTTTTCAATTAAAGAACCCTCTTATGTGTCCCATGAACGTCAGACTTGTTGAAGATCCTGCGAATCCTGACCTAGCAACTCTTTTCGGGCAGGTAACCCTAAGCAAACTGCAAGACACCATCATTAAGATTCATTATCCTGATGTACAATCTACAGTAAAACCAAAATACAGCATTGAATATGGGGATTTACAGCGTAAAATCAATAAAAGCAGCATAGGATTACCATTTCCAAAAGGCAAACAATACAAAATCATACAAGGCTTTAACAACAGCTTTTCTCATAATAAAATCACGAGTAAGTATGCTATTGATTTTGATCTAAGCATAGGGGATACCATCGTAAGTGTAGATGATGGATATGTGGTAGGCTTGATTGAGAAATACAAAGATTATGGTACAAGCCAGCAATGGAGAGATAATGATAGAAGTAATTTCCTAACCGTTTACCATCCTGACAGCGGTTTGTACTCTCAATATGTACACTTAAACTATGATGGAGCCATCGTTGAGCTTGGTGATTATGTGGAAAAAGGGCAACCCATCGCGATTAGCGGAATGACGGGTTTTACCACCGTTGAGCATTTACATTTTAACGTTAAAATTCCATCTGCAACTAATGGCCTCATATCTACCGAGTATACATTTGACAATGCCGTAGATGCAAGTACATTAAAAAAAGGTGATGTAGTCAGAAATTACAATGAATAGAAAAATGTCTACCCATTAACTCAGTGCTGTTTGAGTAATTACGCTTTCGCGAAAGCGTGCTTGAAACAATTAATACCTTCATGAAACAAATTTTAGTTCTCCTACTCTGCTTACATCTTACCAGTTCATTTACTCAAATAGATGAACATGAAAAAGAAGAGCATTTTATTAAAATCTGGGGCTTACTAAAATATTACCACCCAGATATAAGTAACGGCGCCTATAATGTCAATAAAGAATTTATTCAGGAATATCAAAAACTGCCCTCATTAGTTACAAAGGAAGCTTTTGACAAGGAAATGATTGCTTGGATAGAAAGTTATGGCACCTCAGATTTTGACATAAAAGAGGACTTTGAACAAGAGCTTTTTACCAAAAACTATAATTTCAAGTGGATTCTTGAGTCTGGTTATAGCGTTCAGTTATCGCAGCTAATAAGCGACTTAAAAAATAACGCCAACTATAAAAGTCATTATGCTGATATTAAAAAACTAAGCAGTTCTATTGATTTTAGTAATGACGGTGATCTAGTAGATTTTGATTACACTAATAATGCACATAGGCTACTCTTTCTTGCTTCGTTCTGGAATACGATGAATTACTGGAATGTAAATTTATACCTAACAGATACACCGTGGGAACAAACTCTTAGCAAACTAATACCAGCTTTTAGCGCTGAAGGAAAAGAGAATTTTGAAAAAGCCAAGGAGCATTTATTTAGCAAGCTCAACGATTCGCATGCAAATTATCAATATAGCTACACGCTAGATTCATTAGACAAGTTCCCGAACTTTGGCGGGAGAATCATTAATGATTCCTTAGTGATTACATCTGTGTACAATACAAAGATATTTCAAGAGGACTCATTAACTAAAGGCGACGTAATTTATGCCGTGGATGGCGTTAAGCTAGAGACCTATTACAACACTAAATTTTCTAATGTAATAAGTGCCTCAAACAAGAACTATCTAAGGCGTGCTATTGAAAAAACCTATTTACTGGCATCGACTAAAGATTCGGTTCTTGTTAGTATTTTAAAAACAAATGGTCAAAACAGAGAACAGTATATCCAACTAAGCCCTTTAGCATATCCCTACCAAAAGTATGAACGTTTAAAACCTACTGAAAGCAAGGGCTGGAAAGAAATAAGTGATAAGATTGGATATATAAATCTAAATAAGATTGATAAAAACCAACTGAAAGAAGCTTTTCGCGATTTTGAGCATTTTAAAGGTGTCATCATAGATCTACGTAACTATCCGAGGAATATAAGTACTGCAGATATCGCAAAGTATCTGTATCCAGAGAGAACATCATTTTTAAAAGCGTTAACCGCAATAAAACCTGCTTATGGAAACTATGGAGCAAATGCGGCGACAAGTTTTATCATGGACCCATTTAAAGCGGGAAAGAAAAATAAGAACTACTTTAAAGGAAAAGTAGTATTGCTAGTAGATAGAACAACGGCAAGCATGGCAGAATGGATGGGAATGGCAATCCAAGCATCACCTAACTGCATTACCATAGGCGAGCAAACCTTTGGCGCAATTATGAATAGAAATGAAGTACCACTCATGGACGGCTCTAAAATTGACTTCACAGCAGTGGGCGCCTTCTATCCAAATGATGACGGCGTGCAACGTAAAGGATTACGACTAGATCACAAGATAAAAGAGAGTGCGCTACACTATGATAGTGATCTATATATTAAGAAAGCAATTGCTTTAATTAGGGAGGAGTGACACCTTACCACCCTCAAAACTAAACACTTGTTACTATAAAAATTATAAGCACGAATAAATTCATTGTATATTTAGAATCATATTAATTGATCAGTTGTTGTAATACTCATTACAATCTAATATCCCTATACAATGAAGAAAATTACGTTTTTTCTATTTCTTGCGCTTGCAATGTCTCTGATATCGAGCGACACTCTTTACGCACAAAACGATGTGCTCGCCGAACTTGAGCAAATTGCTATTGTAGATCAAAAAGTGATGATACCTATGCGTGATGGCATACGCCTCGCTACTGATATTTACAGACCAAAGACGAGTGGTAAAGTTCCTATTATATTCTCACGAACTCCTTATAATTTTAATTCTTGGGGTGATGGAAAACAAAGAACAAGAACAGCAGAAAGAGCGCTACAAGCTGTAAAAAGAGGATATGCCTACGTAGTTCAAAACGAAAGAGGAAGATACTACTCTGAAGGTGAATGGGATATTCTAGGCGTACCGCTCACAGATGGATATGACGCATTTACATGGATGAAAAATCAATCTTGGTCTAATGGGAAAATTGGCACACTTGGCTGCTCCTCTACTGCAGAGTGGCAGATGGCAGTTGCAGCTTTAGACCATCCTTCTCATGCGGCTATGGTACCGCAAGGATATGGAGCTGGTGTAGGAAGAATAGGTGATATTCAAGAACAAGGAAACTGGTATCGTGGTGGTGTTGAGCAAATGCTCTTTTTCTCTTGGTTGTACGGTGTGGAACATGATAAATTTAAACCTCGTATTCCTGCAGGAGCGACACAAGAGGATTTAATAAGAATTTCACGATTTTATGATCTAGCTCCAGAAAATCCGCCAGTTGATATGGCAGAGGCTTTGAAGCACTTGCCTATTCAAGATATTTTGAAAAACATCAACGGTAAGAACGAGATTTTTGACAAAATGATACGTCGTAAACCTAACGACAAAGCATGGTTTGAAGGTGGCATTTATCATGATAATAAAGATATTGGTGTTCCTAGTTTTTGGTTTGCCTCTTGGTATGATGTTTCCATTACTCCTAACCTAGCCTTATTTAACCACGTAAGAAATAATACTAAGGATGAGAGCATAAGAGATAATCAATATCTCGTAATCGCTCCTACCCTACACTGTGCATACACAAGAGCAACTGAAAATACTATTGTGGGTGAGCGCAGCGTAGGTGATGCAACACTCAATTATGAAGAGCAGATTTATGGTTGGTTTGATTTATGGCTCAAGGGCGAAAAGAATGATTTTAAAGAAAAAACGCCTAGGGTTCAATACTACACAATGGGAAGCAATAAGTGGCAAGCTGCCGAAACCTGGCCGCCTAAAAAAGCAGAACCTACCACCTATTATTTAAATAGTAATGGAAATGCTAATAGCCGTTTTGGAGACGGAACATTATCCACGAGTAAAGCAACTGCAGATAATGCAGACGGCTTTACTTATGACCCAATGCAACCAGTTCCCTCATATGGTGGTAATGTATGTTGTACAGGAAACGCCGTTCAAGGTGGCGCTTTTGATCAACAACAAATGGAAACCAGAAACGATATCTTAGTGTATACCACAGATCCGCTAGAGGAAGGTATTGAAGTATCTGGTTTTATAAATAGCACCTTATACGTATCATCTGATGTGAAAGACACCGACTTTACTATCAAGCTGATTGATGTTTATCCAGACGGGAGAGCGTACAATCTGGATGAAACGATACAGCGTGCAAGATACCGAGAAGGTTATGACAAAGAGGTATTTATGGAGGAGGGCGAAGTTTACAAACTAGACCTCACACCGATGTCTACTAGTAACTATTTCAAAAAAGGACATCGTATTCGTGTAGAAATCTCAAGCAGTAACTTCCCACGTTTTGCTCGCAATCTCAATACAGGAGGAAATAATTATGATGAAAAAGAAGGTATTGTAGCGCTTAATAGCGTGCATCATTCGGCGGTGCATGCTTCATCTATCGAACTCCCTATGATTAAAGATTAGATTACAACCATCATTGTAAGTTTTCAATGTATGAAAGCTTGTCTATTTACTAGCTGAGTCGTTTCATTGTTAAACCTTCATTAAAAAATAATAATTCACAGTGCGAGTCTTTGCTATTGCAAATGACTCGCATACTTTTGTAAAATCGTTTTATCTGCTCACACTTTACTTGATTTTTCAAGTAAATGAACGGTTTACATTACTTGTAATTAGCCACATTTAAACTAATTGAAATAAGTACTATTTCAGAGTATTTACTGTTAGGAATAGCCGAAAAAAGCGTCTAAAAATCACCTTTAAAAAAATTAATATTCAAGGTGTCTTTACGTGATGAAGACACTCTTTTAAAACTTATAAATGTTACACTACATCAAAGAAGTAATCGATAATATGCCCAACGACTGGATAGGTCTCACCACCCACCGATTGGATATTTATAATGAAAAGCTTGCAAAATCTGAGTTTTTAGATGAATTTGAAGCTTTATACAACGAGAAAAATGCAACTACTGCTGCTCTAGCAAATCTTCCTACAGCATATGATTACATAAGGTTAGGCCACCCACTTTCTAGTATTTTGGAATGGAGTGTTGCGAGATTACTAGACCTTGAAGCAGATAGTGTTATTAGCTTTGACTCTATTACCGTTCCAGTACTTGCCGTGCTGAGAAAGAATTTATTAGACGGTAAAAAAACACAAATCAACTACACGGGGAAACTTCCTGCTATTTTCGATGCAGAAGCCTTGAAAAACGTGTACGGATACCACTTCGAACTTAATCAAGTGGACAGCCCAGAAGATATTTCGGCTTTTGACGGGAGTACTGTTTATCTCTCGCAGGAGAATCAAATAAAAGCGGAACCTATTGCAAACAACGTTGATTTTCACGTAAGTGTATATGAAAATATAGGTAGTCTACTCGTTATAAATGGGGAGAAGAACGTGCGCTATGTTTCAGATATCCAACATGTACGCAGAAGGGAAACTATCGCCATGACGCCCTCAAATTCTTTGGTAGCGCTAAAATCATTGGTGAACAAAGCACCAATAAATTATGCAGCTGGAGATGTAGCAAAGGACAAAGCAAGGACATTAGAACTCATTAAAGGAGTAAATGGCACCGATACAGAGCCTCTAGTGGCTTCTAGCGGACTTTCTATGCAATATGCTATCATGATGGGATTAGTAGACGATGCTATCAATAAACACCCTGGAAAGGCGATTAAATTTATTGTTCCTCCTAACTGTTATGGAGGTACAAATGATCAAGCTAGACGCGTTGCTGCTTGCCTTGATAATGTAGAAGTAGTAGATCTACCAGTAGATGGTGACAATGATATGGTGCAAAGCGTAGACACTGTGCTTACCAAAATAGCCGCAGAGGACGCAGTACCCTATATTATTGCAGAAATACCGACGAACCCAAGAGTTGAAGTTCCAGATCTTTTACAACTAAAAGAGGCACTTAGTAAAAAGCGCACTACGCCTACTGGAGCAACGGCAATAGACCCTGTTTTTATCCTTGATCAAACGTTTTGTCCTAATGTTCACTTCTTAGGAGAAGATAAAATACTATCTACCGTGCGCACTATTTCTTATGCCAGCGGATCAAAATTTCCAAGTGGTGGTAAATGTACTGCAGGCTATTGTGTAGTAAATAATAAAGCAGAAGACCTTATTAAGAGCATTTCTTTTCACCTTGAGCTTTGTGATAACGAGGCTACAGATTTACAATATGAGATTCTAGCCGCACAATTACCTTCTATGAACGAGCGTATTGCAGCAGCATATGTAAATACTCGCGAGTTTGTAACTTTTATAGAAAAAGAACTTCCGGGTGCAAAAATTAATTTTGTATCAGAAGAGCTAGCAGCACAAGGATTTACTCCTTCTGTATTTTCTCTGGACTTACCTACTAAAGGAGCTAATGACTTAGAAAGAGAGCAATACAAAAGAGCTCTCAATCTTAAGCTCATTAACTTAATGATTACAGAGATTCCTAATGAAAGTAAATTTTGTGTGAGCTACGGTCAGCTTAAAGGCTGTTACTGGACTATTCCTGCTACCTCCACACAAGGAACTACAAAGGAAGGTGATAAAGACTATATCGTGAGAGCTTCTCTCTCGCCAGATTTAGATCTCGATTTGCATAAAAAGGTATTTCTAAATTTTGTAAAATCTATATAACATAAAAAGGGAGATGCTAAGCATCTCCCTTTTATATTTGTATTAGTATGTAATGGTTACGCTTTCGCGAAAATGTACTTCTCCTTACAATCCTTTAATAACTGCAAGCGCTTTAGGTATATGCTTTGCAGCCATCATACTGTTGAAACACATCTTTATAATTCCGCTCGCGTCTACTACGAAAGTTTCTCTACCAGGCAGTAGTCCCAAGAGTTCATTCTTAACACCATATTTTCTACGCACCTTATTACTTGCATCTGAAAGTGTGTCAAATGGCAAATTATGCTTTGCTCTAAAACGTTTGTGGCTTTCTACAGTATCTGCGCTTATACCAAATACTTTTGCTCCTGCATCTGTAAAATCTTGGTATTGATCTCTAAAGCTACAAGCCTGAGCTGTACATCCAGGTGTAAAGTTTTTAGGGTAGAAATAAATTACCATAGGCACTTTCCCTATCAATTCATCTACCAATACTGCTACGTTATCCTGATTATTAAGTGTAAAACCAGGTGCTTTATCTCCTATTTTTAATGCCATAACTACTCGCCTTTATAGGTTACAAAGTTACGAGGCGTCTCATATAAGGTGATCTCTAGATCAAATTTAGGGTCTAAAACCGCTTTAATCTTTTTATGAATAACAACAGCAATATTTTCTGCAGTAGGATTAAGCGTTTTAAACTCTGGAACCTCAAGATTAAGGTTTTTGTGGTCTAAATAATCCTCTACCTCTGCTTTTATAATATCTTTTAAAATCTTAAGGTCAATGAGAAATCCTGTTTCTGGATCAATTTCTCCACTTACACTAACCGTAAGGTCATAATTATGACCATGAAAATTTGGGTTACTACACTTCCCAAATATTTGCATATTCTTTGCGTCGTCCCAGTCTGCTCTATACAATCTGTGAGCAGCATTAAAATGCGCTTTTCTATGTGCGGTTATTCTCATCGCTTAATGTGTGTATAAAATTTATCAAAAATGATTTTAAACCACTCTGTATATAGTTCTGGATGATTTTCTATATCAGTTTTCACCTTTTCTAGATCCATCCATTTCCAAGCCGCAACTTCGTCTTCATTGATAGCCGGAGATTGTTCCGAATGACCTATTAGAATATAATCAAGCTCATGTTCTGTAAGACCATTATCAAAAGGAGCTTTGTAAATAAATGAGATCGTCTCTTCTAAAGGTACAGAGAAACCCATTTCTTCTTGTAAACGTCGCATACCAGCATCAACATTACTTTCACCTTCACGTTGATGACTGCAACAGGTATTTGTCCAAAGACCGGGGCTGTGGTATTTATGTAATGCTCGTTGCTGTAACATAAGTTCATTCTTACTGTTAAAAACAAACACTGAAAAAGCTCTGTGTAACACAGCTTTTTCATGAGCTTCCATTTTGGGCATAAGCCCTATTTGATTGTCATTTTCATCCACAAGGATGACTAATTCTTCTTTCATAAGCTTTGTAAAAATACAAATAACTCATAAAAAAAGCGCCTCAATTGAGGCGCTCTTATTATTAATATATGAGATTCTAGTACTAATTGCTTACCACTATAAATTCACTACGTCTATTTAATTGATGTTGCTCCTTACTACAACGTACACCATTACCACAGTCATTTACAAGTCGTGTCTCTCCGTAACCCTGACCAGTCAATCTTGAGGCACTTATTCCTTTTGAAATAAGCCAGTCTCTAGTAGAAACATTTCTATTCTGTGATAAATTAAGGTTGTATGCATCTCTACCTCTACTATCTGTGTGAGATCTTACGTCTATGCGCACAGATGGGTAAGTTTCCATATACACCAACACCTTAGCAAGCTCTACTTCTGCATCAGGGCGTATATCATACTTATCAAAATTGAAGTAGATTGGATTAAGATCTAATATTTTTGCAATATCATCTCCAGGAACCACTGGTTTCAATGTTTTTTCAAGTTGTAATAACTCTTCAATTTCTGCAGACTCATTAGGTATAGTAACCATCTTTTCAGCTGTGTTATAGCCCTCTTTCTCTGCTCTGATTAAAAATACCTTATCGCAATCAGGAATAAATGCAAACGCTGCTGAAGCTCCAGTGACAACAGATTTAAATAAGTTATTATTAGTATCATAAAGACTAACTGTAGTTCCTTCTAGATAATCTCCAGTATCCTTGTCTGTAACCACTCCAGAAAGTAAAATATCACAAGCAACCTTTGGTTTACTTATTTGCTTGAGCATGTAGATGTCGTCATTAGTACCTACATTACCACGATTAGATGATAAAAACCCCGTATTAGACTCACTATTTATTACAAAGGCAAAATCATCCTTTGAGGTATTTGCAGGCTCTCCTAAGTTAAGTATTTCTGCAGTTTCTCCATTTTTGCCTAAGGCAGTAACAAATAGATCTAAACCTCCCAATCCAGGGTGACCGTCTGATGCAAAGTAAATATCATTTTCCGAACTAATAAATGGAAATGACTCTCTACCTTCTGTGTTAATATCGCTACCTAGATTTACAGGAGTGCCATAAGTCTCATCATCATTTATGGATACATACCATAAATCAGAAAGTCCAAAACTTCCAGGCATATCTGATGAAAAATATAAACGCTTACCGTCCACGCTTAATGCTGGATGTGCCACTGTATATTCATCACTATTAAATGGAAGCTCCTGAGAATCTGTCCATTTACCGTTAACCAGCTTTGCGCTGTATAGTTTTAGCTTATTAGTACCGTCGTTATCTTCTCTATATTTACCGTTATTATAGTTATTACGAGTAAAATAAACCGTTTTACCATCTTCTGTAAAAGCAGGAGTACTCTCATGGTACTGCGTATTTAAATATGCACTAAATTTTTCTACATATTTATTACCAGCATCTTGATCAACTTTATTCAAACTTACTTGATATAAGTTTAAGAACGGTTGACCATTCCACTTGTGGATACGCTTTGTAAAAGATCCTGTATCTCTGTTTGAAGCAAAAATAAGTTTGTCCTTATATAGCATAGGACCAAAATCTGAATAACCAGAGTTAATCTTAGTTTTTGAAACTTCGTAAGATCCTTTTTGATAATCAATCTCTCTAAGATAATCTGGCGATTTCTTAAATAGACCAGCTCGTTTATCGTCTTCTTTAAGATCAAAGAATCTAGACATCATTCTGTCTGATAATGCGTAATCCTTTATAGCTCTTAAAGACAGCGCGTATCTAAAGTAAGCTTCCGATTCTGCGTCTTCAGGAAATTGCTGTATTAGCTTACCGAAATAAATAGAAGCCTTGTCGTAACGCGCATTTAGATAATAAGAATCCCCTAACCTTTTGAACAAATCTGCAGATTCATAACCTTTATCTGCTACTTTTTGGTAGATTACTTGTGCATCTACAAAATCATATTGATTGAAATTCTTTGTACCTCTCTCTATTTTTCCTTCTTGTGCGTTTCCTACAATTGTAGTCAACAAAAGGAGTGCAATAGTAATATATTTCATAGTAGACTTTTATTAAAAGAATCTCGGGGTTAACATTCTGTCATACTCATTGAAAAGTTCAAAACGTAAAAACACTTCAAAACTTCCATCATTATAAACTGTATTTCCTAGATCAGTGCTTTCTCTATCGTAAGCAAGACCTATAAGCATACTATCTGAAACTTGGAATCCAACTAGACCACTTAATGCGGCACTCCATCTATATGCTGCCCCTAAGTGTAACTTTTCCATTACTAGAAAGTTTGCAGTAAGATCAACTTGCAACGGTGCTCCAGATACAACCTTTACTAAGGTACTAGGCTTAAATTTAAGCTGATCACTAATATCAAAAGTATACCCCATGATACCATAGTAATTGATACGTTCTTTGGCTATAAAACTAGCCGCATTGCTATTATTACTTTCATCAAAATGCTCTGTTTGAATGAGGTTAGGCGCACTTAATCCAGCATAGAATCTGTCAGTATGATAGTAAAGTCCTGCTCCAATAACTGGTGAAATTTTATTATCTATATTTTGAGAAAAACGAGGATCAGAAACATCAAAAAGCGTAAGCTTTGAGAAATCAACATCAAGTACGTGCCCTCCTGCTTTCAATCCAAAACTAAGTTTACCACTATTTGAAGTATTAATCGTATAACTAAAATCTGCACCTATGTACGTTTCTTGTGCAGGTCCTAATGCGTCATTAACAATTGATAAACCAAGCCCAACTTTACCTTCACCTATAGGAGAATGTATACTTAAACTTTGTGTGCGAGGAGCTCCTTCAAGCCCTACCCATTGACTTCTATGTAATCCCACGATGCTAGTAACACCTCTGTTACCTGCATAAGCAGGATTTATAGCTACAGTATTATACATGTATTGTGTATACTGTGGGTCTTGCTGCGCACTTACCTCTGTAAGACTCAAACCCGTAATAACTAATAGGACTATAAGATGTAGTTGTTTCATTCTAACTTTATTTGTTGCACTTGTAATAAGTGACTTTTTGGTAAAAATAATCTAATTTGAATAATTTGTGATTTCAGAATTGGCTCACATGTTCTAAGTGTACTTCATCTAGAAATTTGATTATTTTATCCTAATCGCATTAAAATTTCAAAAAGTCAAATATTATTTATGGTAGTTGTTATAACGCTTTCGCGAAAGCGTGATTCATTTTAACGATTAATATATAAATATCCACTCTTTCTCTTCAGACCATCTGGTGTCTGATATGTAATAAGATAGAAATATGTTCCAGCTGGTAATCCATCATCTGTTCCTATGGTCGCTCTACCTTCAGAGATACCTTTAAAACCAGTACTTGGATCATTTGTATAGCCATCTTGTTCAAAAACTTGAACACCCCATCTATTAAATATCTGAACATTATTATCTGGGAATGCATCTATTCCTTCTATAATAAAGAAGTCATTCACTCCATCACCATCTGGTGAGATTCCGTTGAACACTTCAACATCAAAGATATTAAGAACACCTTCAAAAGTAGTAAGTGTTGGATCATCCGGGTTACCATCCATATTAGGGTCAACATTTTCATCGTTGTTAGGGTCATCAGATAAATCTGTTACACTTTCACCGTTTGAGTTTGTTGCATCTACTATAGCTTGATTTAGTACAAATCCATTTGCTATATCAAAAGGAGTGACAATATAAGTTGCCGTAAATGTTGTACTATCTGATTCTCCTGGTAATAATGATATAGGTCCTCCATCAACTGTTACTAGTGGATCAGTTATCATAATGTTATCCAGTGGAAGTGATCCTGTATTAGTCACAGTAAATGTGTACTGAATTACTTCTCCATCTTGAATTAAACCATCACCATCAATATCGAGAGTTGTTCCTACTTTCTCTAAAGCTATTGAACTTTCGATTGGAAGATTAGTAACTGTTTCATCATCTTCGACACTGTTATTATCGTCTGAAATATCAACAACATCATTACCATCAGGATCTTGCCCTGTTGCAATCGCTTGATTAGTTACAAAACCTTCATCTATATCACTTTGAAGTATAGTATAAACGGCAACAAATGTAGTACTATCTGTTTCACCTGGTTCTAAATCTATCGGTCCACCAGTTACAGCTACTAATGGATCTTCAATGATAATGTTTGTAACCGTTACATTTCCTGTGTTTGTTACTGTAAAGTTATATGTAATGGTTTCACCTACTTGTGCAAATCCGTCACCATCTACATCATTAAATACAGCTGTTTTGATCAAACTTAAGCTAGCTCCTTGTGGTAAGTCTGTTACAGTAATGTCATCTTCAAGGTTACTATCATCATCAGAAGTATCCGTTACAG